>FTCZ01001391.1_pt1 | contig 25845 bp, 15 predicted proteins | sample 1658871 | NCBI WGS metagenome assembly FTCZ01 (sample SAMEA3914864, study PRJEB12502) | metagenome | biome: forest; material: soil | place: USA | collected 2012-03-12 | depth 0.3 m | reverse complement strand
ACGGTGTCCTGATTAACAGCCTCCAGCACGGTTTCGGCTCGCTGCACGAAGTCCGCAACCGCCGAGAGGGTGTAGCTGCGCACGTCCAGCCGCCAAGCTTTGGCCATGGTCGCATAGGCAGGATAGGCGGGATCGGGAATCACGAGATTGCCGTTCGAGCGCTCTAGCAGGCAGAGAAGGATCGACAGCGCCTCCGAGGCGCCTGTGGTCATGACGACCCAGTCGGGATCTGCGCCGTGGAAGTCTGCGACAGCCTCGCGCAGCACCCTGCCTCCTTCGGGTGGAGCGTAATGCATGACGCAGGAGGCGACATCGAGCTGCGCGCCGCCAAGGCGTGTCAGCTCTTCAACCGACCAACGCGGACCCGTGCTCGATGCGAGATTATAGGCGATCGGCGGTTGAGCGAAATCATACTTGGAGAGCCAATGATCGAGCAAGAAAGGTGGCAGATCCATCGGCGTTCCTCTGGTTGAGCGGCCATTCGTAACGAATGTCGCACCTGATCAGGCCAGCGTCGACCCCGAGCTCCAAGACCATCGAACAGGAGCTGAAGAATTCGGTGACGGAGGATAGTGAGGGATATCGGCTGCTCGACCCGTTGCTTTAGCGACCCGTGAGGCGCGGCGTTCGTGTCATGGCTGACGTAGCGTCCCGCGGCAGATGTCTGTCAGCATCTCCTGATATGATTGGCGCGGCGCGGCGATGGGCTTGGGAACAGGACTGAGACGAGGATCGACGTCGGCAGCATAGGCGATGTCGCGTTCTGCCTGTTCCAGGGCGACGAACCGCACATGATGGCTGCGGTAGAGCGCGAGTAGGCGCGGTAACATCCGGGCGTCGAAGGCACCGATGTGCATCAATAGCACGTAAGGCATGGCGGCCCGGCGGTCGGTCGTCGCCGGCAAAGCTACTCCATCCGGCGCCTGCGCCGCGGCAGCAAGATAGCTCCTCTCCAGCCTGGCGATGCCGGCTTTGTCCTGGGCGACGATGCAACGCGCGTAAGGCTCGTTCCAGGCAAAGTCGCCAAAGCTCATCGTGACCGCGGCGATGCGGTAGCCATGCTCGGCGAGATAGCCGCGGACCTGCGCGCGGGTTGGCGGTTCCGCGCCCTCGTGGAGGTAGGGGAAGCGCAACCAACGCCAGTCCTGTCCCGGCATTTTCCGCGCCAGCAGTAGTTCTCCGGTGGCGATGTCGCGCTCGAAGGCCGCAGGCCCAACCTGGTCGAGGTCGGCATGCGACCAGCCATGGTTGCCAAGCAGGAAGCCCGCTGCTCGCCATTGGTCGATCACCGAGGCCGAAGCCGGCTCGCGCTCGATCTGGCCGCCGTTGACGAAGCCCATGACGGGCGAAAGATGAGCCGCCTTCAGCGCGGCGATCACCTTCTGCGCGATGCCGACGCGCGTCTCGCCGGGCGGCAGCGGGCCATGGGCGGGGAGATCGTCCATAGTGAGGGCGGTGCGGATCGGCGTGGCGGCGGCTGCCGACCCGAGCAGCGCCGCCGCCGCCGCCAGTGCGAGCAGCCGAAGCCTCACCGCGCGAACAGCCGGAGTGGTATCGCTGCCGCCATGGCGCGATAGCCGGCAGCGGAGGGATGGAGATGGTCGCCACTGTCGAATGTCGCCAGCATGCGACGAGGGTCGGCCGGATCGCGGACCACGGCATCGAAGTCGACCACCGCATCAAAGTGGCCAGGCTCGCGGATCCAACGGTTGACCGCTTGGCGGTCGGCCTCGTTGGCGGCATCGGGATGGTAATAGTCAGACCCGCCGTCGGGGGTGATCGTCGCGCCGATCACCTTGATGCCATGTGCGTGCGCCCGCTCGATCATCTGGCGGTAGGCGGCGATCATCGCCTGCACCAGCGTGTCATGCTCGGCTGCGCTCGCCGGATGGTCGCGCGTCAGGGTGCCGAGATCGTTGATGCCCTCGAGCAGGATCACCGCGCGGACGCCAGACTGCGCCAGCACGTCGCGATTGAAGCGGGCCAGCGCGTTGGGGCCGAGGCCGTCCTGCAGCAGCCGGTTACCGCCAATGCCCTGGTTGAGTACGGCGACACCGCGCGTGGCGGGATCGGCCTGGAGGCGGCGGGCGAGGTCGTCCGGCCAGCGATCGTCGCCGTTTGTGGTGGCGCCGTGGCCGTCCGTGATCGAGTCGCCCAATGCCACGATAGCGGCGGCGCCCGGCGCGCCCTCCACCTCGATGCCGGCCAGGGCGTACCAATGTTCGATGGTCCTGGCGCCCGGTAGGTCGGGGTCGGCTGCGTGGTCGCCATGCACATAATAGCTTGTGGCGCGCGAGCCCGGATGGCCGGTCTGCCGGTCTGGCGCCTGCGGCATGTGGAGGCTCACCGTCAGGCTGGTGAGCGGTGGCGTGCTAAGTTCGACGGGATCGGACCAATAGTCCGCGCCCGCCGGCACGACCACGCCCGGCCGTCCATCGAAGGTGAGCGGCCGGTCGCTCCCGGGCAGGATGGCAGCGGAAGCGGGCGAGGCAGCGCGCGCGAGATGCGCCGCATCGATGACGAGCGGCGAGGTACCGAACGCATTGGAGAAGCGCACTCGTACGCGCGTTCCACCGATCGAAATACGCACCACCTGGCGCAGCGTGGCATCGGTCATGTCCTCGGCGGGAAGAGCATTATGCGGTTCGGGCACCTGCTGCCCGCTGGCCCAGCTTCCCACCCAGTGCGGGGCGCTGCGAGGAGGCGGAGCCGCGGCGGACAGCATCGCGGCGCCGGCAAGAGCGATGACGGGAGTGAACAGGCGCATAGTCTTCTCCTCAGGGGGCGCGGGGGCTTTCCACCGGGCCGAGTGCATCGCTCGAAATCGCGTCGTCCCGGCTCAAGATCAGGCGCTGCACGGCGATGCCTGGATCGATCATCCACAGATGCACGACATGACGCCCGGCCGAAGCGATCTGGTGGCGAGTGGTCGACACGCGCGCGGCGTCGATCACAGCGCGATCCCAGGCCTGCGGATTGTCCCCGGCCAGCAGGTCGACGACGCGTGGCGGCTCGTTGTCGATGGCGATAGCGTAGCGCAGGCCGCGCCCGCCGGTTGTATCGAGCGAGGGCGATGCGATCAGGCTGAGCGCCATCTCGCCCGGCTGGTGCAGGAAGACCGGATAATGCAGCGATGGGCCGCGGCCGGGCTCTTGCGAGGGTGAAGCCTGCGGGAATGGCGTCACCGCCGAGAGGCTACGGCCGAGGCCCGGCACCACTTGCCAGGCGATGCCATGTCGCACGACGGTCGAGCCGAAGTGCGCCGCCTCGATCGCGATATGACCGTCGGCTTCGATGAAGCCTGCACCGGGTGGGGGATCGGGACGGTTGATGATCGTCACTGGCTGCTCGAGCCGGCCCGGACCGTCCACCATCACCATCGCCGACGTGGTGCCGGGCGGCGCGCGCCGCCAGTCAATGCTCAGCGTCAGGGTCAGGCCCTTGGGACCGACGGTCGTCGAGGATCGATCGAGCTTCAGCCAGGGAGCGCTGCTGCGAAACCTGACGTGGTAAGGGCGGGTGCCGCGATCGAACAGCTCGATACGTTTGCTCGGGGTGCCGAAGCGCTCGATCGTGAGCGGCGAGGGGGTGGCGCCGGGCAACCAGATTGTGCCCCCCTCCGGCGCTACGCCCATGCCGGACGCCGTGGGCACGTCGATGCGGCGGACGGTGGGCATGATGTCTGCCGGAGGCTGCTGCCAGCCGGTATAGCCGATGTGGGTTTGGTCCATCATGTGGACCCATTTGCCATGGGCGGCCTGCTCGTAGCGGCGGGCTATGGTCCGGTCGTTGGCGAAAAGCGCCTCGGCCCGGTCGGCCAGCGCGTTGGTGTCGGCGCGGCCTTGCTCGGCATGGAGCCGGTTGAGCGCGACCGTTACATAGAGGCGTTGGAGATTGGCCGCCGCCTCGACGTCATGCAGCACCAGTTCGTAATAGGCATCCTGCATCTCGCGCGGCAGGGAATGGCCGATCCGGCGGGCGTCGGCCTCCAGCCTGTCATAGTCGGTGATGACGCGTTCGGCCTCACGGTCGCGCGTGAGGCTCCATGTGTCGGGCGACAAGAGCTCGAACTTGCGCCGCGCGGCGTAGCGGGCGGTCCGGTCGAGGATGTCGGCGATAGCGGTAGCGTGGCGCGGGCCGAACTGCTGTGCGGCCCATTTGCCCTGATAGGCCGGCAGCCGGGAGAGCGGCCAGGCTTCCGGGTTCCAGGCATAGTCGAGGAAGAAGTTGGTCGGCAGCTCCAGCGGCTTCAGGTCGCCGACATTGGCAATCCAAAGCCGGTCGGCGCCATGGACGCGGGCCAGCGACATCTGCTCCCACGTCCGCTCAATCTGGCTGGTGTTGATCCACTTGTAGTTGCGAGGCCCGCCGACATAGTCGAAATGATAATAGATGCCGAAGCCGCCGCGCCGGGTGTCGCCGGGCTTGGGCAGGCGGCGCAGATTGCCCCAATTGTCGTCCGAGAAGAGCAGCGTGACGTCGTCCGGTACGCGCATGCCCTGATCGTAATAATCCTGTACTTCCTTGTAGAGCGCCCAGACCTGCGGCGTCTCCGCAGCCGGCTTGTGGGTGACGTCGGCGATGATCTGGCGCTGGTCGGCGACGATCCGCTCAAGCAGCGGGATGGCGGTGCCCTGCGTCATCGGCTCGTCGCCATCACCGCGCATGCCAATGGTGACGAGATGCTCGCTGCCCTCGGCGCGCTCCATGCCCTGTCGCCAGAAGGCGCGAAGTGTGGGGGCGTTGGTGGTGTAGTCCCACGGCCCCTTGCCGTAGCGCGCCCATTCGACATGCGCGCGCATCAGCGGCTCGTGATGCGAGGTGCCGACGATCACACCGTAGCTCTCGGCGGTTGCCTTGTTGGCGGGATCGTCGTCGTAGAAGGCCTTGGTCCACATTGCCGGCCAGACGAGATTGCCCTTCAGCCGCAGGACCAGCTCGAACAGCTTGCCGTAAAATCGGTGGTTGAAACCGCCATAGATGGCGTCGACCCAGCCTTTCAGCGACGGATCCTCGTCGTTGAGGAAGATGCCACGATATTGGACGCGGGGATAATCCGCGCGGGAACCGGGGAGCACAAACAGGCGGTGGGCAGGGCGCACGGGCACGTCCGCCCACCAGGTCCAGGGCGAGACGCCGATCCGCGCTGAAAGATCGTAGGCGCCGTAGATCGCGCCGCGCCGGTCCACCCCCGCGATCACCAGCGCACGGGCGATGCCGGGGGCGGGATGATCGACCACTTGCTCGACGAAGCCCTCCCAGCGGCCGGCGACCCCATGATCATCGAGCCGGCCGCTGGCGAGGAGGCGATCGATTGTCGCATTGTGGCCGATCCTGCCGACGATCACGGCGCGCGATGCATCGCTGCGGCGGGTGCGGGCAACTTTCGCCAGGTCTGAGCGCAGGTCACCGGCGGCGCGCAGAACGGCCGGGTCGTCGCGGGAATCGGTGACAATGGTCGCGGCGGCTCCCTTTTCGATCAGCGCCAACGCGCCTTTCGAGGCGTTCGCGCAGATCGCAGCGGGCGCCTCGCATGTCGCCGCAGCGATGGCGGGTGCGGCGCCGGCTGGGAGCAGGAGCACGGCCAGGACAAATGCCGGCCTCATCCGCGCCTCGGCCCCGTCTTGCGGAAGCTCGCTGCCAGCGCATCGCGCAGCGGCTTGGACTTGAAGTCTGCGTCATACGGATTGGGCCGCTTGGCGAGGCCGTCTGCGCGCGGACGGAATTGCTGAAGCCAGCTGTAGCGGTCGACGATGCCCCACGCGACGAAGCTGTCGAGCTGCGGATAGCCGAGCATCAGCTCGGTATAGGATGCTGCGTACTCCGCCACGCGCCGGTCGCGCGCGGCGATGTCCGGCGGCAGGGTGCGATCGTCGACGTCGAATTCGGTGACTAGCAGGCGGTAGCCCATTCCCGTCACCTCATCGAGAAAGTGCCGCCATTCCCGTTCCTGTCGCCCTCCGAACGGCGCTTCGACATGCTCAGGGCCGGCGCCGATATGGCTTTGCACGCCGAGGGCATCGACTGGTGTGCCGCGCTGCCGGAAGCCTTCGAGCAGGCGCAGGATGCCGGCCCGGTGTGCCTCGAAGCCGGGCTCCCAGCTCATATAATCGTTGTAGACGAGCTGCGCGTCCGGCGCCGTCTCGCGGGCCGCGTGGAAGGCGAGGTCGACCAGCCGTTCTGTGCCGCCACAGGCGCGGGAGAGGGTGGTCTCCCGCAGTCGGCCCGTCTCGGAGTCCACCGTTTCGTTGACGACGTCGAAGCTGCGGATGACGTCTCGATACCGTCCGGCAACGGTGCGTACATGGTCGACGAGCAGGCGTTCCGCTTCGCTTGAGGGGCGGGGTCCGAAATCGTGCGACGCGACCCATGAGGGGAAGCGCTCCTCGCGATGCCAGAGCAACGTATGTCCCCGGATGCCAAGCCCGTGACTCTTCGCCCAGTCCACCAGCCGATCCGCAGCGCGAAAGTCGAAGCGACCGGCATCGGGCCGCGTCGCCTGCCATTTGAGTTCGTTCTCGGGCGTGATCAGCCCGCACTGGCTGGCGACCAGCTCCCGGTAGCGCGGATCAGCGAAATTGATGCCGCCGATACAGCTCCCGAAGCGCAATCCTTTCCGGCGGGCGAGGACGTCGAGCGACGCTTCGGGCTCGGGCGTCAGTGCAGCCGTGCAGACAAGCGCAGCGCCCGTCAGCATCATCGTGCGGCGGTCGATCGTCATAGCGTGGCCTCCCGGATCGCGCTGCCGGCAACCGGCAGATAACGCGGGTTGATGGAGTGAAACACGGCCAGTGCGAGCAGATAGGCGATGCCGCAGCATGCGAAGATCGGGCCATAGCTGCCAACCGTCTGGAGCACCCAGCCGGCATATTTCGCCATCAGCATGCCACCCAGAGCGCCGGCAAAACCGCCGAGGCCGACCACCGATCCCAGCGCCCAGCGCGGGAACAGGTCGGCCGGCATGGCGAACAGGTTGGACGAGAAACCCTGATGACCCGCGCAGGCGAGCCCGATCAGAAGCACCGCGATCCAGATGTTCGGCGCGTAGGTCGCGAAGGACACCGGCACTACCACCAACGCGCAGATCAGCATCGCCGTCTTGCGCGCGCGGTTGGCGCTAACCCCTTGGGCGAGCAGGCGTGACGAGAGAAGGCCGCCGAGGATCGAGCCCAGGTCGGCGATCAAATAGATGGCGACGAGTGGTGGCCCGAAGTCCGCGAGATGGACGCCATAGCGCTTGGCGAAGAAGTCCGGCAGCCAGAACAGGAACATCCACCAGACCGGGTCGATCAGGAACCGTCCCAGGAAATAGGCCCATGTCTGCCGCATGCGCAGCAGTGCGAGATAGGGCACCGGTTCCTGCTCGACCGGCCGGTCGGATTCGATCCACGCGATCTCGCCGGGCGTGATCGACGGATGCGCACGAGGCCTGCGGTAGAAGATCGCCCAGGCTGCGAGCCAGACGATGTTGAACCCACCTGTGACGAGGAAGGCGGATTGCCAGCCCATCGCCAGCGTGATTACCGGCACGATCATGGGTGTCACGATGGCGCCAACATTTGCGCCGGCGTTGAATATCCCGATGGCAAGCGCGCGCTCGCGCTTGGGAAACCATTCGGATGCGGCGGCCAGCGCGGCCGGATATGTACCCGCCTCGCCGAGCGCCAGCGGCACGCGAACGAGCGCGAAGCCCAGCGTCGAGCTGACCAGCGCGTGCGCCATGTGTGCCGCCGTCCAGATCCCCATCGCCAGCAGATAGCCGGCCTTGGCGCCGATCCGGTCGATCAGCCGGCCGAAGACCAGAAAGGCGATGCCATAGGCGGCCTGGAACCAGAAGACGACGTCGCCATAGCCTTGCTCGCTCCAGTCATAGAGATGCTGGAGGGTGGGCTTGAGTACGCTCAGCACAAGCCGGTCGACATAGCTCAGCACCACCGCCGCGAAGATCAGCCCGCAGATGACCCAGCGGACCTTGCCATGAGGACGGATAGCGTCGCCCATCGTCAAACGACCGAGAGGACAGCAGACTTGAGATCGCGGCTGTTGGGGCCGACGAGGATCGTGAAGCGGCCGGGCTCGACGACCTCCTGCATGTCGAGGTTCCACAGGCTGAACGCCTCGGGCCCCAGCTCGAAACGGACGGTGCGCTGTTCGCTTGGTCGCAGCGTGACCCGCTCGAAGCCCTTGAGCGCCTTCACTGGCCGGGTGACCGAGGCCACCTCGTCATGGACATAGAGCTGCACGACCTCGTCGCCGGCGCGCGAGCCGGTGTTGACGACGTCCACCTCGATCGTGACTTTGCCGGCGATGCCGATTTCGGGCGAGGAAAGGCGCGGCGCGCCAATTTCGAAGCGGGTGTAGCTCAGGCCAAAGCCGAACGGGAACAGGGGCTCTGCCGTATCGAACAGATAGCCGCGATGCGCGGACGGCTTGTGGTCGTAGAACAGGGGCAGCTGGCCGACATCGCGCGCCACGCTGACGGGAAGCCTGGCCCCGGGATGGGCGTCGCCGAACAGGATGTCGGCCATCGCCGTGCCGCCTTCCTGTCCGGCATACCAGCATTCGAGGAAGGCATTGGCCCGGGTGACCATGGGCCATGACGGGGGGCGACCGTTGATGCCGATCACGACCAGGGGCTTGCCGGTCGCCAGCATCGCTGCCAGCAGGCCGTTCTGCTCGCCGACCAGGTCGATGCTGGTGCGGTCGCCAAGATGGTTTTTGGCGAAGCCTTCACGGCTGGTCTGTTCGGTGTCCCCGATCGCCAGCAGGACGATGTCGGCGCGCTTCGCCACCTCGACGGCTTCCGCGATCAGCTCGCGGTTGCGTGCGGGGTCGGCGAGCTCGACCTCGTTCTCGGCGGGGTTGTCGCTCCGGGTGATGAACACGCCTTGCGCGTGGAGCACTTCCGCCTTGCCGATGAGCTTCGCCTTGACGCCGTCGAGAAGCGACACGGTCTGCCGTGGAATACTCGAATAGCCGCCGAGCCGGGCGACGGCGGCATTGGGCCCGATCACCGCCACACGCTTGTGCGCACCTGCCGTCAGCGGCAGCGTGCCGTCGTTGACGAGCAGCGCGATCGAGCGGTGGGCAGCCTTCAGCGCCAGCGCCCTCGCTTCTGCATCGCCGGTGATGTGTGCTGCGCGGGTGGGATCGGCATAGGGAGCCTCGAACAGGCCGGCGCGGAGCTTGAAGGCAAGGATGCGGGCCACCGCGGCATCGATCGCGGTTTCCGAAATCCGCCCTGCGCGGACCGAGTCCGCCAGCGTGATGAACGCCTCGCCCTGCGGCAGCTCGCAGTCGACGCCCGCGTGCAGCGCGGCGATCGCGGCGGTCTCGTTATCGGGCGCGACATGGTGGAGCGTCACCAGATCCTCGATCGCGCGATAGTCGCTGACGATGATGCCGTCGAAATGCCATTCGTCGCGCAGCACGCCGCCCAGCAGCCAGCGGTTGACGTGGCTCGGCACCCCATCGACCTCGTTGTAGGACGGCATCACCGCCCCGACTTGCACGCGGCTCACCACCTTGCGGAAGGGGGGCAGGAAATAGTCGCGCAGCTCTCGCCGGCTAAGCGGCGCCGGACCGACATTGTCGCCGCTCTCGGGCTGGCCATGACCGGTCAGGTGCTTGAGCGTCGCGAACACCTTGTCGGGGCCGAGCACCGCGCCCGGACCCTGCAAGCCCTCCGTCGCGGCAAGCGCCATTTCGCCGACCAGATAGGGGTCTTCGCCGAAGGTTTCCTCGATCCGCCCCCAGCGGGGATCCCGCACGATGTCGGCGAGCGGCGACAGCACCAGCCGAGTGCCGCGCGCGCGGGCTTCCCGGGCGATCACCGTATTCACTTCGCGCACAAGGTCGCGGTCGAAGCTGCCCGCCATCGCGATGGCCTGCGGAAAACTCGTTGCGTCAGGCGCCATCAGCCCGTGCAGCGCCTCCTCGTGGAACAGCACGGGGATACCAAGCCGCGTCTGCGTCATCGCCCAGCGCTGGACGGCATTGGAGAAGGCGATTGCGTTGGCGGGCGTGCGCCAGCGGGTGCTGCCGCCGCCCGCCGTACCATTCGCCGCAGCGCTCCGATGCTCTGAAGGGCGGGCGATCTGGCCCAACCCATGCGGGAAGGCGGCCGACGCTTTGGTGGGATCGAACGACTGGTCCGGCGTCTCCACCTTCGCCTTGTCGTTGCCGAGCGCGATCATCTGCGCGACCTTCTCGTCGAGCGTCATGCGTGCCAGCAGGTCCCGAACGCGCAGATCGATCGGCGCCGCCGGATCCTTGTAAAGGGGCCCCGAGCGCGCGAACGCCCGGGCCGGGGTGGCCGCGGCCGCGCCCGCCAGCGCGGACGCCGAGGCGAGCCAGCCCAGCATCTGTCGCCGGCCGATCATCGTGCGCACGCTCGTCAGCCCCCGATCGTCAGTTCGGTGGCCTGGAGATCGACCGAATTGGGGCCGGTCATGATCCGGTAGCGGCCGGGCTCGACCACCCGCTTCATGTCGATGTTCCAGAGCGAGAATGCGTCGGGAGTGAGCGTGAACGTGATGGTCCGGCGCTCGCCGGGCGCCAGCGTCACGCGGCGGAAGGCTTTGAGCTGCTCGACCGGCGTCGTGACCGAGCTTACCTCCGGGCGGACATACAGCTCGACGGTTTCGTCACCGGCGCGATCGCTCATATTCTGCACGTCGACCGACACGTCGACCTTGCCGCCGGTGCCGATCGTCGGTGTCGAGACGCGGGGTGGGCCGAGCGTGAATTTCGAATAGCTGAGCCCCCAGCCGAAGGGGAAGAGCGGCGCTGCCGTATCGAACAGATAGCCGCGCTTGGCGCTCGGCTTGTGGTTGTAGAACATCGGCAACTGTCCGACGCTGCGCGGGATGGTGACGGGCAGCTTGCCACCCGGATTGACGGTACCGTCGAGAATATCGGCCACGGCGTTGCCGCCCTGCTCGCCGAGATACCAGCCTTCGATCAGCGCGTTCGCCTGCTCGGCGATGCGCACGGTCGAGGCGGGCCGGCCGTTGATGAGGACGACGGCGATCGGCTTGCCCAGCGCCTTCAGTGCGTCGAACAGCTCCTGCTGCTGGCCGACAAGATCGAGGCTGGTGCGGTCGCCGAGATGGTTCGGGTCCCAGCCTTCGCGGCTGGTCTGCTCGGTGTCGCCGATGCAGAGGATGATCTGGTCGGCACCTTTTGCGGCCTCGACGGCCTCGGCGATCAGGCGGCGGTTCTCGGCCGGGTCGGCGAGCGTCACCTTGTCCTGCCACCAGTCGTCATTCTCGGTGATCTTGACGCCCTGCGCGAAGAGGATGTTGGCGCGTGCGCCGAGCTTCACCTTGATCCCGTCGAGGATCGACACGCTGTGCGGGGGCTGGCCGTAATAGCCGCCGAGCCGTGCCACCGCCGCACTGGGACCGATCACGGCAAGCGTCGGCTTGCGGTTGGCGGGAAGGCGGAGCGGCAGCATGCCGTCATTCTTGAGCAGCACGATCGAGCGCTGCGCCGCCTTGAGCGCGAGCGCGCGGGCGTCGGCGTCGTTGGTGACGCGCTCGGCATGGGCGGTATCGGCATAGGGATGCTCGAACAGGCCGGCGCGGAACTTGAGCTCCAGCATCCGCCGCACCGCCTGGTCCACCTGCGCTTCGGCCACCTTGCCCGCGCGGACCTGGGCGACCAGTGTTGCATAGGACAGGCCGTCGGGCAGATCGGCATCCACGCCTGCGTCGAGCGCGCGGCGCGCGGCGCCCTCGAGGTCGCCGGCGATATGGTGGATGCTCATCAACTGGTCGATCGCCGAATAGTCACTGATCACGGCGCCGCGGAAACCCCATTCGCCGCGCAGAACATCGTGCAGCAGCCATTTGTTGGCGTGGCTCGGGACGCCGTCGATTTCGTTGTAGGAGGCCATCACCGCTTCGATGCCGGTGCGCTTCACCACCTGCTCGAACGGCGGGAAGAAATTCTCGCGCAGCTCGCGTTCGGAAATGGGGGCGGGGCCGACATTCTCGCCGCTCTCCGGCTGACCATGGCCGGTCAGGTGCTTGAGCGTCGCGAAGACATGGTCGGAGCCCAGAAGCCGCGCATGCCCTGCACCTTGCAGCCCCTCCACCGCGGCAACGCCCATCTCGCCGACCAGATAGGGATCCTCGCCGAACGTCTCCTCGATCCGGCCCCAGCGTGGATCGCGCGCGATGTCGACGACCGGCGACAGGACGAGGCTCACGCCCCGCGCGCGTACCTCGCGGCCGATGACGGTATCGATCTGCCGGACGAGATCCGGATCCCAGGACGAGGCCTGGGCGATGGCCTGGGGGAAGCTGGTGGCGCCGACCGCCGCATAGCCGTGCAGCCCTTCCTCATGGAAAAGGATCGGGATGCCGAGCCGTGTCTCGGTCGTCGCCCAGCGCTGCAGCGTATTGACCAGTGCCACCGTCTGGCGAACGTTGCGGCCGGGTAAGACGCGCGGCGAAACCGCGCCCTGAGCGTCCGAGGGGCGCGCAAACTGGCCGAGGCCGTGGGGATAGAGCGCGCGGAGCTTGGCAAGGTCGAGCTGCCGCTGGTCGTCCCAGATCGCCTTCTTGCCATCCCACACGCTGGTGATCTGCGCGACCTTCTCTTCCAGCGTCATGCGCTGGACGAGATCGTCGACGCGCAGCTCGATGGGCTGCGACGCATCCTTGTAGAGCGGCCTCTCGGCGGCGTGCGGCTTGCGGTCGGCGGATGCCCCGGCAACCGGCGAAGGCAGCATCGCGATGATGGCGACGGAAGCCGCGAGGCGGCGAAGGCTGTGGGTGCCCAATCAACTCTCCCTTGCCTTTACGGGCGGCGAGCCCGGCGCCAGCGACGGCGCGTCTTTTTCTTGATAACGCTACCATGATCGGACAAGGTGGCGCTTGTCAACGCCTGCCGCTCGAGCGGGCGTCGCCCGGGAAAGACCCGGCCAAGCAGGAGGGAAGGGATGTCCAGGCGTGCACGTGTCGGGCTAATGTCGGCTGCGACGCTTCTTCTATACTGTGTGGCGGGGCCGGCGCGGGCCGAGGATGGCTATGATCTCTGGCTCCGCTATGAGGCGATGTCCGGCCCGCGACAAAGCGAGGTCGCCGCGCATGCCACCATGATCGTCGCGCCGGGCAATTCCGCGACGATCCGCGCGGCGGTGGGAGAATTGCAGCGGGGCTTTAGCGGGATGACGGGGCAGGCGCTAAGCCTGTCCGATCGGCCCGAGCAGGGCGCAATCCTGCTCGCGACGCCAGCGCAGGCCGCACGGGCCGGGCTGGATGCGGCCTCGCTGGCCAGTCTCGGCGGCGAGGGCTTCTGGTTGCGCAGCGCGACGGTCGGCGGCCATGGGGTGACCATTGTCGCGGCGAACAGCGACATCGGCCTGCTGTATGGATCCTTCCGCCTGCTGGAGCTGGCCGAGCAGGGCGTGTCGCTCGACGGGCTCGATGTCCGCTCGGCGCCCAAGTTGCAGCTTCGCGTGCTCGATCATTGGGACAATCTCGATCGCAGCGTCGAGCGGGGCTATGCCGGCCAGTCGATCTGGGACTGGTGGACGCTGCCCGACTGGAAAGGGCCGCGCTACACCGATTATGCCCGCGCCAATGCGTCCATCGGCATCAACGGCGCGGTGCTCAACAACGTCAACGCCAAGCCCGAGAGCCTGACCGCGCCCTATATCGCGAAGGCGGCGGCGCTGGCGGATGTTTTCCGGCCCTATGGCATCAAGGTCTTTCTTTCCGCGCGCTTCACAGCACCCATCGAGCTCGGCGGCCTGCGCACGGCCGACCCGCTCGATCCCGCAGTGCAGGCCTGGTGGAAGGCCAAGGCTGACGAGATCTATCGCGCCATTCCCGATTTCGGCGGCTTCCTCGTCAAGGCCAACTCCGAAGGGCAGCCCGGCCCGCAGGATTATGGACGCTCCCACGCGGACGGGGCCAATGTGCTGGCGGATGCGGTGCGGCCGCATGGCGGCATCGTGATGTACCGAGCCTTCGTCTACAGCGAGGAGAATGCCGACGACCGCGCCAAGCAGGCTTATGCGGACTTCAAGCCTCTCGACGGCAAGTTCGCCGACAATGTGCTGGTGCAGGTGAAGAACGGCGCCATCGATTTCCAGCCTCGCGAGCCCTTCCATCCGCTGTTCGGCGCCATGCCCAAGACGCCGCTGATGATGGAATTCCAGATCACCAAGGAATATCTCGGCTTCGCGACCCACCTCGCCTATCTCGGCCCGTTGTTCGAGGAGACGCTGCAGAGCGACACCTTCGCACACGGCAAGGGCTCCACGGTCGCCCGTGTGATCGAGGGCAAGGTCGATCCCTACCGCCTCACCGGGATGGCCGGCATCGCCAACATCGGCAGCAACCGCAACTGGACGGGGTCGACCTTCAACCAGGCCAACTGGTATGCATTTGGCCGCTTCGCCTGGGACCCGGAGGCCTCCGCAAAGAAGCTGGCGGCCGAATGGGCGGCGATGACGTTCACGCCCGACCCGCGCTTCGTTGCGCCCGCTGTGGGCATGATGATGGGCTCGCGCGAGGCGGTGGTGGATTACATGACGCCCCTCGGCCTCGCCCATCAGATGGGGACCAGCCATCATTATGGTCCGGCGCCCTGGGTGAGTGATCTCAAGCGGCCGGAATGGAACCCTACCTATTATGCGCGCGCCGATTCCGTCGGTATCGGTTTTGACCGTACCGCGACCGGCAGCAACGCCATCGCGCAATATGCGCCGCCGGTCGCGCGCAGACTCGCGAATATCGCGACCACGCCGGACAGGGAGCTTCTGTGGTTCCACCATGTCGGCTGGGACACGCGGCTGGCTTCGGGTCGCACCGTATGGAACGAACTCGTCGCGCATTATGATCGCGGTGGCGCGACCGTCGCGGACATGCGGCGGACCTGGGCCGCGCTCGCGCCCTATGTTGATCCGGATCGATTCGCTGAGACGACTACCTTCCTCTCCATCCAGCAGCGTGAGGCGCAGTGGTGGCGGGACGCGAGCCTTGCCTGGTTCGGCTCGATTTCGAGGAGGCCTCTGCCGCCCGGGTCCGTGCCGCCTGCCCATCCGCTCGCCTATTATGAGGCATTGAGTTTTTCGGATGCCCCCGGACATTAAGCGCTACCATTGGTGGCCAGCCGCGAAGCATTTCTAAACAAATGCTGTTGACAGCAGCGCGCTTGTTTTAATAACACAGATAATGTGAACGCTACCATAAAGGTAGGGGGCGCGGACGATCAGAAACAGGGTCGCCGCAGACAAGGAGAGGGGATCATGACGATCAAGCCCGTATCGACTCGCGTCGCCATTCGCCGATTGGCCCTATTGGGCGCCACTGTGCTGGCCGGCAGTGCCGTGCCCGGATGGGCGCAGGCCGTCGATCCATCGCAGCCGCCTGCGCCAGCTGCTGTGCCCACCGCCAACCCGGCCGGCCAGAGCGATGCCTCAAGCGAGATCGTCGTCACGGGCTATCGCCGCAGCCTTGCGCAATCGACCATCGCCAAGCGCAACGCGATCGGCTTCAGCGACTCCATCTTCGCCGAGGACATCGGCAAGTTCCCCGACACTAACATCGCGGAATCCTTCAACCGCATCCCCGGCATCACGATCAGCCGCGACATCACGGGTGAAGGCACCAATGTCGCGATCCGTGGTCTCGGCAGCAACTTCACCGAGGTGACGCTCAACGGCGCGCCGATCGCGATCGCGTCGAGCGGCACCACCGACGCGCAGGGCACGGGTCGTGAGGTGGATCTGAGCTTCTTCCCGACCGACCTCTTCACCAAGCTGACGGTCAACAAGAGCTATACAGCCGATCTCCTCGAGGGCGGCGCGGCCGGCAATGTCGACATCCGCAGCGCGCGGCCCTTCGATCATCCGGGCACCCACTTCACCTACAACTTCCAGGGCACCAAGCAGAGCGCCGCATTCGGCTGGGGCGAGCGCGGCTCAGCGATCGCCAGCGCGACCTTCGGCAATTTCGGTATCCTTGCGGGCGTCGCGGGCAACCACAACAAGTCTCGCGTCACCGGCTTCGAGACGATCGGCTGGACCAATCCCAACCTTTCGGCCGCACAATGCGGGGCAGCCACGGGCTGCAACACGACAGGCGGCGGCAACTTCACCATTCCGGCGACCGTGCCGGCCAATGCCGGTAACGGCCTGGTTCCCGGCACGACGATCGACAAGGCCTTTCTGCTGGCCCACAATCCGGGACTCTCCATCCAGCAGATCGACAATGCGATCATCCCGCGCCTGGGCCGTCCCTCGGACGAATTCGGCTCGCGTGACCGCATCAACGCCGTGCTGAGCGCCGAATGGCGGCCGAGCGATGCGCTGCATTTCTACGTCGATGGCATGTACGGCTGGAAGAAGAACGATCTCCAGCGCATCGACATGGACCTCGTTGGCCGCAACGGCGCGATCATTCCGCTCAACATGACGGTCGACAAGACCGATTGCAGCCAGGGCTGCACGGTAACCTCGGCGACCTTTGCCAACGCCCAATATTTCCTCGAATACCGCCCCTATACCGAGCGCACGACCTATTATGGCGTGAACCCGGGCGCGGAATGGCAGATCGCCGACAAGCTGAAGTTCGAGGTGCAGGGTAATTACACGCACAGCGACTTCCACCGTGCCTCGCCGTCCGTTGTGGTGAATACGCCGGTCAGCTCGGGCACGACCGTCAATTACACCAATAATGGTGGTATCCCGACCATCGCGAGCAACGTCGACCTCGACAATCCCGCCAATTTCGTCTGGGCGGGTGGCGGTCGCGTCAACATCCAGGACGAGCGCCGCCTCAACAAGAACAAGGGCGTGCGGGGCGATCTGACCTGGGGCGACGAGCATCTGAACATCAAGGTCGGCGGCAATTACGACGACATTTCGCGCCGCATCAGTGCCTTCGACAACAGCCAAGCCTGGCAGAACGCGGTTTGCGGCAACAATCCCAACATCTTCGTGCCGTCGCCCAACGCCCAGCCGCCGTGTGAAGGCCTGAACGCGCCGGGTGCGGCGCCGGCTGGCTACCCCACCTATCCAGGCTACGGCACCGGCTTTACCGCAGGCATGACCGGGCCCGTCAATTATGGCGGCTCGCTGATCCCGGCGTCCCAGCTTGCCAACTTCCTCAAGCCCGGACCGGACGGCTTCGTGACGGTCGACTGGGACAAGTTCAGGCAGGCGAGCCACTACGACGCCTTCCATGCGAGCGAGCCGGTTGCAGGCTCCGCCAATACTGGAGCGAGCGGCGGCTATATCCGCGAAAAGTCGCCGGCGGCCTTCATCGAGGTGAACGGCATCCAGCGCATTGCCGACAGCGACCTCAGGTTCAATATCGGCGTGCGCTACGTTCACACCGATCAGACGATCACGGGCCTCGTCTCGCTTCCGGATCCGCGCAATCCGTCGCCCGTGCCGGCCTCGGCGCAGGGCAGCCTCTTCCCGAACATCGTCAACACGGTGACCACCCACAGCAGCTACAGCAAGTGGCTGCCAGCCGCGAACTTCGCCTATGACGTCGGTGAACATGCGGTGGCTCGCTTCGCGGTTTCGAAGACGATGACCCGGCCGGATCCCAATGCGCAGCTGCCCGGCGTCAACTTCTCGACCCCGTCGGCCGACGTGGCCACGGTCGGCAACCCGGCACTCAAACCCTACACCTCGACCAATATCGATCTCGGCATCGAATATTATACCGGGCACGAGGGTCTGATCAGCGTTGCCGCCTTCCGCAAGGCGGTGAAGGGCTTCACCACCAACGGCACGGTGACGGTGCCCTTCTCGGCGCTGGCGCTCTACGGGATCACCTTCGACACGCTGACGCCGACACAGCAAGCGGCGATCAACTCACGCGGTGGTCCCGGTGCCGCGCAGGTGCAGGTGCAGCAGCAGGTCAATGCCAGCGGCACGCTCACGGTCAATGGCCTTGAATTCCAGTGGGTGCAGCCGCTGGACTTCATCACCGAACGCTTCGGCATCAAGGGCTTCGGCTTCAACGCCAACGCCACGATCGTCGATCAAAAGGGCACCGGTGCCGCGCCGGCGGTTGCGCTGGGCGTCGCCAAATACACCTACAACATCAGTGCTTATTACGAGCGACACGGTGTCACGCTTCGTATGTCGACGACGTTCAACAAGGGTTCGCAGCAGTCAAACCCGAACCAGAACGGCATCGCCCAAGCGGCAATTTTCTCGGACAATTATCAACAGTGGGATTTCTCGTCGATTTTCGACCTGAGCAAGATCTTCGGGCTGCGCAACGCGCCGCAGGTGACGTTCGATGTGGTCAATGTCACCAATTCGAAGCTCCGCTCCTACTTCCAGTTCTCCAACGCGACCTTCACTGAGTACAAGCCGGGCCGTCAGTTCCTGATCGGCGTGCGCGGTACCTTCTGATGGCCCCCTGTGGGCGGCTGGTGAACCGGCCGCCCATTTTTTTGCGCCGCAGCAGGGCGTGCGGAATGGTGCAGCCTGCGGTAAAAAGCTTCGTGATGAACACGGAGAGCGGAATGGAGAAGAAGGCGTCGCGCAGGCAGAAGAAGGCCCCGACGATCAGCGACGTGGCACGCCGGGCCGGTGTCTCGGCCATGACCGTTTCGCGGGTGATTAACGGCGAGAGCAACGTCCGTCCCGCCACGCGCGACACCGTCAATGCTGCCATCGCCGAGCTCAACTACGCGCCCAACCCGGCCGCCCAGTCGCTTGCCGGCGCCAACCAGGTCCGGATTGGGCTGCTCTACAGCAACCCCAGCGCCGCCTATCTCAGCGAGTTCCTCGTGGGAGGCCTCGACCAGGCGAGCCGCGGGAACGTCCAACTCGTCGTTGAGAAGTGCGAGCCCGATGATCATGAGGGCGATATCGCACGCCGTCTTGTGGCGAGTGGGATCGACGGGCTCATCCTGCCGCCGCCGCTCTGCGACAACCGATCGGTGATCGACGCCCTGATCGAAACCGACACGCCGGCAGTGGCGGTGGCGACAGGGGGCGGCGCCGATGGTGTCTCGGCGGTCAGCATCGATGATTATCAGGCAGCGTTTGCGATGACGATGCACATTGCCAAGCTCGGTCATCAGCGTATCGGTTTCATCCTCGGCAATCCGAACCAGACGGCCAGCGAGCGGCGGTTCGAGGGCTACCGCGCCGCGCTGGCGGCGGCGGGGCTGCCTGTCACAGATGATCTCGTCGCACCGGGCCTGTTCACCTATCGCTCGGGCCTCGACGCCGCCGAACGACTGCTCGAACTGGTCGAACCGCCGTCTGCCATTTTCGCCAGCAATGATGACATGGCTGCGGCGACAGTCGCCGTCGCGCACCGGCGCGGGCTTGATGTGCCAGGGGATCTCACCGTCTGCGGCTTCGACGACACGGCGCTCGCGACCACGATCTGGCCCGAGCTCACAACCATCCACCAGCCCATCGGGGATATGTCGCGGGCCGCGATAGACCTGTTGCTTGAGGCTGTGCGGCATCGTCGCGCGGGCGAGGCGCGTCAGCATCGGCAACTGCTGCTCGATTTCACGCTGGTGCGTCGACAGTCAGATGCGGCACCGCGCAAGCGACCTACGGTGCGCCTCGCCCAATAGCTTGCGATCGGGAGCGTTATCGCTAACATACGGATGCCCGACGGCGAGCGGGCGATAGAAGAGGATGCCCGATTTGGCCCGCGAACCCGTACGCCCCTTCCGTTCGCGCGACTGGTTTGCCGATCCTGCCCGGTCCGACATGACCGCGCTCTATCTTGAGCGCTTCATGAATTACGGCCTGACGCCGGCCGAGCTTCGTTCCGGGAGGCCCATCATTGCCATCGCGCAGACGGGCAGTGATCTCAGCCCCTGCAACCGCATCCATCTCGAACTTGCCAAGCGCGTGCGCGATGGCATCCGCGATGCGGGCGGTATCTGCATGGAGTTCCCGGTTCACCCGATCTTCGAGAATTGCCGCCGGCCGACCGCCGCGCTCGATCGCAATCTCTCCTATCTCGGGCTTGTCGAGGTGCTCTACGGCTATCCGATCGATGCGGTGGTGCTGACGACCGGCTGCGACAAGACAACGCCCGCCGGGATCATGGCGGCCTCAACGGTCGACATTCCCGCGATCGTGCTGTCCGGAGGGCCGATGCTCGATGGCTGGCACGAGGGCGAACTGGTCGGTTCCGGCACCGTCATCTGGCGCTCGCGGCGCAAGCTCGCCGCGGGCGAGATCAGCGAGGAAGAGTTTCTCGACCGTGCCTGCGACAGCGCGCCGTCGGCGGGGCATTGCAACACGATGGGCACGGCGTCGACGATGAACGCGGTTGCCGAGGCGCTCGGCCTGTCGCTCACCGGCTGCGCGGCCATCCCCGCGCCCTATCGAGAGCGCGGGCAGATCGCTTACGAGACGGGCAAGCGCATCGTCGAGATGGCTTATGAGGACCTGCGTCCCTCCCATATCCTGACGCGTGAGAGCTTCCTCAACGCCATCCGGGTCGTGAGTGCGATTGGCGGCTCCAGCAATGCCCAGCCCCATATCATGGCGATGGCGCGCCATGCCGGCGTAGAGCTGCACGCATCGGATTGGACGGAACATGGCTACGACCTGCCGCTGATCGTCGACATGCAACCGGCCGGCCGCTATCTCGGCGAGCGCTTCCACCGCGCCGGCGGCGTCCCGGCCGTGATGTGGGAGCTGGCAGCTGCGGGCAGGCTCAACCCGGACTGCCGCACTGTCACGGGGCGCAGCATCGGCGAGAATGTCGCCGGGCGCGAGACCCACGATCGCGAGATGATCCGGCCCTTCGCCGAGCCGCTGAAGGAAAAGGCGGGTTTCCTCGTACTCAGCGGCAATCTATTTGATTTCGCCATCCTCAAGACCAGCGTGATCTCCGAGGAGTTTCGCACCCGTTACCTCGCCCGGCCGGGGCAGGAGGGCGTGTTCGAGGCGAGGGCGATCGTGTTCGACGGATCGGACGATTATCACCATCGGATCAACGATCCGGCGCTGGAGATCGACGAGAATTGCATCCTCGTGATCCGGGGCGCCGGACCCGTCGGCTGGCCGGGTTCGGCCGAAGTGGTCAACATGCAGCCGCCCGACGCGCTCATTCGCCGGGGCATCGCCTGGCTGCCGACTCTGGGGGACGGCCGTCAGTCGGGCACATCGGACAGCCCCTCGATCCTCAACGCCTCTCCCGAAAGTGCTGCGGGCGGCGGGTTGTCCTGGCTACACACGGGCGACCTGATCCGGGTCGACCTGAACATCGGCCGTTGCGATGCGCTGGTCGACGAGGGGGAGATCGCCCGCCGCAAGGCCGAGGGTTCGCCGCCCGTTCCGCCGAGCCACACGCCATGGGAAGAGCTCTATCGCGAGAAGGTGGGACAGATGGGCGAGGGCGCGGTGTTGGAGATGGCGCTGAAATATCGCCGGGTCTCCGAGCGTACGCCGCGACACAACCACTGAACTGCTGGGCGAAGCCAATGGTCAGCGTCCTCGCCCCTCCTGGGGCGAGGACGCGCAGGCCTGTCTGGTCAGCCCTGATTCCTCTTGGCTGATCCGGCAGAGGGCCGGATCGCTGTACGTCAGCGGGAGAGAGCGATTGGACAGACCCGGCATCCCGCGACACCGGCTTCGAAAGCGAACAGGTCTCCCGCCAGAGGCTGCGCGTGCAGGCCGGTCTGGTCGAGGCCTTTGCGCGCGGTCGTAGCATAGGCGGTGCGCAGATCGTCACCGCCGAAGGCGATCTTGGTGACGTTGGCGACGGGCAAGCGTACGGTTGCCGCCAGCCGGCCATCGGGCGCGTAGCGCCGCACGCCCCATCCGCCGAACAGGCCTATCCAGAGATGGCCTTCCTCATCCACCGTCGGGCCGTCGGGAAAGCCAGCCCCCACTTCGATCTGTGTGAACAGCCGCGGCGTCCCGAGCGTGCCGTCGTCGTGATGATCGACGGCCCAGATCCGTCGGCCCAGCGTGTCGACATGATAAAGTGTGCCGCCATCGGGCGAGATTGCCGGACCGTTGACGATCGTCACGGGAGCGAGGCTCGAGCGTTCGACTCGACCGTTGGCGAAGCGATAGACATGGCCGGTCGCCTGCTCCTCTCTGTCGTCCATCGACCCGAACCAGAGCACGCCGTCGGCGCCCACCGTCGCATCGTTGAGGCGGTTGCCAGGGAGCTCGGGTTCGGCCGCGGTGAGCAGGTCGAAGCGACCCGTCGCGGGATCGAAGCGATGGAGCCCGGTCTGCAACCCGGCCACCAGTCCGCCCTTGTCGTCCGGCAGGATCCATCCCGGCTGTGCAGGCGCCGGCCAGGTTCGTAGCGTGGCCCCGTCGGGCTTGAACCGATGGATGCGGTGCTTCTTGATGTCGACGAACCAGAGCGCCCGGTCGGAGTCCACCCAGACGGGGCCCTCTCCCAGCGTTGCACCCAGCGAGCAGACGCTGATCGGCTCGATCGGCATCGCCAGCTCAGCGCCAGCCTGCGTCGACGAAATAGTCATGGCCAGTGCACATCCGCGCATCGTCGGATGCGAGGAACAGCACCAGCGCCGCCACGTCGGCCGGCATCACCCGCTCCTTGAGGCATTGGTTGTCGAGGATGCGGGCGGCTTCCTCCTCGTCGTGCCACAACGCATCCTGCCGCGGCGTCTTGATGCCTCCGGGCACGATGGTGTTGACGCGGATATTGAACTCGCCGAGGTCGCGGGCGAGCGCGCGCGTCATGCCCTCGATGCCGGCCTTGGCCGTCTGGTAGAGGACGATGTCCGGCAGGGCGAGGTGCCAGCTGATCGATCCGAAGTTGAGGATCACGCCGCCGCCGGCCTGCTTCATCGCCGGTGCGACAGCCTGCGCGGCAAAGAACAGGTGGCGCAGGTTTACAGCGATGCGGTTGTCCCAGTAATCGGGCGTCACATCGGCGATGGCATGGCGATCGTCATTCGCCGCATTGTTGACCAGGACATCGATGCTACCGCCGAAATGCTCGGCAGCCGATGCGACCGCGCGGCGCAGCGCTTCGACATCGGTCAGATCGCAAAGCTCATAGTGGGGGGCGTGCCGGGCACTTTCGGAAAGTCTTGTCACCAGCGCGCGGGACGGATCCTCGGCGATGTCGATAAAGGCGACCTTAGCGTCCTGGCGGACGAAGCCCTCGACCAGCGCCTCGCCGATCCCCGAGCCGCCGCCGGTGATGAGTACGCGCTTGCCCGCGAGGCTCGGATAGACCGCGCTCATCGACGCGACGGGAGTGTGCGGCACAGTCTCAGTCTCCGACATAGACGGTCTTGATCTGGGTATAGAATTCGACGGCAGCGAAGCCCTGTTCGCGCGCGCCGTAGCTCGAACGGCGGGTGCCACCGAACGGCACGTGATAGTCGACGCCCGCTGTCGGCAGGTTGACCATCACCATGCCCGCCCGCACGTTGCGGCGGAAATGGCGGGCATGCTTGAGCGACGTCGTGACGATCCCGGCGGATAGGCCGAACTGGCCACGGTTCGCGACCTCCAGCGCTTCCTCGTAATTCTTCACGCGGACGGTGGAGACAACCGGGCCGAACACTTCCTCGGCGTTGATCCGCATGTCCGGGGTCGTATCCGCGATGAGCGTCGGCGCCATGTAATAGCCGGGTGCCGCGAGCGACAGTGCCTCGCCGCCGGTCACCAGACGGCCGCCTTCGCCGGTGGCGACGCCGACATAGCGCAGGTTCTGCTCGAACTGCTGCTGGCTCGAAGCCGGGCCGACCTGCGTCGCCGGATCGAGCGCGTCGCCGACGCGGAGCGCCTTGGCGCGCTCGGCCAGTGCCGCCACGAACCGATCATGGATGCCGTCTTCGACAATCACGCGCGAGGAGGCGGTGCAGCGCTGGCCGGTCTGGAAGAAGCCCCCGTCCGCCGCGATCGCAACGGCGCGATCGAGATCGGCGTCGTTCAGGATCACCAGCGGGTTCTTGCCGCCCATCTCGAGCTGCACGCGCGCCTGCCGCTCCATCGCCGCCATGCCGACCTTGGCGCCGGTCGCCTGCGATCCGGTGAAGGAAATGGCGTCGATGCCGGGATGCGACGCGATTGCCGCGCCGGCGGCACCACGACCCAGAACGAGGTTGATGACGCCCTTGGGCGCACCGCATTCGTGCAGGATCGAGATCAGCGCATGCGCTATCGCAGGCGTCGCCTCGGCGGGCTTCAACACCACCGTATTGCCGAATGCCAGCGCCGGGGCGGCCTTCCACGCCGGAATGGCGATCGGGAAGTTCCAGGGGGTGATAAGGCCGACCACGCCGACCGCCTCGCGATAGGTGGCGACGTCGAGCCCGGGCCGGGTCGACTCCAATGTCTGGCCGTGGCGGCGCAGCGCCTCGCCCGCGAAATATTTGAAGATGCGCGCGGCGCGCATCACTTCGCCCATGCCCTCGGCGCGAGTCTTGCCTTCCTCGCGGGCGAGCAGCTCGCCCAGATCGGCCGCGCGCGCCATGATGGTCGTGCCGACCTTGTCGAGCAGGTCCGACCGCACCTCGGGCGAGGCGTCTGCCCAGGCGGGGAAGGCGGCGCGGGCCGCGTCCACCGCCGCATCGACCTGCGCCGCGCCACCTTCGGCAAAGCGCGCGACGACCTGTCGCGTATCGGAGGGATTCAGGCTGTCGAGCGGCGTGTCGGCCACGACGGTCTCGCCGTTGATGATGTGGGTGAGTTGCATATCGGTCATCCCAGGAGGCCGCGACGGGCCAGGTTCTGCATCAGGTCGCCAACGCCCCTCGTCCAGGGCGAGGCCGCCTTCGAGGTCGTCACGTGGTTGACCAGCCGCCCGAGCCTGGGCGTTGAGATCGTCACCACGTCGCCGGGCTTGTGGGTGAAGCCGTGCCCCGGTTCGTCGCGATCCTCAGTCGGGGCGAACAGCGTGCCGAGGAACAGCGCGAAGCCGTCAGGATATTGATGCTCGCTGAGCGACTGGCGGACCAACTCCTCGGGATCGCGGCTGATCTGGCTCATTGAGCTGCGGCCCTCGAGCCGATAGCCGTCCTCGCCCTCGATCAGCAGGTCGATCTCGGCCGATCGGACGTCGTCCATGGTGAAGTTGTCGTCGAACAGGCGGACGAGTGGCCCGAGCGAGCAGGAGGCGTTGTTGTCCTTGGCCTTGCCCAGGAGCAGCGCCGAGCGGCCCTCGAAATCGCGCAGGTTGACGTCGTTTCCCAGCGTCGCGCCCACCGCCTTGCCGTTCGAGCCGACCAGCAGCACGACCTCGGGCTCGGGATTGTTCCAGCTGCTGTCGGACCTGACACCGATCTCGGCGCCCCAGCCGACGGTGGAGAGTACCGGCGACTTGGTGAAGATCTCCGCATCCGGGCCGATCGCGACTTCCAGATATTGCGACCACATGCCGTCGTCGATCAGCGCGGCCTTGAGCGTGGCCGCCTCTGCGCTCCCGGGCACGATCGAGCGGATGCTGCCGCCGATCCGGGCCTCCAGCCGTTCGCGGACAGCCGAAGCCGCGCCGGCGTCCCCGCGCGCGCGTTCCTCGATCACCCGTTCGAGCGCGGAGACCGCAAAGGTGACGCCCGACGCCTTGACGCATTGGAGATCGATTGGGCTCAGAAGATCGCGGCCTTGCAGTGATCCCAGCGGCTCACCTTTGAGGACATCGAAACGGCGCTCTTCGACAATTGTGGAGACGGTCGGCGCCACTCTCGCCATGTCGTAGACAATCCCATTGCGGACGAGAATGGGGCTTGGGCCTTCGGGGCCTGCGATACGGCCCAGGAACAGGCCTGACCGGTGATCCTCCGGCAGCGCGGTCGCCGCGTCGAAGGGGATGCCCCTCATGATGTCCTCTCATTCTCTATCTTTGTTGATAGCGCTACCATCTCGCGTGAAGGCTGCTT
>FTCZ01001908.1_pt1 | contig 25958 bp, 29 predicted proteins | sample 1658871 | NCBI WGS metagenome assembly FTCZ01 (sample SAMEA3914864, study PRJEB12502) | metagenome | biome: forest; material: soil | place: USA | collected 2012-03-12 | depth 0.3 m | reverse complement strand
CTGTAAGGCTGGTCTTTAGGCGGCTGGTTTCTACCGCACACCTCGTCCTCCTTTCCCGCCATCCCCGCGAAGGCGGTGATCCCGCTTGTTCTTCGCGGCGAGGAGGAAGGAAGCGGGGCCCCCGCCTTCGCGGGGGCGACGGAGTTATGTGATGCGGAGGGCTGTCTTGTCTGGCGGACTTGGAAAGGCCGTACGTCAGCCACCCCCAACCGGCTCCAGAAACACCAGCCGAAAATCCTCGCGCTCCACATCGGCTAGAGTGTGCTGGGTGAAGTGAAGCAACCCGTCCTCCGGATGGAGGAAATCGCGAGCACCCCCCTCGCGCGCGAGCACCGACTGGCTTTCCCAACCCGCGCGAAACTCCGGGCTCTCCATTTGCAACCACTCCACCACCGCCGCCACGCGCGGATCGGCCATCACGCGGCCGTAGTCGCGGCGGAACTCGGCCAGCAGGCGCATGGCGCGCGTGTGCCAGTCGGGCAGCAGGCTGCGCGCGGCGGGGTGCGTGAAGACGTAGCGCAGCAGGTTGGGCGCGGCCTCCATATCGAACATCCCGGCAAACAGCCGTCGCGCCCCGGCATTGGCCGCACAGACCGACCACGCGGGATCGAGCGCATAGGCCGGGAAGGGCAGCGCGGCGATGGCGGCGGTGATCGCCGGTGGCGCGGCGTCGGGCGAAGGCGCGAAGGGATCGGCCGGATCGCGCCGCTCGGCAAGCGAGAACAGGTAGTCGCGCTCGGCGGGGGACAGGCTGAGGGCACCGGCGAGCCGGCCAAGCGTTTCGGCAGAGGGTCGCACCTCGCGCCCCTGTTCGATCCAGGCCACCCAAGTGGTGCCGATGGCGGCGCGCGCGGCCAGTTCCTCCCGCCGCAGGCCGGGCGTTCGGCGGCGGCGGGCGTGGCCCTCAGGCGCGAGCCCTTCGCGGCGGGCGCGGACGAAGGCGCCCAGCAGTCGGCGTTGTTCCTCGGTGGACATGGCAACGCTTATAACAGGATAATTATGTCCATTGTAACAGGCTAAATCGAAGGCATTGAGGGCGCCGAAAGGAGATCGACCATGACCGATCAAACCCAGCATGCATCACCTCAGAGCAATCCGGCTCAGCACACTCTGGCGCAAAGCCAGTTCGGTGAAGTATCCGCCACCTACGTAACCAGCGCCGTCCACGCGTCCGGCGCGGACCTGGAAACCATCGCCGCCCGCGCGCTGGTTGCGGCACCGGGGCACGCGCTCGACTTGGGGGCAGGTGGCGGCCATGTCGCCTACGCTATGGCGCCTCATGCCGCGAAAGTGACGGCCTGCGATCTGTCGCCGGAGATGCTGGAGCAGGTCGCGGCCGAAGCGGCGCGGCGGGGCCTTGCGAATATCGCGGTGGAAGCGGCGCCCGCCGAGGCGCTGCCGTTTGCCGAGCACGGCTTCGACTTCCTCGCCTGTCGTTTTTCCACCCACCACTGGCGCGATGCCGAGGCTGGCCTTCGCGAGGCGCGGCGTGTGTTGAAGCCGGGGTCGCCGGCGATCTTCGTGGACGTGGTCGCGCCCGGCGACGCTTCGGCGGACACGCACTTGCAGACGGTGGAACTGCTGCGCGATGTTAGCCACGTGCGCGACTACACAGTGGCACAGTGGATCGCGATGCTCGACCGCGCCGGGTTCGCCGTGCGTGAGGTGCGCACCGCGCGGTTGCGCATGGATTTCGCTACCTGGACCGCCCGGATGCGCACCCCGCCCGAGCGTGTCGCGGCAATCCGCGCGCTTCAGGCCGTCGCGCCTGCTGAAGTGGCGGGCTGGTTCGAGATCGAGGCGGATGGCTCATTTACCATCGATACGGTGACGATCGAGGCGGTCTAAGTCTGGGGGTATCGATGAGGTTCCTCCCCCTGAGGGGGAGGGGGACCGCCCGAAGGGTGGTGGAGGGGTGTCAGCCGCTCGGTCATGCGTGGCCGAGCCGGTTATACCCCTCCGTCAGCCCCGCGGGCTGCCACCTCCCCTTGCAGGGGAGGATTTCGGTGCGCTTACTCCGGCTGCGCTACCAGGCGCAGGTAGGGCTTCAGCGTCTCCCAACCTTCCGGATAGATCTTGGCCGCTTCCTCGTCCGAAACGGCGGGGACGATGATCACCTTCTCGCCGTCCTGCCAGTTCACCGGGGTCGCCACGCGGTGGCGGGCGGTGAGCTGCATCGAATCGAGCACGCGCAGGATCTCGTCGAAGTTGCGGCCGGTGGTCATCGGGTAGCTGATCATCAGCTTGATGCGCTTGTCCGGGCCGATCACGAAAACGGTGCGCACGGTGGCGTTATCCGCTGCCGTGCGGCCTTCCGCGCCGCCCTCGATCGCTTCGGGCAGCATGTTGTAGAGTTTGGCGACGGTGAGTTCGGTATCGCCGATCATCGGGAAGTTCGGCTTGGTGCCCTGCGTTTCCGCGATGTCTTCAGCCCAGCGTTCGTGATTGCCGACCGGATCGACGCTGAGGCCGATGATCTTGGTGTTGCGCTTGTCGAATTCAGGCTTGAGGCTGGCCATGTAGCCCAGCTCAGTGGTGCAGACCGGCGTGAAGTCTTTCGGGTGGGAGAACAGGATGGCCCAACTGTCACCGATCCATTCGTGGAAATTGATCGGGCCTTCGGTGGTCTCGGCCCGAAAATTGGGCGCCTCTGCATTGATGCGGAGCGTCATCGCGGTCTTCCTCTCGCCTTTGGGAAGACCTTGGCGCTTCCCGAACAATGAAACGTCGAATTCGAGAAGCGGAAATTCGCGCGAATGAGTATCCGATTCGTGCAAAGCTGGACAGAAGCTTTTGTGCACGGGTGAACACTTCTTCATCCAGCCCGCCGTAATCCACGGCCAGACGAGACTAGAAGGAGATCACCGCCTCACCGATGGCATCCCACACGCGGGCCAGCTCCTCGTCGGTGATGCAATAGGGCGGCATCACGTAGACGGTGTTGCCTAGCGGGCGCAGCAGCACATCGCGTTCGCGGAAGAAGGCCATCAGGCGCGGGGCAAGGTCGCTCATATAGCCGGTTTCGCCGCTGGTCTTCAGGTCGAGCGCGGCGATGGTGCCCAAAGTGCGCGGATTGTCGAAGTGGCAGAACCGGTCGAGCTTCTCGATCCAGGCGACCTGCTTTTCGGCCAGCGCGCTCACCCGCTCCAGCACCGGTTCCTCGCGCCAGATGGCAAGGTTGGCCGCTGCCGCCGCGCAGGCGATCGGGTTGGCGGTGTAGCTGGACGAGTGGAAGAACATTCGCGCGCGGTCGGTGGAATGGTGCGCCTCGAAGATTGGCTCCGCCGCCATGGTGACGGCCAGCGGGACGGCGCCGCCGGTTAGGCCCTTCGATAGGCACAGGATATCGGGCACCACGCCCGCCTGTTCGCAGGCGGTGAGCGTTCCGGTGCGGCCCCAGGCGGTCATCACTTCGTCGGCGATGAACAGCACGCCGTGCTTTGCGCAGATCTCGCGCATCGCCTTCAGCGTTTCGGGGCCGTAGATCAGCATCCCGCCGGAACCGAGCACCAGCGGCTCCACGATCAGCGCGGCCGTATCCGGCAGTCGGCAGAGCGCTTCCAGCGCGTCGAGTGTCTCCTGTTCCGCACCGGCAGTGGGGAAGGGGATGCGGCCCACGTCGAACAGCAGCGGGTCGTAAGGCCGGTTGAACACGCCGCGTGCGCCTACCGACATCGCGCCGATGGTGTCGCCGTGGTAGGAATGGTCCATCACCACGATGCGATGGCGGTTTTCGCCGCGCCAGTGCCAGAAGCCCAGCGCCATCTTCAGCGCGACCTCGACGGCGGTGGAGCCGGAGTCCGAGAAGAATACCCGCGTCAGGCTTTCCGGCATGATGGCGCGCAGCCCGGCGGCGACTTCCTCGGCCGGTTCATGCGTCCAGCCCGCGAAGATCAACTGGTCCAGCTTCTGCGTCTGCTCGGCAATCGCGGCCATGATCCGGGGGTGGCAGTGGCCGTGCGTCGTCACCCACCACGAGGAAATCGCGTCGATCACCGCGCGCCCGTCCGCCGTGTGGAGCAGCGCGCCCTTGGCATGGGTGACCAGCGGCACGGGCTCGTTCAGGCCGTGCTGGGTGAAGGGATGCCAGATCGAAGAACTCATGCCGCCCCCGTTTCCACGACGAAATCGTTGAGATCAAAATTCGCGGCGAAGGCCTCGCGCAGCGTCTCCGGCGTCAGCGGGGAGACATGCGGCAGGCGGCCGAGGCGGCGGACTTTGCCCATCGCGCAAATCGTCGCTTCGCTGTCTTCCTGAGGCTCGCCGACGAAAGCGACGCCCAGCACTTCCACGCCGCGTGCACGCAGGGCTTCGATGGTGAGCAGCGAATGGTTGATCGTGCCCAGCACCGTGCGGGCCACCACGATCACCGGCGCCTGCCAGCGCGCGAACTGATCAGCATACGTCATGCTGCGCGACAGCGGCACCAGAGCGCCGCCTGCGCCTTCGACGACCAGCGGGCCATCGACATGCGGCAGGGCGAGGCGGGCAGGATCGATCTCCACCCCGTCTATCTCCGCCGCGCGGTGGGGCGAGCAGGGGGTGGTGAGGCGATAGGCTTCCGCCAGCACGTTTTCGCGCGGCAATCCGGAGAGGCGGGCGACGCGGTCGGCATCGCCGCCGTCCTCTTCCAGCCCGGCCTGAACCGGCTTCCAGTAATGCGCGCCAAGGGCGCCCGCGAGCGCGGCGGCGAAGACGGTCTTGCCGATCTCGGTATCGGTGCCGGTTACGATAATGGTGCTCATAAGCCGCTCAACTAGCGCGGCATACGTGACAGGTCACGACCTCGTAAGTCACTTCGCATCCGCTTTGGGCAAATCGACCCAGCGCGCGGCGCAATTGTCCCGGTGTCAGCGGCCGATGGTTGGCGTCGGCCGCCTGCGCGCCGATGGCCTTGAGGCCGCGCAGGAACGCCATCGGGTCTTCATGCCGCTCCACATGGTATTCGACCGTGACGGTGCATTCGCGGAAGGTGGAGATCGGCGCGAAAGCGGGGGTTCCGGCGCTCAGGCCCTCGGCCACGTGGGCGGCGCGCCATTCGGCGAAGCTACCGGGGCCGAGCGTGGTGACGATCAGGTGGCCGCCGGGCGCCAGCCACTCCGCCATGCGGGCGAGCGCGGCGGGGGCATCGTCGAACCACTGCACCGCAAGGCTGGAGCAGATCAGATCGAACGGTCCACCCTGGGGCGCCCCATATTCGCCATCCAGCACCGCGAAGCGGCGATGCGCGTTCTCGTCAAGGCGAGTGCGGCAACGCTCCAGCATTTCGGGCGCGAGGTCGGTGATCAGCCAGTCGCCGCCGATCCCCGCGTTGCCGAGCGCTTCGGTGAGAAAGCCGGTGCCGCAGCCGATCTCCAGCACGCGCGGATTTTCAGACAGGTCGAGAGCGGCGACACGCGCGGCGAGCGCCTCTGCCACATTGCGCTGCACGCGGGCATGGCCGTCGTAGTCCGGCGCGGCGGCGAAGGCGCGGCGGACTTTCTCGCGCGGGACGTTCATGCCGGCCCCGCCGGTGTCAGCATCGCCGCCAGCCCGCGCACCGCTTCGGCGCAGAGTTCGGGATCCTCGATGGGGAGCAAATGCCCGCCGGCTTCGCTCTCGATCCGGCGCACTTCCCCGCCTTCGAACGTGGTGGCGCGCATCGGGCCGGGCATCAGCGGATCCTGCCCGCCTTGCAGAGAGATCACCGGAACCTTGGGCAGCGGCGCCCGCGCATCGCGCAAGCGCAGCAGGTCGAGCCGAAGCAGGTCGGCGTCGATCTTGCCCTTGGGGACCGTGCCGCCGATCTGCTGGTGGAAGCTGGCGAGCACGCCTGCCGGGGTCTGTCCGAAACGGCGGATCATGTGTTCTACCACGCGCACCGGCACGCCCGGCTGGCCGAGCGGCGCCGTGAAGCGCGCAAAGCCATTGATGGCGACCACGCCGACCAGCCCCGGCGGCGGATCGGCCAGCACGCGGATCGTGCCGAAGCTGTGTGTCACTGCGATGCAGGGGCCTACCACTTCAGGCGCGAAGGGGGCGCCGAAGTAGCCCCGGTCATCAATTGCGCAGTCGAAATCTGCCAGCGAGGCGGCAAGCGGCTGCCAGAAGGTCCGGTCGAAACCCCAGCCATGGGCGAAAAGCAGCTTCACCGATGCGCCTCGATGGCGGCGAGCAGCGCGTCGATATCGGCCTGCGAATGCGTGGCGCGCAGGGCGATGCGCAGGCGGCTGGTGCCGGGCGGCACCGTCGGCGGGCGGATCGCGGAGGCGAGGAAGCCGGCTTCCTCCAGCTTGCGGGAGAGCGCCATGGCATCGGCCTCCGCCCCGATCACGGCGGGCACGATCTGGGTGGAGGATTCGCCATGATCCAGGCCCAGTCTTGCCAGCCCCGCGCGCAGGTGGTCGCCCAGCGCGGAGAGATGTGTGCGCTTGGCCTCCATCGCCGGTACCAAGTCCAGCGCGGCATCGACGGCGCCCAACACGGCGGGCGGCGGCGCGGTGGTGAAGATCATGCCGCTGGCCGCGTTGACCAGATAGTCGATCAGCACTTGCGATCCGGCGATATAGGCGCCGAACCCACCCAGCGCCTTGCTGAACGTGCCCATGATCACATCGACACGCCCCGGCGCCAGGGCGGAGAGGCCCGCGCCGTCCGGGCCGAGCACGCCGGTCGCATGCGCCTCGTCGATGTAGAGAATGGCGTCGTGTCGTTCGGCGATCTCGGCCAAGCGCAGCACATCGGCACGGTCGCCATCCATCGAGAACACGCTCTCGGTCAGGATCAGCCGTGCCGGAGCTTCCGCGCCCTTGGTGGCGAGAAGCTGTTCGAGATGGTCGAGATCGTTGTGGCGGAACCGGTGCTGGCGCGCGCCGGACATGGCCACGCCGGCATGCATGCTCGCGTGGATCAGCCGGTCCGCGAAGACGGCGACACCGGGCATCGCCGCGATTAGCGCGGGAATGGTCGCCGCATTGGCCTGCCAGCCGCTGGCGAAGACGAGTGCTGCTTCGGCATGCTTGAACTTCGCGATCCGCGCTTCCACGGCGAGATGCGCCGGGCTGGTGCCCGTCACCAGCCGAGATGCGCCTGATCCAGTGCCATGCTCGCGCGTCCATTCTGCTGCCCGCTCCGCCAGCAGCGGATGGGTGGCAAGGCCGAGGTAGTCGTTGCTGGAAAAATCGACCAGTTCGCGCCCGTCGCGCCGGATGCGCCCGGCGGGGGCCAGCACAGCAGGGCGCAGCACGCGCCGCTGCCCAGCGCCATCGATCCGCGCCAGAGACGCTGCGAGGAAGGAATCGAGCCTCTTCATCGCGCTCGCCGGTATGGCAAGCGGCGGGCAGAGACAATGGCGGATCGCGAACGGCAGCGTGTGTGTAGGTCAATCCGCCGCAGGATGGCGGATGGGGATCGCCTTGGCGTGGAACTTATATCGGTGTTTTTCCCGATCATTTGGATGATCGACTATGCCTTGAAACACATATAGTTTCGCCGTCCGGAACAGGGGAATGCGATGGCGGACGAGGGTTACCGTCACGGCGAGTTTGTCCTTCGCACGGTGCGGTCTGAAACCGCCGCCGCGCTGTCACCCGTGGCGGCATCCTGGTGCCGCTCGGCCTTGCGCTATGGGCTCGATCCAGACGCGTTGAACAAGGCTGACCCGGTTGAAGCCAAAACCCTGGCCATGATCCGAGAGGCAAGCGGGGCGCTCCCCCTGATCGCTCAGCCGGCGATCGATGCGCTGTTCGGCAGCGTGGGGCGCAGCGGGGCCTGCCTGCTGCTGGCCAATGGCGATGGCGTGGTGCTGGACATGCGGGCCAGCGATGCCGAGCATGAGGTGTTCGTTGCCCACGGTCTGGCCCTTGGCGCGGGATGGAGCGAGGATCGGCAAGGCACCAACGGCATCGGCACCTGCCTGGTCGAGCAGCGGCCGGTAACGATCCGCCGCGACGAGCATTTTGCCAGCCGCAACACCGGCGTTTCCTGCATGGCCGCGCCGATCTTCGATCCGCAGGGACAGATCATGGCCGCGCTGAACGTATCCAGCGCGCGGCGTGATCTGGACGAGGCGATGGCGCTGCTGGTTTCCGCGCTGGTGCATGACGCCGCCCGCACCATCGAACGCGACGTTTTCTGCCAGAGCTTCGCCGATGCGCGAATCGTTCTGGCCCCCGGCGAAAGACCGGGCAGCGGACCATCGCTGCTGGCGGTGGACCGGGACGATCTGGTGATCGGCGCCACCCGCACGGCGCGGCGGCGGCTGGGGCTGGAGGTCGGTGCGCGGCTCGATCCCCGCCCGCTGGGTGATGTGTTGGGCCAACCGGGAACCGGCGGTTTCGACGATGGCGATCGCACCGTGCTGCGCCAGGCGCTGGCGCGGGCGGGGGGCAATGTCTCGGCGGCGGCGCGGCTGCTGGGAATCGGCCGCGCGACGTTCTATCGCCGGATGGAGCGGGTGGGCCTTACCGCCTGACGGGACAGGGCCACGCCCCATCGCAGTCCGCAACATCGGTCCGGAATGGACAAGACCTGTCCCACTGGCGAGACAGGTTCGGCGCGGCAGTTGGGCGCGGCTCTTGTCCGGTTGATACCGTTATCATAATTTGATCTTGCAGCTTCCTGGGGCCTCCTCCCTCCGCCGTCTCGGGAAGCTCAGGCGCTGGCGAGGCCTATTCCTCTCTCCCATCCCCCCGCAGTGGGTCTCGCCGGCGCTTTCACTTCAAATCATGAATGGTTTTACCGCCGATCCTCGGAGCCGGCAGGTATTTCGCGCGTTGAATGGGCATCGAAAACAACCCGTACGGTGTCGCTTGAAACCGCTTATTCCCGCTTCCTTCGCCCCCGCCGCCCTGCTTGGCATTGCCCTGCTGGGCGCGTGCCATTCCGAACGCCGCGAACCGGAGCAGGCGCCTTCTTCCGCCGCGCCAACCAACGCGGCGATCAATCCTCTGGCCTTCGAAAGTGCACCTAACGCGCAGAAAATGCCTGAAAGCCCCGCATTGCGCGCACAAGTGGCACTCAGCCGCCGTGGTTTCTCGCCCGGCGTGATCGACGGCAAGGAAAGCGCCTCATACGCTCTGGCGCTGCGCGGCTTCCAGCAGGCGCAGGGTCTGCCGCAAACCGGCAAGCTCGACCCGGCGACGCAGCAGGCGCTGTTCGCCGGAATGGGCACGGCCACGCGGCAAGTGGTGATCCCGGCCGCTTTCGCGCGCGGCCCCTTCGTTCCGGACCTGCCGCGCGACATGGCCGGGCAGGCGAAGTTCGATCACCTCGGCTATCGCAGCCTGAGCGAGGCTCTGGCCGAGCGCTTCCACACCACGCCGGAAACGCTCCAGGCGCTCAATGCCCCCGGCACGGTGCTTGGGGCGGGACGCAGCCTGCGCGTGCCCGATATCCCCGACGCCGCGCCCGCGCAAATCCCGGACGACAAGACCGGCTGGTCTGACACCCTCGTCCGCCTCGGCGTCGCCGCCGATCAGCCGCGTGCGGATCACATCGTGGTCGATAAGTCGGACGGCGCCCTTCGCGCCTACGACGCGCAAGGTCGCGTGATCGCGCAGTTCCCGGTCACCACCGGCAGCGGCCATGACCCCCTGCCGATCGGCACCTGGAAGATCGTGGGAGAGGCGCGCAATCCCGACTATCACTTCAATCCGGACTTGTTCTGGGACGCCAAGAAGAACGCCAAGGACAAGTTGCTGAAGCCCGGCCCGAACGGCCCGGTCGGCGTCGTCTGGATGGACTTGTCCAAGGAGCACTACGGCATCCACGGCACGCCGGAGCCGCAGAACATCGGTAAAACTGAAAGCCACGGCTGCGTGCGCCTGACCAACTGGGACGCTGCCCGACTGGCGCAGATGGTTTCGGCGGGGACCAAGGTGGTGTTTCAGGAGTGAGGGAGGGCGTTGCCGCAACGCCGCTCTGGCTGCTGTATGGCAGGAATGTAGGGAGTAGCGGGCGGAGGTTTCCACCCGTATCCGCCCACTTGGTTCAAAGTGAATGACCGACGGTAAAAACGGCTACTCGATCATCTGCCACGATGAATGCTATTGGCGTTTCGTGGGTGCCCCCACCAATTTTAGGGCAAGACAATGTTCCATTGACCGTTTTGGCATTGCCGTTCCGAAGAGAGGCAGGCGTCATGTCGCCGAAAGCGTCCGCCGCTACGTTGACCGATTTCTGAACGAGCGTCTTTGTTGAACAGCGGCGTAGTTCGGGCCGAGCGACGGCGGCCTCTGCTCCGGTAAGAAGCCCGCCAATATCACCGACAACAACAAGGGCATCCTGTGTGTGTAGGCGCTGAAGTGAAGCCAGATCGCCTGTATGTATTGCCTCTAGAAAGCCGCGAGCGACCATTACCGGATCGGTCTGCGCAAATCCCGGACTTGAGCATAGCAAGGCGGTGAGAATTATTCCAATTCGTGGCGACATTTTCTCTCATCCGTTCGCTGCGTTACGCCGTTACAAACGCGACAGGCTTAACACTCTTGTCGAACACGCGAATGGCTACAATGTTGGTGGGGGCATCCCGTTGGATGCTCAACCGGCTACCACGATCGAATATTCAAGTCGCACGTCGTCGAGCAGCCGCTCAATCGCAGCTCGCTGCGCATCGGTGCCACTCAGCCTGACATCCCAATTGCAATGTGCGTGCGTCTTCGTGTCGCGCACGATGACCTTGCCTAGCGCCCGCCGCCATGTCTGCGATGTACCGCCTCTTTCCCGAATAAGGCGGGCTATAAGCAGAAGTTCGAGGTCGGATGCCGTCATCCCCCTCGCTTAGCTGTTGTTGGTGGCTAATCAAGCAGAGCTTCCTACGCACGCTTGATGGATTTAAGGCAGGTTTCGAGGATCAGCCGCGGAGCGGAAGAGGTCCGCTCTGCTGGTGTCTCTGGACAGTCCGCTTTGCGGTTAGGTCGCGTCAGCCCTCCAGCGGATATCCCGCCTCTCGCCACGCCGTCATGCCGCCGTCCAGCGCGCTGGAGCGTACGAAGCCCAGGTCGCGCAAAGTCGCTGCGGCCAGCGTGGAGATCTTGCCGAATTCGCAGCAGGTCACGATCTTTACGGTCGGATCGCAGAGCATCGAGTTTACGCGCAGTTCCAGCTGCCCGCGTGGCAGGTGGAGGGCGCCGGGTACGTGGCCGGCGTCGAACGCGTCCTTCTCGCGCACGTCCAGCACCACGAACCCGCCGTCATTGCCGCCGATGCGCGCGGCGAGTTCTTCCAGAGCGATGAACGGCACCCGTGCGGATGCTTCCGACAGAAGTTGCGCCACCGTCTTGCCGCCGTTCATGTTGGTGCGCAGCGCTTCGGTCAGGTGCGTGGGGGCGGCAAGGTCCAGCTGCTGCATCATCGCCACGAACTCGGCTCGGTCGGTCTTTTGCAGGCGCGGGTTTTCGGCGATTTCCGCGCCGATGGTGGAACTGCTGCGGCCCTTGTAGTCATGGGCCGGGTAGACGCTGAGGTTGGCGTCGAGCTTCAGCAGCTTGCCGAACAGGCTGTCGAACAGCGCCTCGGGATCGCCGCTGGGCAGGTCGGTGCGGCCCGTGCCGCCGATCAGCAGCGTGTCGCCGGTGAAAACCCTGTCGCTCGCCACCACACACATCGAATCGCGCGTATGTCCCGGCGTGTGTATCGCACGCAGCCGCAAGTTGCCGACGATCAGCATATCGCCATCGTCCAATCGCATCTGTGCATAGGGGGCGGGGCTTAGACGGTTCATCACCACCGGGGCATGGAGCAGTTCACCCAGTTCGCGGCTGGCGGAGAAATGGTCGGCATGGGTGTGCGTGTCGAGCACGTAGCGCACGTGGACGCCCATCTGCCCGGCAAGGCCCATGGTGCGGTCGATCTGCGATAGCTCCGGATCGATCAGGATCGCCGCGCGCGTATCGGGGCAGGCCAGGAGATAGGACTGGCAGCCCCCCGTCGTGATCTGTTCAAACAGCATCGGCATCGCTCCCGGCAAGAGGGGGTGTTTTGCCCCCCGCCGGCGGGTGCGACAAGCGTGCGCCTCCGTTTCGGGCGCATATCTTTCGGGTGGCTAGGACGGTGGCCGAGGCGGCTAACGGCGCGGTTTCCCCAAGCATTCCGGACGGGGCGAGCCATTGCCGGGACGGATCGAATCCCCATGCCTTGCCTCGACAGGGCCGGGAATCCTAACCCTCGGCGTCCGGGTCACTCATTCCAGATCAAGGACATGTCATGAAATTCGCATTCGCCGCGCTTGCGGTTCTCGCCGGTGCCGTGGTTTCCGCGCCCGCCATGGCCAGCGTCGTCACGGCGGAGGCGAACGTCGCCCGTTCGGAAGGCGATTGGGGCGGCGAACTGGCGGTGGGCGTGCCCGTCATTCAGGACGGCGGCTTTGCGATCACGCCGGGCGTGGGCCTGTTCTTCCACGATCGCGATCATCCGGGCTACTACCACGATAATGGCGACTGCTTCAGCAAGCAGAGCGGCAATCAGGTTTCGGGCGGCAAGTGCGACGATTCCGGCACCAAGATCTTCGCCAAGGTGGAAGCGACCTACCGGTTGCCGATGGCGCTGGCGGTAGGTGTGGGCGCGCGGCTGACGGGCGACAACCTGCGTCCCTACGGCACGGTGTCGATGCCGGTGTTTCCGCATATCGATGTGAAGGGCAATCTGGGCGACCACTATGTCGCGGCGGGGCTTCAGGCGCGGTTTTGAGCCGGTGCGTTCTGGCGACTGCTGAGTAACCAGCCGCAAAAACGTCTCGTCATCCCCGCGAAGGCGGGGATCCCGCTTTTCTTTGCGAACGTGGCAGGAAGATAGCGGGGCCCCCGCCTTCGCGGGGGCGACGGAGTGTTATGGGTTGGCGAGGATTTTTCCGTCTGCGGCCGCTCCGGCCTCAGCCGTCCAGCCAATCCGGATCAACCCTCCAGCAAATCCAGATAGGCGACCACGTCGTTGTCGGTGGCGATGAACAGGCCGTCCTGCACGTCCTCGCTCTGCTGCGAGGCGACCTCCATCGCTTCCCATAGCGAGCCATAGAACAGCGTAGTGACGCCGCCGCCTTCCGGCCCGCCGTCAAGGTGGTAGAGCCGCACAGAGGCTTCGCCCGACGTCGTGCGCATCAGGACTCTTCCTCTGGCCGTTCGCGCCGCGCGCCTTCGACCGTGCGGTCGATCCGGGCGATCGCCGCCTCGGTCGCCTTGCGCTCGTTTTTGCTGCGGCCATGCTGCGCGCGGTTGGCGTCCGCTTGCGCCTTGTTTTCGCTACGGGCCTTGGCCTTGCGGGCCATGCGCAGGTTTATGATCTCGGCCATAAGGCCCTTCTACGCCTCGACAGGCGCGGTGGTAACCCCCAGATCGGGCAGCCCGACCGAGCGCTTGCCCGAAAAGTCGGTGCGCACCACGATCAGCCCGTCCTTCTCCAGGAAGTCCAGCAGGCGCTGCACGCGGCGCGGGCTGCTGGTGCCGTACGTCTTGGCCAGAACCATGTCATCCGGGCAGGGCTTGTCGTTCATCGCCGCCAGTGCGATCAGGTAGAACGGCGCCAGCGCATCGTCCGGCACGTGCTTGGCCAGATTGAACAGGTCGAACCACTTCTCGTCGTCCGGATCCTCGATCCCGGCCAGCGCGGCGGCGAAGCCCCGGCGGAAGGTCGTGGCATCCAACCCGCGCACGGAAATGCCCTTCATGCGGCAGCGGATCGTGAAGTCCTGGAACAGCGTGGTGGCCGGCTGGAACGAGCAATCGTCGTCCTTCGCCATCAGGTTCAGGATCTCCACCATCGCCGCGCGGTTTTCCTCGGGCTCCGGCTCGGGACGTTCGGGGCGCGGAGCCGGCGCAGCGGCCAGCGTGGGCGACTGCTCGATGGAGGCCGAAAGATCGTCGATATCGATCGTCGGGCGCGGTGGCGGGCGATGGAATTCGGGCCGCTCCGGCTCGACATGCAGATTGTCGTGCAGCAGCTCCCGCAGTTCGTCGGTGGAGGCGGTGGGCAGCGGCATCAGGCCGGGGGTGATCGACTTGGCACCGGTGCGCACGGCCCCGATGTTGACGGCCACCGGGCGGCGGCTGATCGCCGGCCCAAGCCCCAGGAACTGGCCGCGCGCAAGGTCGCGGATCGATTCCGCCTGTCGCCGCTCCATGCCGAGCAGGTCCGCCGCGCGGATCATGTCGATGTCCAGGAAGGTGCGGCCCATCAGGAAGTTGCTGGCCTCTGCCGCCACGTTCTTGGCGAGCTTCGCCAAGCGCTGCGTGGCGATCACGCCGGCCAGGCCGCGCTTGCGGCCACGGCACATCAGGTTGGTCATCGCCGCCAGGCTGACGCGGCGCGCTTCTTCGGACACTTCACCGGCGGCCGCGGGCGCGAACATCTGCGCCTCGTCCACCACGACCAGCGCGGGATACCATTGTTCACGCGGGGCATCGAACATGGCGTTCAGGAACTGCGCGGCGCACTTCATCTGCTGGTCGATTTCCAGCTCGTCCAGCGCGAGCACGACCGAGGCGCGATGCTGGCGGATGCGCGCGCCCAGGCGGACGATCTCCGCCTCCGCATAAGCCGCACCGTCGATCACCACATGGCCGAACTCTTCCGCAAGGCTGACGAAGTCGCCCTCCGGATCGATCACTACCTGCTGCACGATCGGCGCGCTCTCTTCCAGCAGGCGGCGCAGCAGGTGCGACTTGCCGGACCCGGAATTGCCCTGCACCAGCAGGCGGGTCGCGAGAAGTTCCTTGATGTCGATATCGATCGGTTCGCCCTGCGGCGTCTGCCCGATCACGATGTTGGCGCTCACGACCGGCCTAATGGCAAAGCCGGGCGTCGGGGCGCAAGGGGCTACCGGCCTTTATCCATAGGTAGCGCCCCGGTGGAGGCTTAGCGGCTGGCCGTGCCCAGTGCCGAATAGGATTGCCACGCCGCTTGGAAAAACGAGTTATTTCTGTCTGTTAAGCGCCGATGGGACGAAGCCATGGAACGTTCGATGCAGTCGCGCAGGCGCTGGACCGATAGGGCTATGCCCACTGCGAAGGCCGCCTGTGCTGCTGCTGGCGACGCCATCGATTCGCGCTGCCTGGGTAACGGGCAGTGCTTATCTTGAAGGCGGGAGCGGCGAGGCCATGGCGCGCCGCTCCCGAAACACATCAGGCGGACTTCAGGTCCACTGCCGAAACCTTGCCGCGACGGTCGGTTTCCAGCTCGTACGAAACGCGCTGGCCCTTATCGAGGGTGCGCATTCCGGCGCGTTCCACGGCAGAGATGTGCACGAAAGCATCGTCGCCACCTTCTTCCGGAGCGATGAAACCGTAACCCTTGTCCGCATTGAAGAACTTGACGGAACCGATGGGCATGGAAGTATCCTTTCAAATGGCCCGGCGCGCGGAATGCACTTTGCCGGACGGTATCTCAGGCCGTTCAAATGAAAGGAAGTCGTTGCCGTTGGGCCATGGCGCCGGATCAATCCGTTTCCACACCGCGCAGTTTCGAAATCCGTCGCAAAATTCGACGCAAGCAAGCGGCAAGTAGCACGTTTTTATTATCGGAACCCAGCAGCAATTGCTTTAATTCCCAGCGGAGACATGGATTTCATCTCACTTCCGTGTCGGTTCGACGGACGGTAAACGCGTTTTAATCGGACAGCGCATCCCGCACGCGGGCGCGCAATTCGGGCAGGACTTCCGCTGCGAACCACGGGTTCTTCGCCATCCACAGGCGGCTGCGCCATGCCGGGTGGGGCAGGGGGAGCATACCTTTCGGCGCCACCTGCCAGCGGCGGATAGCCTCGGTCATATTGGGGGCAAAGCCGCGCGGCAGGTAGCGTTTCTGCGCATATTGGCCGACCAGCAGCGTCAGCCGCACGTTAGGCAGGGCCGCGCGTAGCGGGGGATGCCACAGCGGTGCGCATTCCGGGCGCGGTGGCAGATCGCCGCCATTGCCCTTGCCGGGATGGCAGAAGCCGCTGGGCATGTGGGCGACGCGGTGGGGATCGTAGAACGTCGCGGGCAAAAGGCCGGTCCAATCACGCAGGCGGTCTCCGCTATCGTCGTCCCAGGCGATGCCGCTGGCGTGGACCTTGCTGCCCGGTGCCTGCCCGATCATCAGTATCCGCGCGCCGATCCCGGCCTGTACCACCGGGCGCGGTTCATGCGGCAGCTTGCCCGCGCAGACCCGGCATGCGCGGATCGCGCGGAGCAGATCGTTCAAATCTGCGTCGTCAAGACTGGGATGGCTCTCGGTCACCGGGGGCAGATGGCGCTGCCGGCCCCCCGCCGCAAGGCTTGCGCGATTAACGAGGAGATTGACGGTACGGGCGGGAACGATCATTCTTTCCGATACTTGACCCGCACGGAGGCTTCGCATGAACGACCTTGCGCTGATGCCGGACTGGTCCGCGCTGTTCCTGGGTCTGTTCGCCCTGTTCGCCGGCATCGGAGAGCTGCGCCGTCCCGGGCAATGGCAATTGTTGATGGATGAGCTGCGCGGCTCACCGGCGCTTCAGGTGTCGGTGGCGATGATCGAATTCCTCATCGGCTCGCTGATCTACATGGTGAACCCCTGGGGCTCGCCCGATTGGCTGGCGCGGGTGATGAACGTGCTGGGCGCGCTGATGTGTATCGAAGCGCTGCTGATCCTGGCCTTTGCCGATGTCTATCTGAAAGTGCTGGAGCATCGGCTGGGGCCGCTGGCGCGGCTCTGGGCGGTGATTTCGGTGATATTCGGGCTGGCGTTGATCGCCCTTGCCCAGCCGGGGTTCATGCACGCCTGACGGTCAGCCAGCGCCCTCGCCCACTACGCGGAGCGACGTGAGCGTGGAGGAATAGGGCGCAACCAGTTCCGCCGCCTTCTTCCAGTCACCGCGCAACCACAGATCTTGCGCGGCCGGATCGGCGGGCAGGATCACCGGCATCGTATCGCGCCCTTCAGCCCGCAGCGCGGCATTGGCGGGCGTGGTGAGCAGGGCGAAGCTGGGCACCTCGCTATCCTTCCACACGCCGGCCATGGCGAAGATCGGCTGGTCGGTCGCGCCGAACCAACATTGGCGGCGCTTGCCGTCGCGCGGGTCCACCTTGCCCCATTCCATGAAGGCGCTGGCGGGGACCAGGCAGCGGAATTCGCTGTTGCGCAAGTTGCCGATCCAGAACGGGCTTTCCAGATTGCGCACGGTCAGGATGCCGTGGCGCCGCTCATCCCAGCCCTGCGGTGGTGGCGGCACGCCCCAAAGGCGCGGGATCATCCGGCGCGGCAGGCGCTTTTCCGGGCGCGGCCCGGCCACGAACTCCCGCCCCATGGTGATGACGGGGGCAAAGCCGCCCGCCGAAACGGAGCCGCCGGGCCAGGGATCGTCCCCTGCATTTAGGCCGAAAGTACGGGCAACTTCGCGGGCAGGGGCGTCGAGGCGATAGATCATCGGCATGTCTGTTTGCGGCCCTAGACGGCTGCAAAAGCCGCGTCTATCGTCCCCGCCATCCCCGGGGAGCTTGTGCCCAAGGCTTTCGAATCATGAAAGCCGAACGGAAACAAATGGCTGAGAGGGGCAGGTCACGCTGCCCGACCCGTTGAACCTGAACCCGTTAACACGGGCGGAGGGAAGGGCGGGCCACAGAACTATCTGTCGCGACCTTTCTTTCGTCCATAAGCCGAAGGAAATCGCTTATGGCCGACATCAATTCCACACTGGAAATCGGCGTTACTACTGGGCCCATTCGCGGGTCTAAGAAGATCCATGTCGGGCCGCTTGGCGTTGCCATGCGGGAAATTCATCTGGAGCCGGGATCGGGCGAGGCGCCGGTCCGCGTTTACGACACCTCCGGTCCCTACACCGATCCCAACGTGAACATCGACATTTCCGCCGGTCTTGCCGCCAAGCGCCGCGAGTGGATCCTCGCGCGCGGCGATGTGGAGGACTACGCAGCCCGCGCGGTGAAGCCGGAGGACAACGGCCAGCTCGGCCCGGATCGTTCGGGCGGCGTTCCGGCGTTCCCCAACGTGGTCAAACGCCCGCTGCGCGCGAAGCCGGGCATGAACGTCAGCCAGATGCACTATGCCAGGGCCGGGATCATCACGCCGGAGATGGAATACGTTGCCGAGCGAGAGAATCTCGGCCGCGCGATGCTGAAGGAATACGCGCGCGACGGGCAAGACTGGGGCGCCGCCATCCCCGACTACGTCACGCCGGAGTTCGTGCGTGATGAAGTGGCGCGCGGCCGGGCGATCATCCCCTCCAACATCAACCATCCCGAGAGCGAGCCGATGGCGATCGGCCGCAATTTCCTGGTCAAGATCAACGCCAATATCGGCAACTCGGCGGTCGCCTCTGACGTGGCGAGCGAGGTGGATAAGATGGTCTGGTCGATCCGCTGGGGCGCGGACACGGTGATGGACCTCTCCACCGGGCGCAACATCCACGACACCCGCGAATGGATCATCCGCAACAGCCCCGTGCCGATCGGCACCGTGCCGATCTATCAGGCACTGGAGAAAGTCGGCGGCATTGCCGAGGATCTGACCTGGGACGTCTTCCGCGACACGCTGATCGAACAGGCCGAGCAGGGGGTCGACTACTTCACCATCCACGCCGGCGTGCGCCTGCCTTTCGTGCCGCTTGCCGCCAAGCGCGTGACCGGCATCGTCAGCCGCGGTGGATCGATCATGGCCAAGTGGTGCCTGGCGCATCACCGGGAATCGTTCCTCTACGAACGCTTCGACGAGATTACCGAGATCATGAAGGCCTACGACGTGGCCTATTCGCTGGGCGACGGCCTGCGCCCCGGCTCCATCGCCGATGCCAATGACGAGGCGCAGTTCGCCGAACTCTACACCCTGGGCGAACTGACGAAGCGCGCCTGGGCGCAGGACGTGCAGGTGATGATCGAGGGGCCGGGCCATGTGCCGATGCACAAGGTGAAGGAGAACATGGACAAGCAGCTTGAGGCTTGCGGCGAGGCGCCGTTCTACACCCTCGGGCCGCTCGTCACCGATATCGCGCCGGGTTACGACCACATCACCAGCGGCATCGGCGCGGCCATGATCGGCTGGTACGGCACGGCGATGCTCTGCTACGTCACGCCCAAGGAGCACCTTGGCCTGCCGGACCGGGATGACGTGAAAGTCGGCGTCGTCACTTACAAGCTGGCCGCCCATGCCGCTGACCTTGCCAAGGGGCACCCGGCCGCCAAGGTCCGCGACGATGCCCTCAGCCGCGCGCGTTTCGAGTTCCGCTGGCGCGACCAGTTCAACCTCAGCCTCGATCCCGACACGGCGGAGCAGTACCACGACCAGACGCTTCCCGCAGAGGGCGCGAAGTCCGCGCATTTCTGTTCGATGTGCGGGCCGAAGTTCTGTTCGATGAAAATCAGCCAGGAAGTGCGGGACTTCGCCGCGAAGCAGAACCAGCCGAGCACCGGCTTCATCGCCGCCGAGGAAGGCGGGAAGCTCGCCATCAGCGAGGCCGAGGCCGGGATGGCGCAGATGAGCAAGGTGTTCAAGGAAACCGGCAGCGAACTCTACATGGGGGCCGGCGGCCGCGAGCTCGACTGACCCCGGATCAGGCGCGCCGACCGTGCTCGACATCGACCGGAGAGAGCAGCCAACGCCCGTGCAACGGTTGGAGCGCGGGCGTTGGCACTGCCGGCAGTGCGATACGGCGCACGGCTGGCCCTTCGTGCTGGGGGCGGGCGCGCCTGATCTCTGGCCGCACGGGCAGGCCCACGCGCCGAATTCCGCGCTACGGCTGGACGGGGATTTCCTTTCCAAAGATTTCTGCGTGCTGGCCGGCCGCTACTTCATGGTGCGCGCGGTGCTGGCGATCCCGGTGATCGGGTTGGCCGATCCCTTCCATTTCGCCTGCTGGACCACGCTTTCGCGCACCCATTTCGAGGAATACGTGGCTGCCTTCGTCTCCGGTTCCCATGAAGAGGAAGGCCTGTGGAGCGGTTGGCTCTGCAACCGGCTGCTGGGTTACGGGGAAGGTTCGGAGCTGCCCGCCGTCTGGGTTCAGCCAAGGGCCTCGATTCCCAGGCAACGGCCGCTGCTGTGGTTGCAGGATGGCAGCCACCCGCTCGGTCTGGCGCAGGATAGCGGCATCTCGGCGGAGCGGGTGCTGGAGATCCTTGCCGCCTATGGCCATGCCCCGGGCTGACATGCCAGATTGCACGCCCAACGGTTCAATGAAAAGGTGACTCGATGGCGCGCAATCCCACCGCAGCTTGGTTCGGCCTTGCCAGCGACAGTTACCGCCTGTGGGCGGATTCGATGATGGTGATCGGCATGCGCACCACCGACATCATGACCGGGCGCGGCAGCAGCCATGAAAACGCGCGGATGGTCACCGAAAAGCTTCAGGCCAATGCCGAACTGGCCGTGAAGCTGTTCTGGGGCGGTCCGATGGCGCCCGAAACCGCCGCGCGCAAGACGGTGCGCCACTATGGCAAGCGCGTCAGGGCCAATCGCCGGCGCCTGTCGCGCAAGTAAGGGCGCTCCGGTTTACTCAGCGCTTGCGCACGAATTCCGCGCGCAGCACCAAGCCCTTGATGCCGGGATACTTGCAGTCGATCTCCTGCGCGTCGCCGGTCAGGCGGATGGAGGGGATCAGGGTGCCGCGCTTCAGCGTCTGGCCCGCGCCCTTCACGTCCAGGTCCTTGATCAGCGTCACCGCATCGCCGTCCGCCAGCAGGTTGCCTACCGCATCGCGCACTTCCACGGTGTTCGCCGCGGCCTGCTTGGCCGCCAGTTCGGAGGCGGGCAGCCATTCGCCGCTTTCCTCGTCGTAGATATAGTCTTCGTCGTCGCCCGACATGTCGTATTCTCCTGTTATCGCTGCCCATGACAGGGCAGACCCGGTTTGGCGAGCACGAAGGAGAGGGCGGGGATGAGCAAACATATCGGCAAGGTCCATGTCGGCATCGGCGGCTGGAGCTACGACCCCTGGCGCGAGACGTTCTATCCCAAGACCGTCTCCAAAGCGCGGGAACTGGAATATGTCGGCCAGCACCTTACCGGGACGGAGATCAACGCCACCTTCTACGGCCGGCAGAAGCCCGCCAGCTACATCAAGTGGCGCGATACCGTGCCCGATGGCTTCCGCTTCGCGCTGAAGGGATCGCGCTACTGCACGAACCGCAAGAACCTTGCCGAAGCGGGTGAGAGCGTGACCAACTTCGTGGAACAGGGCATCGTCGAACTGGGCGCAAAGCTGGCGCCGATCAACTGGCAGCTGGCCGCCACCAAGAAGTTCGACGCGGAAGAGATCGCCGCCTTCTTCGCCCTGCTGCCGAACAAGCACGAAGGGCTGCACTTGCGCCACGCCATCGAAGCGCGGCACGAAAGCTTCGACGATCCGGCCTTCTTCGACCTTGCCCGCAAGGCCGGCGTCGCCGTGATCCTGGCCGACAGCCCGAAATATCCGGCCTTCGACAAGGCGGCCGATGCCGCGCCCTTCGTCTACGCCCGTCTCCAGAACGCCCGCGCGGAGATCGAACAGGGCTATCCGGACGCCGAACTCGACGCATGGGCGAAGAAGATCGAGGGATGGTCGAACGACGGCAAGGAAGTCTTCGTGTTCTTCATCAATGGCGCGAAGGAGCGGGCCCCGGCAGCCGCAATGGCCTTGATCGCGCGCCTGAACGGCGATTGAGGCGATGTCGCAGGAACAGTTGCGGCTGCCTGACGTTGTAGCCGCCATGAAAAACCTCCTCACCGTGTCCGCGCTGGCCGTTGCACTGGCGGCCTGTTCCGAGCCGGGCAAGACGCCCGAACAAGCTTCCGAACAGGCCTCGGAACAGACTGGCGAGACGGCGACCGAGCCTGCTTTGCCGGACGAGGCCGTGACCGAAGCGCCCACGGTGGCACCGACCGCTGCGCCCGCAGCCGGCGCCAAAGTGCTGTCGCTGGAGGGGCTGGGCGACTTGCGCATCGGTGCGCCGGTGCCCTCCGGCTCGTCCTGGGCGGAGCGCGGGGCGCAGGTTTCCGATTCCTGCCACACGGTCACTTCGCCGGATTATCCCGGCGTCTACGCCATCGTCGAGCAGGGGAAGGTGCGGCGGATCACGCTGGGCAAGCGGTCCGAGGTCAAGCTGGTCGAAGGCGTCGGCGTCGGTTCCAGCGAGGCGGACGTGAAGAAGTGGTTCGCCGGCTTCCGCGAAGAACCGCACAAGTACGAGGCCGCGCCGGCGAAGTATATCACCGCGCCCAATGCCAAGGGCGGCGATTCCGCCCTGCGGTTCGAGATCGGGCACGATGGCAAGGTGAGCGCGGTCCATGTCGGCACGATGCCGGTGCTGGCCTATGTCGAAGGCTGCGCCTGACGTTAGCCAAGGCCAGCCTTAGGGCTGGCGCTTCCTTCGCACATGCGGCATGGGCGAGTCATGCGTTCCCCCGATGCCAAATCCGACCGCTTCCCGATGGGGGAAGTCGAATTCGTGATCCTGATGGCCTCGCTCCAGGCGCTGATGGCGCTTTCGATCGATGTCATGCTGCCCGCGCTTGGCGCGATTTCGCGCGATCTGCATCTGGCCGATCCCAATCAGCGGCAATTGATCGTGGGGGTCTTCCTGATCTGCTCTGGCCTGGGGTCGTTGTTCCCCGGCGCGCTGGCGGACCGGTTCGGGCGGCGCCCGGTAGTGCTGACCGCGATCGGCGCGTACGTGATTACCGCCTTCCTTTGCGCGATTTCGGGCAGCTTCACTCTACTGCTGATCGCGCGCGGGTTCATGGGCGCGTTCTGTTCGGCGATGATGGTCATGCCGATGACCATCCTGCGTGACCGGTTCGATGGCGATCGCATGGCGCGCACGCAGTCGCTGGTGGCGATGACTTTCATGGTCGTGCCGATGGTGGCGCCGATGATCGGCCAGACCGTGCTGCTGTTTGCCGGCTGGCGCTGGATCTTCGGGATCATGTGCACGATGGGCGTGCTGGTATTCGGCTGGAGCTGGATGCGGCTGCCGGAAACGCTGCATCCCGAATTCCGCCAACCGATCCAGCCGCGCGTGATCGCCGGCAACATGGCGCTGGCGATGAAGGAGCGCGCCTCGCTCGGCTATTTCCTGGGCGCGGCTTTCGTGCAGGGTGCGCTGTTCGGCTACATCAATTCCGCCCAGCAGCTAGTGGGCGAACATTTCGGGGCGGGCACGCTGTTTCCCGTGGTGTTCGGGGCGATGGCTCTGGTGATGGCCTGCAGCAACTTCGCCAATTCGCGCATTGTCGAACGGTTCGGCGCCCGCCGCGTCTCTCACGCGGCGCTGTGCTGCTACATCCTGTTCGCGGCGATCCATCTGGTGCTGGCGATGCGGGGAGAGAGCCTGTGGGTCTTCATCCCGCTGATGACCGCGACGATGTGCATGATGAGCTTCATCGGCGCGAACTTCCAGGCGATCTCCCTCCAGCCTTTCGCGCGGATCGCGGGGGCGGCGGCGTCGGTCATGTCGTTCGTGCGGACGGTCCTGGGCGCGGCGCTGGGATCGCTGATCGGGCAGGCCTATGACGGAACGGCGCGGCCGATCCTGGCGGCCATGGTCGTCTGCGGGCTGACCTCGCTGGCGCTGGTGCTCTATTCAGAAAAGGGGCGGCTGTTCCGCCGGGTCAATCCGCCGGGCTTCTACAAGGCGCATCCGCCAACGGCGGGGCATGAGTTCTGATGCGAATTTCGGGGGCTTGCGGCCCCCGAATTTTTATCCGCCTGTCGAACTAGACCCTTCGGCCACGGAACAGCTGGACCAGGCCGACGACGATCGCGACCACCAGCAGCACGTGGATCAGGGCGCCGGTAACGTGGAAAACGACGAAGCCGAGCAGCCACAGGATGATGAGGATGGCGGCTATGGTGAAAAGCATGGCATCTTCTCCTTAGTGAGATACGGGAAGAACGCGCATCGCGTCACTTGGCTGCATATGTGTGTTGGCGCACGCAATTCGTCTCAGGCGCGGGGCGGGCGACAGATTGCGGCCGCCGCAACGGTTGCCGCAGGCCCCTGTGCGCGGCATGGTCCCGATGCGACCGCGAATCGCCCCTTGCGCGCATCTCGCTGCCGCCCTTCGGGTCCACCGCTGAACATGATGACAGGCGAAACAGGCCGGCCGGGATAACCCGGGCGGCTTGTCTGTATTTGGGCGGCTTGCAGCGTATGGTGGACGGTCTGCCATGAATTAGGCGCAGGCGAGGGGCCTGTTCGCTTACGTTCCAACATCCCTATCCGTCGCCCCCGCGAAGGCGGGGGCCCCGCCTTCTTGTCCAGCGGCGCGAAGAAGAAGCGGGGTCCCCGCCTGCGCGGGGACGACGAAGGTGTGGGTTGGCGGCGTGGCGTGTGGATCCGGACTGGAGCGAGGTTAGTTCGACGATCCAATTGAGAGGATGATTTTCGTCGCTATCCCCGGCGCCTTATACCCAATGGTGCCGGGTCAACTCGGCCGGATGACCGGATGCTTGTGGGCCAGTTCCATCAATTCGCGCCGCGATGGCATGGGGCGGGGCGGGGCTCCGGCAAGGCTCGGCGGCGTGCGGGCTTCTCGCCAGGCTTGCCATACGCAGGCCAGCTTGCGGGCGCGGGATGTGCGCACGCGATGGTCCCAGGCGTGGCTGCCCAGTTTCTCCACCTCTCGCGCGATATCGCCGTAGATGCCGGCGGCGGATAGCACCGCCCAGCGCTGGCGGAAGGCAAGCCGCGCCGCGCCGATGCGGGCGGACGCCTCATACTCCCGCGCCAGGGCGCAGGCGCGGGCGACCAGTGGCACCAGGGCGCGGCGATAGTGCGGCTTGGTCACTTCGCCCGGCGGAATGTCCGCTTCGGCCAGCCATTCCTCTGGCAAATAGCAGCGGCCGTTCGCGTCATCCTCCCAGACGTCGCGAACGATATTGGCGAGCTGGAAGGCGATGCCCAGGTCGCAGGCGCGGTCCAGCGTGTCGTCGTCATCGGCATCGACGCCCATGACCAGCGCCATGATCACGCCCACCGCCCCGGCGACGTGATAGCAGTAGCGCAGCATGTCCGCCTCGCTCCGTGGGCGCCATTCGGCGGCGTCCAGCGCGAAGCCGGCCATCACATCTTCCACCGCGCCATTGGCGATCGACACTTCGCGGCGCAACTGGCCCAATGCGTCGAAGGCCGGGGTGCCGGTGACCTCCCCCGCCATGGCGAGTTCGGTCAACGTGCGGATCGTTGCCAGCCGGTCCTGCGGGGCCAGCCGCGTGCCCAGCGGCACCGCGCGCGCGGCACGGCCGTGGTCCTGCTCGTCAGCAATGTCGTCACAGGCGCGGCACCAGGCGTAGAGCAGCCAGACCCGTTCGCGCGTGGTCCGATCGAACAGCCGGCTGGCCGCCGCAAAGCTTTTCGAACCCTTGCGGATCGACTTGCGGGCGGCTTCAACCAGTTGGGCGCGATCGGATGTCATTCGCTAATTTAGAGGGTCTTCGGGTCCATGCGGACGATCGGCACGATCGGTTCGTGCGCGGCCATGCGGCTCAGCAGGGGCTCAAGCTCAGTATCGTCGATGATGATACCCTGATGTGCCGGGCGCACGAAGCCCACTTCGGCCATGTGGCGGTTGAAGGCCAGCAGCAGATCGTAGAAGCCGAAGGAATTGAGCACGCCCACCGGCTTGTCGTGATAGCCGAGCTGCGCCCAGCTTACCGCTTCCCACAGCTCGTCCATGGTGCCCACGCCGCCGGGGATGACGATGAAGCCGTCCGACAGGCGGGTGAATTCCGCCTTCCGTTCATGCATGGTCTGCACGATGTGAAGCTCGGTGCAGTCGTTGTTGGCCACTTCGCCGCCGCGGCCGTTACCGCCGACGAGGGCTTCCGGGATCACGCCGATCACTTCGCCGCCTTCCGACAATGCGCCGGCTGCCACCGCGCCCATCAGGCCCAGGCGGCCGCCGCCATAGACCACGCCGATGCCCTTGCGCGCCAGCGTTGCGCCCACTTCGCGGGCAAGGTCGATATAGCGCGGATCGGCGGGGGTGGCCGAACCGCAGTAGACGGCAATACGCTTCATTTCAGTCGATAACCTTCAGTT
>FTCZ01007162.1_pt1 | contig 26020 bp, 29 predicted proteins | sample 1658871 | NCBI WGS metagenome assembly FTCZ01 (sample SAMEA3914864, study PRJEB12502) | metagenome | biome: forest; material: soil | place: USA | collected 2012-03-12 | depth 0.3 m | reverse complement strand
TTGTGGCGGTTACCGCAAGGTAACGCTTTTCTGAAGATTGGGGGAGGGGTAGCGGGGTAGCGCTAATTGCGCTAACTCCCCAATCCGCTTACCCCGCTCGATCTGCCCCACCGTGCAGCGTCTCCCAAGGCCCCCGCGCTTCCGGCCTGACGGCCGATGGGTCCGGGTCCCCAAGCACCCGAATATTGTGATTTACGCAATCTTTGTCAAGACCTTTTCCGGACCGCGAGCCTTCGGCTCGCTCATGAGGCGAGCCGGAGGCTCGCGGTCCGGAAGATAAAACTCAGTCCTTCGCCGGTGCCTTGGTGTAGTCGGCGTCGCTCACCGGCTCGAGCCAGGTGGTGGCGTTGCCCTTCTCGTCGGTCTCCGACATGGCGAGGTGGCACATCATCGTGTCGGGCGCCGAGCCGTGCCAGTGCCGCGTGTTGGGTGGGATGACGACGGTGTCGCCCGGCTGGATCTCCTGCACGGGCTGGCCCTCGAGCTGGTAGCGGCCGACACCCGACAGCACATAGAGGATCTGGCCGACGGCATGCTGGTGCCAGTTGGTGCGCCCACCCGGCATGAAAGAGACACGCGAGGCGCGCAGCTTCGACGGGCCTTCCGGCGCCCACACCGGATCCGACATCACGGTGCCGACGAAGTTCGCGGCTTCCGCCTTCGAGGTGGGTCGCGACGCAGCGCGCATGATTCTGGGTTTCATGACGGGGTTCCTCCTCTTTCTTCGGTTAAGACGCGTAGAGACCTTTCGATTCGGCCATGGAGACGACGAGCGCCTCGATCGCATCGAGCGTCGGGGTCGGCACACCGGCACTGCGCGCGAAGGCGACCGGCGCGCGCACGATCGCCTCGACCTCCATCGGCCGGCCGAGATCGTAGTCCTGCAGGATCGACGGGCGATGATCGAAATAGACGCGCTTGGGCCCGTAGCGGACGTCCGGGCTGTCGTCGAGCTTCACGCCGTGCGCGGCGGCGACGGCCAGCGCCTCGGCATGCGCGCGCCGGCACATCGCGTTGATGATCGGCGTCTTCTGCACGAGGCTGGGTTGGCCCAGGATCAGGGCCACCGTCGATCCGGTGAGGTTGGCCATCAGCTTGTGCCAGATGTCGTAGCGGATGTCCTTGGTCGAGGGCGAGCCGATGCCGGCGCCGATCAGCGCCTTGCGCAGCGCCTCGATGCGCGGCGTTTGGCTATCGTCGATCTCGCCGACCCACAGCGTGTTGCGGTCGGGCTGCTCGTTCACCACGACGCCGGGCTCGACGACATGGTTGGGCGATGTGATGGCGCCGCCCAGCGTGCGCTCATGGCCCACGGCCTTGGCGAGCGCGCCGCCCGGATCGAGGCGCGACAGATCGGGTGCAGCCGGCCGCGACTTGTCGAGGCCGCGCCCGTACCACCAGGGAATTCCATTCTGCGCGAACACCACGCCGGTCTCGGGGCCGAGCAGCGGAGCTACTGTTTGGGCCAGCGCCGGCAGGCCGTTGGCCTTGAGGGTCGAGATCACGATGTCCTGCTTGCCGAGATCGGCCGGCTTGTCGCTCGCCTTCACCTTGGCGACGATCTTCTTGTCGCCCGCGATCAGGGTGAGGCCCTTGGCCTTGATCGCCTCGAGATGGGCACCGCGCGCCACCACCGAGACCTCGTTGCCGGCATCGGCCAGGCGGGCCGCGAAGTTGCCGCCGATCGCGCCGGCGCCGAACACACAGATCTTCATGGACGCGTTTCCGCCAGTTTGAGGGAGTCGACAAAGCGCGCCGCCGCGCTCTTGCTCTTCATGTCGGCGCCTGCCGTGACCAGCATGCGATAGAGCCGGTCGCGCACGATGTAGGTGCGCATGATCACGCTGGCGCCCGTGGCATCCTGGATGTCGAGAGCATAGCCGTCCCAGCCCTGCAGGGTCACGGCCTCGTCGCGCGCGTAGGTGTACTTGTCGCGCGGGAACGCCTTCTCCGCCTCGCCGCGGCCGAGATCGCGCGCCATCTGCTTGGTGTCGTGGCTGGAGAACCAGCCGGTCTCGTAGTCGGCATAGTCGAAGTCGAAAATCTGCGTGCCGCGCTTGGACTCCCACGACTGGCGCGGTGCCACGTGGCCCTTCTCCTTGTCGCCGGCCACGCTCTTCTCGGCGGGCTGCGGCATCTCGAGGCGGCAGCGCAGGTCGGACGCGATCACCGTCTGCCACTCGTCAGGTTCCGCCTGCGCGACCGATTGCGCCCGCGCCGCGACGGGCGCGAACAGGGAGGTGAGCAGAAGGAATCGGCGGCGCATTATGGCATAATCGCTTTCATTAAATCGGTTCAAAGAAAGCGATTATGCCTTAGTAGGCGTAGTCGTGGAACAACGGGGCGAACGAGCCCTTCCATTCGCCCTGCCACTTGGCCAGAAGCTCGTCGGCCAGCGCCTGGCCGCTGGCGACCGCGCGGTCGAGCGGCGCCAGATAGATCGTCTCGTCGCGGCCCTGCGCATCGAGCCGCTTGCGCGCGCGCAGGCCGGCATGGGCGATCTCGACCACTTCGCGGCCGAGCTCGGCCAGCGGCCGGCCCTTGAACTGGGTGGCGAGGCCAGTCTTCGGCGCCTCGCGGCGCAGGAAGTCGTGGTCGGCCACGCTCCAGCCCTTCACCAGGTCCCAGGCCGCGTCGAGCGCGCCCTGGTCGTAGAGCAGCCCGACCCACAGCGCCGGCAACGCCGACAGCATCGGCAGCGGACCGGAGTCCGCGCCGCGCATCTCGAGATAGCGCTTCAGCCGCACCTCGGGGAACGCCGTCGTGATGTGGTCGGCCCAGTCGTTGATGCTCGGCAGTTCGCCCGGCCGCGCAGCCAGCTTGCCCTTGAGGAAATCCTTGAAGTCCTGGCCCGAGGCATCGATGTACTTGCCGTCGCGATAGACGAAGTACATCGGCACATTGAGCATGTAGTCGGCGTACCGTTCGAAGCCGAAGCCGTCCTCGAACACGAAGGGCAGCATGCCGCAGCGGTCGGGATCGGTGTCGGTCCAGATCTGGCTGCGATAGCTCTTGAAGCCCGTGTCCTTGCCTTCCCTGAACGGCGAGTTGGCGAACAGCGCGGTCGCCAGCGGCTGCAGCGCGAGCGACACGCGGAACTTCTTGACCATGTCGGCTTCGGACTCGAAGTCGAGATTGGTCTGCACAGTACAGGTGCGCAGCATCATGTCGATGCCGAGCTTGCCCTTCTTGGGCATGTACTCGCGCATGATCTTGTAGCGGCCCTTCGGCATCCAGTCGAAGTCCTCGCGCTTCCACTGCGGCGCAAAGCCCAGCCCGATGAAGCCCGCGCCGATCTCGTTGGCGACCGTCTTCACCTCGTCGATGTGCTGGGCGTTCTCGTCGGCGGTCTCGTGCAAGGTCTCGAGCATCGCGCCCGAGAGTTCGAGCTGGCCGCCCGGCTCCAGGGTGATGTTGGCCTTGCCGCGCAACAGGGCGATCGGATTGTTGCCCTCCGTCACCGGCTCCCAGCCGAAGCGCGTCATCCCCTCGAGCATGGCGCGGATGCCCGCCGGCCCGTCGTAGGGCAGCGGCTTCATCGTCTGCCTGTTGAAGCCGAACTTCTCGTGCTCGGTGCCCATGCGCCAGCTGGCCTTGGGCTTGTTGCCGGCAGCGAAGTACTCGATCAGCTGCCGCCGATTCTCGATCGGCGCGCCGCCGCCCGACGGTGGTGCGGACATGCGTTGAAGACTCCCTCGTCACCTCGGCAAAGCTCGCCGGAGGCGGCGCAGTTCGCATGAGTTTCCCTCACCCGAGCCTGCGGCTGGTTCATGATGTTTCGACTCCCCCTGTCCCATACCGGCAGGGGCGAGCGCAAGCGCTCAGACGGTATCCCTCGATGTGCGGTAATCGGTGGCCAGACGCGGTGTTGGCTCTTTCCAGTCGCCGACGAGCGCCTGCCAAACGGCGAGTGCCGCAAGTGATGCGGTGTCGGCCCGCAGGATGCGCGGACCGAGGCCGACTGCCGTTACATCTTTAATGCGACGCAGCGCCGCGAGCTCCGCCGCCGCGAAGCCGCCCTCGGGTCCCACGACGATGGCCCATGGCGCGCGACGGGCTTGCGCGTCGAGTCCGCCCAGCACGTCGGCGATCGGCGGACCGCCGCCCGTCTCGTCGCACATCAGCAGCCGGCGGCCCGCGGGCCAGTTGTCCAGCAACCGCGTGAGATCGAGCGGCCCGCGCACCTCGGGGACCGACAGCCGCTCGGTCTGCTCCGCCGCCTCGATCGCGTTGGCGCGCAGGCGATCGACATTCACCCGCTCGACCGCCGTGTGCTGCGTCACGATCGGCTGCAGCACCGACACGCCCAACTCAGTGGCCTTCTCGGCGATATAGTCGATGCGCGCGCGCTTCACGGGCGCGAAGCAGAGCCACAGGTCGGGCTCGGCGGCCTGCGCGCGCGTGCGTTCGCCGACAAGTGCTGCCGCCGCCTTCTTGCCGCGCAACGACAGCGCCGCGCGCCATTCGCCGTCACGGCCGTTGAACAGGCTGAGCGGCGCCCCGTCGGCGCGGCGCATCACGTGGCGCAGATAATGCGCCTGCGCCTCGTCGAGCGGGGCTTCGAGCCCTGCCGCGAGGTCGCTTTCGACGAACAGACGCGAGGTACTCATGGAGTTATGACTGCCATCGCTGCATGATGCCGACATGGCCGCCCACACGCCAGCGTCGGGCTTCACCGACATCGACCGCCAGCACTGGACCCTGCGTCACCTGCCGCCGTGGGCGCGTCCGTTCGGCCGCCTCTCGCGCTGGGACCGGCCGATCGGCACGTGGCTGCTGCTGTTTCCCTGCTGGTGGTCTCTGGCGCTGGGCGAGGCGCCGCACACCCTGTCGCAAGTCGGACCGCTCGCGGGATGGATGGCGCTGTTTGCGCTGGGGGCGCTGGCCATGCGGGGCGCGGGCTGCACCTGGAACGACATCGTCGACCGCAAGATCGACGCCCAGGTCGAGCGCACGCGCGGCCGTCCGCTGCCGTCGGGCGAGCTCAAGGTCACCCAGGCGCTGAGCTGGCTCGGCATCCAGCTCGCCGTCGGCGCCGCCGTCCTGTTCAAGCTCGACAAGTTCGCCGGCGGCGTCGCCCTCTGCTCGCTCGCGCTGGTCCTGATCTATCCGACGATGAAGCGCCTCACCTCCTGGCCGCAGGTCGTGCTGGGCCTTGCCTTCAACTGGGGCGCGCTGGTGGGCTACGCCGCGGTGACCGGCACGCTCTCCTGGGCCACCGTCGCGCTCTATGTCGGCGGCGTCGCCTGGACGATGGTCTACGACACGATCTACGCCATGCAGGACCAGCGCGATGACGCGATCGTGGGCGTGCGCTCGACCGCGCGGCGCTTTGCCGGAGCGCCACGCCGCTGGCTCGCCTTCTTCGCGGTCGTGGCGCTCGTGTTCTGGGCAGGCAGCGGCTTGCTCGCGCATCTGAAACTTCCCTACTTCGCCGTGCTGGCGGCGATCGCGCTGCACTTCGCCTGGCAGATCGCGACCCTGAAGCCGGACGACCAGGCCGACTGCCTCGCCAAGTTCAAGGCCAACGCCCAAGTCGGCTGGCTGCTGCTGCTCGCCATCGTGGCCACGCCGCTGATCGCATCGATCCGTTGATGGCGCGTCAGCCGATGAGCCGTCTGCCCGTCGATCCCGAAGACTTCATCCGCAGGAATACCGCTCTCGAGACTCCGGTGATGGTGCCGGAGTTCAGGCTCTGGCTCGCCACCGAATACGTGCCGATCTGGCAGGCGACCGAGACCTGGCTCGAGGAACAGAACATCGACCCGCCCTACTGGGCCTTCTGCTGGCCCGGCGGCCAGGCGGTCGCGCGCTTCCTGCTCGACAATCCCGAACGGGTGCGAGGCAAGAGGGTGATCGACTTCGCGGCGGGCTCCGGCGTCTCGTCGATGGCCGCCGCGCGCGCGGGTGCCGCCGAGGTGCTCGCCAACGACATCGACCTGCTCTCGGTGATCGCCGCCAGGCTGAACGCCAAGGAGAACGGCCTCGCCGTCGCCACCACTGCCGAGGATTGGCTCGCGGGACCTGACGCCATGCCCGAGGCCGACGTCGTGATCGCAGGCGACGTCTGCTACGAAAAGGAGATGTCGGTCCGCGCGCTCGCCTGGCTGCGCGGCCACGCCAATGCCGGGCGGCTGGTCCTGCTGGGCGATCCCGGCCGCAACTATTTCAGCGCTCAGGGATTGGAAGAACTGGCGCGCTACGAGATCCCGACGTCGCTGCAGCTCGAGAACCGCGGCATGCGCGAGACCGTGGTCTGGCGCGTCCTGCCTCTTCCTTAGGCAGGCCGGTTCTGCGTTACAATTCCTTAACTGTTCTTTCACATACGGATGGGCTACACGCAACATATGCCCCCCAAGACCACAAAAACCACAATCAAGCCGGCCGACTTCGCGAGCCTTTACGAGGGATTCAATGCCCCGGTGTCGCGTTTCGACTGCGGCCGCAAGTGCGCCCCGCTGAACGGCGGCGAGCCCGTCTGCTGCTCGACCCAGAACGCGGTGCCGGTCGTGCACAAGGTCGAGTTCGACCTGCTCAAGACCCGCACCGACCTGTGGAGCAAGTTCAAACCCTACGACTACGCCACCAAGCAGATCGTCGAGGAGCTGACGCCCGACTGCATGGCGATCCACTGCAAGGGGGCGCGCCATTGCGAGCGCGACAACCGCACGATCGCCTGCCGCGGCTTCCCCTTCTATCCCTACCTGACGCGCCAGAAGGAATTCGTCGGTATCGGCACCTACTGGGTGTTCGAGGACCGCTGCTGGATGATGTCGAACCTCGAGATCGTCGACGCCAAGTTCGTCAAGGAGTTCATCGCCACCTATGAAGCGCTGTTCATCAAGGACGCCAGCGAGTTCACGACCTACGTCGACTTCTCGGCCTCGGCGCGGCGCGTCTATTCGCGCTGGAAGCGCGAGATCCCGCTGCTCGGCCGCAAGGGCGAACTGCTGATCGTCGAGCCGTCGACCGGCACCATCCGCCCCGGCAAGAGAAAGGATTTTCCCAAGATCGCCCCCTTCGACTCTGAAAAGTCGTATCGTGAGGCGATCAAGGAAGCCGACGGCGAAGTGCCCAAGCAGGGACTGCGCGCCGTCTGAGCTTCTCCCCCGAAGGAGAGTTCCATGCGCCACCTCCTCGCCTGCCTTCTTCTCGTTCTTTTCACCTTGCCTGCCGCGGCCGAAGAAGTCGGCTCGGCCAATTACCGCTTCAAGTGGTTGGGCCCGAGCGACAAGATCGTGATCGACGCGTTCGACGATCCCGACGTGCCGGGTGTCACCTGCTACATGAGCCATGCGCGCACCGGCGGCATCAAGGGCGCGATCGGCCTGGCGGAAGATCCCGGCGAGGCCTCGATCGCCTGCCGCCAGGTAAGCGCGATCGATCCCGCCAAGCTGGAAAAGCTCAAGAGCCCGCATGAGGTCTTCAGCGAGCGCGCCTCGCTCATTTTCAAGTCGACGCAGGTCGTGCGCTTCTGGGACGCCAAGAGAAAAGCACTGGTCTACCTCGTCTACACCGACCGCATCATCGAGGGCAGCCCGCGCAATTCGATCAGCGTCGTGCCGGTGGGCGAGCGCTGAGCCCTCCCGTTAAACAAACGGGAAAATAACGGGAGCGACCGCCGCAACGGGAAAGCGTGGTTGCGGAAATATTGCGCATTACGCAAATAACGTCAAGAGCGTCGTGCGTCAATATTCGAGCTTCGGATGGAAATCGCCGCGGCCCTCGGGCGCCACGTCGAACATGTTCCAGAGCGGATCGAGCATGTCGTTGTGCCGATATTCCTGGCCCGGCTCCGGCGGCACGTAGAGCAGCTCGGATCCCCAGAAGTGGCGGACCCTGTCGCCCTCGCGGCGAAAGACATTCAGGATCGGCATGTCCCATTCCTTGCCGTCCTCGAATTCCTGCTGCTTGCGCATGTCGGGCGACAGCGCCGACGAATCGCCGAAGTAATCGTGATCGTAGTCGTTGCCCGCGGTCGACAGCAGTTTTAGGCCGCGCCATCCTCGCTCCTGCGCGAAATCGAGGATGCGCTTTATCGGCGACTTGGCGACCACCACGAGGTTGATGCGCTGCAGGATGTGCTGGGCAGAGCCATCGAGCGCATCGAGGAAGTGCGTGCAGCCCGGACAGGGGCGTTCCCTCTCCGGCCCGAACATGAAGCTGTAGATCGCCAGCGTGTCCTTGCCATCCTCGAACAGCTCCGAAAGCCGTTTCTTTCCGTTTTCGCCCTCGAAGACGTAGTCTTCCGGCACGATGCCGCCCTTGGGCAGGGCGCGGCGTTGCGCGGCGACCCTCTCGACCTGGCGGCGCAATACCATCTCCTCGACGAGCAGCGCATTGCGCGCGGCCCGGTATTGCGGCGTTTCGTTGGGGAAATGCAGGTGGTGGAGTTTGTCGGTCATATCGACAAAACGGCCGGCGGCAGAATGCGGTTGCATTCCTACTGATAGAGAAACGTCCCCAGCAGCACCCAGCGCGCGGCCTTCGCCGTGCCGACCAGCGGCGTCGTATAGTGCCAGAACGGAAGCCGATAGGCCGTTATCGTGGCGGGCGCCGCGACCGAAACGATCTCGCTGAAGTGCCCCGCCCGGCTATAGACCAGCCACTGATGCGCGACAGCTGCACTGAGGCTCACGTGCAGGTCGATGTAACCGCGCTGCGCTTTCCTGTTCTCGGGATGATGATCGTTGTGCGGACCGGCATAGTCGCCGGGGCCGTAGCGCAGCACCTGCGTGCCCCAGCCTGACGCGAGCTTGCGGCCGGCAAGCGCCGATGCAAACGCACGAAAGCTCTCGGAGCGCATCAGGCGGGCGAGCCCGATCTTCTCGGCGGCCTTCACGCCGGGTTCGCGGCGGCTGTCGAAGAAGATGGTGCGGCTGCGCGCCGTCTTGGGCAGCAGCTCGCCATAGTCGCGGCGCATGTCCCAGATGCTCTCGGGCGGGATCGGTCTGTCGAGCGGTTCGAGCGTGTCGAAGAGCGCGTCCTGCAGCGCCTTGCGCAGCCGCGCTGCCTTGGCGCGATCGAGCAGGTCGTCGCGCATCAGGAACCGCCGCCGCGGATCGGCCAGCGCGCCGCACAGCTCGTGCGTGCCCGCCAGCACGCGCCGCCCCTGGCGGTTCAGCAGGTCCTCGAATTCGGCGGTGACGGCCGATCGAGAGGAAGAATTCACGCGAGGTTCTGCTCGGCCTGCGCGATCCAGTCGCGGTCGGCGGCGTCGAGCTGCCTCAAGCGCCGGCCGTAGGTCTTCACGGCGTCGCGAAACGCTTCTTCCGCCAACCTCGGCTCACCCATCGCCTTCATCATCAGTCCGTAACGCACCTGCGCCTCCGGACCAAGCGCATAGCCGATCAGCGAGCGATATTCGTCGGCGGCTTCGCGCGTCCGGCCCAGCATCTCCAGGCTGCGCGCGTAGATCATGTGGGCCTCACGGGAATGATAACCGGGATTGTCCCGCTGCAGGGCGTCAAGCGTATCGAGCGAGGCCTGGAAGTCGCCCCGGCCGAAGAGCGCCCGCGACAGGCCGATGAGCAGGGCCGGATCGCTCGCCAACGGTCCGACCAGCGCGGATCTATAGAGGCCGATCGCATCGTCCCACTGGCCGCGCTTGATGCATTCCTCCGCGAGATACCGCTTGTTGTCGGCGGTGTCCGCCGTCTCGAGGTTCTCGGCGTGCCGGCGCATCATGCGATCGGGATCGAGGGTGCTCGACACCCGGGCGACCGCTGTGCGCGCCGTCCGGCTGTTGCGCACCTCAGGCAGCACCTCGAGCAGCAGATAGGCCGCCGAGCCGATGCCCGGCAGGAAGATGAGAATCATCAGCCAGTAGTTGATCCGTCCCGTCTTGATGGCGTGGAAGATGCAACCAAAATAAAAAAGCGTGCCCAACAGGCCGATAATAGGCATTTCCGAGTCCATGCTGTTGGCAGGGAACTAGCACAGTATACGGTTGTATTTAAGTGGTTTGATTCCCTTCTATCCCGCCTTTATGCAACCCCATGCCCTACGCTTCGCTTCGTGACTTCATGGACCGGCTGGAGAAGACCGGCCGCCTCGTGCGCGTGAAGGCGCCCGTGTCGCCCCATCTCGAGATGACCGAGATCCAGACGCGGCTGCTCGCCGAGAAGGGCCCGGCGGTGCTGTTCGAGAACGTGGTCGGTTCCGACGTCCCCGTGCTGGTCAATCTGTTCGGCACGGTCGAGAGGGTGGCCTGGGGCATGGACCGCGAGCCGCACCAGTTGCGCGCCGTGGGCGAGACGCTCGCGTTCCTGCGCCAGCCCGAGCCGCCGGGCGGCTGGCGCGAGGCGCTCGACATGCTCCCGATGCTGCGCACCGTCATGGCGATGAAGCCGAAAACGGTCGGATCGGCGCCCTGCCAGGAAGTGGTGCTGACAGGCGACGACATCGATCTCGGCAAACTGCCGATCCAGACCTGCTGGCCGGGCGAGCCCGCGCCGCTGATCACCTGGCCGCTGATCGTGACGCAAGGCCCGAACCCGAAGGGCGACAAGCAGGACAGCTTCAATCTCGGCATCTATCGCCTGCAGGTCACGGGCAAGAACACGACCCTGATGCGCTGGCTGAAACATCGCGGCGGCGCGCAGCATCACCAACGCTGGAAGGGTGCTGGCAAGCGCGAACCGCTGCCGGTCGCCGCGGTGATCGGCGCCGATCCCGGCACGATCCTGGCGGCCGTGACGCCGGTGCCCGACACGCTGTCGGAATATCAGTTCGCGGGACTTCTGCGCGGCAAGAAAGTCGAGCTGGTCGACTGCAAGACCGTGCCGCTCAAGGTGCCCGCCGAGGCCGAGATCGTGCTCGAAGGCCATGTCAGCCTCGACGACTATGGCGACGAAGGCCCGTACGGCGACCACACCGGCTACTACAACAGCGTCGAGCAGTTCCCGGTGTTCACCATCAGCGCGATCACCATGCGCCGCAAGCCGATCTATCTCTCGACCTTCACCGGCCGGCCGCCCGATGAGCCGAGCGTGCTGGGCGAGGCGCTGAACGAGGTGTTCATCCCCCTCTTCCAGCAGCAGTTCCCTGAGATCGTCGACTTCTGGCTGCCGCCCGAAGGCTGTTCGTACCGCATCGCCGTGGTGTCGATGAAGAAGGCCTACGCCGGCCACGCCAAGCGCGTGATGATGGGCGTGTGGTCGTACCTGCGGCAGTTCATGTACACCAAGTGGGTGATCGTGGTGGACGCCGACATCGATCCTCGCAATTGGAAGGACGTGATGTGGGCCTTGAGCACGCGCATGGATCCCGCGCGCGACATCACCGTGATCGAGAACACGCCGATCGACTATCTCGACTTCGCCAGCCCCGTGTCCGGCCTCGGCTCAAAGATCGGCCTCGACGCGACCGACAAGCTCCCCGGCGAGACGAACCGCGAATGGGGCCGGCAGATCGCGATGGACCCGGCCGTGGTCGACAAGGTCGACAAAATGTGGGGCGAGTTGGGGCTGCCGGGGACCGGCAAGAAGATCTGGCGCTAGTAGCGCATTGTGACCTTGTTGTTGGCGGTCGTGACCGCCTTGAAGCCGAGACGCTCGCAGAGTCCCTTTGCCGGACTGTTGGCCAGCACTTCGAGCAGGAGGTCTTTGCGCTTGCGGTCAGCGCGTTCCTTCATCCAGTTCAGGAAGCTGGTGCCCAGGCCGTTGTTGCGCGCAGCGGCCAGAATGAAGAGCTGCTTCAGCTCCACGGAACCATTGTTTTCCGAGACTTCAACCCAGCCCCTGTCGGCCTTGTCCGAACGCAAGATGGAGGTACCGGCATGGCCGACCGCCTTCTCGACGAGGCGCTGATGCTCTGCCTCGTTCCAGTTGGCCGTGAGCGGTTGGATGGCATCGCGATAGATCGGCCAGCAGAAGGCGAGATCGGCTTTGGCGGCGGGGCGGAGTTCAAAAGAAGGCATGCGCACAGGGGGCCACAAGGCGCGCCGCAACGCAAGTAAGGAACGTGCGAAACGAACCGTGACGTGGCCTTGGCCCGAGTTCGACTTCTGGATCAGGCGTCAGAATCGGACGAGAGTGCGTCGATGTCGAAATAGTACTTCATCGGCATCTGATTCTCGCACGAGTATTGCGCTGCCAAAAGAAGTTCTGCGAAAGCATACCGCGCCTCGCTCTCAAGCATCCCGTCTGCCGGTTCTCCGGCTTCGCTCCATTGCTCGATGGTCGCTCGATCCGCTTTCCAAGTTTCTGCGTTGAGTGCTTCCAATTGCGCCAGCAATACAGGCGAAGAACCAATGTAGGCCACATCATTCAGGGGGCCGGTGCTTTTCAACACGGTGTCGAAAGAGACTGGAAGCCAATAGTCGATGCACTGAACAATCTGACGAAACCGAAGCGTCTCGAGCAATTGCCCCAGACGCGCGAAAGCCTGGTTGTTTGCCGCATCAGAACCCACGACGGCGGGCGGGGCCTCGTAAAGCTCGGCGTAGGTCGTCCATAACATCAGCGCCGTCCAACATTTTCCGCCGGGCGTCGCTACGGCGTGCTGCCGATCGGTCTCGTCCCATTGGAGCGGTTCCGATATCCATTTGCTCAACTCGACCGTCATCCGATCGCGCCACTCCTTGATTTGCTTCTGACGTTCCTGACGGTCGTCCTCACCGACGACGTTCAAGACAGTGATTTCAATCCCTTCCGGTACCGGCGGCATGGGCTCTTCCGGAAGCCACTGCCACTCCCAAAAGTAGTCCAGAGATCCAACGTAAATCGCCAAGTCCACGTCGCTCATTGTCAGTCTCCTCAATGAGAATGCTACCGCATCCCCGGAATCACTTCATCCACCACCAGCTCCTTGCCAAGTGGGATGTGTTCCTCCGGCGCGCCACGCATGCCGCCGCTGATGGCGACCTTGTCGAGGCCCAGTTTCTTCAGTGACTTCAAGCGTTCGATGCAACGGTCGGGGGGGGGGCCGACGATGGCGAAGCGGTCGATGAAGTCGTCGGTCAGGATGCCGGCCTGGCGCGAGTCGCCACGGGTGTGCTGCTTCATGTCGTAGTTGGTGCGCAGCTGCTCGAGCAGGCCACGGTCCTTGTCGGTCACCGGGCCGTTGGCCTTGCCGTGCATCACCGAGAAGCGCGCGTAGGTCGTGAGGCCGCCGCGCACGAGGCTGCGCGCGGCTTCCATGTCGGTGTGGCAGCCGAGATTGAGGAAGGCGCCGAATTTGATGGCGTCGGGATCGAGGCCCGCGTCCTTGCGGGTCTTGCGGGCGAGCTCGATGCCCCATTGCAGGCGCTCGACATCGGCGCCGACGGTGAACATCACGCGGTCGCCATGCAGCGCCGCCATCGCGATGACCTTGGGGCCGCTGGCCGCCACCTCGACTGGCACCTTACGGCCACCCGCGATCCAGCCGATGCGACTCGCAGGCGGCGCGTCGTGCAGTTCGAGCGCCGAGGCGGGCGGCGCATACTCCTTCGGGATGTCGATCTCGTCGAACGCGACGGACTCGCCCTTCAAATAAGTCTGCAAATGACGCAGGTAGCGCTCGAATTGCGCCAGACGCGCCGGCGCGCGGCCGAGATGGGCGAGCGCACTGTCGCCGCGGCCGATGCCCAGCACGGCGCGGCCACCCGAGACGCGATCGACCGTGGCGATCGATGCAGCAGTTACTGCCGCGTGCCGCGTGATCGAGTTGGTGACTCCGGTGCCGAGGCCGATGCGTCTTGTCGCCGTCGCGGCCAACGCGAGCGAGACATACGGATCGCCGGAGAGATTCTGCGAGTCGACGACCAGCATGCCGTCCCAGCCGGCCTCTTCGAGTTCGCGCGCCTGGCGCACGGCGCCGCGCGCCGAGGCCACGCCCGTGTTCCAGAGTTGCATCGCAATTCCTCCTTGCCCATATGGTTGGCGTGCCCTCCTACAAGAACAAACTCCTCGAAGGACCGATTCTCCGATCGCTCCTGACACTGGCCGTGCCCATCGTGGCCGCCAACATCCTGCAATCGGCCTATCAGATCATCGACGCCTTCTGGGTCGGGCGGCTGGGAGGTGCTGCGGTCGCCGCCGTGTCGATTTCATTCCCTGTGATGTTCCTGATGTTCGCGGTGGGCGCCGGCCTGTCGATCGCGGGCTCGACCCTGATCGCGCAATATGTGGGCGCGGGAAACCAGAAGATGGTGGGCCACGTCGCGGGCCAGACCCTGCTGATGGTCATCCTGTCGGCGGTCGTGCTGGGCATCGCGGGCTTTTTCCTGGCGCCGTCGCTGTTGCGGCTGATGGGCGTGGCGCCCGACGTCTATGCCGGCGCGCTGGGCTTCATGCGCGTGTCCTTCATCGGCTTGGTGTTCAACTTCACCTTCTTCGTCTTCAATTCGATCATGCGCTCGATCGGCCGGCCGAACGTGCCGGTACTCATCGTGCTGGGCACGGTGATCCTGAACTTCGCGTTGAACCCGGTGATGATCTTCGGCTGGGGACCGATCCCGGGCCACGGCGTGATGGGCGCGGCGCTCACGACGCTTACCTGCCAGAGCATCGCCTCGGTCATCGGCATCGTGATCCTGCGCGCGGGCTTCCACGGCGTGCACGTGCGCCCGGTCGACTTCGTGCCCGACCTGCAGCACATCAAGCGCGCCTTCTTTCTGGGCCTCCCGGCATCGATCGAACTGTCGGCGCGCGCGGTCGGGCTGATGGTGATGACCTTCGTCGTCACCAGCTTCGGCACCCTTTCGCTCGCGGCCTACGGCGTGGGCAGCAACGTCCTGCAGGTGATCATCATCCCGGCGATGGGCCTGTCCATGGCGGTGTCGGCGCTCGCGGGCCAGAACATCGGCGCGGGCAACATCGCGCGCGCCGCCAGCATCGGCCGGCTGGGCGCGCTGCTCGGCTTCTGCAGCCTCTCCGTGTTCGGCGTCCTCGTCTTCTTCTTCTCGACCCACCTGGTCGCGTTCTTCGTGCCGAGCGACGCCGAGGTCATCCGCGAGGGCTCGCTGTTCCTGCGCATCATGTGCCTGTCGTGGGGCTTCATCGGCGCGCAGTTCGCCTTCGCCGGCGTCTTCCGCGCCTCGGGCAACATGGTCGTCAACATGACGCTGACGATCGCCTCGCAATGGCTGCTGCAGCTGCCGCTGGCCTATGCGCTGTCCAAGCACACCTCCCTGGGCGCCGAGGGCATCTACTGGGCGGTGCCGATCACCAACCTGGTCACCGTGCTGATCACAGGGGCCATCTATGCGCACGGCGGCTGGCGCAAGAAGCGGCTGATCGACAAGGAAGAGATCAGGGCGACCGAGGAAATCCTCGAGGACGAGGGCGTGCGCTAGTGGGGCGTGCGTGCGCTGGCAGGGAAGTGCGCCAATATCGTGCGTGCAGTTTGCCGGCCGATGGCCCATAAGCTCCCGCATGGCAAAAGAAAGCATCGGCAAACACTCGGTTCTGGTCGACAGCCCGGCCGGCCGCCGCATCAGCATGACCTATTCGACGCTCAAGGAAGCCGAAGGACAGGCAGCCTCGCTCGAGCGCAGCGGCTACACGGTCATCGAGATCGTGCCGACGAGCCTGCCCAAGCCCAACGCGGGCTGATTCGCCCCATTGGGGCGGGTATGCGTTGGCCCCCTGCGGGGGCGGGTGCGCGGCGGTTCCGGCTAATGTAAACTAGCTTAACATGAGCTGGAAAAGACGTGCCCGCGAAGGTGCGTACCACCACGGAAATCTGCGCGAGGCCCTGATCCAGGCCGCGCGCGAGTTGATCAAGGAGAAGGGCCCGGCGGGCTTCACCTTCGCCGATGCCGCGCGTTCGGCCGGCGTCAGCCCGGCTGCCCCCTATCGCCACTTCCGCGACCGCGAGGCCCTGCTGGCCGACGTGGCGCGCCAGGGCTTCGAGCGTTTCGAGGCGATGCTGTTGACCGGCTGGGCCAACGGCAAACCCGACGCCCTCACCGCTTTCAACAACGTGGGCCGCGCCTATCTCGCCTTCGCCCGCGCCGAGCCCGCCTACTACGCCGCGATGTTCGAGTCGGGCCTGCCGCCCGACGCCAATCCGGAGCTGCGCGCGGCGGGCGAGCGTGCCTTCGGCGTACTGCGCGGCGCGGCCGATGCGCTCTCGGCGATGCTGCCCCCCGGCAAACGGCCGCCCGCGCTGATGATGAGCCTGCATGTCTGGTCGCTCAGCCACGGCATCGCCTCGTTGTTCGGCCGCGGCGATGCCGGCCGGCGGACATTGCCCATGAGCGCCGAGGAGCTGCTCGAGTCGGCGATGCTGATCTACCTGCAGGGGCTGGGCTTTCCACAAAAGGCCTGACCGCCCTCTTGACTCCCGGAGGGCAAATGCCCAATGTAAATGTCGTTAACATTTACATGTGGGAGGCCCTGTATGGACGGCCTGATGCAGAGACTAGACGACATCCCCCGCCCGGCCTGGATTGCTCTGACGGTGGTGAGTTTCATCGTGTTCTGGCCGATCGGCCTCGCCCTTCTCATCTACCTGAAATGGAGTGGACGCATGTTCTGTGGTCATCGCCGTTACGGCTATTGGAGCGGCCCGGAGGGTCGCGATGCCCGCCACGCCGCGCGCGAGGAATGGCGCGCATGGAAGCGCAACGCGCGCTGGGGCGGCCGCCAGGGTTCCGGCAACGTCGCCTTCGACGAATATCGCGAGGAGACGTTGCGCAAGCTCGACGAGGAGCAGCGCGCGTTCCATGACTATCTCGACAAGCTGCGGTCGGCCAAGGATCGCGCCGAGTTCGACCAGTTCATGAACGAGCGCCGCAACCGCCCGCCGCAGAGCGAGCCGCCGGCGGCGCCTCCCACGACGTACTGACTGCCCAAGGCCTGACGAAGAGAACGCCCCTTCCTGTTGGAGGGGCGTTTTTCTTTGTTCAGAAATCGAGCTTCATCGGCAGGCGATGCTCGACCGCCTTGGCGGTGAGATCGGTCATGACGGCAAAGGCATAGCGCGCCTTGAGCTCGAGCGGCGCGGCATCATCCGGCTGGCGCCTGGCCCACGCCGCGGCCTCCGCCGTTCCCACTTTCCAGGTCGCGGCGTTGAGCTCGGTGAGCTGGCGCGCCAGGGTGGTAGCCGATCCGACGACGACGCGGCGGCGGTCGACATCCTCGCCCTCGAAGGTGAAGGCGAAGGCCACCGGCAGCCACAACTCGACATTGCGCACGAGGTGGGAGTAGCGCGAGCGGAAGCCCTCGGCGTTGCAGCGCACCAGCGCAGGATCGTTGTCCCATTCCTCCGGCAGGGCGACCGGCACGCGCAGCAGCGGATGCTCGGCATAGGCCGCCCACAGGACCAGCGAACCGAAGCCGTCCCAGCCCGGCCGGCCGGTGAAATAGGGTGCGTCCTCTGCTTCGTCCCACTCGAGCGGGCCGGCCACGTTGGCGCCGAGGGAATTGCCCAGGACGCCGCGCCAGGTCAGCACCGCCTGGCGGACGCGCTCTTTGTCGCGGATCTTGTCCCTGCTCGGAGCCTTGGGCGGCACGGGTCGCCGGCCCGCGGCCATGCCCAACGCGCGCTCGCGTGCGGCGCGTTCGCCGGCATTTTCCCAATCGCCGTCGTAATACCGCGTGAGCGGTCCGACATACACATCCAAGCCCATGAGGGGTCCCACACTCTTTCTTGGGCGCGCGGCCGATCCGGGGGCCACCACTACCTCCAGTTGATCTACACTGCGACTCATCCCGTGCGCATCTGCGAAAAGCAAATAGCTCAAAAACTGAAACGCACAGGTCAAAGATTGATAGCGCACGTATAGTGCGGCCATGGGGGACCACCGACGGATGCTGCTGCGCCGCAGATTTGCACGCCTGCTGACAGGCTTGCCGATCGCTCTCGCGATGGTGCGGCCCGGTGCTGCGCAGGGCGCGCTGTGGACCATGGCGATGGAATATCCCGCCAACACCGCGTCGGGCGACGGCATCGCCTTCTTTGCCGAGCGGCTGGCGGCGGAGAGCGCGTAGCGGCTCGGCGAGAACTACGCCCGTATGCGGGCGAACGGCGTGACGATCACGCCGATCGATGAGGTGACGCCCGAGCTGCGCGGCGTCCTCGCCCGGGCAGGCACAAGCGCCGTCGAGAAATGGAAACGCCGTGCGAGGCCCGAGGCGGCGGCGCTGTTGTCATGAAGGCTGGGGTCATCCGACTTTACGCCCTAACGGGCATCGTCGCGTTCGCGGCTCCCGCCATCACAATGGCGCAAAGCTCATGCGATCTCGTCGCCAAGCGAGTTCTTGCGATGGAGTCTCTTCCCGGCAACAATCCGTGGCAGTCACCGCTTCGAACGCTCGGCCAACACGCTGCCGATCTCGGCCTATAGGGCCTATGGCGCGCACATTTGGCCCGACTTCCTCTTCATGGTGTACAAAATGTCGATCGACCGTCTCGAGCTGGTGGCGACTGTCTATATCAGAAACGAACGTAATAAGCCGATCAGCGCGACGGTCGAATAATCACGCCGGCTCGATGTGGAGGCTCTTCACGACCTCGATCATCACCGGGCCTTCCTCCTCCATGACCTTCTGGAAATAGACGCGGTCGCGCGCCGCTTCGTCGATGCCGAAGGTCTCATTGATCTTCTGCACGCGCTCGGTCTTGCCACCTTCGACGCAGAGGTCGGAAAGCTTCTGCACGATCTCGCCGGGCACACCCGACGGCGCCACCGCCCCTACCCAGCCGCGCACTTGGAAGGCCTTTTCGGTCAGGCCCTGCTCGTAGAAGGTCGGGATGTCGGGGAGCTTCTTGGCGCGCACCATCGTGGGCACCGCGATCGGCCGGCCGGCGCCAGTCTGCAGCACCGCGGCCGCGGAGAAATAGCTGCCGCTCGCGCCCTGCACCGCGCCGGTGACCACGTCCTGCCACATCGCGCCCTCGCCGCGATAATGCACGGCCTCGATCTTGAGCCCGTAATGCTGGTTCAGCATCTCGGTGACGATGTGGCTGAACGATCCCGCGCCGTAGGTCGCCATCGAGACCTTGTTCTTGCGGGCGTAGTCGGCGAACTCTGCGACGTTGTTGGCCGGCACGCCCTTGTTGACGATGGTCGGCAGGTGGCCCGCGTTCATCCACGACACCAGCGCGAAGTCCTTGTCGGGATCGTAGGGCAGTTTCTTGAACAGCACCTTGTTCTGGATCAGCGTCGTGGAGTTGGTCCACAGCAGCGTGTAGCCGTCGGCGGCGGAATTCTTGACCTGCTCCGCGCCGATCGCGCCGCCCGCGCCGGTCTTGTTCTCGACGACCACGGTCTGGCCGGTCTTCTGCGCGATGAAGTCGCCATAGGCGCGCGCGAACACGTCGGTCAGGCCGCCCGGCGGATAGCTGCAGATAATCTTGATCGGCTTGGCGGGCCATGGCGCCTCGGCAATCGCGGGCGCGGCTACGGACGCCACTGCCGCGGTCGCGCTATAACGCAGGATCTGCCGCCGAGTCGGACGTGCGATCATCGTTGCCTCCCTTGAAGGCAACGACTCGTCATGCAGCCTTCAGGCCGTCTTGGTCGCGCCCGATTTCAGCATGGCGTCGATTTCCGCCCGGGTAAAGCCGGCCTCGCCCAGCACCTCGACGCTGTGCTCGCCCAGCCGGGGCTGCAGGCGCGTGATCTCGGGCTTGGTCTTGCTGAAGCTGGGCGCGATGCCGGGCATGCGGATCTTGCCCTCGCTCGGATGATCGACTTCCTGCCAATAGCCCGTGGCCTGGAGCTGCGGATCGACGAACAGGTCGTCGAGCGTGTTGACCGGCCCGTGCGGCACGTTCGAGTTCTTGAGCAGCGCCACCCATTCGGCATTGGTGCGTTCGGCGCAGAGGCCCGCGAGCGTGCCGTAATACTGCTCGACGTTCTTGAGGCGATTGGCCATGCCCTGGAAGCGCGGATCAGCCGCGAGGTCCGGCCGGCCGACCAGGGTGCAGAACTCCTTCCAGTGTCCGTCGGTGTAGGGCAGCAGCGCGAAGTAGCCGTCCTTCGACGGATACGGCCGCCGCTCCTTGTTGAGCACGCGCTTGTAGCCCGCCGTGTCGAGCGCCGGCATGAAGGTCTCGCCGTAGAGATGCTCGACCATCACGAACGAGACCAGGGTCTCGAACATCGGCACTTCGACGGCCTGGCCATGACCGGTCTTCTCCCGCGCATAAAGCGCCGCGAGCAAGGCTGAGACGACGCCGTTGGAGCTGGTCTTGTCGGCCACGATGGTCGGCAGGAAACGCGGCTGGCCTGCCACGACACTCTGCAGCGAGGCGAGGCCCGAGCCCGCCTGGATGATGTCGTCGTAGGCCGCCTTCGGCCCCATCGGCCCGGCGGCGCGATAGCCGTAGGTCGCGAGGTAAACGAGGCGTGGATTGATCTTCTCGAACTTCTCGTACTCGACGCCCAGGCGCTTGGCGGGCTCGGGCCGGTAGTTGTGCATCAGCACGTCGGCGGTCTCGGCGAGCTTGAACAGCGCCTTGCGGCCGGCGTCCTGCTTGAGATCGAGCACGATCGAGCGCTTGGAGCGATTGCAGCCGAGATAGAAGGCGGCCATGCCGGGATGGCGCGCCGGTCCCAGCACGCGCGTGGTGTCACCCTCGGGCGGCTCGATCTTGATCACGTCGGCGCCGAGGTCGCCCAGCTGCTGCGCGGCCCACGGCCCCAGCACGACCGTCGTGCAGTCGAGAATGCGTACCCCGGCCAGCGGACCCGCCATGATGCTTCCTTCGCCAAATTCTTTTCGTCGTGTTGGCGGTCATTCTAGACGCGCCCAGGCCACCCGCGAAACATGGCGGAAAGCGGCTGCGAAATTCCCCGCGACGGTCACATTCCAAGGCTCACTCACTGCGTATCTCCAACGTTGTATCTTCGTGAAAGGAGATTGCCATGAGCAACATCTTCAAAAGCACGTTGGGCCGAGTGGCCACGATCGCCGCGATCGCGGGCCTGGCTATCACCGCCATTGGCGCGACCAGCGCCGAGGCCCGTCCGTGGAACAACGGCTGGCACGATCACGGCTGGCATCGCTGGGAGCATCCCTATCGCTGGGATCACGCGCGCTGGTATGGCGGCCGCTACTATGCTCCGCGATACTACACGGCGCCTCCCGTCGTGTATCCGCCGGCCTACTACGGTCCGCCCAGCCTCAACTTCAACATCCCGCTGGGCTAGTTGAAGTCCGAGAGGCTTGAAAACACTGAAGCCGGCCGGGGAAACCCGGCCGGCTTTAATAATGGCGAAAATGCCCAAATGTTTCCGGGGACGTTCCGACAGACCAACTGCGTAAGCCTCTATGTCAACGGAGGTTTCACGCCCATGCGCACCCTGAACAAGCTTTCGATCGGAGCCGCCCTCATTGGTTCCGTTATCCTCTCCTTCGCCGGCGCCGCTCAGGCCGACGATCACTGGGACCATCGCCGCTGGGACCGCGATCATGACCGCGGTTACCATCACGAACACGAGCGTATCGTCGAGCATCGCTACATCGCCGAACGCCCCGTCTACGTCCACGAGCGTCGTCCGGTCATCGTCGAACGTCCGGTGATGGTGGCCCCGCCGGTGGTCTACCAGCCGTCGGCTCCCTCGGGCCTGAACCTGAACTTCAACATCCCCCTCAACTAACTCAACCGTTCGAAATCCCGCCGGAGGTCCCCCTCTCCCCCTCCGGCGGGGCGCTACCCTCACTCTTCCCTGGCAGTTGACTCCTGCGCGGCGGTGCCTATTGTGCCCGCCACAATGCTCCGACTGACGACGCTTCGACTTATTCGCTGACCCGCCTCCCTTGATCGGGAACCCTGCGGGTCGCGTTGTCGTCCGTCCTCATCCTTCAAGTCGTAGAGCGAGCCATGTCACCCCAGAAGCCAATGATGCCCACCGCGGGCGAGAAGTACGTCCCGTTCAAGCCGATCCAGATCACGGACCGGAAGTGGCCCAACGCTGTCATCACCAAGCCGCCGATCTGGTGCGCCGTCGATCTGCGCGACGGCAACCAGGCGCTGATCGAGCCGATGGATTCCGACCGCAAGACGCGGATGTTCAAGCTGCTCGTCGGCATGGGCTACAAGGAGATCGAGGTCGGTTTCCCGGCGGCGTCCGAGACCGACTTCGAGTTCGTGCGCGAACTCATCGAGAAGAAGATGATCCCCGGCGACGTCACCATCCAGGTGCTGACGCAGAGCCGGCCTGAGCTGATCGAGCGCACGTTCGAGGCCTGCCGCGGCGCCAAGCGCGTCATCGTCCATCTCTACAATTCGACCTCGACCCTGCAGCGCCGGGTCGTATTCAACACCGACTATGCCGGCATCATCGACATTGCCGTGTCGGGCGCCAAGCTCGTCAAGCAACTGGCCGACGCCGATCCCAGGACCGAGTGGGTGTTCGAGTATTCGCCGGAGAGCTTCACCGGCACCGAGCTGGAGTTCGCACGCGACATTTGTGCCGCGGTGGGCGACGTCTACCAGCCGACGCCGCAGAGGAAGATGATCGTCAACCTGCCGGCGACGGTCGAGATGGCCTCGGCCAACATCTATGCCGACCAGATCGAATGGTGCCACCGCAACTTCAAGTACCGCGATTCGATGATCCTGAGCCTGCATCCGCACAACGACCGCGGCACCGGCGTGGCGGCGGCGGAGCTGGGCTTCATGGCCGGCGCCGATCGTATCGAAGGCTGCCTGTTCGGCAACGGCGAGCGCACCGGCAACGTCGATCTCGTTACTCTGGGCCTCAACATGTTCACCCAGGGCGTCGATCCCGAGATCGACTTTTCGAACATCAACGAGATCCGCCAGACTGTCGAATACTGCAACCAATTGCCGGTCCATCCGCGCCATCCCTACGGCGGCGACCTCGTCTTCACCGCCTTCTCGGGCTCGCACCAGGACGCGATCAACAAGGGCTTCAAGGCACTGCAGTCGTCGAACAGCAAGGTCTGGGAAGTGCCCTACCTGCCGATCGATCCTGCCGATCTCGGGCGCAGCTACGAGGCGATCATCCGCATCAACAGCCAGTCCGGCAAGGGCGGCATCGCCTACATCCTGAAGAGCGACTACGGCATCGACATGCCGCGTCTTCTCCAGGTCGAGTTTTCCAAGGTGATCCAGCAGATCGCCGACGAGACCGGCAAGGAGATCCAGCCGGCGCTCATCTGGGACACGTTCCTCAAGGAGTATCTCGAGAACAAGTCGCCGGTCTCCTTCCAGAGCCACACCACGGTGCCCGAGCCTGGCCACCCCGATCTCCGCCTGATCGACGCCAAGGTGACGTTCAACGGCAAGGAACAGAAGATCAGCGGCCACGGCAACGGCCCGATCGCCGGTTACGTCGATGCGCTGGCGAAGAATTGCGGCATCAAGATCAAGGTGCGCGACTATCACCAGCACGCCACAGGCGCCGGCTCCGACGCCCAGGCCGTCAGCTACATCGAGGCGGAAACCGCCGACGGCCGTGTCCTGTGGGGTGTCGGCATGGACTCCAACATTGTTACAGCTTCGTTGAAGGCAGTGAGCTGTGCCGCCAATCGCGCGAGCAGCTCTGCGAAATAGCAGCATTGCCGCCTGGCCTCCCGGCGCTAGCATGATGTGCGCGGAAATCAGTCCGCGCACATCGTTGTTCCGGGGACACTTCATGATCCGCTTCGGCTTCAAGTCTTCCATCGCCTGCATCGTGGCCGGCGCAATCGGCGGCGCGTCGCTTGCCATGGCAGCACAGCCTCACATGGTGAGCGCGCTCGAGTCGCTGCGCGCGGCCCGCGCCGAGCTCGTCCGCGCCGAAGCGAACAAGGGCGGCCATCGCGAGCGCGCGATCCAGGCGGTCGATCGCGCCATCGAGGAGACGCGGGCCGGCATCGGCTTTGCCGGCTGAGCAGCCCTCGACGGCGACGGCCGGAAGCGCGTAAAAAGGCGCATGGCAAAAACAAATGCGAAGAAGAAGGCGCCGGCCGCGAAGAAGCGGCCGGTGACGGCCAAGGCGAAATCCAAGGCCAACAAGACGGCTGCGATCGCTGCGAAGGCGAGCACAGCGAAGGCGACGGCGCCGGACGCCAACCTGCTCGGCGACCTGATGAAATGGGCGAAGGCCGCTGGCGCCGATTCGGCCGACGCGCTCTACGTCCATGGCGAGTCGATCTCGGTCGCGCAGCGCCTCGGCGCGCGCGAAAAGCTCGAGAGCAGCGAGGGCCGCGACCTCGGGCTGCGCGTCTTCATCGGCAAGCGGCAGGCCTTCGTCTCCTCGACGGATTTTTCGCCCAGGTCGCTCAAGGTCCTGGCCGAGCGCGCCGTCGACATGGCGCGCGCCGTGCCGGAGGATCCAGTGTGCGGCATCGCGCCGGAAGAACTGCTCGCCACCTCTTGGCCCGACCTCGACATGAACGACAAGCGCCGGCCCACGGCCAAGGGGTTGATCGAGCTCGCCGGCGAAGCCGAGGACGCCGCCCGGTCGGTCAAGGGCGTGACGAATTCCGAGGGCGCCGAGGCAAGCTGGGGCCGCTCGTCGGTCATGCTGGCCGCCAGCAACGGCTTCACCGGCGGCTACAAGCGCAGCGGCTATTCGTTGTCCTGCGCGGTGCTGGCCGGCTCCGGCACCGGCATGGAGCGCGACTACGAATGGTCGAGCGCGGTCCATCTCGAGGACCTGATGGCCGCGGCCAAGGTCGGCCGCAACGCCGGCAAGTTCGCCGTCCAGCGCCTCAACCCGCAGAAGGCCAAGAGCGCGCGCCTGCCGGTAGTCTACGACCGTCGCGTCTCGGGCAGCCTGATCGGCCACCTTGCAGGCGCCATCAACGGCCGTTCGGTGGCGCGCGGCACCTCGTTCCTCAAGGACAGGATGGGCGCAAAAGTCTTCGCCGACGGCATCCGCATCGTCGACACGCCGCACAAGCAGCGCGGGCTGGGCAGCCGGCCGTTCGACGCCGAGGGCCTGCCCTGCAAGCGCATGGCTGTGATCGACGACGGCGTGCTGACGACCTGGCTGCTCGACCTTGCGGCCGCGCGTCAGCTCAACCTTGCTCCGACCGGCCACGCTTCGCGCGGCACCTCCGGTCCGCCGGGCCCGACGGTATCGAATTTCCATCTCGAGAAAGGCAAGCGGTCTGTCGACGACCTGATCGGCGACATCAAAAGCGGCCTGTTCATCACCGACATGATCGGTTCGGGTGTGAACGGCGTGACCGGCGACTACAGCCGCGGCGCCTCGGGTTTCTGGATCGAGAACGGCAAACTGGCGTGGCCCGTGAGCGGCATCACGGTGGCGGGCAATCTCAAGGACATGTTCCTGGCCCTCACGCCCGCGAATGACTTGCAATTCAAGAGCTCGGTGAACGCGCCGACGGTGAGAATTGAAGGGATGACCATCGCCAGCTCATGATAGAATCGCGGGCATGTCCCCCTTCGCAAAAACCATCCTCACCGCCGCAACGACGGCCCTCTTAGCCTTCCCCGCGGCCGCCCCTCTTCACGCTCAAGGGGCCGATTTCCAGTCGTGCCTGCAGAACATCCGCGCCGAGGCCACGCGCCAGGGCGTCCCGGCCTCAGTGATCGACGCCGGCTTCCGCGGCCTGACGCCGGACCAGAAGGTCATCGACCTCGATTCCAAGCAGCCGGAATTCTCGCTGACCTACGGCAAATATGTCGGCAACTCGGTGACGCCGGACCGGGTCTCCAAGGGCCAGCAGAAGCTGGCGCAGTACGGCGGCCTTCTCGGCCAGCTGCAGTCCGAGTACGGCGTCCCGCCGCAATACATCGTGTCCTTCTGGGGCATGGAGACGAACTACGGCACCTACATGGGTGACTTCTCGGCCCTGCGTTCGGTGGCGACGCTTGCCTGCATGACCAAGCGCACCGCTTTTTTCTCCAACGAGGCGGTGCAGGCGCTCAAGATCCTCGCCAACAATCACATGACCACGCAGCAGATGAAGGGCTCGTGGGCCGGCGCCATGGGAAACATGCAGTTCATGCCCTCGACCTTCATGAAGTACGCCGTCGACCGGGACGGCAATGGAAAGATCGACATCTGGAACTCGCTGCCGGATGCCTTCGCCTCGGCCGCCAACTTCCTGCGCGGCATCGGCTTCAAGCCGGGCCTGCCGGCCAGCGAAGAGGTCGTGCT
>FTCZ01003204.1_pt1 | contig 26156 bp, 22 predicted proteins | sample 1658871 | NCBI WGS metagenome assembly FTCZ01 (sample SAMEA3914864, study PRJEB12502) | metagenome | biome: forest; material: soil | place: USA | collected 2012-03-12 | depth 0.3 m | reverse complement strand
TGTCCGCACGCCGCGCAGCATCGGCAAGATGGGCAAGGGCGCGCTGTCGCAGATGCACCCCGAGCATTTGTCCGCCACCGTGCTGGCCGCGATCAAGGAGCGCAACGCGATCGACACCGCCGATGTCGATGACGTGATCTGGGGCGTTTCGGCCGCGATCGGGCTTCAGGGCGGCGACATCGGCCGCATGGCCGCACTCGATGCCGGCTACGATGTGCGGGCCGGCGGCGTCACGCTCAATCGCTTCTGCGGATCCAGCATCACCGCCACCAACCTTTCCGCCGCAATGATCATGTCCGGCATGTCCGACCTGATGGTGGCCGGCGGCATGGACATGCTCTCCTACGCGAATGCCCACGGCATGAAGATGCGCGAGGCCGGCGTCGGCAGCGCGGGCATGGGCGCGGGCAATCCCCGCCTCCAGGCCAAGCATCCGCAGACCAACCAGGGCATCGCCGCAGACGCCATCGCCGCGATGGAAGGCATCACGCGCGAGGAACTGGAAGCGCTCGGCGTCGAAAGCCAGCGCCGCGCCGCCATCGCCATTGCGGAAGGCCGCTTCGACAAATCGACCATCGTCGTGAAGGATGACGAGGGCAACGTGATCCTCGATCACGAGGAATACCCTCGCCCCGACACCACGGCCGAAGGCCTCGCCCAGCTCAAGCCCGCGTTCGAGATGTTCTACAACATGCCCTCCGCCCCCGGCGGCAAGACCTATGTGGAACTGGTCAACCAGGTCTATCCGGACCTTGACGTGAAGCCGATCCACCATGTCGGCATTTCCTCGGGCGTAGTGGACGGCGCTTCGGCGATCCTGCTCGCTTCCAAGGACTATGCGGAAAAGCACGGCCTCAAGCCCCGCGCCCGCATTGTCGCCATGGCGGAAATCGGTGATTGCCCGACGCTCATGCTCAACGGTCCGGTGCCGGCGGCCAAGAAGGTTCTCGCCAAGGCCGGGCTCACCAAGGACCAGATCGACGTCTGGGAAGTGAACGAAGCTTTTGCCGTCGTCGTCGAAAAGCTGATCCGCGATCTCGATCTCGACCGCGCAAAAGTGAATCCCAACGGCGGTTCCATAGCGCTAGGCCACCCCATCGGCGCGACCGGCGCGATCCTGATCGGCACCGCGCTGGACGAACTGGAACGCACCGGCGGGCGCTATGGCCTGATCACCATGTGTGCGGCGGGCGGCATGGCCCCTGCCATCATCATCGAACGCATTTAAGTCATTACAAGGAGATACGTGTGGCCACCGAGGCGGAAGAGAAATTGACGGGCAAACTTGGCGATGTCCTGAACGACAAGACCGAGAGCCCGCGCCGCCAGGTGAGCCTGCGGTTGACGGTGATCGCACGTCTACAGCGCAATAACTTCGACCGGCTTGTTACCGAACTGAGCGTCACGCGCTCGCAATGGACGATGATCGCAGTGGTCGCGCGCTATCCGGGTTCGACCCAGCGCACCATCGCCGAATACCTGGAGATGTCGGAAGCCTCGGCCGGGCGTCTGATCGACCGGCTCTGCGCCGATGGCCTGCTGGAACGGCGCGATCGCCGCGACGACCGCCGCGCCCGCTCAGTCTACGTCACCGACGCCGCGCATCCTCTGCTCGACAAGCTGGGCCACATCGCGTCAGAGGCCGAAGCGCGCATGTTCAACGGCTTTTCTGACGAAGAAGCTAGCCAACTTCGCGACTACCTCAGCCGCATCTACGACAACGTCAGCCGCGGCTGACGTTCCTTTCTACATTGCGCAAATTCACAGTGCGTAAACGAAGAAGGGCGGCACCGAAGTGCCGCCCTTTTCTGTTTCCAACCGATCGGAAGGATTACTTCGCCGAAGCGAGGTCCTTCTTGGTCAGCGAGGTGGTCAGCTTGCCCTGCGCATCGGTCAGGCTCGAAGCCGGAACGGTGATCAGACGGCCGTTGAGGATCACCTGCGGGTTGCCGTCGGCGGCAACGCGGTAGATCGGGGCGATGCGGGTGCCGTTGGCGGCATAGAGCATCTTGCCGGCGCTCAGGTCGACCGGAGCGGCAGCTTCTTCGGTCACGGCGCGAACCGACTGGTTGGTTTCAGCGAAGGCAGCCGGAACGACAGCGAAAGAGGCGATCGAAGCGACGGCGGCAAGGGCGATGAACTTCTTCATGGGATACTCTCCAAAACATTGAAGCGGGGTCATCCCGCGATTTACTCACCTAGGTTAGTAATTGCGTGCCTAGGTGTCAATTGCGATTGCCGCAACTGCGCAAACTTTTTTCGCAACCATCGCCGTAGCTCGGTTTCGCGGGTCGCCATGCCTGTCGCACCGCAGCATGCAAAGATCGCACCGGCGAATCCGGCCGATGATCGTCGGTACGATGGCGGTGGTGTTGCCCCGGAACACCTTTGCGCGCACATCGAGGAAGACCGGTGCGAGGGGGCGGAAACCCCGCCGTTCGTGCCCTACCGACACGATAAAACGTAAGATAATTGGGGACTGGCAGATGCCGACAAAGGTCATGCAGGGCGTGCGCGTCCTTGAAGTGGCGCAGTTCACGTTCACGCCCGCCGCCGGCGCAATTCTGGCCGACTGGGGCGCGGACGTCATCAAGATCGAACACCCCGTGCGCGGCGATACGCAGCGCGGCTTCCTCAACATGGGCGGCGTCCAGCTCGATCCGCTGCGCCATACCCTGTTCGAACACCCCAACCGCGGCAAGCGCAGCGTGGGCATCGACCTGTCGACCGAGGAAGGCCAGGAACTGCTCTACGAACTGGCCAAGCAGTGCGACGTGTTCCTTACGAACTACCTGCCGCAAGTGCGCCAGAAGAACCGCTTCGATGTGGAGCATATCCGCGCCGCCAACCCGAACATCATCTACGCCCGCGGCAGCGCCTGGGGCGACAAGGGTCCGGAGCGTGAAAAGGGCGGCTTCGACGGCACCGCGTTCTGGTCCCGCAGCGGCATTGCGGACTGCATGACCCCGCCCGAGCTGCCCGGCCCGCTCTCGCAGGGCATGCCCGCATTCGGCGATTCGATCGGCGGCATGTTCATCGCCGGCGGTATCTCCGCTGCGCTGTTCCACCGCGAGAAGACCGGCGAATCCGCCGTTCTCGACGTCTCGCTGATGAGCACCGCCGCCTGGGCCTCCGGCGCCAACATCGCGCAAGCGGTCGAGACCGGCGTGATCACCAAGAACTCCATGCCCAGCTCCGGCGGCGGCGCGAAGAACCCGTTCATGGGCAACTTCTGGACGTCCGACGGGCGCACGATCAACTTGTGCATGGTCAGCCCCACCGGCCTGATCCGCGACACGTTCGAACATATCGGCCGCCCCGAAGCGGCAGACGATCCGCGCTTCCAGGACGTGCTCAGCCTGATCGAGAACGCCAAGGCCGCCAGCGACATCCTGGTCGAGGCTTTTGCGGAAAAGCCTTTCGCCTACTGGCGCCAGCATCTGAAGACGCTGAAGGGCCAATGGGCGCCGATCCTCAACCTGCTGGAACTGGCGGGCGACGAACAGGCGCTGGCCAACGACCTGCTGGTGGAAGTCGAGGCGGCGGACGGCGGCGAGCCGCTCAAGCTGGTGCGCGGCCCGGTGCAGTTCAACGGAGAGGCGCTGGAAACCACCCGCTCACCGCAGGCATCCGAACACACCGAAATCGTGCTCATGGAAATGGGCGTCGAATGGGACAAGATCGAAGAACTCAAGGCCAAGGGCGCAATCGCCTGAGATCGGACATCCAATCAGCCTGCCGATCAGCCTGTTGAAACCAGAATACGAGGAATTGGGAAAATGAAGCCTGGAACCCGTCTCAAGAGCGCCGCCTGCGACACCGAAGTCATGGTGATCCGCTGCGCCGACGGTACGATCGAATGCGGCGGCGCGCCGATGGGCGAAGCCAAGCCCGCAGAACCCGCCCCGCTCGCCGCCGACTTTTCCGCCGGCACGCTGATGGGCAAGCGCTACGTCGATGCGGACGGCAAGTACGAACTGCTTTGCGTGAAGCCCGGCAAGGGCTCGCTCTCGGTCGATGGCGTGGCGCTTGTCACCAAGGACGCCAAGCCCCTGCCCGCTTCGGACTGACCCGCATGAACATCGCGCTTCTTCTCGAAATGGCGGCGGAGGCCGCGCCGGACCGGGTGGCGCTCGTCTGCGATGGACGGCGCTGGACTTATGGCGACCTGCTCGATGCCGCGCGCGGCGCCTTCGAGCTGATCCGCCAGAGCGAGGTCGAATATGTCGCCCTGCTCGATGAGAGCAACGAGGCGGCGGTGATCGCTGTGTTCGGCGCGGCGCTGGCCGGCGTGCCCTATTGTCCGCTGAACTACCGCTTGCCCGATGCCGATCTCGCCGCGCTGCTCGGCCGCGTGGCGCCCGCACTGGTGATCGGTGACGAGGAACGGATCGTCCGGCTTGCAGGCGATCAGGGGCACACCGTGCTCTCGCGCGAGGAATTCGTCCTCAAGGCGCAGGAAACCGTGCCGGCCGACGACGCGCGTGAGTACGATCCCGGTGAGGGCGTTGCGATCCAGCTCTTCACCAGCGGCACGACCGCCGCGCCGAAGGCCGCGATCCTGCGCCATTCCAACTTGCTGGGCTATATTCTCGGCACGGTGGAATTCGGTACGGCGGATGAGGCCGATGCCGCGCTGGTCGTGGTGCCGCCCTATCACATCGCCGGTATCTCGGCCCTGCTCTCCTCGATCTATTCGCTGCGCAAGATCGTGATGCTGCCCAACTTCTCGCCCGAGGGCTGGCTGGCACTGGTTGCCAGCGAAACGGTCACCAACGCCTTCGTTGTACCGACCATGCTGGCGCGCATCATCGACGCCATGGAAAAAGGCGCGAGCGGAGAGGTTTCCTCGCTGCGCGCGGTTGCCTATGGCGGCGGCAAGATGCCGATCGAAGTCATCCAGAAGGCGCTTGAGCGCTTCCCCACTGCGGGCTTCACCAATGCCTATGGCCTGACCGAAACCAGCTCGACCATCGCCCTGCTGGGCCCCGACGATCACCGCGAAGCACTGGCATCGAGCGACCCCAAGGTCCGCGCGCGCCTCACCTCGCTCGGCAAACCGATCCCGACGGTCGAAATCGAGATTCGCGGTGAGAACGGCGAAGTCCTGGCGGTTGGCGAGCCCGGCGAAATCTATGTTCGCGGCGAGCAGGTCTCTGGCGAATACAAGGAAAAGAGCGCGCTCGACGCCGAGGGATGGTTCCCCACCCGCGACGCCGGCTTCATGGACGAGGACGGCTACCTGTTCCTCTCCGGACGCGCCGATGACGTGATCGTGCGCGGCGGCGAAAACATGTCGCCCGGCGAGATCGAGGACGTTCTGCTCACGCATCCGGCCATCGCCGATGCCTGCGCCTGCGCTATCCCCTCGGTGGAATGGGGCGAGACCGTGGGCGTTGCCATCGTCACCCGCGAAGGCCACGATCTGCCGTGCGAGACGGAACTGAAGGATCTGGTCCGCGCGCGCCTGCGGTCCTCACGCGTACCTGAAAAGGTCGTGTTCGTCGCAGAGCTACCCTACAACGAGATGGGCAAGCTGCTGCGGCGCAAGGTCAAGGAAGTCCTTGCCGACTGACGCTGAAACTGTCGGCCCGGCGATCCCGCTGGCTCGCTGGGCCGATCGGCAACTGGAAGCGCTTGCCCGCGATTTCGCGCTGCCGCGCCTTGCGGGAGCCACGCTCCTCGGCGAACGCGCGGCGCACGGTGATTATCGCATCGCCGGGTGCGTTTCGGCAGGTCTTGGCGGCAGCCGCCTCATGCCGACGTGCGACAACAACTGGTTCGCACTGACGCTGATCCGCGAGATCGACCGCGAGCTTCTGCCCGCACTGTTCGGCGATGGCGATCTCGACATCCATGACGCCGCCGCCATTGCTGCAGCCGTGCTGCGCAGCGATGGCCGTACGCTTCTGGAAACCGGGCGCCTTCTGGGCCTGCCGGTTGCCTTGCTGGATGAAGTGCCGGCCTCACCGCCGATCGAAGTACTCGCACGAGGCCCTCGCCGCGAACGATCGGTGGGGCACCGCCCGCTGGTGGTGGACTTGTCCGCCATCTGGGCCGGTCCGCTTGCCGGACACTTGCTCTGGCAGGCTGGCATGGAGGTGGTGAAAATCGAAAGCCTAACGCGGCCCGATCTCATTCGCCGCGACGATCCCGCGACGTTCGATCTCATCAACCAGGGCAAAGCGAGTGTACTGGTTGATTTCGCGAGCGATGCGGAAAAAGCTCTCCTCATCGACCTGATCCGGCGAGCCGATGTCGTGATCGAAAGCTCCCGCCCGCGCGCTTTGCGTCATCTTGGCATCGATGCCGAAGCCCTGGTGCGCGAACTGCCCGGCCTCGTTTGGCTTTCCATCACCGGCCACGGCGCGCGCGGAGAACCCGCTGACTGGGTCGGCATCGGCAACGATTGCGGCGTGGCAGGTGGCCTCTCCCGCGCCCTGGACGAAGCCACCGGAGAGCCAGGCTACGTCGGGGACGCGATTGCCGACCCGCTCACCGGCATCACCGGCGCACGCGAAGTGCTGAAAGCCTTGCGTGAGGGCGAAGCCAGGCGCATCGGTCTTTCCATGAGCGCAATCACCGCCATGGCTCTGGAAGAGGAAATGGCTTTCGACGCCGAACTGCTCAACGCCGAGCTGCGCGCATGGGGCGAAAGCATTGGCCACCGTTTTCCCGCGCTGGAACGCCGCGCGATGACTGCGCCGGTCCGTCCGATCGGGGCGGATACCGCGCGCTATCTTTCGGAACTCACGCCGTGCTGATCCGCAACGCCGATGTGTACGGGCATGGCGCTGCGGACTTGCGCATCGTGGCCGGCACCATCTCTGCGATCGGCCAACTCGCGCCGCTTCCCGACGAATCTGTGATCGAGGCGAACGGCGGTGCGCTGCTGCCGGGCCTTCACGATCATCACATTCACCTTGCTGCACTCGCCGTGCGAGCCGCCTCGGTCGATTGCGGGCCACCGGCCGTCAGCAATCGCGAAGAACTGGCGCGCACCCTCGACCGCCCCGGAAAGAGCTGGTTGCGCGGCTTCGGCCTTTGCGAAAGCGTGCTGGGCGGCGAACTTCCCGATGCCGCCATGCTGGACCGAATGGTGCAGCATCGCCCGATCCGATTGCAGCATCGCACCGGCCGCATGTGGCTGTTCAACAGTCCCGCGCTGGATGCGCTTCTGGCGGGCCGCACCCCGCCACCGGGCCTGGAAAGCGTCGGCGGGCGCTTCACCGGCCGCCTCTTCGACGAGGACGCTTGGTTGCAGGCAGCACTGGGCAGCACGCCCCCCGATTTTGCGGAAGTGAGCAGCGAACTCGCACGCCATGGCGTGACCGGTATTACCGATATGTCGCCCCGCAACGATGCAATCATCGCGCGGCATTTCGCTTCGCAAGCAGCGACCGGGCATCTGCGCCAGAATGCGGTGCTGGCGGGGCAGATTTCGCTGGCCGATGCCCCGCAGGATGGCTGGCGCCTTGGCCCTGCCAAGCTGCACTTGCATGAAGCGGCGTTGCCGGATTTCGACACCACCTGCCTTTGGATCGCCAGTGCCCATGCGCAGGGCCGCGGCGTCGCAGTGCATTGCGTGACGGAAGTCGAACTGGTGTTCACGCTCGCGCTTTTCGAAGCGGCGGTAACGCAGATCGGTGACCGCATAGAGCATGCATCGATAGTACCACGCGAACTCGCCGCTCGCATGGCATCGCTGGGCTTGTGGGCCTGCGTGCAACCCCACTTCGTTCATGAAAGCGGCGATCGCTATCTCCGCGACGTGGAGCCGCGCCAACACCGCGATCTCTATCGCCTGTTTACTCTGCGCAACGCCGGCATTCCCTTGGCCAGCGGCAGCGATGCCCCCTACGGAAGCCCGAATCCCTGGGCCGCAGTGAAGGCGGCCGTGCTGCGCAGAACCGGAACTGGAACGCCGTTCAGCCAAGAGGAAGCCCTGTCGCCGGAACAGGCGCTCGACCTGTACCTCGCCGATCCGCTCGACCTGTCGCGCCACCGCCGGATTGCAGTTGGCGAGGCGGCCGATCTCTGCCTGCTGGATCGCCCTTGGGCCGAAGCGCGGACACGGCTGGATAGTGCCGATGTGCGCGCCACATTCGTCTCAGGGCAACTCGTCCACCACCGCGTCGACGAGGCCCCAATCGAGCGCCTCCCGCGCGCCAAGGCGTCGGCCTGACAACACCATCAGCAGCGTGCGCTGGCGCCCGATGCGGCGACTCAGCGATACGCAGCCACCCGCTCCGGGCAATATTCCCATCGCCAGTTCGGGCAATTGGAACCACGAACGCGGCGTAGCGACGATCCGCGCGGCAAATGCCGCCAATTCCAGCCCCGCGCCGATACAGGCGCCATCGATCCTTGCTTCTAATCGATCCCTGCACAATGCGGCTTCCCGCGCGGGAAGCGTAAGGCCGCGAATGTGATGCGCCTCGGCAGGATCGGTAGTGGTGCCGAACTCCGAAAGCTCGGCACCAAGGCTGAAGGCCTTTCCCTCGGCACGAAGCACCACCCGCCGGATCGTTGTGTCCATGTTGACGAGGGCAAATGCCTCGTGGAGCGCGTCGCGCATCGGCCGGTCTATCGCGTTACCGGCTTCCGGCCTGTTCAGCGTCACTGTCAGTTCCGTGTCGGCGCGATCCAGCAAGACCATGCCTTCCCCGCCACCTGCGCCGCCGCCCCGCCTCGCCAGCCAGCAACGATGCGACTCGCTACCCTGGAGCGTCGCATAAGCCAGCGACTCAACGTTCAGTGCATCCTCGATCGCCAATGCCGGGATTACCCGCAGCGTCTGCGTCACCACAGCGGCGGCCAGCGGCTGCGCCTTAGCCGCAAGGGCTAATTGCGCAGCATCGAAGCGAGGTTCCAGCACGGCATCGAGTCGCGCAGCCAGCGCATGATCGCGCGCGCCTATACCAACTACCGGACAAGGCGGCAGGCGTATTTCCGGGAAATCACCCGACTCGCGTGCGAGATCCACGAAAGCGATCGGCGCCACTTTCGCGTCCGACTCGGCCAAATCCGCCGCCGCAAATGTCAGATCATCCACGCGCATTTTTCGAACAATTCGCTCCCGATCAGGCACTTGCAGTTGGAGCGAGCATGGCAAGATGACACAGGCTTGACCAGCCCGGCCCGCGAAAATCACATTTCAACGCTGAACACATGATCAAAATTGGCGGAATTTCGCGATATTTCCCGTTTACGTAAGTCAGCGCAACTTATCGTCAGTGCGAAGCCTATTGCACCCCTCCCGAAGCAATGATAACCAAGCTTAGCAAAAAACGAGTCAGGCTCAGTTTTTAGAGATCCGACTCGGGAGAGAAGTGAGTTCATCACACCACACTTGAGGGAGGAGAGACCTCATGCCTGGAAAGACCACGTCATCGAACAAGGCCAAGATTGCACGCCGCGTGATCGAAGTGCTCGAATATTTTGACGATGCACATCGCGAAGCCACGGTCATGGACATCGTGCGCCGCTATAACCGCCCGCAGTCGAGCACGTCGGAACTGCTGTCGAGCCTCGTCGAACTCGGCCTGCTCCACAAGGACCCTTACTCGCGTGCTTACAGCCTCACGCCGCGCGCCGCTCTGATCGGCACTTCGGGCCAGCCCGAACTGGTGCGCGATGGCCGCGTGGTGCGCCTGATGGACCGCCTTGTCGCCCAGACCGGCCTTTCGGTTGCGCTTCACGCGATGGTCGGCCTGGACGTCCAGATCGTCAACTGGCGCCACGGCCCCCGCGCTCTTGCCGCTACCCGTGAGCTTTCGGGCGGCATCAAGGAGCCCCTGGCACAGAGCGCGGCCGGTTGGCTCATGCTCTCCACCGTTGCCCGCCAGCGCTGCGAAGGCATGGTTCGCCGCCTCAACGCCGAAGCGGAAGAGATGCACAAGTTCGCTTTCGCCGACATGATGGCCCGCGTCGACGCCTGCCGCGATCCGCGTTACGTGTTCGGCCCGGCCGGTTTCGGCAGCGGCGCGGAATCGCTCTGCGGCCTCGTCCCTCGCCAGCCCGAAGGCCACCCGCTGGTGATCAGCCTGGTCTATGGCAAGGACGACAAGGTGAACCCCGAAGCGCTGCTCCAGTCGCTGAGCGATGCCATGCGCAAGTGTCTGCCCGATCCGGCGCAGTTCGCCGAACCGGAACAGCTGCCGCACGCCGCCTGATCCACCAAATCCTGAACGGGTCGCACACCGTTACGGAATGGGCCCCGCGAGATCGCTCGCGGGGCCCTATTTCGTTTCGGTGCAGTGACTTGCAGCCGAAGCAGGTTAGACTTCCTGCTTCTGCATCCGAGCGGTGCGGTCGGTATCCTCATGCCGCATGAACATCTTCATGATGTCGCCTGAAGTTACGGGCCGGGTTTCATGTTCTTCGACCGGACGCTCACCGGCGGAGGACTTCGGGCTGGTATCGACGCCCTCGGCCTTCGCCTTTTCACGCAGCGCGCCAACCGTCAGCTCCTCGCGCGTGAAGTGCTGGAACGGATCGAAGCGGAACCAACGCATCGCATTCTTATGCGTGATCTTGTCGATCTGCTCGTCGGTCAGATGGTTGATCGAAGGCCAAAGGTTCTCCGGCACTTCCGGCCACAGCGTATCGGAATGCGGATAGTCGCATTCATAGGCGATGTTGTCCTCACCGATGAACTTGATGTTCTGAAGGCCGAAGGCATCGTCGATGAAGCAGTTCAGGAAGTGCCGCTTGAACATCTCGCTGGGCTTCATTTTTTGGAAGCGTGAGTTGGTCCAGGCCTTGTGCCGCCAGTTCGAGAAGTCCGCCCGCTCGGTGAAGTAGGGCACCCAACCGATCGAGCCCTCCGAAAGCGCGATGCGCATGTCCGGATACTGATGCAACGCCTCAAGCTGGAGCCAGTCCGACGCGGCATAGGCGATCGACATCGGCATGGTCGAAATCCACGCCTCGATGGGCGTTTCCATCGAGGCATGGGGCGCCGGATTGCCGCCGCCAATGTGGATGCAGATCGTCATGTCGAGATCGTTGATCGCCTTGTAGAACGGATCCCAATAGGCGTTGTGGATGCTCGGCAGACCCTGGCAGGTGGGGTTCTCGCTGATCGAGACGGTGTGGCAGCCCTTGGCCGACACGCGCTTCATCTCGGCGATCGTCGCGTCCATATCCCAGGTTGGAAGGATCGCGCAGGGGATGAAACGGCCCGGATAGGCGCCGCACCACTCGTCGATATGCCAGTCGTTATAAGCGCTTACATGGACTTTCGCGAGTTCGCGATCGGGCACGCGGTGAAGGCGGCCGCCGGCAAAGTCGAACACCGAACCGAAGTTGAGCGACGAGGCGACGCCGTTGACGTCCATGTCCTTGATGCGTTCGTGCACGTCATAGCAGCCGGCGCGCAGCTGATCGAGCGAGGTCGGCTCCATGCCGTATTCCTCGAAAGGCCGGCCGACCACGGCATTCAAGCCAACCGAGGGGAACTTCATCCCCTGATAGACCCACAGATCCTTGCCGTTCTCGTCCTGGATCAGCTTCGGCGCGGATTCGAGCGCGGCGCCGGAAAGGTGGTTTTGAAACAGGTCAGGCGGTTCGCTGATATGATCGTCGACACTGATCAGCACCATGTCGTTCATTTGCATCTTTGGCATCTGCATTTCGGCACTCCCAAAGTTGCCGGGCCGGATCGGCTGCCGGCGGGCGCATCTTTAACGGCGCCTTGATCGGGGAGGCTACGCCTCCCCTCCCCAAGCGGCCAGCACGCGTTTCCAGCTATCGCGCCTGCGATTGCGTGGCACGGACGATTGAACGGGGCGGCGAGGTATGATGTTGACGAGGAAACACGAAAACCAAAAGCCCCGGGAAAAGCCTGAAATGAACTTCGACCTCACCGACGAACAGGGCATGATGCGCGACACGTTCGCGCGTTTCCTCGACGAACATTCCAGTTCCGCGCGCGTACGCAAGGCGCAGGAATCCGGCGGCTTCGATCCCGAATTGTGGTCGGGCCTTGCCGAACTCGGCGCATTCGCGATGCGCGTTCCCGAAGAGGCGGACGGCATGGGCCTTGGTCTGTTCGACGCCGGCCTACTGATGGAAGAGGCGGGTCGCACGCTCGCCTCCGGTCCGCTGGCCGAAGCATTGGTAGCGACGCGCGTGCTGGGCCTGCTGGGCGGCCAGGAAGACCTTCTGGCAAACGCAGTCGGCGGCGAAGCGGTGGTCACCATCGCCATGCAGGATATCGCGGAGTTCCCCAAGCAATGGGTCGCTGGCGGCCTGGTTGCCGACGCGGTTGTTGCCCGCAAGGGTGACGAGATCGTACTCGTCACGGTGCCCGCCGATGCACGCATAGCGGAGCCGACTCTGGCCTCCACGGCTATCGCCGAACTCGATCTCTCCGCCCTGCCCGTAACCGTGCTTGGCAACGGCGACGAAGCGCTCGCGACTTTCGCCGCTGGTCTCGAAGAATGGAAAATCCTGATCGCACTGGCGCTGTCCGGCCTCAGCCGGGCGGCGCTGACGATGGCGGCGGAATATGCGGGCGAGCGTAAGGCGTTCGGCGTGTTCATCGGCACGTTCCAGGCGCTGTCCCACCCGATGGCGGACCTGATCTGCGAGATCGATTCCGCCAAGTTCCTCGCCTGGAAAGCCATGCGCTCGATCGCCGACGGCGAGGCGGCAGCCGGTGCGCAAGTGTCACTGGCCGCGTGGTACGCCTCGGGCGCGGCGGGCCGCACCGTGCGCCATGCCGTGCAGACCTTCGGCGGCATTGGCCTCACCACCGAGCATGACGTCCACCTCTACAACTTGCGCGCCAAGGCGTGGCCGCTGGTCGCAGGCGATCCCGAGGATTGGTTGGCAGAAGCCGGCCGCCGCCTCTACGCCAACGAAAAGGCCGGTCTTCCCGATGTGGGCGAAGTGCCGGTCGAGTTCGATCTCGGCGAGGATGCCCGCGCGATCAAGCAGGAAATCCGCGCGTTCTTCGCCAAGAACGTCACCGACGAACAACGCGAGAAGTTCCACTTCTCATGGGAGGGCCATAACCCGGTCATCCACAAGCAGCTGGTCGAAGCAAACCTTGCCTATCTCCAGCTTCCCAAGGACGTCGGCGGGCGTGGCCTCAACCCCTACGCGGTTACTGCGGCCCGCGATGCGTTCGAGGAAGAAGGCTGGAGCAACCCCGTTGCCGGAGTTTCGCAAATGGTGTCACTCATCATGCATCGCTTCGGCACCGACGAATTGAAGCGCGATGTGCTGTCGAAGGTGATGACCGGCGATGCGATCTGCTCGCTGGGCTATTCGGAACCGGGCTGCGGGTCGGACGTCTTCGCGGCGCAATGCAAGGCCACCCAGCTTGAGGACGGTTCCTGGCGTATCGACGGCACCAAGATGTGGACCAGCGGTGCCAACCTGACCGATTATGTGCTGATGCTCTGCCGCACCGATCCGGATGCCCCCAAGCACAAGGGCCTGACGATGTTCATCGTCCCACTGAAGGCCGAGGGCGTCACCGTGCAGGCCGTCCATACGTTCATGGACGAGCGCACCAACATCACCTTCTACGACAACGTCAAGATCCCGGACACCTGGCGCCTTGGCGAGATCAATGCCGGTGGCCGCACGATGGCGGCTAGCCTCGAACTGGAACATGGCGGCGGCTTTGCCAAAGTCCAGCGCGCGATGCTCGAAAACGCGGTGGAACTCTGCAAGGAAATTCCCGTGGCCGGCGGCGGTAAGCTGATCGACACGCCCAAGGCGCAGGCACGACTAGCGCGTACGTACGCCAATGTGCTTGCCTCCGAATTGATCGCCTACCGCGCCAACTGGACGCAGGTTCATGGCAAGGGCAACGGCGCCTATGGGCCGATGGCGAAGATGTTCTCCTCCGAACTGTTCATCACCGACTCGCGCGATCTGCTCGACCTGACGGCGCCCTATTCGCTGGCCAAGCGCAAGGGCGCGGCCAATGCGCTCAACCTTGCCTATCGCCATGCCCATGGGACAACGATCTACGGCGGCACCAGCCAGGTGCACCGCTCCATGATCGCCGAAAAGGGCCTCGGCCTGCCGCGTTCGCGTAATTGAGGAGGTGGATACGATGACCGAAGAAGCACCACACCTGCTCACCGAAGACGTGGACGGCATCCTGATCGCCACGCTCAACCGGCCAGACAAGCTGAACGCCATCAGCCGCCAGATGATGGACCTCCTGACCGAAGCCGTGCTGCGCTTTCGCGAAACGCCTGAGCTGAAAGTCATGCTGATCCGCTCGGCCGGGCGCTATTTCAGTTCCGGCGCGGACTTGCGCGGCGGCAACCAGAACATCGTCTCGCCCGTCTCCACCGGCGGCAGCGCGCGCGGCATTCGCGAGAACCACCGCCTCAATCTCAACAACATGCAGCAGCTGTGGGATGAGATCGAGCATATCGAGAAACCCCTCGTCGTCGCGCATCACGCCATGTGCGTGGGCGGCGGGCTGGAGATGAGCCTCTCGTGCGATTTCCGCCTGGCCGCCAAGAGTGCGGCTTATGCCTTTCCTGAGGGCCTGTTCGGCGTACTGCCCGCCTCGGGCGGCGTCTCCCGCCTCACCCGCATCTGCGGTCCGCACTGGGCGCGCTGGCTGATCATGGCGAACAAGCCTGCTCCCGCAGACATGGCGTTCACCATGGGGCTGGTCCATCAGGTCTACGAGGATGAGACGTTCGAGGACGATGTGATGGAATTCTGCCGTCACCTGACCAAGCAGAACCCGGAGCAGATGGGCGCTGCCAAGGTCGCCATCGAACTCAGCGCCGAAGTCGGCCGTGATTCCGCCCGCCACATCGAGCGCATGGCCAACAGCGCGCTGATGCTCAATCCGGACTATATCCGGGGGATGGAAGAGTATCTGAAAGGCGTGGGCGGGAAGAAGAAGTAAGGTAAGATTGCGCAGGCACCTGCCCTTGTCGTTCTCAAACGCCCTTTAGCTCATAACACTCGTCGCCCCCGCGAAGGCGGGGGCCCCGCTTCCTTTTGTGAGCCAAGAAGAACAAGCGGGATCCCCGCCTTCGCGGGGATGACGGAATTGGTGTTGGTGCTGCCTTATCCAAGTGCGCAGGCGCGCCCAGCTAAGCCGAACTGCGCCGTTAGCCCGCCGCGCGCTCGCGCGTATCGCGGATCGCCAGTTCCATCAGCCGCGCGTTGATCTCCAGCAGGCTCTCGTCACGCCGTCCCGGCAGAGTGCCGAGGATACGCCGCAAGCGCCTGTCGGTGGCCAGCGTGATCGAACGCTCGATACCCGTCATCAGCGTCGTCGCCATCAGCACAGCCGTATCACCCAGCACCCCGCGCGGGTCCATCTGGGCGACGAAAAGCCCGATCAACGGCCGGGTTGAATTCACACGCTGGTGCATGATGCGCACATCGAACTGATCCGCCAGCGAGTTGCGCAAGTGCAGCAGACCCGTGTGGCTGGCCCAAAACGCATGATAGGCGCGGACGAAAGCCACGGCCCTCGCGTTGAGTTCCTCGTCCGGCCAATGGTCGCGGGCCAGTGAGAAATATTCGTCCTGCGCCGAGCCCATGACCGGCTCAAGCACGGCCAGAAGCAATTCGGTAAAGTCGGTGAAGTAGTTGTAGATCGACGTCATGCCGAGCCCGACCGCGCGGGCGACGGCGCCCAGCGTTACCGGCTCATCGGTCTTCTCGACAAGGTCGATCGTCGCGGCAAGAATGCGCTCACGCGTGACGCGCCCCTTGCGGCCCAGCCTCTGTCCATGAAGGTTGTGGCTGATCGCTGCCGAAGCGTCATTGACGGCGGCGGCGAGGTGCGGCGGGACGACCGGAATTCCGGTGTCCTCGCCGCCATTCTCTTCTCCGGTGTCGCTTCCCAGAAAAGCCCCTGTCGAACCTTGCGCGTCAGGCCGCGACCTGGCCGACCGGCCAGGCGAGGATCTTGACGTCGGTGAACTCTTCAATGCCTTCGACACCCCATTCACGGCCCATGCCGCTCGCCTTGTAGCCGCCGAAGGGAATGTCGCCGGCAATGCACATGCCGTTGTTGACGCTCATCGAACCGGTGCGCACGCGCTTGGCGATATTGATGGCCCGGTTCAGGTCGCCCGAGCTGACACCACCCGATAGTCCATAGGAGCTTTGGTTGGCAATGCGCACGGCATCCTCGTCGTCCTCATAAGGGATGACGACCAGCACTGGGCCGAAGATCTCTTCCTGGGCGATGCGCATGTCGTTGGTAACGTCCACGAAGCAGGTCGGCTCCACGAAATAGCCGCCACCCTTGTCCGGACGGATATTGCCGCCTGCCAGCAGGGTCGCGCCTTCTTCCTGGCCAAGGTCGATGTAGCTCTTCACGCGCTCCATCTGGCGCTTGGAGATCACCGGGCCCATGATGTGCGCGGGATTGGCGATATCGCCCCAGTTGTCGCCGAAGTTGCCATAGGCGCCCTTGAGGATGGCCTTGGCTTCCTCATAGCGGCTCTTGGGTACCAGCAGGCGCGACTGCACGGCGCAGCCCTGGCCGGCGTGGAACACCAGCATCGCCATGCCCACTTCCATCGCGAAGTTCGGCGCGTCGTCGAGCACGATCTTGGCCGACTTGCCGCCGAGTTCGAGGAACACGCGCTTCAACGTGGGCGCGCCCTGCTCCATGATGCGCTTGCCGACGCCGGTAGAACCGGTGAACGAGATCAGGTCCACGCGCGGATCGGTAACCAGCATTTCACCCGCCAGCGCCGGATCGGCGCCGAAGATCACGTTGATCACGCCGTCGGGAAAACCGGCTTCCTTGGCCAGTTCGCCGAAGATCGCGCCCATGCCCGGGGTATCCGGAGCGGGCTTCAGGATGACGGTGCAGCCGGCCAGCAGCGCCGCGACCATCTTGCCGATGTTCACATAGAGCGGCACGTTCCACGGCGTGATCGCACCGACTACGCCAACCGCCTCACGCACGCCGACGCGCTTGTGGATCATGCCGAAGGCGGGCTTTTCGCCGTAGTCCTTTTCCCACTCCAGCTGGTCGAAGACGCGCATGTAATCGTCCCAACCGTCAAGAGCCATGTCGACGTGGGCGCGGTTGACCGCACCCTGCGCCGCGCCGGCTTCGTACATCGCCAGTTCGCCCAGACGCGGGCGGGCAGCTTCGAACAGTTCGCGGTACTTCTTCACCAGCGCCACACGCTTTTCGGTGTTGGTCGACCAGTCGGTATCGTCGAAAGCACGGCGAGCAGCGGCGATGGCGGCGTTCACGTCATCGGCAGTGGCATCTGCGGCCTTGCCAACGGGCTCGCCCGTCCAGGGGCTGATCACGTCAAACGTGGCACCGTTGCTGGCACCGCGCAGTTGTCCGTCGATATAGAGCTTGGCTTCGGGAAGAGTGGTCATGTTCGGGTCCTTGGCGGAAACGGTTTGTGGCGCGAGATCGGCGACGGTCGTGGCGGCGGTCATGCGTGGCGCGCCCCGACAGAGACGTGCAGCACGCGTACGTCAGGCGGCAGGTCGAGCACCGAGCGGAATACGCCGGTGACGTTTTCGGTCTGCGAGATCGGCCGCGTGCGCAGGTCGATCCCCTTGGCGGCGCAGCCACCGTGGAAACGCATCGCGGCGTCCTGATCCCAGCCGGGATTGGTCTTGCCCGGCTCATACATCGGCCCGGCGCGCACGGTGGTGACGCGGATGCCGGCAGGCTCCAGTTCTTCCACCAGCGCCTCGGTAAAGCGTTCGAGGCCGGCCTTGGTGGTTTGATAGAGCGAGAGCATCACGAAAGGCACGGCGATGGATTCGCTGCCCACGTTGATGATCTGGCCGCCCTTTTCCATCATCGGGATCGCCGCACGGCAGCAGTAGATCGGGCCGTTGAGGTTGGTGGCGATGATGCTGTCGATCTGCTTGTCGGTCGCCTCGGCCACCGTGAACGGTTCGTAGATCGCGGCATTGTTGATCAACACATCGATCTTCGGGTGCTTTTCGGCAATCGTTGCGAAAGCCTTGCGCACGGAATCGGCGGAGGCAACGTCGCATTCCACCGCCATGGCAGTGCCGCCGATCTCGTCGGCCAGTTCCTGCACCTTGGACAGCGTGCGGCCCAGCAGGATCACGGTTTCCCCTTCACTGGCGAAACGCCTTGCCAGCGCACGGCCAAGGCCCGCACCGGCGCCAGTGATCACGATCGTCTTACCCACGCATCCTCCCGCTTTTACGGCTTTCGAGTACCGGTGCTTGCCGGCACGATTTCCCAAACTCTAACCCCTGTGCAAGCCGCTGCCTATCGCAGCCACGATGGTTCGCGGGGACCGTCCCCACGATACCGCACAGGCTCTCAAATCAATCCGAAGTCATCCTTGCGCCGAGGCATCCTGGCCGCGGTTGCGCGTCAGGTTGAGGCGCATCGTTTCCAACACATCCAGCAGTTTTTCCATATCCTGCTCAGTCACGCCTTCCAGCGCCAGATCGGCCGTCTCTTCCGCCAGAGGCTGAAGCTGTTCCAGCAGTTCGTTGCCCCGCGCCGTCAGATAGAGCCGCCACGCGCGCCGGTCGGCCGGATCGGCCCGGCGCTCCACCAGACCAGCATCCTGCATCCGGTCGATCATGCGCCCGGCCGTGATCGGCTCCACTTCCAGAATTTCGGCAAGCCCGCCCTGGTTGATGCCTTCCATGCGGTGAAGCACGCTCAGCACCTGCCATTGCGGACGGGTTACGCCGATCGCCCTCGCCCGCTCATCGAAAGAACGGCGCATCAAGCGCGCCACTTGCGACAGGACGGTGCCGATCTTGCGTTCCATTACGCCCTAAATACTATGCTTGCTTAGTATTAGCGAGCGAAATTGCCTGAGCCGTCGATGCAACGCCCCGGCGCTGCCGTCACGATTTGGACATGTCCACGATCAGGCGGGAAAGCGTCTGCTTGGCGATCTTCCAGCCATCGGCGGACCGCACATATGTCTCATGATAATGGCCATAACCGGTCAGCGCGAACGAGTCCTTGATGACGCGGTCCTGCATGGCCCAGATCACCTCGGCGCTGTCGCCGTGGAACGTGATTTCCGGCGAATGGATCTGATGCGCGGTCTTGGCATCGGCCAGCGAATGGCGAACCATCGAGACGAACGTGTCGCGTCCCTTTTCCAGCGTGCCGCCGGCCGGGCGCGTGTCGATCTCGCAATCCTCGGTAAAGAGCGCGGCCCAGCCGTCCCAATCCTTGGTGTCAAGCAGGCGGCAGTAACGGGCCTTGAGATTGCAGATTTCCAGCCAGTCACCGAAATCGAGTGCCTGTGTCATGCGCTTCTCCCCTCTCGTCTCAATCGGACCCTTCTCAGCCCGGACTGACTTCCGTTTCCAGCCGCTCAGCGGCCAGCTTGCGCAAGTCCGCCGTCTTGATCTTGGCGCTGCCGGTGGTCTTCAGATCGCTCTCCGCCACGAACAGCACGCGGCGCGGCACTTTATAACTGGCGAGCTTTTCCTTGGCGAAATCGCGAATTGCCCCGGCATCGGGCCGCGCACCTTCCACCGCGACGACGCAGGAAACCACCAGTTCGCCCAGCAGATCGTCGGGCACGCCCACCGTCTGCACCATCTTCACTTCGGGGTGGGCACGGATCACTTCGTCGATCTCGATCGGCGAGACGTTGGCGCCGCCGGTCTTGATGATGTCGTTCAGGCGGCCTTCCCAGAACAGGCGGCCCTGCTCGTCGATGTAGCCGCCGTCCGCCGTGCGCAGGAAGCCTTCGCCATCCAGCGATTCGTCGAGCGGGACGCCTAGGTAGCCGAGCATCAGCGTCGGGCCCTTGACGGCGATCTCGCCGCGCTCGCCCAGCGGCATCGTTGCGCCGGTCATCGGATCGACGATCTTGATCGTGGAGCCGGCGGTCGGCACGCCGTGCGACTTGCCGGCGATCTCTTCCGCCGTGCCCGAGGCGAAGACCGAGATCAGCGTGAACGTCTCGGTATTGCCGAAGGCCTGTGCCGGCTCGCGCCAGTCGGTATCGATCGTCGGGTGCTGCGCGCAAGGCGTCAGCGCATCGATGTAGTGCATCGCCGAAAGATCGACGCTGTCGTAATTCGACGCCGCCATGAGCTGCGCCCATTGGTGCGGCCAGGCGAGCATCATCGACGCCTTCTCGGCCTCCATCAGCGATAGGGCTTCTTCGGCATCGAACCAGCGCTGGAGCACCAGCGACCCGCCGCAACCGAGCGTGCCGCCCAGCGCCATCGAGAAATTGCCGGACCAGAAAAAGCCGTTGGCCGACCACGTACGCGGCGGCACCTTCACGTCATACCATTGCGGCCAGCGCCAGAGTTGTAGGCAGACGCCGCGATGCGCCGAAAGGATGCCCTTGGCCTTGCCAGTGGAGCCGGAGGAGAAGAACAGCACGCCGGGATCGCTCGGCTGCACAGAGGCGGCGGCGGCATCGACCAGCGCGGGATCGACATCGTTTCCGCGCGCGAGGAACGTGCTCCAGCCTTCGATCGCGCCGAGGCCTTCATCGCTGTCGATCACGGCAAGATGGCGCAGGAAGGGGAACTTGGTGGAGGCGACCTCGCCCGGCTTGGCCGTGCCGATCTGCGGTTCCAGATCGACAAGGGTCTGCGCGAAATCTTTCTTGAGCACGCGGCGTTCGAGCAGCAGCACCGAGCAGCCGCCCATCTGCAACACGGTTTCGAGTTCGGCGGGCGTGAAGAACGTGCTCACCGTCATGGCGACGCCGCCCGCGAGTGCGGTGCCGAAGACGCCGGAGAGGAATTCCAGCCGGTTGGTCGCCAGCACGCCGACGCGGGTGCCCTTGCCGACGCCGCAAGCGACGAGTGCACGTGCAACTTCCATCGAGCGCGCCCAGAGGTCGTCGTACGTCCAGCGCTCCACCTTGTCGCCAAGGTGGATCACCGCCGCTTCGGAGGGGCCATAACGGCGCGACACTTCGCGAACGAAGCCGCCCAGCGTCAGCGGGCCGATGCCCTGCTCTTCCGCCAGCGGGATGCCCCGCGCGATCGACAAGCCTTCGGTTACCTCGACCATGCGTTCCTCATCATGCTGGGGCCCTTCGCCCGCATTTCCCATCGGGATACAGGTGCGGCAGGCGGCTCCCTCAAACCGCCCGCCGCACCGGCTGCATCAGGCGTTCACGTCAACGATGTAACGGCCAGTGACCTCACCGGACATGAACTTGCGAGCAGCCTCGATGGCGTCGCCCAGGCCAATGGTCTGGCCGATGGTTTCGAGTGCGGCCGGGTCCAGATCCTTGGCGAGACGGTCCCAGGCCTTCAGGCGCTTGGCCTTGGGGGCCATGACGCTGTCGATCCCCAGCAGCGAAACGCCGCGCAGGATGAAGGGCATGACGGTCGAAGGCAGATCGAAGCCCTGCGCCAGACCGCAAGCCGCGACCGCGCCGCCGTACTTGGTCTGGGCGATGGCATTGGCCAGCGTATGGCTGCCGGCGGTGTCGACGACACCAGCCCAGCGCTCCTTCTGGAGCGGCTTGCCCTTTTCGGCGAGTTCGGCACGATCGATGATCGTCTCTGCGCCCAGCGACTTCAGATAGTCCGCCTCGCCCGGCTTGCCGGTGAGCGCGGCGACCGAGTAGCCCAGCTTCTTGAGGATCGCGATGGCGACCGAGCCGACGCCGCCGGTGGCGCCAGTGACGAGGATCTCGCCCTGATCCGGGGTCACGCCCCAGTCCACCAGCGCATCGACGCAGAGCGCGGCGGTGTAGCCGGCGGTGCCGATCGCCATGGCCTGCTTCGGCGTGAAGGCCGAAGGCAGCGGCACCAGCCAGTCGCCCTTCAGCTTGGCCTTCTGCGACAGGCCGCCCCAGTGCCCCTCGCCCACGCCCCAGCCGTTGAGCACGACGGTATCGCCGGCCTTCCAGTCGGCATGGCCGCTTTCGGTGACGGTGCCGACCAAGTCGATCCCCGGCACCATCGGGAACTTGCGCACGACCGGCGAAGCGCCGGTGACGGCCAGGCCGTCCTTGAAATTGAGCGTAGAGAACGCAACGTCGATAGCGACATCGCCCTCGGGCAGCGCGGTTTCGTCAAGCTGCTGGAGAGTGACCGTCTGGCCCTCGTCGGTCTTGTCGATCACGATAGCGGAAAACATGGCATACTCCCTCAAGGGCTGCTTTAGAGCCCGACGATGCAGGCCCTAGCTGAAAGGGAATATGCGCCGCTGCGTCAATGCCGCCACCCCACGCCATCGCCTAGGCGAAGCGGCATCATGGGCGGGGTATCCGGCGGGAGCATAATGGCCTTCATTCCGCGCCGACTTATCTGCTCCGACCGGCGCGCCCTCACCTCGTCATTGCGAGTGCAGCGAAGCAATCCAGAGTCGCGTAAACCGCCCTGGATTGCTTCGCTGCGCTCGCAATGACGAATGGGAAAACGAGACAGGCCGCATGAGAACGACGTCGCCTCAGCCGCCCGGTGAAACGCCGTGAGCTGCCAGCAGGTCCGCCACCTTCGGAAACGCCTTGGCGCGCATGGTGCCGTACATCGAAAGGCGCAGAATCTCGCGCGAATAGCGGCGCGATAGTTCCCGGCGTTCGCCCTCATCAGCGGCATGGGCGCGGGCAAGAATCGGCCAGAAGAACACCCCGGCCAGGTTCATCACCGAATAGACTTCGAAATCGATGCCGGGTTCCGCCAGTTCGGTGCTTGCGAAACGGCCGAGCGAGCCGCAATACTCGCGCCAGAACGGATCCTGCGCCGGGTTGGGCGAGGCCAGCACCTGCTGAAGCCAGACACGGCAAATGTCGGGATTTTCCATCGCGAAATCGCACAACCGCTCAGTCAGCGCGACTACATCGACATCCTCGACCCGTCGCTCTCCCACAGTCTCGGGATCGCCGAAAACGGCGTGGAACAGCTTGTCGGAGACCCACTGCATGGTGGCCTCGATCAGCTTCTCGCGCGTTTCGAAATGCTGGTAGGCCGTGCCGCGATTGACGGCGGCGAGATGGGCGACGGCGGAGAGGCTGACGCCCTCAGGCCCGTCCTTGGCCAGCAGGTTGGCAGCGGCATCGAGGATCACCGCGCGCGTCGCGACCGGGTCGCGCGTCCTGCGCCTGATTTTCGCCTCCATGCTCGCCCCTCTCATTATCAAAGGGCGAGCATAGCGGCAGGCTTACTAATCGACAATGTTGATCAGCTTGACCTCAGAGGAAGGCTTTCACCTTTTCGAGCACCAGTTCTGCGTGCTCCTTCCGGCAGATCAGCAAGTCCGGCATATAGACGTCTTCCCGATTGTAGACCAGCGGGCTGCCGTCGATGCGCGAGACATGGAGGCCCCAGCCTTGTGCGACAGCGGCAGGCGCGCAGCTGTCCCATTCGTACTGGCCACCGGAATGGAGGTAGATATCCGCCTCTCCGCGCAGGATCGCCATGGCCTTGGCCCCGGCCGATCCCATCGGAACGAGTTCGGCTCCGATGGCTTCGGCCACGCCGGTCGCTTCCTTGGCCGGACGCGTGCGGCTGACCACCATGCGCAGCCGCTCAGGCGCGGGCGGCACTTCGCCCGGCCGGTCGGAGCGAAGGACTACACCCGCACCGGGAAGCGCGACTGCCCCCAGCACCGGCTCGCCATCCACCGCCATGCCGATGTGGACCGCCCAGTCAGCGCGTTCCTCGCCATATTCGCGGGTGCCGTCGACCGGATCGACGATCCACACCCGCTCCTTGGCCAGACGCTCGGCATTATCCTTCTCCTCTTCGGAGAGCAGCCCATCCTCGGGCCGCTGCTCGCGAAGGGCGTGGCAAAGGAACTGGTTGGCGGTCTGGTCCCCCGCCTTGCCCAGAGACTTGCCCGAGAACAGGCCGGAGGCCCGCACGTCGAGCAGGATCTTCCCCGCCACTTCGGCCAGATGCGCTGCGAGATCGCCGTCGTTCAGGCTCATCAGGCGTCTCCCAGCAGCGTGTCGACGATCAGGTTCGCAGCGTCTTCCGGCGAGATCAGCGTGGTATCCACGCGGATTTCCGGATTGCGCGGCGCTTCGTACGGGCTGTCGATACCCGTGAAGTTCTTCAGCTCGCCCGCACGCGCCTTCTTGTAGAGGCCCTTGACGTCACGCGCCTCGGCCACCTTCAGCGGCGTGTCGATGAACACCTCGAAGAACTCACCCTCAGGCAGCATCGAGCGCACCATCTCGCGATCCGCCTGGAAGGGCGAGATGAAGGCGGTGATCACGATCAGGCCCGCGTCGGTCATCAGCTTCGAGACTTCGCCCACGCGGCGGATGTTCTCGATACGGTCGGCCTCGGTGAAGCCCAAATCCTTGTTCAGACCGTGGCGCACGTTGTCGCCATCGAGCAGGAAGGTGTGCCGGTTCATCCGGTGCAGCTTCTTCTCGACAAGGTTGGCGATTGTCGACTTGCCGGAGCCCGACAGGCCGGTGAACCACAGCACCGCCGGACGCTGGTTCTTGAGACCGGCGTGCTGCTTGCGGTCGATGTCCACGGCCTGCCAGTGCACGTTCTGCGAACGGCGCAGCGAGAAGTGGATCATGCCCGCCGCCACCGTAGCATTGATCATCTTGTCGATCAGGATGAAGCCGCCCAGCGTCCGGTTGTCGGCATAAGCCTCGAACACGATCTGCTTGTCGGTGGTCAGCTCCGCCACGCCGATCGAGTTCAGCTCCAGCGTCTTGGCCGCCAGCTTCTCCATCGTGTTGACGTTGACTTCGTACTTCGGCTCCTGAACCGTCGCCGAAACCATCTGCGTGCCGACCTTCAGCCAGTAGGCACGGCCGGGCACCATGGCCTCATCGGCCATCCACACGAAAGTCGCCTCGAACTGGTCGGCAGTCTGCGGCGGATTGTCCGCGACCGAGATCACCGAGCCGCGCGAGCAGTCGATCTCGTCGGCGAAGCAGACGGTGACCGACTGGCCCGCAACCGCTTCTTCCAGATCGCCGTCATAGGTGACGACGCGGGTGATCGTGCTGGTCTTGCCCGAGGGCAGGACGCGGATCTTGTCGCCCGCCTTCACCGAACCGGTGGCGATCAAGCCCGAGAAACCACGGAAGTCCAGGTTCGGACGGTTCACCCACTGCACCGGCAGGCGCAGCGGCTTGTCGGCATCGACCGAGGACAGGACCTCGACCGTTTCCAGATGCTCGACCAGCGTGATGCCCGCGTACTGCGGCGCCTTGTACCACGGGGTCTTGTCCGAAAGCGTGGTGATGTTGTCGCCCTTGAAGCCCGAGATCGGCAGAGCGGTGAAGCTCTCGATCCCGATTTCCCGCGCGAACTCGGTGTAGTCCGCAACGATCTTGTCGAAGACCTCCTGGCTGTAGTCCACCAGGTCCATCTTGTTGACGGCCAGGACGATGTTCTTGATGCCGATCAGGTGGCACAGGTACGAGTGGCGGCGCGTCTGCACCAGCACGCCCTTGCGCGCATCGATCAGGATCACTGCAAGGTCGGCGGTGGAAGCGCCGGTGACCATGTTGCGGGTATACTGTTCGTGGCCCGGGCAGTCGGCGACGATGAACTTGCGCTTCTCGGTGTTGAAGAAGCGATAGGCCACATCGATGGTGATGCCCTGCTCACGCTCCGCGGCGAGGCCGTCGACCAGCAGCGCGAAGTCGATTTCCTGGCCCTGCGTACCGACCTTCTTGGAATCCGACTGGAGCGCGTCCAGCTGGTCCTCGAAGATCATCTTCGAATCGTAAAGCAGGCGCCCGATCAGGGTGGACTTGCCGTCATCGACGCTGCCGCAGGTGATGAAGCGCAGCATCGTCTTGTGCTCGTGCTGGACGAGATAGGCGTCGATGTCGTCGGCGATCAGCTGGTCGGTGACGTAGACCGCTTCCTTGGTTTCGATATCGGCCATCAGAAGTACCCCTGCTGCTTCTTGACTTCCATGCCGGCACCGCCGGCGTCCTTGTCGATGGCGCGGCCCTGCCGCTCCGATGTGGTGGTGAGGAGCGTTTCCTGGATCACTTCGGGAAGCGTCTTCGCCTCGCTCTCCACCGCGCCGGTCAGCGGGTAACAGCCGAGCGTGCGGAAGCGGATCGAGCGTTCGACGGGAACCTCGCCCGGCTGGAGCGGGAAGCGCTCATCGTCGACCATCAGCAGCATGCCGTCACGCTCCACGGTGGGGCGCTTTTCGGCGAAGTAGAGCGGCACGATCGGGATGTCGTTCAGGTGGATGTACTGCCAGATGTCCAGCTCGGTCCAGTTGGAGATCGGGA
>FTCZ01005473.1_pt1 | contig 26241 bp, 27 predicted proteins | sample 1658871 | NCBI WGS metagenome assembly FTCZ01 (sample SAMEA3914864, study PRJEB12502) | metagenome | biome: forest; material: soil | place: USA | collected 2012-03-12 | depth 0.3 m | reverse complement strand
TCCTGCTGCATCGCATTCATGAAGGGTTCGCGGTCCGTCGGCCGATAATTCTGCGGCAACGTGATCGACATCGTCGGCAACTCCACTCGCAGTAACTATTGTTCCGCCCAGGGGAAGGCGGCTTCCAAAGGCGCGCGGAGTATAGGGACGGTCGGATGTCCCGCAAGATAATTGAAGGCCGCCCGGGCCGCCTTGTAGTGCGCTGCAGCAAGGAAAATGGCAGGAAATACGCTGACTCTCATGCGTCGCTCTATTGCATTGCAGCAAAAATCTCACAGGCCATCAATCGACCGAAACTCCGCGACAGATCGAAGACATTGTCGGCAGCAAAAGCCGCACCAGCCGCGACTTCCACGGTCCGCCCCTTCTCCAGCGCGGCCACAAATGCCGCTTCCCCCGCACTCAAGACCAGGAAACCCGCATCATCCGGCCGGCGCAGGACGAGGAGGCGCGCTGGCCCCCGCCTGAGATCTACTTCTTCCTCGGAGGCCCCTGGCTGGGAGGCTGCCCAGATCAGGTCTATTGGATAGCGCGAGCGTACCAGCATCGTACCGGGCGCCAGGACGACCGAGGACGTGGCCAGCCGCTCGGACGGCAGAACCGCGAGGTCGGCCGCCGTGAGGCAGGCGCCGCGCGGACTGTGGAACGCGACGTTGAGAGCCCAGTCCAGGCGCGCGACATCGGCCAGATACGGCAGACCGGCTGCCGGCGCATAGGTCGCGACGAAGCCGGGAAACCCCGCACCGTACTCGGCGAGCACGGGCTGCGTCGGCAGCTCGACCGCGACGAAGGCCCGGGCAGCCCCGCGAAAGAAATCGGCGCCCACCAGGGCCTGTACCGTCGGGAAGGTGCTCGCCAGTACTTTGGCAAGACTCGAGGCGATGTGATGGCGATGGATGGCGAGGCGGTCCTCACACGCTTCCGCTTCGCCGCAAAGCTGCGCGGCCAACCGCGCCTGCCATTCACGCAGCGCGGTCGGCATGATGGCCTCCTTCCGCGAGAACCAGATCGGCGCGATGCGCTTCGTCGAGCAGGACCGGCAGCGCGGGAATGTCGGTATCCCACTCGACCAGTGTCGGCCGCGTGCCGAAGCGGCCGACGCACTTCGCCAACAGGGACCACACGGGAGCGGCGACGGCGCTGCCGTGATCGTCGATCAGGATCGTCGCGCCGTCGGCATCGTTCACCGTATGACCCGCGACGTGATATTCCCCGATCGCCTCGGCCGGAAGGCCGTCGAGCCAAGCCTGCGGATCGAGCCCAAGATTGTGCGCCGTCACATGGATGTTGTTGGCATCGAGCAGCAGGCCGCAGCCGCTGCGGCGCACAAGCTCCGTCAAAAACACCGGCTCCGACAGGATCGACGGCGTGGGCCTCAGATAGCAGGAGGGATTCTCGACGAGCACCCGCCGGCCCAGCACCTCCTGCAGCCGGCCGACATTGCGCACGACGACCTCCAGCGCTTCTTCCGTGTAGGGCAGCGGCAACAGGTCGTTGAAGTAGCGTCCGCCGTTCGTGTTCCACGCCAGATGGTCGGAGACCAGCGCTGGCTGCAGGCGATCGACCAGCGCCGCAACACGCGTCAGGTGCCTCTCGTCGAGGCCGTCGACGCTGCCCAACGAGAGCCCGACGGCATGGACGGAGAAGTCGTAGTCGGCGCGCAGGCGCTCGACGATCTCGAACGCCGGCGACGCCGACAAATAGTTTTCCGCATGGATCTCGAGGAAGCCGGTCTTCGGACGGTCGCGATCGACCTCGACCAGGTGCGGCGCGCGCAGGCCGATGCCGGCCGCCTTCATCGGCTAACCCTTCACCATGCCGCCCACGATCTTCTCGCAGGTGCCCTTCGGCACGGCGATCCAGGCATCGGCCTGGTTGTCTTTCTTGGCGGTGCCGGCGCAGGAAGACACGTCGGTCTGGCAGTCGTTCTTGCCGGCCTTGGAGACGCCGTAGCACTTCTCGACCTTGCCCTGCGCCTGGGCGGCGACCGGCAACGCGAGCGCGCTGGCGAGGGCAGCGGCAATGACGATGCGAGCGGGGTTCATGCGATGCTCCGTGAGGGGATGGCCCTTGTACGATATATGTAGCGCCGCATGCCCGAAACCAGACCCGGAAACGTCCTGCTGCAGCCCGGCGACTTCGTGCGCCATCCGGCGCGGCCCGATTGGGGGCTCGGCCAGATCCAATCGATGATCGGTTCGCGCATCACCGTCAATTTCGAGAACGCGGGAAAGCTGGTGGTTGACGGGACCGTGATCGAACTTGAGCCAGCCGAGCCTGGGCGGCCTTGAGCTGCTCCGGCGTGTTGACGTTGAGGAAGGGCGCGGCACTGCCCGGCCACACCAGCTCGGCGAAGCGGTAGCGCTGGGCGAAGGTCTCGACCCGGCGATGCCCCTCCTCCACCACCGCGCGACGCAGGTCCTCCGCCAGTTTCACCGACCAGACCCCGATCGTGTGCTCGCGCCGCCGGCCGTGCCGCACCATCAGCACATCGGGCTCGGGCACGTGCATGTGGCCGCACAGCCGCACCGTGAGATCGAGCGGCAGGAACGGTACATCCGCAGGCACGGTCAGGACCCAGCCGGCATGAGGATGGACCTTCAGCGACCATTCCATGCCCGCCAGGATGCCGGCGAGCGGGCCCAGCCGCCGGCCCTCCTGCTTGGCGACGCGCTGCACGTCGGGCAGATCGGGGATCACCGGGACCTTCAGCGCGCGAAACTCCGCCGAGCGGTCATTCGCCACCACCACCACGTCCATCACCTGCGGGCGCAGCCGCTCGACGACGTGAGCCACCATCGGCTTTCCGCCCAGCAGACGCAGCGGCTTCAGCGCGCCCTCGCCCATGCGGCGGCCTTCGCCGCCCGCCAGCACAACGCCGACCAGGGCGGCGGCACGAACGGGACCGGAAGCGTTGACCACCATGGCCGCACTATGCGAAGCGCTGGGAGACATACAAGAGGAGGATTGAATGGCGCTCAATATCGCCAAGGTCGCGAACTGGCTGCACAAGGTCGACAGGGCCCGCGCCGCCGTCGGCTGGTGGCCGGCCGAGTTCGCCACGGACGACGAGCGCCTCGCCTACAAGGTCCAGGACGCCTTCCTCAAGAAGCAGGTCGTCAAGCAGGGCCCGCTGGTCGGCTACAAGATCGCCCTCACCTCGCCGCAGATCCTGGCCCAAACCGGCCTCAAGGGCCCCGCCTACGGGCCGGTGCGCAAGAAGCGCGTGTTCGAGCACAAGGCCACCGTGAAGGTCGGCACCTGGACGCGGCTTGGCGTCGAGCTCGAGATCATCCTGTTCCTGAACGCCAACGTGCCCGCACCGAAGGGCAAGCCCTACGACAAGGATTCGATCGCGCAGTATGTCGGTGAGGCGCGCGCGGGTTTCGAGCTGATCGAGGATCGCGGCGCCGACTACAGCAAGCTCGCAGTCAATCCGCTGATCATGGATGCGGGCTGGAACGGCGGCTCGCTGCTGGCGAAGCCCAACAAGAACTGGCGCAACCTCGATCTCGGCAATCTCGAAGGCTCGATCTCCTTCGACGGTATCGTCGTGCGGGAGGGCCATTCCGGCGATGTGCTGGGCCACTGCTACAACGCGCTGGCCTGGCTAGCGAACAAGCTCGGCGATCACGGCAAGACCCTGAAGAAGGGCATGTTCGTCTCGAGCGGCAGCATGGTCGCCTGCCAGTTCGTCCCGCCCGGCAGCACTGCAACCGGCAAAATCGCCGGCCTGGGCGAAGTCACGCTCAAATACGAGCTGCCCGCCTGAGATAGAAAGTACCAAAATCCTGGGACGCCTCCGATGCCGATGGCATAAGGGTTTCAAGCGATTCGTCCCAGAATCCCGCACCCCCTCCGCACAACAAAATTACCCGCGCGCGGAAGGGCAGCGGACGAGTTTCGATTCATCTGATTTCGCGTACCCAGCCTGTCGACGCGAGCGTCGCGTCGTGCCGGAGCTGCCGCCATGACAGGCGGCGCACGGCATCCTTGCCGACCAGCAGCGCATCGTAATCGTCGGGGAAGAGCTGCGCGATCGCGGGATCGAGCGCGTTGAGGCCACCGGTATAGGCGCCGAACGCCGGCAGGATGAGCCGCTGACCGTTGGTCAGGAAGCAGCGGCGCCGGAACCCGCGACCGCGCACCGTCAGCGCGGCGACGGGATGATAATGCCCCGACACTTCGCCGTGTGCGAATCCGAACTGCGCCTCGTGCCGGAAGATCAGCGGTCCCTCGACGATCTCCTCGGCGACGGTGCCCCAGCCGTCGGGCGGCGGTGCGGGATCGTGGTTGCCGGCGATCCAGATGAACTTCGCCAGCCGGGTCAGGCGCTCGATCTCCGCCCGCTCCGCCGCGGGCAGGCGCTCGATCGCGCCGCGATCATGGAACGAATCGCCGAGGCAAACGACGGTCTGCGGTTTCACCGCCTCGATCAGCGACGCCAGCGACGACAGCGTCTGGCGCGTGTCGTGCCGCGGCAGCAGCTTCAGCGCGTTCACCGCATAGGACGAGCCCTTCTCCAGATGCAGGTCGGCGACGGCGAGCAGGCGGCGCGCCGGCCAATGGAGTGCGCCGGCCGGCAGGGCTTCGAGCGTCTCGCCCGCACAGGAAAAAACCAGTGGCATCATGGCTGGATCATCCGCGTGCGCCAGATTCCGCGGCTTTTCGGCTCAGCAATCGCATGACGCGCACGATTGACCGAGTGCCACGCGATGCGCAAGGTGGCGCGATGCGCGGACCTGTGAGTTTCGCCTTCGCTCTTCTTGCCCTGCTTTCGCCTCAGTTGGCCGTCGCGCAGATGCAGCCGCATCGGGCGGTCTATGGCCTGCGCCTCGGCGCGGCGGTCAATGCGCCGCGCATCGGCACGGCCGTCCAGGACCTGACGCTCGATTGCGCCGGCTGGCATCTCAAGCGCGACATCAACACCGAGATCGCGCTCACCTCGGCCTGGAAGATCAGCATCGCCTCCAAGCTCGACGCGCAGGAGGCGCTGAGCGGCAACCTGCTTCGCTATCACACCGTGCAGATCCAGAACGGCACCGAACGCGAGACCAGCGGCAAGGTCCAGCGCTCGGGCAAGGAAATGCGCGCCGAGATCGTCTCGCCCGCGGGGCCGACCCAGTTCGTGTTGCCGCCGCCCACACTGCTGCCGGTCGCGGCGATCAATTATCTGATTGAGCGTCTGGGCGCCCGGGCGGCGTCCTTTCCCGCCCTGACCTTCGATGCCGAGGTGGTCGGGGACGTTTTCCTGGTCGACGTCACCGAACTCAACGACGGCGACATCCGCCCGCCGCCGGGCGACAAGGCGGTCATCCTGCCCAGGACAAAGGCCTGGCCGGTCTTCATGACCTTCACGCGCGGCCGGCGGCAGGACCAGAAGCCGCTTTTCACCGTGAAGGGCGTGGTCTTCGCCAACGGCGTGCTCGATCGGCTCACCGTGGACACCGGCCTGGTGCAGGTCACGGCCGACCTGCAGGAGCTGAAAATGGGCACAATTCCGGTCTGCCCCCGCTCCTGAGGCCCTTTTCGCCCCTTCATCCACCCTTCCCTGCTCGACGTATCTACCCAAAAGGTCATTTAGGTAGGCTCGTGTCAGCTTCACTGGTTTGGTTTCGCAACGATCTGCGCCTAGCGGACAATCCCGCGCTGATCGCGGGGCTCGGCTCCGGCCGCCCGGTGATTCCCCTTTTCATCCTCGACGAGGAGACCCCGGGCATCCGGCCGGTGGGCGCCGCCTCGCGCTGGTGGCTGCACCACAGCCTGCAGTCGCTCGATGCATCGCTGCGGCCGCTGGGTTCGCGATTGATCCTGCGGCGTGGACCGGCGGAGCGCGTGATCGAAGAGGTCGCCGCCGAGTACGGCGCCACTGCCGTCTACTGGAACCGCGCCTACGATCTCGGCGCGCGCGAACGCGACGAGCGCGTGAAGCGCTCGATGAACGCCAGGGGCGTGACCGCGGAAGGTCTCAAGGGCAATTTGCTATACGAACCCTGGGAAGTGACGACGGCGACCGGCGGCTTCTTCAAGGTTTTCACCGCCTTCTGGCGGGCCTGCCGCGAATTGCCGTCGCCGGGTGCGGGACTCCCCGCCCCCAGGACACTGCCCGCGCCGAAGAAATGGGGGAAGAGCAACACCGTCGTCGATTTGGCTCTGCTGCCCACCGCGCCCGACTGGGCAGGCGGAATGCGCGCCACCTGGACTCCCGGCGAGGCCGCTGCCGAAAACCGTCTGTCGGCCTTCCTCGACACAACGCTGGCCAATTATCGCCAGGCCCGCGATCTGCCCGCGGTGCCGGCGACTTCTCGCCTTTCGCCCCACCTTGCCTTCGGAGAAATCAGCCCTCGCCGGATCTGGCGCGCCGCCACGACGTGCGGCATGTCCGCGGCCAGCGAGAAATTCCTGACCGAGCTCGGCTGGCGCGAATTCTCGTACAACCTGCTCTTCCATCATGGCGATCTCGGCCGGCGCAACTTCCGCCCCGAGTTCGATGCCTTTCCGTGGATCGACGACGAGGACAAGCTCGACGCGTGGCGGCGCGGACGCACCGGCTATCCGATCGTCGACGCAGGCCTACGCGAACTCTGGGTGACCGGCTGGATGCACAATCGCGTCCGCATGATCGCGGCCTCGTTCCTGACCAAGGACCTGCTGATCGACTGGCGCGCCGGCGAGCGATGGTTCTGGGACACGCTGGTCGATGCCGATCCCGCCAACAATGCCATGGGCTGGCAGTGGGTCGCCGGCAGCGGCGCCGACGCCGCGCCCTATTTCCGCATCTTCAATCCCGTGCTCCAGGGCGAGAAGTTCGATCCGCGCGGCGACTACGTGCGCCGATGGATACCGGAGCTGGGCGGCCTGCCTCCGGAGCTGATCCACAAGCCCTGGACGGCCGAACGACCACTGCCGCCGGAAATCTACCCCGAGCGCGTCGCCGACCACGCGTCCGCCCGCGAACGGGCGCTCATCGCCTTCCGCTCCTTGAAGCAATCCGTGTAAAGCGAGGCCCAGCCAGCCACCGGCGACGGCGCTATGTTGCGCCGATCCTTGGGTGCGTCGTCGCCCGAATCCATCGGCAGGCCTTGAAACTCTGGAAAAAGCGGGCAAGATTTTACCGCAAACCTCTCCACCTTCGGAGTTCATGACCCGCTGACCGCATGACCATCGCTTCGCGCTTCGTCCTGAAAGCTCTCGATCGCCTCGCCCTCGGCCGGCTGACCATGCGCCTTCCGAACGGCACGATGCGCGTCTTCGGTTCGGCCGACGCCGAGCCCACGGCCGAGATCGAGGTCAAGGACTGGCGTTTCTTCCGCCGGATCCTGCTCGACGGCGACCTCGGTTTCGCCGAGGCCTATATGGACAGCTATTGCGACTCGCCCGATCTGCCCCGGCTGATCGCGCTGCTGGCGGCCAACGACAAGGCGCTGGGCCGTGTCGCGCACTCCAATGTCCTGCACAACATCGCCCTGAAGCTACTGCACTGGCGGCGGGACAATTCGCGCGAGGGATCCAAGCGGAACATCCACGCCCACTACGACCTCGGTAACAAATTCTACGGCCTATGGCTCGATCCCACGATGACCTATTCCTCGGCGCTGTTCGGCGGCCGCAAGAGCAAGCCTCTCGAGGATGCGCAGGCCGACAAGTACGACCGTATCCTGAGGCAGCTCGGCGCCAAGCAGGGCGACAGCATCCTCGAGATCGGCTGCGGCTGGGGCGGCTTCGCGGAGGCTGCCGCCCGGCGCGGCATGCGGGTCACCGGCGTCACGATCTCCAGGGAACAGCTCGCCTTCGCGCGCGAGCGGCTGGAGAAGGCCGGGCTTGCCGACAGGGTCGACCTGCAGTTCTGCGACTATCGCGACATCAAGGGTAGCTACGACCACATCGTGTCGATCGAGATGATCGAGGCGGTCGGCGAACGCTACTGGCCCGACTATTTCGCCACACTGAAACGTCACGTATCGCCCGGCGGCTCGGCGATCGTGCAGGCGATCGTGATCGCCGACGACTTTTTCGAAGGCTATCGCCGCCGCCCCGACTTCATCCAGACCTACATCTTCCCCGGCGGCATGTTGCTGTCGCCGCAGCGTATCGCGGAGCAATGCCGGCGCGCCGGCTTCAAGATCGCCGAGCTCTACAGTTTCGGCTTGGACTATGCGCATACGCTCGAGACGTGGCTCGGCCGGTTCGACAAGGTCGCCGACCAGGTCGATACACTGGGCTTCGACGAGCGCTTCCGCCGGATGTGGCGGTACTACCTGGCCTATTGTGCCGCAGGCTTCTCGACGCGCCGCACCGATGTTTTGCAGGCGCATTTCAAGCACATTTAGCTATATAAGGGTCAGTAACGACAAACGCCGCCCGACCAAGGTGCTGCGAACAGGAAGGCTTTAGAGTGGTTGCAGGTTCGACTGGGAACGGCTCCGCCGTGCCCGTCAAAGTCACGTTCAAGCGATTGATCGCCTATTCGACCCTGCAATTGCCGTTGGCGATGACGGCACTTCCGGTCGTGTTGAACGTCAGCAAGTTCTACGGCGAGACTGTCCAGCTCTCGCTCTACACGATGGGGCTGATCTTCATCTTCGCCCGCGTCGTCGACGCCATCCAGGATCCCCTGATCGGCCTGATCAGCGACCGCTTCACCCGCCGCGGTCCGCGCGGCCGCCTCGCCTTCGTGGCGATGATGCTGCCGCTGCTATGTGGCGGCTTCTATATGCTCTTCGTGCCACCGTCGGTCGTCTACGGCAGCCAAGGCCTCATCAGCGCGTGGCTGATGGTTTCGCTCCTGCTCGTGCACATCGGCTATTCCGGCGTCTCTATCAGCTACCACAGTCACGGCGCGGAACTGTCCGACGACTACAACGAGCGAACCAAGGTGACCGTCGGCCGCGAGGTCTTCGGCCTGCTCGGCATGACTTTCGCCGTGGTCGTCCCGATCACGCTCACGCAGGTGTACGGCGACATACCCGGCTACGCGATGCTCGGATTGATCTTCATCCCGATCATCGTCGCGTTCTCGGCGCCGACCCTGCTGTGGTCGGGGCCGTCGGTCCATCCGCCGGTGATCCATGCCGAACGCAACATCTTCGGCGCCTTCTTCTCGCCGCTGAAGAACCCGCTGTTTCGCCGGCTCATGCTCGTCTTCGTGGTCAACGGCAGCGCGCTGGGCGTCGCGGTGACCGTGATGCTGTTCTACGTCGAGCACGTGCTGATGGGCTCCAAGAAGGAGGCCGGCATCATCCTGCTGGTCTACTTCATCTGCGGCGCCTTGAGCGTTCCGCTCTGGCTGCTGCTGTCGAAGCGCATCAGCAAGGCCGCGGCCTGGTTCGTTGGCATCGCGCTGACGGCGGTGGCGATGTCCTGCGCCATGTTCGTGGGACCTGGCGACTTCAAATGGTTCATCGTGGTGTCGATCTTCACTGGCGTCGGCCTCGGCGCCGACTACGGCCTGCCACCCTCGATCCTGGCCGACGTGATCAACGCGCAGGAAGGCGGCGACAGCAAGGGCAAGACCGGCAGCTACTTCGGGCTCTGGGCGCTCGCCACCAAGCTCGCGACGGCGATCGGCGCGGCAGGCTCCCTGCCCGTCGCGGCCCTGCTCGGCTTCAATCCGAACAAGCTGGAATACGGCACGACCGCGCTGATCGTGGTCTATATCGTACTGCCGGTGCTCGTGAAGATCGGCGCCGGGTTGATCATCTGGTTCATCCGCATCGAGCCCGAGCGCGGCTCGGTGCACGATGCCTTCAAGGCGCGCGGCCTGATCTCCTGATCTGATACACTCCTAGGCGATCAGGTCGAGCCGCTGCGGCTGGCGTACGCCGAAGTCGTTGCGGACACCCCAGCAGCCCTGCGCCAAGATCGAGAAGACCGTGCGGAAGTCCACGCTATGGCGCATGTCGCCGTCTTGCAGGTCGGCAAGCGACGGATAGACCGAGTGCAGGCCGCCCTTCACCCGGCCGCCCATCACGAAGTGCGGCGCGGCGGTGCCGTGATCGGTGCCGCCGCTGGCATTCTGGCGCGCCCGGCGGCCGAACTCCGAATAGGTCAGCACGGTCACGTTGTTCCAGAGGTCGGCCGCGATCAGGTTGCGGCGCAGGACCGCGAGCTCGCCTGCCAGCACGCCCAGCAGGCGCTCCTGCGTCGGCACCTGATTGGCGTGCGTGTCGAAACCGTTCAGCGCCACCTTGACGGCCACCACCGGCACCTTCGCCATCAGGATGCGCGTCGCGAGATCGAGTTGGCGGCCGAACGCCGGATCCTGGTAGGCATAGGCGGGCACCGGCCCGTCGTGCAGCCTGTCGCGCAGGCCCGCGGCGGCGGCATTGACCTCATGACGAACGCCCAGCAGATGGCGCAACGCGGGATTGCCGCCATCCTGCAGGCCCGCCGTGTCCTTGACGCTTTGCGCCGCGCGCAGAAAATTCTCGGCGTCCTGCATCACGATCGTGCGCAGTTCCGGACCGGTCACCGGCAACGCGTTGGTGTCGACCACGATGCTGTCGACGCCCGCACCCTTGCCGATCGTCGTGCCCTTGAAAGCCTGCGCCACCCAGCCTTCGCTTAGCGTCTGGTTCGAGGCCGAGGCGGTGTCCCAGATCTCGATCGAGCGGAAGTGCGAGCGGTTGGGATAGGGATAGCCGACACCCTGCACGATGGCGAAGTCCCCGGCCTTCCACGACTCCATCAACGGCTCGAGCTTCTGGTTGAGGCCGACCCGTTCGTCGAGCTGGATGACCTTGTCGCGCGCCACGCCGATCGACGGCCGCAGCTCGCGGTACTTCGCGTCGGCATAAGGCACCAGCGTGTTCATGCCGTCGTTGCCGCCCTTCAGCTCGACCAGCAGCAGCACGCGCCGCGGGCTGACCGGATCGGCGATGGCGGTGCGGGAGGCCAGTACCGCAGAGACGACACCTGCTCCGAGAAGAAAACTGCGACGGTCCATGGTGGTCGTCCTCACTTCAACTGGTACGCAGAGTCGAGCATCGCCGACGCCACGACGGCGCCCGGCGACGAAGTCACGTCGACGCCATCGATCGGCGCGCGCGGCAACAGGGTGCGCAGCAACGCCGCCTGGTCGACGCCGGCCAGCGTAGGACCGAGCTTGGCTTCCGCGCCGGCGTTGCGCAGGCTGCGGCCCTCGACGGGGCGCTTCTCGGTCGGCATCTGTTGCTGCTGCATCATTGCGTTGTCGTCGGCCGGCGCCTGCTGCTTGCGATCGGCACGGCGATTGGGACGCGCAGCGCCGGCCATCATGCCGCCTTCCATCGACGACACCGTCGTGGCCTCGACCATGCGGCGCAGAAACTGCTGGCGCAGCAGCAGGGAGTAGGTGCTGATCCAGCTCTCGCCGCCGGCCCAGCCCTTGACGTTGGGCGGATCGAACGGAAGCTGGCCCAGGCCCTGCATCATGCGCACGAGGCCGGTCTTCTCCGGCACCGGCAGGCCGAGCACCCGCACGGTGCCCACGATCAGGTCGACCGGCGACTTGATCAGCCCGCCGCGATTGACCGGGTCGCGGAACGCAGCCGACACGAACATCGCCCGCATCAGCGGCTTGATCTCGTAGCCGCCGGTGCGGAACACCGCGGCGAGCCGCGCGATCTCGGCCGGATCGGGCGTCATCGACACGAACTCGAGCCAGAGCTTGCGCACCACCGTCTCGGCGGTGTGGGGATTGCGCAGCAGGATGGCGATGACATCGTCGCCGTTGAAACGCCCGGTCTGGCCGAGGAACGTCTTCTCGCCGCCATCGTGCTGCTGGACATGCTCGGCGAAGGCGCCCGTCGCCGGGTCGATCGACCGACCGGTGAAGGCCCGTGCGGCCGCCTTGATGTCAGCCTCGCTGTAATGGCCCTCTCCCAGGGTGAACAACTCGAGCAACTCACGGCCGAAATTCTCGTTGGGCTGGCGCGCCACCGAGCGCACGCCGTCGAGATAGATCAGCATCGCGGGATCGCGAGCGACGGCCTTCAGCAGGGTCGCGAAGTTGCCCAACGCCTCGCGGCGGAACAGCGCGTTCTGGAAATAGAGCGCGGGCGCGAAGCGCACCTTCTGGAACGAAGACGTGAAATGATTGTGCCAGAATAGCGTCATGCGCTCGACCAGCGGCTGGTCGGTGACCAGCATCTCCTCGACCCACCAGTTGCGCAGCTCGCGCCCCTGCTCCTGGATCGGCCTCACGATGCCCGCCGCCTGCTTCTTGTCGTTGCCGGCGGCGCGCAGTTTTTCGACGGCGTCGCGCTGCTCCTCGCGCACGGCCTTCAGGCCCTCGTTCACCCAGCGTGGCGCCGGCGTGATCGCCTCACGCCGCGGGCTGGCGAGCAGGCGATCGATCGCCTGGGCATAGTCGAGACTGGCAAGGGATTGGATCTCGGTGGGGGTCGCGCCGAACGACGCGCGGGAGAGAAGATGGCGGGCCTCGTCGAAACCCATCGCCTGTGCGGCATGCGCGACGTGCGGCATCGAGACGAAGGCCGAGACCGAAATTGTGCCGCCCAGGAAGCGGCGACGATCGAGCTGAACCGTCATAGTGTCAGTCTTTCCAGGTCGGGCGAGCGACCGGCCCGCCTTGCAAAGACTACGATACCCGATCGGAGTTTATCCCCTAGCGGGGCGGACGTCCCGGTCCCCGCGGTCCACCTGGGCGCCCCGGCGGTCCGATGTAACGATCGGCGAGGATCTCGTGCATGCGCTCGCGCTGCTCCGGGGTGAGCTGCGAATCGAATTCGAGGATGCCGTGCAGGTTCACCTTCTGCTGCTCGCCGCGCAGCTTGCCCACCTGATCGACAAGCGAGTCGATTTTGGCGAGGTCGACCGGCTGCTTCTTGAGCTCGTCGCTGATCTGCTCGCGCATCTGCTGAATCTCGCGGATGCGCTCACGGCGCTCGGTCTGGTTCTTCTCGAAAACGTCGTGCAGCGCCTTGCGCTGGTTTTCGTCGAGCTTCAGATCGGCCGCCATCATTTCGAGCGGCGTACCCGGCCGTGGGCCCGGCGCGAAGCCGAAGCGCTCGGGCGGCGGTGGGGCAATCCAGGTCCTATAGACAAAGCCGGCGAGGACGAAGCAGTTCAGCAGCAGAGACAGCGCCAGCAAAAGCTGGACGAGACGCGAGTTCATCGTCAGATGCCGTCCGACGAGAAGAACGAGGTCAACTCGTTGCTGGCCTGAATCGTCACGTAACCCTGCTTGGTCACGTATCTCTCCTGGGCATAGGAATCACCCAGGCCGCCGCCCATCACGAACCCGGTGACGGCAATCATGGCGGCAGCCGTCGCCATCGCAGCGCGCGGAAAGGCGAAGCTTTCCAGCAATCCGCCGAACCAGCTGCGGCGCGGCGCCCGGCGCTCGACCTCGAAGCCGACCAGCGCCTGCGCGCGGACGGCCAGGCGGGCCGGCGCGGCCGGCAGGGGCTTGCCGAGGATGTCGGCCAGGTCCATCGCGGCGGCGCGCATCTCGGGATTGGCGGCAACGGCGGCTTCGATCTGCGCCGAGGCGGTCTCGGACAGGCGGCCTTCGAGCCAGGCGGCAAAATCCAGGTCGGATACCGCCGTGGACGCGACCGGGCTGGTGGCAAGGCTCTGCCACAGCTCCTTGTCGGTCTTGAGGTTACGGTCCGTGCTCATAGTCGATCTCCTTGACCTACCTTACGCCACAATGACGATACTCATCCCCTCGCCTATGGCGATTCTTCCTTGAAGTGTTCCCGAAGCCGCAAAAGGGCCTTGTGATGGGTACTTCTGACAGTTTGGGCATCGATTTTCAGCAATTGTGCAATTTCGGCAACATCACGTTCCTCATCATATAGGTACTTGAGGATCAGGGTCTGCCGCTCCGTCAGGAGCCCCGCCGGGATCTTGAGCTTCTCGACATGACGGTCCTCGACGGCCAGGGCCGCCTCCGAAACGTCGTCGATCGGGGTCGTGCTCTGGCGTCGGCGGCGGGCATGATCGATGGCTGAGGAGCGCGCCACAACCGCCAGCCAAGTCGAGATGCCGGCACGCGCCGGATCGTAAGTTTTCAACAACCGGAAATCGTTGGCGCAGAGGCGGACATAGACGTCCTGGGCGGCGTCCATGACGTCTTCCTCGCTCAGCCGATAGGAAGTGAGACACCGGCGAACGACAGCATTGATCAATGGCGACGAGGCCACAACGAAGGTATCCCAGGCCCGCTTGTTGCCCCCTGCAAGGGCCCGCAGGTCGATCTGATTCAGTTCCGACAAGCCTGCGTTCCGTTCTCTTCGCCTAGCCGCCCTGCAGTTTAACGGGGTTTGTGGCCAAATCAGGCCCCGCTACAGTCCTCCCGCATTTCCCAGGGAGTATCGATGAGCGAGTCGCTAACACGGCAATTGAAGATCACCAAGCAGGCGGTCAAGGGCAAAGGGGTGGTCGTCGCCCAAAACAGCCGGGCGGCCGAGGCCGGCGCGGAAATCCTGCGCAAGGGCGGCAATGCGATCGATGCGGCCGTGGCGACCGGCATGGCGATCGGCGCGCTCGAACCGTGGATGAGCGGCATCGGCGGCGTGGGCTTCATGACGATCTGGAGCGCCAAGGAGAAACGCGCCTGGACCGTCGACTACGGCCCGATCTCGGCCCGCAAGCTCGACGTCTCGAACTACAAGATCACAGGCCCCGGCCCCGCCAATCCTTTCGCCTGGCCCGACATCCTGAACCAGAACAACGAGGTCGGTTATCACTCCATCGCCGTCCCCGGCATGGTCGCCGGTCTCGGCAAGGCGCTCGAGCGCTTCGGCACGATGAAGTGGAAGGATGTGCTGGCGCCGGGCGTGGCGCTTGCCGAACGCGGCATGGAGCTCGACTGGTACATGCAGGTGATGATCGCCAACGGCGCGGAGGACCTGTCGAAGTTCCCCGCATCGAAGGCGAACTACCTGTGCGACGACGGCCGCGTGCCGACCAACGACTGGAAGGGCACGAAGCGCTACATCAAGCTCGGCAATCTCGGCGAGACGATGCGCCGGCTGGCCGAGGGCGGTCCGCGCGAATACTACGAAGGCAGCCTGGCGCGCGATATCGTGGCCGACCTGCAGGCCGGCGGCTCGGCGATCTCGCTCGAGGACTTCAAGTCCTACGACGCACGCGTCGTCGATCCGTTGTCGTTCGAGCATCATGGCGTCACCATCAACGTCGCGGGTGGCCTGACCGCCGGCCCCACGCTCCGCCGCACGCTCGAACTGGCGGGCGAGAGCACCAGGGGCCAGGGCGCACCGGGTGCCGACTTCTTCGTCGGCATCGCCGAGGGCATGCACACCGCCTATCAGGAGCGGCTGAAGACCCTGGGCGACAAGCCCAACAACACCAGCACGACGCATTTCTGCGCCGCCGACTCCGAAGGCAACATGGTGGCGCTGACCCAGACGCTGATGTCGCTGTTCGGCTCGTGCGTCATGCTGCCCAAGACCGGCATCACCATGAACAACGGCATGCTGTGGTTCGATCCCGAGGCCAACCGGCCGAACTCGATCGCGCCGGGCAAGCGGCCGCTTTGCAACATCTGCCCGGTCGTCGTCGTGAAGGACGGCAAGCCGTGGTTCTGCATTGGAGCCTCCGGCGGCCGGCGCATCGTGCCCGCCGTCACGCAGCTCACGATGATGATGGTCGATCGCGGCCTCGACGTCGAAACCGCCTTCCATCAGCCGAGGGTCGACGTCTCGGGCGTAGGTCCGATCCGCGTCAATCGCGACCTGCCCGACGCGGTGAAGAAGGCGATCGCGGCCAAGCTGCCGATCACCGAGGTCGCCAACCAGATATCGCCGCTGGGCTTCGCCAATCCCTCCTGCATCGTGCGCGATCCCAAGACGGGCGAGCTCACGGGCATGAACGAAGTGATGTCTCCGTGGGCTGGCGGCGCGGCGCAGTAACCTTCACGGCTCTCCTGCTGCTGGCGGCGCCCGTCGCCGCCCAGCAGCCGGAACGCCTGCCCATCCTCGTGCCGCTCACCGGTTTCGTGGCGCTCGAAGGCACCAGCCAGAAGAACGGTGCGCTGCTGGCGGCGAGCGAGCTGCCGAACGTCTTCAAGACCGAGGTGCTCGATACGACGTCGACGCCGGAAGCAGCCGTCACCGCCTGGGAACGCAGTCTCGGTGGGGGCACGCCGCCTCCCGCCGTGGTGGGCCCGATCCTCGGCACGCAGATGCTGGCCCTGCTGCCGCTCGCCCAGGAGCGCAAGGTGCCGCTGCTCACCATCTCGGGCACGACGCGGCTGGCCGAAATGGGCAATCCCTACTTCTTCCGCTTCTTTCCGAGCGACGCCACGGTGAAGGTGGCGCATGCGCGCTACGTCGTGGAGAAGCTCAAGGCCCGCCGCGTCGCCATCATCTACCAGAGCACCGCCTACGGCCAATCGGGACGCGAGCAGCTGGTGAAAAGCTTCCGGGAGCTCAAGGCACAGATCGTGCTGGAAGAAAGCGTGTCGCCCACCACCAACGACATCACCTATGCGCTGCAGCGCGCCCGCACCGCCGGTGCGGACGTGCTGGTGTTTCATCTGCACGCGGCCTCGACGGTGCTGGCGGTACGGCAAGCCTACAAGCTGCTGCCGGACCTGCCGATCGTTGCGGGATCGGCGATGCATCAGCCGGCCACGGCCGCCTTGCTTGAGCCGGCCGAACTCAGGAACGTCTGCGCCGAAACAGCCTCCTCGCCCGTCTCCGCCGACACGCCGGAGATGATGTCGTTCCTCGAGGCCTATCGCGCCGCCTACAAGAGCGATCCCGACGCCTATGCCGCCGCGCAGTACGACGCGGTGAAGATGCTGGGAGGCATCCTGCGCGAACTGGGCACGAAGGCGACGCCGGAGGCCGTGCGCGCCCGTCTCGCCAACGACAGCTATCGAGGCATCGCCGGCGCCTACCGTTCCGACGGTACGGGCAACATGGCGCACGAAGCGGAGATCGTCTGCTACGGCGGGGCGAGCCGGGTGCCCCAGGTCGTGGACCGCTATCGATGACGACGACGCCCGACACGCCAAGCGAGGTCGCCATCAAGCGGTTGCTGCCATGGATGGTGGCGGTCGCGTTCTTCATGCAGTCGCTCGACACGACGATCCTGAACACCGCCGTGCCCGCCATAGCCCAGGCGATGGACGTGACGCCGCTCAACATGAAGTCGGTGCTGGCAAGCTATACCCTGAGCCTCGCCGTCTTCATCCCGATCAGCGGCTGGATGGCCGACCGCTTCGGCACGCGCCGGGTGTTCGGCAGCGCCATCGCCGTCTTCTCGCTGGGCTCGCTGCTGTGCGGCATCTCGACCAATATCACGATGCTGGTCGCCTGCCGCGTCCTGCAAGGCGTCGGCGGCGCCATGATGGTGCCGGTGGGCCGCATGACGATGGTGCGGACCTTCCCGAAGTCCGAACTGATCCGCGCCATGAGCTTCGTGTCGATCCCGAGCCTGATCGGCCCGATGCTCGGGCCCGTCGTCGGCGGGCTGATCGTGCACTACCTGCACTGGAGCATCGTGTTCTTCGTCAACCTGCCGGTCGGCCTCGTGGGCCTCTACCTCGTGCGGCGCTATCTGCCCGACTATCGCGAGACCGACACGCATCCGCTCGACGTCGTCGGCCTGATCCTGTTCGGCGCCGGCATCGCGCTGCTGTCCTACGTGCTGGAAGTGTTCGGCGAGCACAGCCTGAACGATCTCGAGATCGTGGGCCTGCTCGGCCTGGCGGCCCTCCTGCTCGCGGGCTACGGCATCCGCGCCACGCAGACGGCGTATCCGCTACTGATGCTGAGCCTGTTCAAGCTGCGCACCTTCCGCGCCGCGGTGGTCGGCAGTTTCGTCGGCCGCCTTGGGCTCGGCGGCATCCCGTTCCTGTTCCCTCTGCTCTACCAGATCGGCCTCGGCTTCACGCCGGTCCAGTCGGGCATGCTGATCGCCCCGCAGGCGATGGCCGCGATCGGCCTCAAGATCGTCGTCCCGCGCATCCTGGCCCTCTTCGGCTATCGTACGGTGCTGATCGCCAATACGCTGATCGTCGGCTGCCTGATCATGTCGTTCGCCACCGTGGGCGCCGACACGCCGGCCTGGCGGATCGTTCTGCAGGCCTTCATCCTGGGCTTCTTCACCTCGATGCAATACACCAGCATGAACACGCTGGTGTATGCCGACGTCACCGCGAGCCAGACCAGCAGCGCCAGCACCATCGCCAGCACCGGCCAGCAGATGTCGATCAGCTTCGGCGTGGCCTCGGCCTCGCTGATCGCCTCCCTGTTCGTGCCCGAGAGCCTGCACTCCGATCCGGCGGCGATGATCCATGGCGTGCACGAGGCCTTCATCGTGCTGGGCCTGCTCACCATCGCCTCGTCGATCGTGTTCATGGAGCTGCGCAAGGGCGACGGCGGCGCCGTCAGCAGCCACGCCGGCAAGACGGCGAAGATGCCGGCCTAATTCGGCAGATTAGTTCAATAGGCCCGCGCCCACGTTCACCATGAGCGCCAGCAGCGCGGTGTTGAAGGCGAACGACACGATGCCGTGGATCATCGTCATGCGGCGCATCGAATGCGACACGGTGTTCACGTCGCCGGTCTGCGCCGCGCAGCCGATCACGAAGGCGTAGTAGATGAAATCGCGGTAATCGGGCTCGCGCTTGCCGGGAAACTCGAGGCCGCGGGGATGGCCGTTCTTCTGCGGCATGTAATAGAGGTTGGCGTAGTGCAGCGTGAAGATCATGTGCGTGAAGGTCCACGACAGCACGACGGTCAGCCCGGTCACCGCGATGGCAAGGGCCGGCGTTCCCGGCTCAGTCTTCAGGATCGCCAGCTCGGCGAAGATCGCGGCAAAGCTCGCCGCCGCGCTCAGCACGACCAGCATCACGATCACCCAGTCGGACTCGTCGTACAGCGCGGCCCGGTTGTGGCACGTCTCGACCGTCGAGCGGGCGATCATGACGAAGGCGAAGACGACGTAGATCAGCGCCGTCAGGTCCCAGCCCATCAGGACCCGCGTCACCAGCCGCAGATGATCCGGCAGCACGGCGAACAACAGGACGCCGGCAGCGATGGAGGCCAGCAGGCGGCGCCGGGCCATCAGTATACGGCCGGCGCGAGAGTCGATGAACTTCATGCCCCTCCCTTTCGCGCGCCACTCTGCCATAAATGCCGTCATGTTGTTCGACGCGATGGACCTTGGCGCCACCTTCGTCTTCGCCATCAGCGGCGCGACACAGGCCGTGCGCCACCGGCTCGATCTGTTCGGCGTCCTCGTCGTGGCCTGGGTGGCGGCGGTGACAGGCGGCCTGGTCCGCGATCTGCTGGTGGGCGCCGTGCCGCCGGTCGCGATCGCGGACTGGCGCTATCTCGCCGCGGCCGTGGCGGCGGGCCTGCTCGCCTTCTTCGCGTCCGAGCCGATCGCGCGGCTCAGGCGGCCGGTCCAGCTGTTCGACGCAGCAGGCCTCTGCCTGTTCGCCGTCACCGGCACCCAGAAGGCCATGGCCTACGGGCTGGACCCGGCGATGGCCGCCATCCTGGGCATGATCACCTGCATCGGCGGCGGGGTGGCGCGCGATCTCCTGACCCTCCAGCTCCCCACCGTCCTGCGGTCGGAGCTCTATGCCGTGGCGGCCCTGGCCGGCGCGGGCTCGATCGCAGCCGGGAGCTGGCTCGACCTGCCCAGCCTGCCCGTGACCATTTTCGGGGCGGCCCTCTGCCTTTTCCTGCGTCTGATGGCGGTTTACCGGGGCTGGCACCTGCCGGTGGCCGGCAGCAAGGCTAAGTCCTCCATCGAGACCGACTAAAATTACTCTCACTGAACTGTCATTCAGATTGCGCGGACCCTTGCCGGTCCTGTGGATGAACGCTAAACACTCGGCCGTCATTTTGTCGCAAGCGGCGCGGGGGAAAAAGCAGCATGGCGACGGCGAAGAAGGCTAAACCGGCGGCGATTGCACCAGCATTAAAGCCGGCCACTAACAGGTTGAACGGAAAGGCTATTTCGGCCAAGGCCACTGGCACGCCGGAGGCCCGGGACACCGCGCGCTTGCTGCTGGAAATCGAGGCCATCCATTGCCGCCCCGATAATCCGTACATCTTCACATCTGGACGGGCGAGCCCTGTCTATATTGACTGCCGCAAGATCATCTCCTTCCCGGAGGCGCGCGCAAAGATCATGCAGCACGCTTTCAAGACGATCGAAAAGTCGATCGGCTGGAGCAAGATCGATGTGGTCGCGGGCGGCGAGACCGCCGGCATCCCGTTCGCCGCCTTCCTGGCAGCACTCGCCAAGAAATCGATGATCTACGTCCGCAAGCAGCCCAAGGGCTTCGGCCGCATGGCCCAGATCGAGGGCGACCTGAAGCCGGGCAAGCGCGTCCTGCTGGTCGAGGATCTGGCCACCGACGGCGGCAGCAAGCTGGTCTTCATCGATGCGCTCAAGAAGGCCGAGGCCAAGGTCACCGACTGCTTCGTGGTCTTCCACTACGGCATCTTTCCGCAGAGCGTGGAGACGCTGGCCGTGGCCGGGGTGAAGCTGCATGCGCTCGCCACCTGGTGGGACGCGCTGGAAGCTGCCCAAAAGGGCAAGTACTTCGACGAGCGGGGCCTGGCCGAGACCAGCGCCTTCCTCGAGGCGCCGGAACAATGGTCGGCCAATCACGGCGGCCGCCCGCCCGCGCCGCGGCTGACAGCGCGATAAGCCTGCAATAGGGTGCGGCGGACCATGGTCCGCCGCTTTCTATTCGTATTCGCCGCGCTTTGGGCGCTCGCCGCTCCGGCAATGGCCAAGGACGAGCTGGTGCTCGCCATGAACCAGGCGCCGGGCACCATGAACCCGCTGATCAGTTCGATGCTGGCCAAGTCGCTGGTCTCCAACATGACCGCGCGGCCGCTCACCGCCTATGACGTCAACTGGAACCTGGTCTGCCTGGTCTGCACCGAGCTGCCGACCATCGAGAACGGCAAGGCCCGCGTGGTCGACCTGCCGAATGGCAAGAAGGGCATCGAGATCGACTTCGAGCTGAAGCCCATGAAGTGGGGCGACGGCGTGCCCGTCACGGCCAAGGACTTCGACTTCACCATCCAGGTGGGCAAGCACCCGCTGTCGGGCGTGGCCTCGGCCGAGGCCTACAACCGCATCCTGAAGTTCGAGAGCAAGGACGACCTGCATTTCACCATCACCGTCGATCGCGTGACCTTCGACTACAATTCCTGGGCGCTCACGCCCCTGCCCGCGCATATCGAGAAGCCGATCTTCGACGCCAACCCGGCCGAGTATCGCAACAAGACCGCCTACGACACCGATCCGACCAACAAGGGCCTGGCCTTCGGCCCCTACCGCATCTCCGAGATGGTGCCGGGCAACCGGCTGACGCTCGAGGCCAATCCGACCTGGATCGGCGAGAAGCCCCACTTCAAGCGCATCGTCTTCAAGATCATCGAAAGCACGGCGGCGCTCGAGGCCAACCTGCTCTCCGGCAACGTCGATTACGTGCTGGGCGAACTGGGCATGACGCTCGACCAGGCGCTGGCCTTCGACAAGCGCCACAAGGACAAATACACCGTCGTCTACAAGCCGGCGCTGATCTACGAGCACATCGACGTGCGGCTCGACAACCCGCTGCTCGCCGATCCGCGCGTGCGGCAGGCGATCCTGATGGCGATCGACCGCAAGGCGATCTCCGAGAAATTGTTCGAGGGTAAGCAGCCGGTGGCCGACAGCGGCATCAGCCCGCTCGATCCGATGTTCGATCCCAATGGCAAGAAATACGCCTACGATCCCGCGGCGGCCAAGGCGCTGCTCGACGCGGCGGGCTTCAAGGAGATCAAGAACGGCGTGCGCCAGAACGCCAAGGGCGAGCGTTTCTCGATCGAACTGGGCACGACGGCGGGCAACCGCATCCGCGAGCAGGTGGCGCAGGTGATCCAGAGCCAGCTGCGCAACGTGAACATCGAGCTGCGCATCAAGGCCGAGCCGCCGCGCCTGTTCTCCGAGTCGCTGAACCGCCGCACCTTCACGGGGCTGGCGATGTATGCCTGGGTGAGCGCGCCGCAGAGCGTTCCGCACTCGACGCTCTACTCGACGGAGATCCCGACCGAGAAGAACGGCTGGAGCGGCCAGAACTATCCGGGCTATGCCAGCCCCGCGATGGACAAGGCGATCGATGCGGCCGAGCACGAGCTCGACGAGGCCAAGCGCCGCGCGCTGTTCGGCGAGATCCAGCGCATCCACGCCGAGGACCTGCCGGTGCTGCCGCTGTTCTTCCGCGTCGATCCCTTCGTGTTCCCCAGGCAGCTCAAGGGCGTCACGCCGACCGGCACGCTCAACAGCTCGACCCTGTGGGTTGAGCAATGGCGCTGGGAGGACTGAGCGCACCTCATGAACCGCTATCTCGCCAGCCGCGCCGTCGAGATCGTGGTCACCCTCGTGCTGATGAGCGCCGTGGTCTATCTGCTGATCGGGCTGATGCCGGGCGATCCGATCAACCAGATGATCGCGGGCGACCCGAAGATGACCAGCGAGGACGCCGCCCGCCTGCGCGCGCTCTACGAACTCGACAAGCCGATCCTCCAGCGTTACCTCGCCTGGGCGGGACAGGTGCTGCAGGGCAACCTCGGCTACTCGCGCTCCTTCAGCCTGCCGGTGATGACGGTCGTGTGGCCGCGCCTGCTCAACACCTTCGAGCTGGCGGGTCTGGCGCTCGTGCTCTCCCTTGCGATCGCGCTGCCGCTCGGCATGTGGGCCGCCGCCCGGCCGCGCAGCCTGGCCGACTATCTGATCAACCTCCTGAGCTTCGCCGGCATCTCGACGCCGCCGTTCTGGCTGGCACTCCTGATGATCTCGCTGTTCGCGGTGAAGCTCGGCTGGCTGCCCGCGGGCGGCATGGCCGATCTGCGGCCGGGCACCGGCTGGAGCACCGCGCTCTACGAGAAGGCCCGCTTCGCGGCGCTGCCGGTGCTCACCCTTACCCTTCTGGAGCTCGGCATCTTCACCCGTTACATGCGCGGCGCGATGATCGAGGTGCTGCGGCAGGACTATATCCGCACCGCGCGGGCCAAGGGCCTGACGGGGCGCGGTGTCCTGCTGGGCCATGCCTTCATCAATGCGCTGGTGCCGGTGATCACGCTGCTGGGCCTGTCGTTCGGCGGGCTGTTCTCGGGCGCGCTGATCACCGAGACGATGTTCGCCTGGCCGGGCATGGGCAAGGCGATCTACAACGCCATCCTCGACAATGACTACAATCTCGCCCTCGTGGGCCTGCTGATCGCGACCTTCACCACGGTCGTGGGCAACATGCTGGCCGACGTGGCGCAGGCCGCGGTCGATCCGCGCGTCAGCCTGCAATGACTGCAGCAACTGCACCAACCCGCCTCGCCTGGCGCCGCCTGCTGCGCCATCGCCTGGCCCAGGCCTCGCTGATCTTCCTCGCCGGGCTGCTCGTGCTGTCGATCGCGGCGCCATGGATCGCCGGGCTGCGCGGCGTCGATCCCGCGGCGACCGACCTGTTCAAGCGCTTCGACCCGCCCTCGGCGGAACACTGGCTGGGCACCGACGATCTTGGCCGCGATCTCTTCCAACGCCTGCTCGACGGCGGGCGGGTATCGCTGCTGGTCGGCATTGCCGGCGCCTTCCTGTCGGCGATCGTGGGCGCGGCGATCGGCATCGTGGCGGGCTATCTCGGCGGAAGGCTGGACAGCATCCTGATGCGCTTCACCGACGGCGTGATCGCGCTGCCGCTCCTGCCGCTGCTGATCGTGCTGGCCGCGATCGATCCCGCGAAGCTGCACCTCCCCGCAAGCATCGCGCAGTCCGAGAACTTCCCGCTCTACCGCATCGTCTTCATCATCGCGCTGACCGGCTGGACGACGGCGGCGCGCCTGGTGCGTGCGGAAACCCTGTCGCTCAAGGCGCGCGACTTCACCCGCGCCGCGCAAGCGCTCGGCGCCCGGCCGCTGCGCATCATGCTGCGGCATATCCTCCCCAACGCCATGGGCTCGCTGGTCGTGGCAACGACCATGTCGGCCGGGACGTTGATCCTGCTCGAATCGACGCTGTCCTATCTCGGCCTCGGCACCCAGCCGCCGGCGGCGAGCTGGGGCAACATGCTGACCGGCGCGCAGGATCTCCTGCAAGACGCACCTTTGCTCGCTTTATGGCCGGGCCTGCTGATCTTTTTGACCGTGATCGCCTTCAACTTCGTGGGCGACGGGCTGCAGGATGCGCTCGATCCGCGCAGTGAACGTCGATAAAAGGGCGTCGCCGACACCGTAACAGTCACTTCACCGTGTGCGCCTCGGAACCGCCACAGTGAGGCGTACGTTGTCCCCCCGATGGCATCAGAACCAATGAAATTGGAAGTAATGAAAAAGCCCCTCTTCGCCCTCGGTCTCACCCTCTGCCTCGTGGCCGCTGCCTGCGCGCCCAAACCGCCCGCGGAAAAGAAGCCCGCACCGGATTACCAGCTGAAGGCCGCCGCGATCTCCCCGCCCGCGAACCTCAAGAACATCTGCTACGACGAGGCGTCGATGTCCGTGTACTACACGCGCATGATGCAGCAGCAGTTCGCGGTCGGCACGCTCTCCTGCCAGGAAGCCGGCGGCAAGCGCCGCTTCGAGAAGCAGTACGGCGACGTGCTGGCCAAATTCAGCGGCGACCTGTCGTCCAACGCCGCCGAGCTCAAGGCGATCGCGGCCAAACGGAAGATCAACATGGACGTGCTGGTCACCGAGTTCGCCAATCGCGAGGCCCAGCAGCGCAACACCGATCCCCAATACTGCCAGCGCTTCGAACGCGCCTTCGCCTGGGCGCTCTCGCCCGCCGCGACCAGCCTGAGCCAGGTCCCGCCGCCGCACGACTACGCCGCGGAGATGAACGCGTTTCCCTGTCCCAAGTAAGCGAGCCTGTGACGGTCTGAGCGTTCAGTCCGTCTTCTTCCGCGCAACGACGATCTGCCGCCAGGATGGCTCGACGCGGAACGCCGCCGCGTAGAGGGCTGGAATGAGCCAGCCCCCCGGCGCGCGGGCCAGCAACAGGCCATCTTCGACCAGCGCCTCGCGAAGGTGGGCGAGGTCGTGCGCGGCATTCTCCTCGCGCAAAACGTCCAGCGCGATCGCGACGTCGAACAAGCCGCCCTGCTCCCACTCACCATAGGTCAATTCCCAATAGTGATCGAACAGCGGCCGCGCGCGCGAGACCTCGTCGGGCGGCGGATGAAGCAGGGTGATCTGGGGCCGCAGGACGAGGCACTGCCCGGACGCGCCGAGACGCTTCAGCAGGCCTTTTAACGTGAACGCAATCATACGCTGTCCAATCACACACCTGACGGCCGCCGAGACAATGCCGCCGGCCAATCATCGACCTGCAGTGCAAATTGTTTCAAGCCTCAAATGTGCAGATCAACAGCGCTGAGTGCACTGGCCTCCCGGGCCCTCAACGCATCGTAACGACGACCTTCCCTTTGGCGCGCCCGCTTTCGACGTAGGCGAGAGCCTCGGAAATGTTCGCAAACGGATACGTTCTGTCGACAGCGACTTTCAGCTTTCCCTGTTCGATGAGTCCAGCAAGCTGAGCCAGGTCGCTACCGCTTGGATGCATGAAAAGATATCGATAGCCGATCCCTGCCCGCCGAGCGCGCGATCTGATGCCGTAGCTGATGATCCAGAACAGGGCGCAAAGAATCCGGCTTCCGCCGAGGTCCTTGATCGCGGTTTGCGGCTCCGGAAGAGCTGCCACCGAAACGATCCTGGTGCCCGGCGTCATGATGTCGAACATTTGCTCCAGGGTCTTGCCGCCGATCAGGTCAAATCCCGCATCAAATCCGCCGCCCGCTTTGGATATGTCCCGAGCCGTATAGTCGATCACCTCATCGCAGCCGAGCGAGCGTACCAACGCCTCACCTCGTTTCGACGCCGTCGTCGTCACATGCGCGCCGAGCCATTTGGCGATCTGGATTGCAAAGGTGCCGACCCCTCCGGCGCCGCCTGAAATGAACAGTCTCTGTCCCGAGGTGACGCCGAGCTCGTCCCTCAATGCCTGCAGGGCCGTCAGCCCCGCCAGCGGTACGGCGGCCGCAGCCGTGAAATCCAGATCCCGCGGCATAGGCGCGGCGTGATCCTCCTCGACGCATGCTTGCTCGGCGAATGCGCCGGCACGATCCTTTGCGACCCGCGCAAACACACGGTCGCCCACGCGGAACCGTTTGACGTCGCTGCCGACGGCAATGACGTCACCCGCGAGTTCGTTGCCGAGCACGAACGGAAGCCTCGGCCGCAGGATCGCGCGCAGCTTCCC
>FTCZ01002086.1_pt1 | contig 26407 bp, 26 predicted proteins | sample 1658871 | NCBI WGS metagenome assembly FTCZ01 (sample SAMEA3914864, study PRJEB12502) | metagenome | biome: forest; material: soil | place: USA | collected 2012-03-12 | depth 0.3 m | reverse complement strand
GCCGGGCGATGAGCGCTGGATTTGGCTACGGCTGAAGCTGATCGCCGATGCAGGTCTTGTCGGACTGCCGAATGCGGACAAATCGACCTTTCTGGCTGCGACCACGGCGGCGAAACCGAAGATCGCGGATTATCCGTTCACCACGCTGCATCCTCAGTTGGGCGTGGTGCGCCTGTCTACGACCGAGGAATTCGTCCTGGCCGACATCCCCGGCCTGATCGAAGGCGCGCATGAGGGCCATGGGCTCGGCGACCGCTTTCTTGGTCATGTCGAACGCTGTCGCGTGCTGCTGCACTTGGTCGAGGCGACCTCGGAACATGCCGGCAAGGCTTACAAGACGGTGCGTGCCGAACTTGATGCCTATGGCCATGGTTTGGAGGAAAAGCCGGAGATCGTGGCGCTTTCCAAGGCTGACGCTGTCGATCCGGAAACGTTGAAGGCGCAGAAGGATCGGTTGAAGCGTGCCGCGAAGCAAACGCCGCTGGTTCTCTCTGCGGTTGCCGGAATGGGGACGACCGAGGTGTTGCGGAAACTGCTGAGTGTGATCGACGGCACACGACAGGACGATGAACCGGTCGATGCAAAAGAAGAATGGACGCCGTAGTCGATCCCGCTCTTTTAGCGTGATACGTCATTCATCCTGACTTCAGCCGATTATTTGATCGTGACCCCCTCGCTTCGTTCCTTCCGCCGCATCGTCATCAAGGTCGGATCGTCATTGCTTGTCGATCTCGCCAAGGGTTTGCGCGCCGGTTGGCTTGACGCGCTGGCGGAGGATGCTGCCTCGCTGCATGCTGGGGGCGCCGATATCCTGATCGTCTCATCGGGCGCAATCGCGCTGGGGCGCACGGTGTTGGGTTTTGCTGGTGGTGCGCTGAAGCTCGAGGAAGCGCAGGCCGCTGCCGCGATCGGTCAGATCGCATTGGCGCAAAGCTGGGCGAGTGCGCTCGGCAAGCGTGGCATCACGGCGGGACAGGTGCTGCTCACCTATGGCGATACGGAGGAGCGCCGGCGCTATCTCAATGCGCGCGAAACGCTGGCGAAGCTTCTGGAATTGAAGGCCGTCCCCGTCATCAACGAGAATGATACGGTGGCGACCGCCGAAATTCGCTACGGCGACAATGATCGGCTTGCCGCCCGTGTCGCTTCGATGGCGAGCGCCGATTGCCTGATCCTCCTGTCGGATATCGACGGACTTTACACCGCGCCGCCGCAGCATGATCCGAAGGCCGAGATGATCCCGATCGTGCCGCGCATCACAGCTGAGATCGAGGCGATGGCGGGGGGAGCCGCTTCCGAACTCTCGCGTGGCGGCATGCGCACCAAGATCGAGGCGGCGAAGATAGCGGTCGCCGCCGGCGCGCATATGGTGATCGCCAACGGCAAGCCGGAGCATGCCATCCGCTCGATCGCGGAAGGTGGCCGGGCGACCTGGTTCACCACACCGTCCAATCCCGTCACCGCGCGAAAGCGCTGGATCGGCGGCACATTGGAGCCACGCGGCACCATCACGGTCGATGCGGGTGCGGCGCGCGCGCTCGCCGGCGGCAAGAGCCTGTTGCCGGCTGGCGTGAAGCAGGTCGAGGGGAATTTCGCGCGCGGCGATTCCGTGCTGGTGCGCGATGCCGATGGCGCGGAGATCGCGCGCGGACTTGTCGCCTATGATGCGGCGGCGGCTGTGAAAATCATCGGTCGCAACAGCCGCGACATCGTGGATATTTTGGGTTATGCAGGCCGCTCAGCCATGATCCATCGGGATGATCTCGTCCTGACGGCCAACGGGTTCGACGCATGAACAAGCCGCTGACAGGCGACGCCTCGGTCGAGGCGCTGATGGGAGAAATCGGCCGCAAGGCCCGGGCCGCTGCCCGCCGGATCGCGTTGGCGCAGCCGGCGGCGAAGGCCGAAGCGCTGGTGGCGTCGGCTCGCGAAATCCGGGCGCGGTCGGCTGAGCTTCTCGCGGCGAATGCGGAAGATGTCGCCGCAGCGCGCGAGGCCGGCATGGCGAGCGCTTTCATCGATCGTTTGACGCTTAACCAGGCCCGTATCGAGGCGATGGCGGAAGGCGTCGAGATGGTCGCGGCGTTGCCCGATCCGGTCGGCAAGGTGACTGCCGCATGGGAGCGCCCGAACGGGTTGAAGATCGAGCGCGTCAGCACGCCGCTCGGCGTGATTGGTGTGATCTTCGAGAGCCGCCCAAATGTCACGGCGGATGCCGCCAGTCTTTGCTTGAAGGCGGGCAACGCCGCCATCCTCCGCACTGGGGCTGACGCCTTCCGCTCTGCCTCTGCGATCCAAGCCTGCATGGTCGCAGGCTTGCAAAGCGTGGGCCTGCCGGAGGCTGCGATCCAGCTCGTGCCGACGCGCGATCGCGCTGCGGTCGGTGAAATGCTGGCCGGCCTCGACGGCAATATTGACGTCATCGTGCCGCGTGGCGGCAAGAGTCTTGTGGCTCGGGTGCAGGCAGAGGCGCGCGTGCCGGTCTTCGCTCATCTCGAAGGCGTCAATCACGTCTATGTCCATGGTGCCGCCGACGCGGCGAAGGCTGAAGCGATTGTTCTCAACGCGAAAATGCGCAGGGTTACCGTATGCGGCGCTGCCGAGGCGCTGCTGGTGGATGCCGGCGCGCGCCATCTTCTGAAGCCGCTCATCGCAGCACTGCTTGCGGCTGGCTGCGAGTTGCGCGGCGATGCCGAAATTCAGGCTGTTGATCCAAGGGTAATTCCCGCAAGGGACGGTGACTGGGGAACGGAATTCCTCGACGCAATCATGGCGGTAAAGCTGGTCGATGGGCTTGATGAAGCAATCGCCCATATCGAGCGCTACAGTTCGCATCATACGGACGCGATCGTCACCGAGGATCAGGCGGCGGCGGATCGGTTCCTGGCGGAGGTCGATAGCGCCATCGTCATCCATAACGCTTCGACGCAATATGCCGACGGTGGCGAGTTCGGCTTCGGCGCGGAGATCGGCATCGCCACCGGCCGCATGCATGCGCGCGGGCCGGTCGGGGCGGAGCAACTGACCTCCTTCAACTACCGTCTGCGTGGCACAGGCCAGATCCGCCCGTGAGTCTTTCGCGCCCTGTAGGACGCTTGCGAAAGCCGGTTCCCGCCCGGTTGCCGGCGCATGCTGCCGGCATGCGCATCGGGCTGTTCGGCGGTACCTTCAACCCGCCGCATGAAGGCCATCGCATGGTCAGCCTGACGGCGATGAAGCGGTTGAAGCTGGATCAGGTCTGGTGGATCGTGACGCCGGGCAATCCGCTCAAGGAAAATTCCGGCTTGCCATCGCTCGAAGCGCGCATGGATGCTGCGAATCGGCTAGCCGCACATCCGCGCATCAAGATCACCGGTTTCGAGTCGGAAATCGGCACCCGTTATACCTATGACACCATCCTATATCTGCGCCGGCGCTGTCCTGGCGTGAAATTCGTCTGGCTGATGGGCGCCGATAACTTGGCCGGCTTCCATCGCTGGCAGCATTGGCGCGAGATCGCGCGGCTTGTTCCCTTCGCCGTGATCGACCGCCCCGGCTCGACGCTCAAGGCGATGTCCGGGCCAGCGGCGCTGCGGCTGAAACCCTTCCGCATCGATGAGCGCCAGGCCTTGTCACTGACCGGGCGCAAACCGCCAGCATGGCTTTTCATCCATGACAAGCGTTCCGATCTCTCCTCGACCGGACTGAGGCACAATGGCCACGGTTTGACACCCGTCATCAAAACGCCAGAGAAGGCGGGTTGAATTTATTAAGAATCGATCACTACATTGGGGCGTGTGCGTCAGGTGTAGTCTTTAGTCATCTAAGAGGACACGGAAACTGATCACGTTAAACGAAGGCATGGCGGGTATTGCCCCGCTCCCATCGGTCGCTATCCCCACGGGGCTGGAAACCGATCCGCCGCTCCGGAGTGCGCTCGCAGCGCTTGAAGATGCGAAGGCCGAGCAAGTGCTGGCTCTCGATCTCCGCGGCAAATCCTCTCTCGCAGACAGCATGGTCATCGCCTCGGGCCGTTCCGACAGACATGTCGGCGCGATCGCAGAGCGCGTCGTGCAGGCGTTCAAGGACGCAGGCCTTGGCTCAGTGCGCGTCGAAGGCATGCCCCAGGCCGATTGGGTGCTGATCGATTGCGGCGACGTCATCGTCCACGTCTTCAAGCCCGAAGTGCGCGGTTTCTATAACCTGGAGAAGATCTGGGGCATGGATCGGCCGAGCGAGCAGGCTGCGGACAAGGACCCCGCGAGAATTCGCCGCGCGAGCTGATCGCGGGTTTATCGGAACGCTGCATGCGCGTAACGCTGCTGGCGGTCGGGCGCCTGAAATCCGGTCCCGAACGCGAGCTTTGCGCGCGCTATGCTGAGCGGTTCGGCCAGATCGGTCGCTCCATTGCGCTCGAACTTGCAAGCCGTGAACTCGATGAGAGCGCCGCCAAGCGTGCCGCCGATCGCAAGACGGAGGAAGAGCGCGCGATCCTGTCGCTCCTGCCGGAAGGTGCCGGACTGATTGTCTGCGACGAACGCGGCAAGCACATATCGAGTCGCGATTTTGCCGGCAAACTGAGTAGTTGGCGCGATGCTGGCCGCCGGGAGGCGGCCATTGTCATCGGCGGCGCGGACGGGCTCTCGGATATGTTGCGCGCCAAAGCGGAACTGGTGCTGGCTTTCGGATCGCTGACCATGCCGCACCAGTTGGTGCGCGTGCTGGTGCTCGAACAATTATACCGCGCAACCGCCATAATCAGCGGACATCCCTATCACAGGGATTAGCTGGCCTTTGCATTCGCCCGATGGCTCTGCGAAAACGAAAAATGTGACCAAACGCCGATTCTCCAGCTTCAGCCTGCTTGCCATGCCGGCCGTACTTTGCCTGTGCGGGTCGCTTGTCGCGCTGGCGCAGGCGCCGGTGGAACAGGCAAAACCTGACCCGAAAGCGGAGCGCGAGCAGGAATTGCGGCGCACCCAGCAGGCGCTGCAGGAGAATGAGGCGGCGAGACTCAGGCTCCGCAACGAGATCGAGCGCTTGCGTGGTGATCGCGCCAAGCTCAATGCCGACCTGATCCAGACTTCGCAACGGGTGCGAACCGCCGACACCAAGATCAGCGAGGCGGAGGAGCGGCTTGCCGGCCTTCAGTCCAGCGAACGCGCCATGCGCCGCTCCCTCGAATCACGCCAGGATATCCTGGTCGAGGTGCTGGCGGCCTTGCAGCGTATCGGGCGGCGGCCGCCGCCTGCGGTCGTTATCCAGCCAGAGGACATGCTGGTGGCGGTCCGAACCTCCATTCTGATGGGCGCAGTCCTGCCAGAGTTGAAGGGTGAGGCCGAGGCTCTGGCAGCCGATTTGTCCGAAATCGTCCGCCTTCGCCGCGCCATCGGCGAGGAGCGCGACAATTTGGCGCGTGAGCGCGACGCGGCCGTCGCCGACCGTCAGCGCATCGAAGAACTGGTTTCCGTTCGCCAGGCCGATCTCGATTCTGCGGAGAGCAATCTCTCCGACGAACGCTCAAAAGCCGGGACTTTGGCGCGCCAGGCCGAAACTCTCAAAGATTTGATCGCGCGCATGGAAAATGAGAGCGCTTCGGCGAAACGCGCGGCGGAAGCCGCCGCCAAAGCGCCTCAGCCCGTGCAAACCTCTCAGCAAGCAGCAGCTTTGGCCGATAGCGCCTTCAAGGATCCGGCGAGGCTTGCCCCAAAAATTGCGTTCACGGATGCGCGCGGCGTCTTGAATTTGCCTGTGTCGGGTTCAATAACCCGGAGCTATGGATCGCCTGACGGGTTTGGCGGACAGGAAAAAGGCATCACCCTGACGACGGCTCCGGGCTCGCTGGTAACGGCCCCGGTCGATGGCTGGGTGGCGTTTTCTGGACCTTTCCGCTCCTATCGGAACGTCTTGATCATCAACGTCGGCGGCGGTTATCATGTCGTCTTGATCGGAATGGATCGGATCACGGTTGAGGTCGGACAATTCGTGTTGGCGGGCGAGCCGCTCGGCGTGATGGCGTCGATGGTTTCGAAAAGCGGGCAGGTGGGCGAGAGCCCTATCAAGCCTGGCCTCTATGTCGAATTCCGGAAGGACGGCGTTCCAATCGATCCTGGCCCATGGTGGGTGAAGTCTGAAAGCGAAAAGGCTCGCGGCTAATGCGGAAACTAACTTACCTGTTCTTCGGCGTGGCGATGGGCGCCGCGGTGACCACGCTTGGAACGCAGACCAATCTGCTGACCGGTGGCTCTGCGGTCGCGGCTTCCGCCGAAACCTACCGCAAGCTGAGCCTGTTCGGCGATGTGTTCGAGAAGATCCGCACCGACTATGTCGAGCCGCCGGATGAGTCGAAGCTGATCGACGCAGCCATTAACGGCATGCTCGCCTCGCTCGATCCGCATTCGAGCTTCATGGACCCCAAGGCGCATCGCGAGATGCAGCAGCAGACGCGCGGCGAATTCGGCGGCCTCGGCATCGAGGTCACGATGGAAGAAGGCCTGATCAAGGTCGTCTCCCCGATCGACGATACGCCTGCTTCCAAGGCTGGCATCCTTGCCAATGACGTCATCACTAAGATCGATGGTGAACAGGTTCAGGGCCAGTCGCTCAACCAGGCCGTCGAGAAGATGCGCGGCCCGGTCAACACTTCGGTGAAGCTGACGATTCTGCGCGGCAAGGACACCAAGGAATTCACCATCACCCGCGATACGGTGAAGGTTCAGTCGGTGCGCTCGCGCGACGACGGTGACGTAGCGATCGTGCGCATCACCTCCTTCAGCGAGCAGACCACGGACGGCTTGCGCAAGGCGGTCGATACGCTCACGCAGAAGATCGGCCCGGACAAGATCAAGGGCTATATCATCGACCTGCGCAACAACCCGGGCGGTCTGCTCGATCAGGCCGTTTCGGTTTCCGACGCCTTCCTGGAGCGCGGCGAGATCGTTTCGACCCGCGGCCGCAACGCGGACGAGACGCAGCGCTTCAACGCTCGGCCTGGTGATATCACCAAGGGCAAGCCGGTGATCGTGCTGATCAACGGCGGCTCGGCTTCGGCCTCGGAAATCGTTGCCGGCGCGCTGCAGGATCACAAGCGTGCGACGCTGATCGGCACGCGTTCCTTCGGCAAGGGCTCCGTCCAGACCATCATTCCGCTGCGTGACAACGGCGCTCTGCGGTTGACCACGGCGCGTTACTACACGCCGTCCGGCCGCTCGATCCAGGCGCAGGGCATCGACCCGGATATCCAGATTTTCGAGGACGTGCCTGACGACATCAAGGGCAAGGACGAGACCAAGGGTGAGGCCGGCTTGAAGGGGCACCTCACCAATACCGGTGACGAGAAGGGCGGCTCCTCGGCCTACGTTCCGCCGGATCCGAAGAACGACAAGCAGTTGATCTACGCGCTTGCCATGCTGCGTGGCGAGAAGCCGCCATTCGATCCGAATGAGAAGAAAGCGGATACGCCGGAGAAGAAGGCCGAAGCGCCGACGGAGAAGAAGCCCGCGAACTGATCGAATTACCGCTTCATTAACCATATTCGTTAAATGATGACGCCTCCGGCCTTGCGCCGGAGGCGTTGTCGATTCGTACTGTCCGAACGCACAGCGCCGTGAGAACCAACCTGGCGGGAGCTATTCGTTGAGCGCTTCGGAGGCCGATACGCAGAGCGTTTCCGACGATCTGTCGAAGCCGCTCGGCGTCGGCCCGGTCAAGAAGCGCTGGAAGCTGCCGCGGCTTCCGATCGCCAAGGCGCTTGCCTGCTTCTGCTTGCTGTCTGTCGCCGGCGTCGCGGCATTCGCGATGATGGCGCGTGATCCGCTTGGCGGTGAGCCGGTGCGTATCGCTGCGATCGAGATCGCGCCGGCCACCCCTGCGCCTGCTGCTCCTGCCGCCATCCCTATTCCGCCTGCGGGCGCTGCAAAAGAGCAGGGCGGCCGGATGACGGCGGCCGAACTCGAAGCCGAGAGCGGCGTCAAGGTGATCCGCCGTGGCGGCGAGACGCCAGGCTCGATCGTGATCCGGATTCCCGATGACCCGGCAAATGTCAAACTCGCGCCTGCGCCGGACAAGCGCTTGATCGACAAGGTAAAGTCCGGCGTGCTTCCAAGGATCGGCACGGATGGGGCTCGACCTTCGGATGTCTATGCGCGACCCGCCGGCCCCTCGAAGCCGGGCCGCCCGCGCATCGCCGTCTTCGTCAGCGGCCTCGGCATCGGCTTGCAGGCGACCAATGACGCGGTCGCCAAGCTGCCAGGGCCGATCACGCTCGCCTTCGCGCCTTATGGCACGGATATCGAGCGTCAGGTCGCCAAGGCGCGCGAGGATGGCCATGAAGTCATGCTCCAGGTGCCGATGGAGCCTTTCGACTATCCTGACAATGATCCAGGGCCGCAAACCCTGCTCGCCAACCTGAAGCCTGAACAGAACCTCGACCGGCTGCAATGGCTGATGACGCGGTTCACCGGTTATGTCGGCATCACCAACTACATGGGCGCGAAATTCACCGCGAGCGATGCGGCGCTGACGCCTATCATGCGCGAGATTGCGGGGCGTGGGCTGATCTTCATCGATGATTCATCCTCCATGCGCTCGATTGCTGGCGATATCGCGAATGCGCAGGGCGCGCCGAACGCCAAGGCCGATGTTGTGATCGACGCTCAGCCTCGCGGTTCCGAAATCGACGCGGCGCTGTTGAAGCTCGAAACGATCGCGCGCGCGCGCGGCAGCGCCATCGGTGTCGCCACTGCGTTGCCGGCCACGATCGATCGGCTATCGCGCTGGGCAAAGGCTCTCGATGCGAAAGGGATTGACTTGGTTCCCATTTCAGCGACCGTTCAACCAATGAAGCGAACGGGATAGCGACAAATGGCGGAACGTCTCTATCGGCCTTGCGTTGGGATCGTTCTGATCAACCGCGAGGGCAAGGTCTTCAATGGTCGCCGCGCTGCCGCCGGTATCGGCGATGCCGTTGACGACAGTTACGCATGGCAATTGCCGCAAGGCGGCATCGACTCCGGCGAGGAACCGCTGGAAGCCGCGCGCCGTGAACTTTACGAGGAAACCAATGTCAGCTCCGCAAGTCTGCTGATGGAGGCTCCCGACTGGCTCTCCTACGATCTGCCAAGGGATGTGCTGGATCGCTCGTGGAAGGGGCGCTATGTCGGCCAGACCCAGAAATGGTTCGCCTTCCGTTTTGAAGGCGATGACAGCGAGATCGACGTCCGCCATCCGGGCGGTGGCGCACACCGACCTGAATTCGCTGCCTGGCGCTGGGACAATCTCGTTGCGCTGCCCGAGCTCGTCATTCCTTTCAAACGTGATGTCTATACATCCGTGGTTGCTACCTTCCGCCATTTGTGCGAATCAGATTGAATAGTTGTATAGACCTTTTTAGGGCCGACGGGTCTGGCCAGTGGCTGACGGGAGGCTGTTTTGAACGACCCGATCGCTCGGCTTTATGCCGATATTCTTTCTGAGCGCGACAGCGCCACGCCTCCCTCACGGACTGCCAAGCTTCTGGCCGAGGGGATGCCGAAGATCGCCAAGAAACTGGCCGAAGAAGCTGTCGAGGTCGCGCTGGAGGCGGCCCAGGGAAATCGCAAAGAGCTTCTGCTCGAAAGCGTTGATCTGCTTTATAATCTTTGCGTCGTCTGGGCCCATGCCGGCATCAAGCCTGGGGAAGTCTGGGCGGAGATGGAGCGCCGCGAGCGCCTGCTCGGCATAGCCGGCAAGCTGCCGAAGGCAGTTGCACAGGAAGCAGACACGAAGTTGAAACACGCCGATTTCAAGAAATCGGCCTGATACTCAGGAAAGCTCGGCAAAAGCGAAGGCCGTCATGCTTTCGCATGGCGGCCTGGCAGTTCGGAGAGTTCGCGACTTTGCAACGAGATCACGGGTCTTCAAACTGAAGAGGGCAGAAGACTGCTCTCGGGCATGAAAACAGTTCAGCCGGCGAATTGTTCCACAGAATTTTTACCCTCCGCGCAACCTTGCGGGCGAAGCTCGGGAATTCTTCGCGAGAGTTTGGAGGGGAGCCTAAAAATTTACCGATCGGAAACTTTTATGCCGCAGTTCCAGATGATCGAACATCTTTCTCGCTGGAACCACAGAATGCGGTTGATCGGCAAAATCTCGAAAAGCATGCCCCGCGTCGCGGCGGTCGATGTCATCATCGCGGCTTCGATCGCGATCCTTCTGGTCGCGACATCGCCGGGCCCCGTTGGGGCGGCCGTGCATCAGACGCTGTTCAAGGCTGCGATCCAGGATTGACGAGCCAATGGGCATCGTGCCTCGGGTGGCGGGAGCGCCACCCTACGTGAATACGGATAATTTTGGGAAAAGTTGGTGCCCCTGGCCGGGATCGAACCAGCACTCCTTGCGGAACTCGATTTTGAGTCGAGCGCGTCTACCAATTCCGCCACAGGGGCAACGCGAGAGTTTCCTATAACGGTGTGGCCATCGCGGTCAATTCGACTTCGCCGGATTTTCCGCCGTTTCGCTTGAGGACGTAAAGCTCGACAGGCGCGCTGCGCCCGCGCAAGGTTACCGGACCGACCTGATGCAAGCCGCAGGTATGGGCCCATTCACCGGCGGCCATCACCAGATCGCCGGAGCAGGCAAGATGCGCGTCGTGTTCGCGGGTTAGTCGCTCCAGGCGGCTGGCGACATTCACGGTATCGCCGATGACGGTGAATTCGAGCCGCTTGCTGTTGCCGACATTGCCAACGATACCTGGCCCGAAATGGATGCCGATGCCCATGTGAAGGTGATCGAGCCCCTTCGCCTCCCGCTCGGCGTTCCAGGCCTCAAGCTCCTTCACCAACGCCAGCGAGCAATCGAGGGCACGGCGCGCGGCATCCACCTGCTCGCGATGCGTGCCGAAGGTCGCCATGAAACCGTCGCCGAGATATTTGTCGAGCGTGCCTTCATGCTTGAAGATCGCATTGGCCATGCGCTCATGAAAACTGCGCAGCAGCTTGATGACGGCGTCGGCTGGCATGGTCTCTGTCAGGCTGGTGAAGCCGACCATATCGACGAACATCACTGCGACCGGGCGCTGGGCTGAGAGGCCCATGCCCTTGACCGGTTTCTTCGCCAGTTTTGCAGCGACATCGGGAGAGAAGTAGCGAGAAAGGTTGGCGCGATGCGTCTCGGCTTCGATCTGCCGCAGCATGTGCCAGCGGCCGCGCCACACGGCAGCGGTGAGCAGGCCGGTCATGATCAGTGTCAGCGCGATCTGGTTGTAGAGAAAGCTGAGCGTGACCGTATGAGGGTTCAGCATCACCTGCAGCCCTACCGCGGGATCGCTCGTGTCGAGGCCGGCGGCGCGGGCGGTGGCGTTGGTGTAGGTGTCCGGCAGCGAATAGATCATGCCGACGCCAGCCGACCAGATTGCGACGATCGAGACGCCTGCGCAAAGCACCAGGCGTGGCGAATAGCTCAGCGCCGTGCCGCAGAGATAGACGAGCAGATAGAGATAATCGGTCAGCCGCAGCTTCACCTGGATCGGCCAGCCGAGATCCTGGAAGGGCGACGGCAGCAGGATCACGCCTGTCAGCAGCAAGACATCCAGCAGGATGCAGATGACCTTGATCAGCCCGGCATAGGGATGATGGCGTAGATGGTACGGGATCATGCCCAGCACCAGCAGCACCGCGACGATGGCGAGAAAATAGAAGACGCGTGGCTGCGGCACGATGGCGATCAGCCAGATCGCCACCGCCGCGATGGCGATGTTGCGGGCGCGATAGGCGAAGGCGAGGCCCGCCTCCTCCTCGTTGAAGACGGCAATGACGCGCGGCTTCGGCTGCGCCAGTTCGTCGGATATCGGGTTTTGCCTGAAGCGCAGGATGCTCAGCATGAAAGGCTCATCACGTTTCGTTCATTCGGGTCTGCGTAGACAGAAGCGACGCCGAACAGCTAAGGGAAGCCATGCTGCGCCGCTTCTATGATTGGACTCTGTCACTCGCCGCCAGCCGCCACGCCACCTGGGCGGTTGCGGCCGTCGCTTTTGCGGAAAGTTCGTTCTTTCCGTTGCCGCCTGACCTTCTGCTGCTGCCAATGGCTCTTGCGCGGCCTCAGCGTGCCTGGTTCTACGCCGCGCTTTGCACAGTCGCCTCAGTTTGCGGCGGGATTCTGGGCTATGCCATCGGAGCGTTGCTTTACGACACCGTGGGGCATTGGCTGATCGGGCTTTACGGCTACGGCGACAAGCTCGAACAGTTTCGGCAGCTCTATCAGGAGTGGGGCGCCTGGATCATCCTGATCAAGGGCCTGACGCCAATTCCCTATAAGCTCGTGACGATCGCCAGCGGGCTTGCCGGCTACAACCTGTTCTGGTTCGTCGTGCTGTCGATCATCACACGGGGTGTGCGATTCTTCATTCTCGCGGCCTTGATCAATCGCTATGGGGAATCGATCCGCGATTTCATCGAACATCGCCTGGGGCTGGTGATGGGCGTTTTCGCGGTCTTCTTGGTGGGCGGCTTCGCCTTGGTCAAATATGTGGTGTGATAAGGATAGCGCGCTTGTCCAACTCTGCAACAGTCCCCTCCGCAATTTCCGCCCGTTCCGTTTCGCCGCTTTGGCTATTGGTGCTGATCGCGACCATAACCATCGCGACGGCCTGGTATTATGAACTCTATGTCGGCTTCATCCCCTGCATGCTCTGCCTGCAGGAACGAATTCCCTATTACACGGGCATACCGGTCGCCTTGCTTGCGTTGATCGCGGCCGCATTGGGCGCGGATGCACGGATCGTACGTCTGCTGGCGCTGATCGCCGGCGTGATATTTCTGGTTGGCGCCGGGCTTGGCGTTTATCACGCAGGCGTCGAATGGAAGCTTTGGCTTGGGCCGGCAGATTGCGGCGGCCGCATTCCTTCCGCGGGTGGCAAGGCGAGCGACCTGATGGCGCAGATGCAGGCGTCCCGCATCGTGAGTTGCACCGATGCGCCCTGGCGCCTGGTTGGCCTCTCCTTTGCCGGCTGGAACGCGGTGATCTCGTTCGTGCTGGCGGTGCTTGGGTTCAAGGCATTCGCGGGCCGGAGTGTTTGAGGGTACGTTCGACTAAGCGATCGGTATCTCGATCAGGCTCGGGCCGCTCGCTGCAAGCGCTTTGTCGAGCGCTGCGCTGATCTCCTCGACGCCGTGCGCGCGCGTGGCGGGAACGCCCATGGAGCTTGCCAGCGCGAGATAATCGATGCGCGGCTCGACGATATCCATGCCGACGAACTTGTCGGCATTGGCGTTCACGCAGCCGAGATCGCGGGCGACATTCATCAGCACGTTGTAGCGGGTGTTGTTGAAGACGATGAAGATGGTGTGCGTCTTGTAATGCGCCGCGCTCCACAGCGCCTGCGGCGAATACATCGCGCCGCCATCGCCGACCATGCAGGCGACCGGGCCGTCATGCGCCAGCGCAGCGCCGACCGCAGCCGGCATGGCGCAGCCTAGAACGCCGCCGCGGGCGAAGAAATAAAGGCCGGGATAGGTTTTCATCACCTCCTGGACGAGGCCGAAGGTCGCGGCGGAGTCGTTGGCGATCAAGGTATTGCGGGGTAGCTTGTCGAGCACCGCCATCACGGCCGCGTCGGTTGTGAGCGGCCGTGCGCCGTTGCCGGCGGCGATCCGCTTGCGGACTTCGGCGACGTGATGGTCACGTTCCTGGCGCAAGGTTTCTAGCCGCGCCGTGACGCCAGCCTTGTCAGCCTTTTTCGCCAGCGCGGCGGCGATGGCTTCCAACGAAGCGCCGATATCGCCGGTGACGGCGAAATCCGCCGGAAATTCGCGGCCAATCGCGTCCTGCGCGCTGGCGAGGTGGTAGAATTTGGCGTGATCGGGCAGGGGCTTGGCGTCGCGATAGGGGTAGGCGACGAAAGCGCGGCCGCCAATCAGCAGGATTGCCTCCTTGCCAAACAGCGTGTCGTGGATTTTCTGGAAATCCGGTTTCAGGGTGCCGCCCCAGCAGGGATCATCCGCCGGATAGGCGGCGCGAGAGGTGAGCTGCGTGCCGTAGACGATGAAGCCGCCAGCATTGGCAAGCGCTACGGCACCCTCTGCGGCGTTCGCCGGAACGTCATCGCCGATCAGGATCGCTACCTTTTCGGGCGCATGGGCTGCGAGGAGATTTGCAAGTTCCGCCGAACCGGCCGCCGGCGCACGCGCGGGCCTTGCGGAATGCGGTGGCACGCCGGCAGGCACCTGCTCCTCCAGGATATTCATCGGCAGCGACAGGAAGACCGGCCCTTCCGGCGGCGTGCGCGCGATGGCGAAGGCGCGGCGTAGTGCAAGGCCTACATCCGCTCCACGATGCACTTCGGCCGTCCATTTCGCGATGGGGCGGGCGAGCGAGACGAGGTCGCCGGAGAGCCAGGGATCAGAAAAGAGGTGGCGCATATCCTGCTGACCGGCGGTCACCACCATCGGCGTCTCGCTGGCTTTCGAGGCGACCAGCACACCCATGGCGTTGCCGAGGCCGCCGGCGGCGTGGAGATTGAGGAATGACGGCCTGCCCGTCTTTAGCGCATAGCCATCGGCCATGCCGGCGGCGCTAGCCTCCTGCAGGCCGAGCACGTAGGTGAAATCAGGTCGGTCGACGAGCGCATCCATGAGAGGCATCTCGGTCGAGCCGGGATTGCCGAAGATATGGGTGACGCCTTCGTCCTTCAGGACATCGAGCAGAACATCAACGGCTTTCACCGTCTTCGTGGCTGGCGTGCGATCCATCATGACCTCCATCCGGGTTTGGCCAACACGGAAAGCAAGTCTATCCGCGCTTTCGGGGAATTTCCTGGCAATCTTTGATGTGGGCGTGATTGAATTGGCAATTCAATTTCCTGAACTGGAAGAATCGTGGAATCTGAAACCAAGCTTGATCAGGTCGATCGAAAGATACTGCGATTGCTGCAGGAAAACGCCGCAATCCAGAATCAGGAACTTGCGGATGCGGTGGGGCTTTCACCTTCGCCATGCCACCGGCGTGTGAAGGCGCTGGAGCAGGCGGGCGTCATCCGCAAATACGTAGCCCTGCTGGATGGCGAGGCGGTTGGGGCCGGTTTCGTCGCTTTCGTCGAGGTGCGGCTGGAGCGTCAGGCCAAGGCCTTTGCCGATCGGTTCGAGGCGGCGATCCAGGCGCGGGGCGAAGTGACGGAGTGCAGCCTGATCACAGGCGACTACGATTATATCCTCAAGGTCAACGCCCGGAATCTTGAGGATTTCCATAGTTTCCTGATGGAGTTCCTGACCCGGATAGAGGGTGTCGCCAATACCCGCACGGTGATACCTGTGAAGCGGATCAAGGAGACGACGGCGCTGCGGATTGGTGGCGGCTGAAACAAAATCGCTTGTCCGCCATGCCAATCCTCGCCTTGAAGCGGCTTCGATGACGCGCTACTGACCGCCGATACCAATCATTGGCGGAACCAGATATGCCGGCCCTATCCGAGATGAGCGTTGACGCGCTCGAAGCGCTCCATCGCGACCTGCAAGGCGAATACGAGGCGCAGAAGGCCAAGGGCCTTTCGCTCGACATGACGCGCGGCAAACCATCGCCGGAGCAGCTCGATCTCGCCAACGGCATGATGGCCTTGCCCGGCAATCGAGATCATCTCACGGAATCGGGAGAGGATGCGCGCAACTATGGTGGCATACAGGGATTGCCGGAGGTCCGCAGCTTGTTCGCGCCGGTGCTGGGGGCACCGGCGGCGCAGATCGTCGTCGGCAACAATTCCAGCCTCGCCATGATGCACGACTTCCTCGTCTACGCCCTGCTCAGGGGCGTGCCCGGGGGCGCGAAGCCCTGGGCGAAGGAAGAGCAGATCAGCGTGCTTTGTCCGGTGCCGGGTTATGACCGTCATTTCGGCCTGACCGACTCCTTTGGCATCAAGCTGATTCCGGTGCCGCTTACCGGCGAAGGCCCGGATATGGATGCGGTGGAGAAGCTGGCGCTCGACCCGAGCGTCAAGGCGATCTGGTGCGTGCCGCAATACGCCAATCCAAGCGGCGAAACCTATAGCGATGCGATTGTCGAACGATTGGCACGGATGAAGACCGGCGCAGGCGATTTCCGCATCCTGTGGGATAATGCCTACGCGCTGCATCATCTCAGCGATGCGCGGCCTTCTCTCCGCAATATCCTGGAGGCCTGCACCGAAGCCGGTAATCCTGACCGTCCGATCATTTTTGCCTCGACCTCCAAGGTGACGCTGGCCGGTGGCGGTCTGGCTTTCCTCGCCGGTTCGACGGCCAATATCCACTGGTATCTCGACAGCGCCGGCAAGCGCACGATCGGGCCGGACAAGCTCAACCAGCTTCGCCATGTCCGCTTCCTCAAGGACATGGAAGGCGTTGGCGCTCATATGGAAAAGCACCGCGCGCTAATCGCGCCGAAATTCGCGGCGGTGGATGAGGCTTTCGAGCGGAGACTTGCGCCCTTTGCCTTTGCGCAGTGGAGCAAGCCGCTCGGTGGCTATTTCACTATCCTCGATGTCATGCCGGGAACAGCGGTGCGTGTCGTGGCGCTGGCGAAGGCTGCCGGTCTGGCGCTGACGCCGGCCGGTTCGACGCATCCCTATGGCGAGGACCCGCAAGACAAGACGCTGCGGATCGCGCCGACCTATCCGAGTCTCGCCGACGTAAAGCTCGCGGCGGAGACAATCTCGCTCTGCACGCTGCTGGCGGGCTGCGAAAAGGAACTGGCGGCGCGGCGCTCGTAAATGGACAGTTATAATGCGAGACGGGATTTCTACCATATATAGAGAAGGGCTCAAACTGATCTAATAAATTTGGAGGGCATTGTGAGTTCGATTATGGAGGCGCTTAAGAAATTCGAGGTCGCCGAAGCCAATCTTGTTAAAGTCGAACGCTTATGGAGTGAACTTCAACAGTTATTCCCTTCCGGTTTAAGCTTTGGGCCGCAGCCGGAATATGTTGATCGCTGCCGTTCTTTCGAAGCTGTATTGCAGTCTTTGCCCGCTATTGATAATTGGAAGCCAACTGTAGTGCCTCCGGATGCTGAAAGCATTGGCGCAACTCGACTAGACTATAAGGAGCTGGATGAGCCAATAGCCGAGGCCCAATTCGAAGCGAGCCTCTGGTCGGATGGAAAAGAGATAAGCGAGTACAGATTTCAGTTTGACCAAAAAAGAAGAGCGCTGATTCGCGACGCGCTAATTGATTTAATGGAGAATTTTGATCGAGTTTTATTAGAGGTTCGGGCGCATGTAGGCGATAATCCAGAGATTGGCCGTAAAATATCAAATCCGCTGTGGTCTGGATTGATCGATTGCGTTAATCAAATTGAAGTATTATTGGGAAGTAGCATTAAGAAGCCGCCATCCTGGAGTGTCTTGCAGCGCCATCTTCATTTTGCCGAGGCATCAGATTTACAAGATATAGAGAAATTTGATTGGCCCAATGTAAAACGATCTCTTCAAGAGGGGCTTTATGGAGAGAATGAGCCTATACCCGGCTCGACAGTAGATTTGGCTGATCTCGTCCGAACTAAACCGCAGGGGCCAATTACTGTCGAACTGAAGTGGTCGAATTTGACGGATGATGGTTTTGAGCGCCTTCTTTTTGCGCTGATAACTAATCAAGCGGGATATGAAAACCCTGAATGGCTTATGAAAACTCGTGCGCCAGATAGAGGTCGGGACCTGTCGGTGACTCGCGTTATTGCTGATCCATTAGGCGGCACGCGTCGTGAGAGAGTTGTGATCCAATGCAAACACTGGCTAAGCAATAGTATTAGTCTTGGCGAAGCGTCTCTAGCAAAGGAACAGACGGCGCTTTGGACGGATCCTCGAGTGGGTGTACTCGTAATCGCTACAAGTGGACGTTTTACTGCTGATGCAGTTCAATGGATCGAGCGTCACAACGCAGCGGGAACTTCACCTCGGATCGAAATGTGGCCCGAAAGTCATATCGAGCACCTTCTAGCGTCTCGCCCTGCTTTGATTGCTGAATTCAAATTAAGGTAGCTAAGTCGAACAAGACAATGGCGACCTATGTCCAGCTAAACTAATGAAGTGTCGCTATTACGGCTCCAGTTCGGAGTCCCAGTAGAGATAATCCAGCCAGCTCTCGTGGAGATAGTTTGGCGGGAAGAGGCGACCGTTATGATGCAGGTCGCTGACGCTCGGCGCGAATGGCTGCTGGGCTGGCCACATCTTCACCTCCGCCGGCATGCGGTCGCTCTTGCGCAGGTTGCAGGGCGAGCAGGCGGTGACGACGTTTTCCCAGGTGGTGAGGCCACCCTTGGATCGCGGGATCAGATGATCGAAGGTGAGGTCCTCGCGAGATGTGCAGTATTGGCAACTGAATCGATCGCGTAGGAAAACATTGAAACGCGTGAAGGCGGGCGTACGGGAAGGCTTGACGTAGGTCTTGAGCGAGACGACCGAGGGCAGCCGAAACTCGCAGCTCGGACTTCGCACGACCTTGTCATATTCGGAGACGATGTTGACGCGGTCCATGAAGACCGCCTTCAAGGAGTCCTGCCAGCTCCACAGTGACAATGGGTAGTAGCTCAGCGGACGATAGTCCGCATTCAGCACCAAGGCCGGGCAGCCTTCCGGAGAGGTAACGGGCCTGACGTAAACCGTCACAAGCTTCGTCTCCAAACGCGAATCGTGAACGCAACGCTCACGAGAGATAGTCTAGCGTGTGTGACAGCGTTGTGAAGCGGAACGAATCGCCGCGTTAGCTCGACTTTCCAGTGTCATTCCCGACCGCCGGAGGCGGAGCGGGAATCCAGAGGCAGTAGACGCCAACGATTCCTGGATTCCCGCTCGCGCTTTGCGCGTCGGGAATGACACTGGAGAGGATAATCTTTACCGCGTCGGAACAGGCTTCTCGCCACGATAGTCATAGAAACCGCGCCGCGTCTTGCGGCCGAGCCAGCCGGCCTCGACATATTTCACCAGAAGCGGGCAGGGGCGGTATTTCGAATCCGCCAGCCCGTCATGCAGCACCTGCATGATCGAAAGGCAGGTGTCGAGGCCGATGAAATCAGCGAGTTGAAGCGGGCCCATCGGATGGTTGGCGCCAAGCTTCATCGCGGTGTCGATCGCCTCGACCGAGCCGACGCCTTCGTAGAGCGTGTAGATCGCCTCGTTGATCATCGGCAGCAGGATGCGGTTGACGATGAAAGCCGGAAAATCCTCCGACATCGTGACCGTCTTGCCGAGGCGTTCGCAGAACACTTTCGCCGCCTGGAAGGTCTCGTCGTCGGTTGCGATGCCGCGGATGATCTCGACAAGCTGCATCAGTGGTACCGGATTCATGAAATGAATGCCGATGAATTTTTCCGGCCGGTCCGTCGCCGCCGCGAGCCGCGTGATCGAGATCGAAGAGGTGTTGCTCGCGACGATGGCGTTCGGCGCGAGCACCGGCACCAGCCCGTCATAGATCTTGCGCTTCGTCGCTTCCTGCTCTGTTGCGGCCTCGATGACGAGATCGCAATCGCCGAGCGCTTCGACCGCGCCCTTGCTGCTGACGACGCGGCGAAGTGCGGTTTGCCGTTCGTCTTCGCTCAGCGCGCCCTTCTGCACCTGGCGCGCGAGATTGCCGTTGATCGTGGCCAGTCCGGACTGGATGCGCTCATCGGAGACGTCATGAAGCAGCACATCGTAGCCCGATGCCGCCGCCACATGCGCAATGCCGCTGCCCATCTGACCGGCGCCGATCACGCCGATCTTCTTCACGTCCATGACTGTCGCTCCCCTGACACCAATATCCGCATCAAACATACGGAAAAAGATTGCGCGCGGATGACCGATGCAATCGCGCCGATCATCCGCGTGCAAACTCTAAGCTTACTTGCCGATCTTGGCGAGTTCGGCCTGCAACTCCGGCAGGATCGTGAAGAGATCACCGACAAGGCCGTAATCCGCAACCTGGAAGATCGGGGCCTCTTCGTCCTTGTTGATGGCGACGATGACCTTCGAGTCCTTCATGCCGGCGAGATGCTGGATCGCGCCTGAAATGCCGCAGGCGATGTAGAGTTCGGGGGCGACGACCTTGCCGGTCTGGCCGACCTGCCAGTCGTTCGGGGCGTAGCCGGCATCGACGGCGGCACGCGAAGCGCCGATGGCCGCGCCGAGCTTGTCGGCGACAGGCTCGATGACCTTGTGGAAATTCTCAGCCGAGCCCAGCGCGCGGCCACCCGAGATGATGATCTTGGCAGCACCAAGCTCCGGACGATCCGATTTCGACAGCTCTTCGCCGACGAAGCTCGACAGAGCCGTGCCACTTTCGGGCGAGACGTTCTCGACCGAGGCGCTGCCGCCTTCGCCCGCCGCCTGGAAGGAGGCGGTGCGGACGGTGATCACCTTCTTTGCGTCTTTCGACTGCACGGTCTGGATGGCGTTGCCGGCATAGATCGGGCGCTCGAACGTATCGGCCGAGACCACCTTGATGATGTCGGAGATCTGCTGCACGTCGAGCAGGGCTGCAACGCGCGGCATGATGTTCTTGCCGTTCGAGGTCGACGGCGCGACGATCGCATCGTAGCCAGCGGCAAGCTTGACGATCAACGCGGCGGTCGGCTCGGCCAGCATGTGAGCGAGGCCAGCGTCATCCGCGAGCAGCACCTTGGCGACGCCTTCGAGCTTGGCGGCGGCGTCAGCAGCGGCCTTAGCTCCGGAACCGGAAACCAGGATATCGACGGTGCCGCCGAGCGCCTTGGCGGCGGTCAGGGCCTTGGTAGTCGAATCCTTGACGGTGGCGTTGTCGTGTTCAGCGATAAGAAGCGTCTTCATCACAGCACTCCCGCTTCGTTCTTCAGTTTGCCGACGAGTTCGGCGACGGAGCCGAGCTTCACGCCGCCCTTGCGGCCGCCGGGCTCTACCGTCTTCAGCACCGTCAGGCGCGGCGTCACGTCCACGCCGAAATCGGCCGGGGTCTTCTCGTCGATCGGCTTCTTCTTCGCCTTCATGATGTTCGGCAGCGAAGCGTAGCGCGGCTCGTTGAGGCGCAGGTCCGTGGTGACGATCGCCGGCAGCTTCAGCGCCACCGTCTGCAGGCCGCCATCGACCTCACGGGTGACCTTCATCTCCTCGCCTTCGATCACGACCTTGGAGGCGAAGGTCGCCTGGCCCCAGCCGAGCAGGGCGGCGAGCATCTGGCCGGTTGCGTTCATGTCGTCATCGATTGCCTGCTTGCCGAGAATGACAAGGCCGGGCTGCTCGGCTTCCACGATACCCTTGAGGATCTTGGCGACAGCCAGCGGTTCGACCGGGCCGTCAGCCTTTACGAGGATGCCGCGATCGGCGCCCATGGCGAGGCCGGTGCGGATCGTCTCGGCAGCCTGGGCCGGGCCGACCGAAACCAGCACGATTTCCGTCGCCTTGCCGGCGTCCCGCAGACGGATCGCCTCTTCGACGGAAATTTCGTCGAACGGGTTCATCGACATCTTCACGTTGGCGAGGTCGACACCCGATCCATCCGGCTTCACCCGGATCTTCACGTTGTAGTCCACCACCCGCTTCACGGGCACCAGGATTTTCATCAGATTATCCTCCGTCCAGGCTATCGGAGCCCGGTTTTGCAGCGATCAGTGCGAAAATATTTCGGGCGGACCCTAATCACCGTGCCGCGACGCGTCAACGAAGCTGTCATGCCAATTACACATCGTCGTTGCGACCAAAGAGGGGCACATCATGAGCCTTGAACGGAATGACCAACAGTGCTCCAGCCGCAAGTCCGGCGAGATGTGCGATCCAGGCGATGCTGGTGTCGGAATCATAGAATGCGTGGAAAATCTGCAGCGCGATCCAGGCCCCGAGAGCCCATTGCGCGCGCAGCGTCAGCGGGATGATGTTGAAGGCCAGGCCAAAGATCGGCACGCGCGGATGCAGCAGGATATAGGCGCCGATCACGGCCGAGATCGCGCCGGATGCACCAATCAGCGGCGATTCCGAGCCGGGCGAAGCAAAGGCGTGCGCCATTCCCGAGATCGCGCCGCAGAGCAGGTAGAACAGCACGAAGCGGCTGTGCCCCATGGAATCCTCGACATTATCGGCGAAGATCCACATGAACAGCATGTTGGAGCCGAGATGCCACCAGCTTCCATGCAGGAAGAGCGAGGTGATCGGCGTCATCCAGGTCGGCACGTGCCAGAGGCCGTCGAGATAGGCGTCCCCCACGATGACGCGCGGGATGAGGCCGAGCCCCATCGAGAAATTCGGTTCGGCCTGAATCAGCCAACCGCTCTGGAAGAGCAGGAAGACGAAGGCGTTGAGCGCGATGATGCAGCGGGTGACGTAAGGAGCGCGGATGCGGCGTAGCGGAACGGCGTCGTGCAGCGGCAGGAACATCTAGCGGGTCGCGCCCGGACGCCAGAGCACGTCGCTCGCGCCCTTGTCGTTGAGGTAGCGGCCGGCAACGAACAGGAAATCCGACAGGCGATTGATATATTGCAGCGCCGGTGCGCCGACCTCCTCCCCGGCGGCGAGGGCCACCATGATCCGCTCGGCGCGGCGCGAGACGGTGCGGGCAAGGTGCAGGGCGGCAGAGGCCGGGCTGCCGGCGGGGAGCACGAAGGATTTCAGAGGTGAAAGCGCGGCATTGAGCTTGTCGATCTCCTGCTCCAGCCGCTCGACCTGCGCGGGGACGATGCGTAGCGGCTCGTAAGGCAATGGCTCGGGCGAGGGCGGCGTACAGAGATCGGCGCCGAGATCGAAGAGATCGTGCTGGATGCGCTCCAGCATGGCGTCGACGTCCGGATCGACATGCGTATGCTGGCGGGCAAGGCCGACGCAGGCATTCGCCTCATCCACCGCGCCATAGGCTTCGACGCGGATATCGTTCTTCAGGCGACGCTCGCCGGTGCCGAGACCGGTGGTCCCGTCATCGCCGGTGCGCGTATAAATCTTGTTCAGCTTGACCATGCGCCGCCGGGCCGCTCTTCGTCACGACACGGCGGCTGAGCGCCCCGCGTCAGAAGCTGTAGCCGACGCGGCCGCCAACGTTCGTCAGGCCGCGGTTCTGCTTGCAGATGCCGGCATTCGAGAGATGCTCGACAGTCGCCATCACGCTCCAATGCTCCGTCAGGCGGTAGCCGAGCGAACCGGATTCGCGGAAGAGCGGCGAGCAGCCGAGAGAGTTCTCGCCGCGCTTCGGCACATTGCCGGTATAGCCGTTATGGACCGCGCCGCCGAAGCTCGCCTCAACGAAGATCTTCTGGGTGATGTCATAGGTCCAGGATACGCCGACATAGGCGTGGCTGGTCTTGCCGGCGGTATTGGCGGTGAAGCCGATGTGCGGACGGGGGATCAGCCAGTCCGGAACCGTCGTCTGCTGGATCGGCAGGCGGACCAGGAATTCGCCGTTGATGTCGACCGACCCCTGTTCCGGGCTCGAAGGATCATGCGCGAAGACGCCGCCACGCAGCTCGTACATCATCGGCATCGGGATGCCGAGAACGGGAACGGGGGCAGGCGCTGGTTTGTAAAGGTCGGCCGAGAAAGCCGTTACGGACATCGCCGCGAGAAGGGCCGCGGCCGCCAGGGACGGGCGAAGAATGCGCGAAAAGATCATCAAATCAGCCGACCGTTGAAAAACCAGTCTTTTCATACGATCGGTCTAGGCGGAAAGCCAGTGTCTCCGCTGCCACAGCCTGAAGGAGTTTTTTCCGGTTGTGTCCTATGGACCCTTCACCCAGATCGCCAGCATGATGACCACGAGGGCAACGAATTGCAGGATGATGCGCCAGCGCATCAGCTTTTGTGAGGTGTTGGAACTGCCAGCGCGCGCGAGATTGAGGATGCCGAGCAGCAGCACGATGGCGACCGCCGCAACCGCAATCGGCGTCAGATAGTAGAGAAATTCGAACATCAGCCTTCAAAACTCCGGGCGATTTCACGCCCTTATTGCTCGCGGCGCAGCAGCCTGTCGAGATAATCGAGTTCCAGCGTCGGCCGGTCGGACTGCCCGAGGCGGCGGCGGAGCTCTTCGAGAATGCGGTTGGCGCGCTCGCCTGGGCTCGCGCCGAGGCCACGCAACACCGTGTCAGGGTTCAACTGGCCGCGGCGGGAACGCCCAAGCGGATCGCGATCCATGTCGCGGCCCTCGCCATAGCGCCGGTCGACGCCCTGGCGGCCGCCATTCGGCGTGTTGCCGCCGAGCCCTTCCTCGCCATCGGCCTGCTGGTCGCCATCGCCTTCCTGCTGCATCTGCTGGGCAAGTTTCTGGCCGCTCTGGCGGAGCTTGTCGAGGGCGCGGCCCTGCGCGTCCACGGCATCGCCGTTCTGACCCTGACCGAGCGAGTTCTCCGCCTCGCGCATCGCATCCTCGGCGTCGCCAAGTTCCTGCTGTTCGCCGAGCCCGCCCTGGCGCATGCGTTCACGCATCCGGCCGAGCTGATCGCGCAAGGCCTGCTGGCGGTCGCGCAGGTTCTGGCCCTCCTGGGCGCTATCGCCCTCGCCATCCCCCTGCTCGTCACCGTCCTGCTGGCCATTCTGACCCTGCTGTCCCTGTTGGCCTTGCTGCTGGCGTCCACGCTGCCCTTGCTGGCCGCGCTGTCCCTGTTGCTGGCGGCCCTGCTGGTTCTGGCCCTGGCGGTTGCGCTGCCCTTGCTGTGGCTGGCCCTGCTGATCCTTGCGGTAGGTGCGGTCTCGCAATTCCTGCTGCTCGCGGGTCATCTGGTCGAGTTCGTCCAGCGCTTCGCTCATATTGCGCTGGCGCGGGTCCATGTTCTGGCGATCACGGGCGACGCGCATATTCTCCATCAGTTTGTTGAGCTGTTCCAGCAGGCGCTGCGCCTCGGCATGCTTGCCCTCGCGGGCGAGCTTCTCGATTTCCTGCATTAGCTTGCGCAAGTCGTTCTGCGTGATGACGCGGCGCTCGCGGCCGTCATCCTTCTCGGCGTTCGGGTTGCGCTGCGCACGCTCGGCCATCTCGCGCAGATACTGGTTCATCGCGCGCTGCATGTCCTGCGTCAGGCGCTTGATCTCGTCCGGCGAGGCATTGCGCTCAAGCGCTTCGCGCAAGCGCTCCTGCGCCTCGCGCAAGGCGCGTTCGGCGGCGCTCATGCCGCCATCTTCCAGTTCAAGCGCGATCTTCCAAAGCCAGTCGGCGACATCGACCAATTGCTCGTCGGTCTGGGCCGATCGCAATTGGCTTGCCGCCATGCGCAAGGCCAGAAAGGTGCCGCCGCTGGGTGTAAAAAGCTCCGGAGCCGTGACCAGCGCGTCAAGCGCGATCTGGACGTTCTCGTGGTGATCAGGATCGATGATAAGATCGCGCCGCTGCTCGACCAGCGCCTTGGCGAGCGGGTCGGTGAAGACGCGCTGCGGGATCGTCACCGTCACCGTTTCACTGCGGCCCTCCTGGCCGGCATCGTCTTTCGCTACCAGTGTCAGGGCTACCTGGGCGCCGGCCCAGGCATGATCGCCAAGTTCGAGCGAACCTTCGGAATCGGGGGCGTCGGCGCCGCGCTGCGGCAGGCCGAGCGAGACGGTCGGCGGATCGATCAGCGAACGCGTGACCGGCTTGCCTTTTCGCGCCAGCGCCGAGAAACGGGCTTCGACGCTGGCAATGCCGTAATCATCGTCGCCTCGGTAACGCAAGGTCAGCGTGTCGCGCTCGCCGCGCTGCGGGCGGCCAACGAGAGCAATGGTCGGCGGTTTGTCGGGAATGGAAGAAACCGGAAAACGCGCAACGATGCTGCCGCCGCGCCGAACGATGGCCGCGCCCATGCCGGCGATGGTGAAGCGCTTCTCAATCGAATCCGTGGCTTGCTTGGCTGGCGTTTCCTTCGGGAACAGCGCGCCCTCGACCGCGATATCGACATCGCCGGGCGGCGAAGCGCGCAGCACGATGACGCTCTGGTCGGGAACCGAAAGCGGCGTGGCGGCGGAGCCGGCCTGTGCGTCGCGCGTCAGGAAGATCGGCGGCCGGCCGGTATAGGCCGGCGTATCGATCCAGGCGTCGATCCGGGTCGGCACCGGCGGCGGGGGCGGTTCGAGGATCGCGAAGGCGGTCGTGATGCGCGCAAGCCGTTCATGGCCTGCAAGCCAGCCGGCGGCCACAACCGCGACAAGTATGGCGGCGCGAACCGCATAGGGGTCCCGGCGCGGCGTCTGCGGATCGGGGTTCGCGACGCGCACGCGTTGCAGTGCAAGCCGCGCCCGATCCTGATGCCTGCGCCAGAGTTCAGCGGCGAAAGGATCGTTGCCGCCGTTCGCCAAGGCGTCACTCGATGCTGTGACGGGCCGATGCGGTTCGCCGGCATCACGATCGAGCCTCGCCGTCACTTCGCCTTCGTCAGGCCAGCGGAAACGGATGATCGGCAGCAGGGCAAAGGCAAAAAGGGCGGCGAAGCCGACAAGGCCAATCAGGCGGCCATAACGCGGCAGCGCGAGCCAGAGGCCGAACCAGGAGGCGGCGAGGAACAGGCCGACGACGCAGAGGACAGTCAGCAGCAGTGG
>FTCZ01007029.1_pt1 | contig 26585 bp, 18 predicted proteins | sample 1658871 | NCBI WGS metagenome assembly FTCZ01 (sample SAMEA3914864, study PRJEB12502) | metagenome | biome: forest; material: soil | place: USA | collected 2012-03-12 | depth 0.3 m | reverse complement strand
AGTGGTGCGGCACCCTCACCGTGACGGCGACCAAGTCGACGTCGGGCGCAGCCACTAATTCGGCAACATTGTCAAAGGCGCGCGCTATCCCCATCGTGGTAGCGGCCTTCTCCGCACTTTCGCGGCTGATGTTAGCAACCCCGAGATCTCGTAGTCGTCTGGGAGCGGCCGAAGGGCAGGAAGATGGGCAACCGCGGCCCAGCTTCTGCCCGGCTGCAAACCGACAATGCCAACTCCAAGCCGTGATCGAGCTGCACTTGACTGGTTTGTCGAACCGCGCGGGTGTGGCGAGTTGCTGGCCGATGCGATTGACTTCTGCGGCGACTGGATCTGGGATCCTTGCTGCGGCGGCGGGACGATCCCCAGCATCTTGCGCCCCGACGCAATCCAGCGATCTCTACGGACGCCGCCGATCGTGGCTACCCGTTTCGTTAGCGGTATCTGGAACGTGACCCGCGAGCGCTACCCCGGTAAGAGCCAAGTTTGCCTTGTATATCAGGCTAATTGGTAGCTTGTTTAGAATTTGCCTGATATACGATGCAAATGTTGGACTTGGGAGTATTGGGCCGCAAAATTGCGGAACGTCGCGCCACCATCGGTTTGACTCAAGCCGCGCTGGCCGGCCGCGCGCGGATTGGGCGATCGACCCTAGACGCGCTCGAAAATGGCCGAACTTCCGAACTCGGCTACGGCAAGATTGTCCGACTCCTCGCGGCGCTGGGTCTGGACTTCAGGATCATCGAAGCGCGCAAGGCACGGCCGACGCTCGAGGATCTGTTGAGCGACAACGATGCGGATTAAGGTCTGGACCGATCGATCCAAGTCGGGCTTTCTCGGTTCCCGCGACCCCAGAGGGTCGGCGTTCGCCTATCTACCGAACGCATCGAGTGAGCAGGCCGTGTCGCTCACCATGCCGGTCCGGCTCGAATCCTGGAATGTGGGCTGGGGGCTGGCGCCCATCTTCGAGATGAACCTGCCAGAAGGCGCCCTGCGCGAACGGCTTCGCCTTGCCTTGGCCAAGGCCACAGGATCGTTCGACGAGCTCGACCTGCTCGCCATTGTAGGGCGCTCGCAGGTGGGCCGCCTGCGCTATACAGGCGAGAATGACGAGCTCGACGAGACCATTCCCTTCCAATCTGTCGACGAAATCCTCGCCAGCCGCCGTGACGGCGGGCTGTTCCAAGATCTGATCGAACGCTTCGCCACCTTCTCCGGCGTCAGCGGCGTGCAGCCCAAGCTGCTGGTACGCGACGAGCAGGCGGTCGCTGTAGCGGGCTTGGACGATCGCTCAAGTATCAAGGGCGCTACCCACATCGTCAAATTCTGGGAAGACGAATATCCCGAACTCGCTGCCAACGAATATTTCTGCCTACGCGCAGCTGAGCGCTGCGGCCTGGAATTGCCTCAATTCCGATTGTCCGAGGACGGTCGCGCCCTTGTGATCGACCGCTTCGATCTGCGCGCCGATGGCCGATATCGAGGCTTTGAGGACTTCTGCGTCCTGAATGCCCGATCGACCGCCGACAAATATCGCGGCTCCTATGAAACCACAGTCCTCAAGCGCTTTCGCGATTTCGCATCGGCCGACGCTGTCGCCAGCGGTTCAGAGCGGCTGTTCATGCTCATCGCGCTCAACTGCATGCTCCGCAACGGCGACGCGCATCTCAAGAACTTTGGGATGCTTTACGACGACATGGATGAGTCGGTTCGCCTGGCGCCCGTCTACGATATTGTGACGACGACCGCCTATCTCCCAGCCGACGCCATGGCGCTTACCTTCAACGGATCTACACGCTGGCCGACCCGAGCCCAACTCCAGGCCTTCGGCGAGACGCGGCAGGTCGGTACGCCGACAGTTATTCGGGCCATGCTCGAACGCCTCGAAACCGCAATGGCGGAAACGATCCCGGAGATCGAAGCCTATGCCAGGGACCACCTCGGCTTTGCCGAGATCGGCAAACGCATGATTTCCGCCTGGCAAAAGGGCTTGGCGAAGGACTGAAGTCGATATCCGCTTGCGGCACTTGTTAATCCGAACGCCCTTCCAGCCTTGGATTTCAACCGTTTCAGGTCGCATGCTTGAGCAGGCGCTCCAACACCGGCAGCAGTTCGTCCGGTTCGGGACGGCGGGTATAGTCCGGATTAACCTCGGCATAGGCGATCACCCCATCCTGGCCGATCACGTATCGGGCCGGCATGGGCAGTGTCCAGCTCGGCTCGCCGTTGATGATCGACAGATCGACCTTTAAACGCTTGTAGAGTTCGGCGAGGTCGTCCGGCAGGCGGAATCGGATACCGAAGGCCGCGGCCGTCTCGCCGCCCTTGTCCGTGAGGATTGGAAAGCTGAGGTTGTTGTCGGCCTGGGATTTGCGGCTGTTGGGAGCGGTCTGCTGCGACACCGCCACGAGGGTGGCGCCACGGGCGCGGATGCGAGGTGCGACGTCCTCGATGGCCTGCAGATCGAGGTTGCAATACGGGCACCAGACGCCGCGGTAGAAGGTCAGTACCAGCGGCCCCTTGGCGAGCAGGTCCTTTGACGACACAAGGACGCCGTTGGCGTCCGGCAGGACGAAGCTGGGGGCGAGATTGCCCGCCTTCAGCGCCCGCTCCGCCTGGCCCGTAGCGATAAGGTCGGCGGTGGACTTGTGCATCAGGGCCACGACGTCCGGCGGGAAGAGGCGGCCCTCGTTTTTCGCGGCGAGCATGGCGTCGAGCTTTTCCTTGAGCGACATGATGTGATCCTCTTGCCTTTCGCTGTGGCGTCGACGGGCAAGAGATCGCTCATCCGAGATCGACGCAGTAGCCGCCTTGGATGAATATGATATATCCATATTTCAAATGGCCGATCGTCTTGCCGCCCTCAAGTTGTTCTCGCGCGTCGCCCGCACCGGCAGCTTCTCCCGCGCCGGGCGGGAAAGAAGCCTGTCCCAGCCATCCGTCTCGCGCATCATCGCCAATCTCGAGCACGAGGTCGGCGCCGCGCTGCTTGTCCGCACCACCCGCGCCCTGACCTTGACCGAGGCGGGCGCCGACTATCTCCAGCGCATCGAACCGATCCTGCTGGAGTTGGAAGAGGCCGACCACGCGGTGCGGGGCACGGGCGAGCTTAGGGGCTCGCTGCGCATCGGCTTGTCGCCAAGCTTCGCCATCCGCGAAGTGATCCCCCGCTTGCCCGAATTCATGGCCCGACATCCGGCCCTGAAGGTCGACTTGTCGATGAATGATCAGCGGCAGGACCTGATCGGCGAGGATGTGGACCTCGCGTTGCGCATAGGCGTGCTCGCCGACTCCACGGCCACCGCCCGAAAGATCGGTTCCAACCCGCTCGTGTTGGCGGCGTCGCCGGCCTATCTGGAGCGGGCCGGGACGCCCTCCTCGCCCGCCGAGTTGGCCAGGCACGCGGTGATTGGCGGACCGGCCGGGCAGATCCCCGGCGTCTGGTCATTCCAGAAGGACGGGCGCTCTGTATCGGTGCTGGTCGAGAGCCGGCTGACGACCAGCTCGAACGAGGGCGCGGTCGCCGCCGCCGTGGCGGGCCTGGGCGTGGTGTCCACCGGCTATTGGGGTAGCCGCCAGGAACTGGAGGACGGGCGGCTGGCGCGGGTGCTGCCCGACTGGCACCGGGAACCGGTGGAACTGAACGCCGTCTACGCCGCGGGACGCGCCGCAAAGCCTGCCGCACGGCTGTTCACGGACTTCCTGATCGAGGCGCTGAAGTCCGGTTAGCCCCTCGCCTCCGGCCGACTAACGGGCACCCTGCGGCAAACAAGTGTTCCGGCGGCCTACATGACGAACTGGGGCTCGGCTGAGACGATTTTGCCCGTCAGCCACATCAGCTCGACATTGCGCCCAGCCTCCCGCTCCAGCCGGCGGCGCGATGGGACGCGAGCATCGACACGCCCGTTCTAGATACCAAGCTTGGTTCGAAAAATGCCGATCACGCCGGCGATCGCGTCATCGGCCGTCTCCCCATGGTCTCGCCGGTCTTCACCTCAGGCGTAATCACGCTGGCCACTTCCTCGGTAAAGAGCGCAAGGCTCGCGAAGGCCTTGCGGCAAAATCAGAATCCCAGCTTGAGCAATCTGCCGAGGGCAGAATCGCCGCTCCGTTTCAAGTGAAACCGCTTTGGAATGTCGGAAGCGCGCCACGCTGATTACTGGACGATCATGATTGGATCAGCCCAGGCTGGAGCATTAGCGTGCCTCTTCCATTACGTGCTTTGACCGACGCCCAGGCGACTCTGCAGCAGCGAACGCGCATCCTCGAGCGCACCGGGCGCGATATCCTGCAGCACCGTCATGAAGTCGAGCGCTACCCAAGCCTTCGCGCGTTCGAGCAGCAGGGGCACCGGGCTCGCCGGTTCGCTCCGCCGGTAATAATCGATCACGAGATTCAGCACGCGGGCCACATCGTCCCGGCCACGCACCGCTTCGGTCACTCGCGCACCGACCGCCAGCATCCCGGGAACAGCCTCTCTCTCCGCGCCGATCTCGTCCTCAAGGATGGGATCGGCGCGAGGCAGGAAGGAAGCGATCGCGCCATCGATCGCAGAGAGGCATTCATAGACCGGCGCGAAATTGGTACCGCCCTCGGATCCGGCATGCACCATCAGAAGCGCGTCGGTTCGGCGAAAGCCGTCCTGAATGGCCTGCAGCCGCACGGAAGCCTCGGCGAGCCCATCGAACCCACTTTCCTCCAGCGCGGCGCGGAAGGCGCCAAAGCCCGCTTCGCCCTCGCCGCCGCGATGAAAGCGGATCAGATCCTCCCCGTTGAAGCGGCCGAGGCGGCTATGCTCCACCAGTATGATGCGGCCCAGCGGCCCGACGAATTCACGGAAGCTGGTGAGCGTATCGCAGGCCCCCTTGCGGCCGAGAAAGCCATATTCTTCCAGGCGCGGATGTGCCTGATCCCAGAAGGCTTCGAGCAGGCCGGCCAGTGCCTGGGCACCCACCTCCACGGCCGCGAGCTGGCCCGCACGGGCGCCGGCGCGGCAGAGATAGATGGGCAGCCAGACATCCTTGGTCCGCTCGGACTGGTCGGCGATCGCTGCGATGATCGTGCGCCAGTCGATATCGCCCGCACCTTCCGCGACGCCGGACGCATCGATCGAGACGGACGAGTCGAATGCCTGCTCAATCTGATGCCGCTGCGGGTCGTAGGCGAGGTCGGGGCCGACCGGATCGTCGTCCGCAACCGGAGCCAACAGCTTTTCGAGATCGAGCGCCATGACGCGGAAACTCCTTCGCGGGGGCGGCCGCCATCGGCCGCGAATGCTCCGTGGTTTAAAGGGCAAATATCCACGTTCAATTGGTGCAATCGCGACAATTGTAACTTTGCGATGAGTAACGTCGTATGAAACGACAAGCGGAAATGACCCTCGACGTCGGATCCACATTGAGGCTGATCAAATTTGATTGCCAGGAACGACTGAGCGATATCTTCGAGATCGATGCCGAAGTCGTCGTTGAAGAAAGGGTGGACTTCTTTCTCAGCCTCGGCAAGCCCGCGCTTATCGAAGTCTTCGAGCAGGAGAAGTCCGTCCGCTTCTTCCACGCACTGGTGATCGAGGCGCATTATCTCCTTCAGGAGGATCAGGGTTTTCACTATCGGCTGGTACTGCGTCCATGGCTCCATCTGCTCGGCCACAATCGCGTCTACCGCATCTTCGAGCAGAAGAACGTCGTCGACATCCTGAAGGAGGTGCTGGAGGAGCAGAGCCGCCATGTCGACTACAGCAAATTGTCGGGCAGCTATCAGCCCTGGCCCTATTGCACCCAGTATCGAGAAAGCGACCTCGCCTTCATCTCACGCCTGATGGAGCGCGAGGGGATCTATTACTTTTTCCGCCACGAGCGCGACGACCATGTCCTCGTGCTGGCAGATGGACGCGGCGCCCACCAGCCGGCGCCGGGGTATGAGACGGTGAAGCTGCGCGCCGATTGGTCAGGCCGTAGCGGCGGCCTCGCGGAGGCTTTGTGGGACTGGCAGGAGCATGTGTCGAGCGGCGGCGAGACGCGCTTCCTGCTCCAGAGCTTCGATTATCAGCAGACCCAGACCAAGGATGGCCGCACCGACGGCCCCACGCGCAACCCCGCCGATACGCAGGAAGTCTATGAATTCACCGGCGATTTCGTCGACGAGGGCCTCGCCAATCACTGGACGAAGGTCCGGCTGGAATCGGCGCGGGCGCGCCAGCGGCACTATTCGGGGAACGGCGACGCCATCGGGGTCGCCTGCGGCGGCTCATTCACACTCGATTCCGATGCGGCGTTCGAGCGCGGCAGCGAGTTCATCATCACCGCGCTCGACTACAGCATGTATGCCGAACCCTATCGATCCGGGAATGACGAACAGCCACGCCGCGTCCGCATCGAGGCGGTGACGAGCGACACACAGTGGCGCGCGCCCATCGTCACGCCGCTGCCGGTCGCCGGGCCGGAGACGGCAATTGTCATGGTCGGCGGCGCGGACGATACAAACGTAGATGCAATGGGCCGCATCCGGGTGCGTTTCCTGTGGGGCAAACCGGGGCAAGCACCCGAGAAGGCGCGCTCCTGCTGGCTGCGCGTCTCCCATCCTTCGGCGGGCGCGGCCTTCGGCCATGTTACCTTGCCGCGCACCGATCAGGAGGTGATCGTCGACTTCCTCGATCGCAATCCCGATCGCCCGATCGTGACCGGCCGGGTCTATAATTCGCAGCATGTGCATCCCTATGCGCTGCCTGAGCATCGCACGCGCTCGCTGTATCGATCCCACACGATCGGCGCGATCGGCAGCTATGACGGCGCGGAGAGCACCCCGTCTGCTCCGGGCTACAACGAGCTGAGTTTCGAGGACAAAGGCGGATCGGAGCAGGTCTATCTGCGCGCGCAGCGCAACCGGCTGACCGAGGTGCTGCTGGATGACGAGGCGCGGATCAAGCGGGACCGCTCCGCCACGATCCACCGCGACGACACGACGAAGGTCGAGACCGGCGACTACAGCGTCTCGGTCCAGCAGGGCGAAGCGACCATCGAGGCGGCGCGACGCATCACGCTGAAGGTCGGCCTCAACAGCATCACCATCGATGCGCTCGGCATCGCGCTCAGCGTCGGCACGACGCAGATCCGGCTGAGCGAGACTGGCATCGTGATGAACGGCCTCACCGTCACCGGGGAAGCCGAGACGACGATGACCCTCAACGGCAGCATCACCACCGTGACCGGCGACGCGATGCTCAACCTGCTCGGTGGAGCATTGGTGATTGCATGACCGGCTGGACCCGCACGATCTGGACGGAAGCGCGCCAAATCGGCGCCCTGCTCGGCTGGCCGCCTGCCCCCGGCGACGAAGCCGCGCCCGACCGTTTCTTCGAGGCGCTGAGGGAAGAGGGTCGCATCCGGGATGCAGTCCGTTTTCTCGGGCAGGCGTTGCCCCGCTACGAGGCCGTGCTCTGGGCGGCACGCAGTATTGAGCGCTGCTCCCCGCAGGCCGATCCGCAGGTAATGGCCACCATCTCCGCCTGGCTGCGCGACCCGTCGGAGCCGCTTCGCCGGGCAGCCTATGACGCCGCCCGATCCGCCCCCGATCCCAGCGCCGCGCGGCTGTGCGGGCTCGCGGTCTTCACCTCCGGTGGGTCCCTCGCCCCTGAAGGGAAGGCGCCCTACCCCGCGCCGAAGGCCACCGCCGGCCGCTTTGCCGCCGGCGCCGTGCTGATCGCGGCGGCCAACAGCCCCTCCTACGATGCCGCGCTGGAACAGGCGCTCGACTACGGAAGCAGGCTCGCCGCGGGCGCGCCGGAAGGACAGCCATGACCCTCATCCTCACCATCCAGGACCGCGACACACTCGACAATGGCGAGCCAGCCAGCCTCCGGCTCGATCGCCATGGCGCGATGATCGGCCGCTCCACCCATGCCGACTGGTGTCTGCCCGATCCCCGGAACCATATCTCGTCCCGCCATTGCGAGATCAGCTATCGCGACGGCGTCTATCTGCTGGCCGATCGCAGCACCAACGGCACCTTCCTCAACGGATCGAGCCAACGGCTGGGTACGCTGCACCCGATCACCGACGGCGACCGCATCCTGATCGGCCCCTATGAAGTGGTGGCGCGCTGCTCGGGGAACGAGGCAGCGGAGCCGGTTGCCGAACCGCAGGTCGTGGCCGAGTGGGGCGGATGGACGCCCGAGCCTCGACCAACGGCATCGTGGACGCCGGAGGCCGCCTCGCCTCCCACCTCCGAACGCTTGGGCGCGCCACCCACGTCGCCGCCCCTGCCAGACGGTGGAGGGTGGGACACGCCGGCCCCGCTCAGCCGTCCCTCCCCGTGGTCGAGTGAGCCGCGCGAGGCGGCACCCCCTTCAGCCAGTGATATCTGGGGACAACTCGCCCAGCAGAGCGAGATCGACTGGTCGCAGGGCGATTTCGGCAGTTTCAAGACGGAGCCCGCCGGCTGGGGTCGGGTCGACGCCCCCGCAGAGGCGGCCGCAGAGACTCCTGCCGAAACGCCGACGTCGGCCTCGCCGTCGCTCGACGGCTGGCCCGCCTTCCTGCAAGGCGCAGGCCTGACACCCGATCAGATCCGCAGCAGGCCCGTCGACATCCTCGCCAACGCCGGCGCGATGTTGCGCCAGATGGTGGCGGGGCTCGTCCTGATGGTCGACGCCCGGGCGCGCACCAAGGCGCAACTCGGCCTGCAGGCGACGAGCCTGGAGCTGGAGGGCAATAATCCACTGAAGTTCATCCGCACCCCGGAACGCGCCCTGCTCCAGCTCATCGAAACACCGGAGCGCGGCTTCATGGACGCTGCCCGCGCGGTGGAGGATGCACATCAGGACCTTCAGGCGCACCAGATGGCGACGCTGGGCGCCATGCAGGGGGCGTTGGCGGCGACGCTTGCCAGCTTCTCTCCCGCGGTGATCCGCGAGCGGCAAGAGAAACAGGGCTGGCTGTCCCGCCTGCTTCCGGGCGCACGCGAGGCTGCGCTGTGGTCCGCCTACGAGCGCGAGTTCGAAGGCGTCGTGCGTGGCGCGGACGAGGCGTTCATGGACATGTTCGCCAAGGAATTCCGCATCGCCTACGAGCGGCATATCACCGATATGAAGGCGCGTCGCCGCGAGAACTAATCGCGGCGACGGGGACTCGCCGGGCCGCCGCCGCTATAGCGAAACTCAGCCGGCCTCAACCAGCGTCGTCGCATCGCAACCGACGACCGCGACCGTCACATTGTCCGGCGCGCCGCGATCGAGCGCCATGTCGACCAGCCGGGTGGCCACCACCCGCGGCGGCATTTCGATCAGCAATCGCTGAATCTCGGGTGCACGGACCATGCGGCTCAGCCCGTCGCTGCACAGCAGGAAGCTATCCCCTGCCGCCACTTCCCCGTCGATCCGATCGAGCGTCAGGCTTTCGCGCACGCCGACCGCGCGGGAGAGGACATGCGCCATCGGATGATTGTCCGCCTCCGAGCGGTCGAGCAGGCCCGAAGCGACCATCTGCTCCACCTGCGAATGATCGGTGGTCAGCGGCGCAAGTTCGCGATCGTGACACCGATAGACGCGACTGTCGCCCGCCCACAGCACGGCGCATCGCACGCCGCGGATCAGCAGCACCGCGACAGTCGACCCGATCGCGCCGCCCGCTTCCGATGCGGCCTGGTAGATTTCGTCGTTCGCGCTTTCGAGCGCCTCGATGACGCCATCCACTGCTTCCTCGAACACCCCGGACAAGACGGCCTCGCTCAGCACCCGGACGATAGTGGAGGAAGCCCATTGTCCCTTGATGTGGCCGCCCATGCCGTCCGCCACAGCCCACAGGCCGTCCGACGGGCGCGCGAGATGGGAATCCTCGTTGATCTTGCGCACGGCCCCGACATGCGTGCGCACGCCCTGCTCGAAGCGGAGCACAGGTGCCATCATCCATCCTTTCCATTCATCACGGGCGCCGCGCCGATCCAATCGGTACGCCAGCCCGCCATTGTCTCGATATCGTCCGCCTTGCCGGACGGGAGCGCGTTCCCGATCATCGCGAGCACGGCCTCGGCATCCAGACCGCCTGTAATGGCAGCCCGCAGACAGGGCTCCAGCCGGCCGGCCACCGGGCGCCATTCCTCGCCCCAGCCCGCCTCGCTCGTGGCGCCCAGTACGAGAAGATAATACCGGCCGACCCGATCGCAGGACGGCACAGCGCAACCCAGCTGCCAGAAGGGTTCGTCTGCCGTGGGCGCAAGCAGAAAGCCATGCGGGGGCGTGGCTTCAAGTAGGGCCGCGACATCCTCGCCGCCGCGCCTGCTGACATCGGCAAGAGCAGCGGTACATCGCGAATCCCAGGCGTTGCGCTGTGCGGCCGTCATCCCTCGACAGATGAAATCGCCCAGCGCCGGCAGCTTTCCGAACAGGAAGGCTCCGCTCATCGTCACAGTCGCTCCGGGCAATGGAAGGAGAACGGCCCGCCACGCCCAAACGGATTGGTAGTCGATGGCAGGCGGATGAGGATGCTCGCCAACTGCTCGCCCGCGCCGAAGGTCGCCTGAATGGCGGACGCGCCGGCGTTCCGTAGCTGCGCGTCATCCACCACATGGAACAGCGCCCAGGCCCCATCGGATTGGTCGCGATGGACTTCCTTGCCGCCCGAGAGCAGAGCGACATGCGCGTGTGGAAGCCCCGTCGGTGTCCAGATCAGCGGGTGGGCACCCATGTCCTTGGCGTCGAGCCGATAGGTCGTGCCGCCAGCCGAGATCTCCACCGCGTCCACTCCATGGCCGAGCGACGCGAGGCTCACGTTGAGCGCCAGTCCGCCCGAAACCAGATCGCGGATCGCTGCTGCCTTCTGGAACTGGGTGGCGCTGGACGGGCTGAATCCCTGTCCGACCGGGTCGCTCCCTCGCCATCGCCAGACGGGTCCGGCGGTGTCGAGCAAAGGCTGCAACCGATCGCGCGCGAAGCCATCGATCTGGCCATTGGCGCCGTAGACGCGCTGGAGATCAGCGACCGCGACATCATTTCGCGCGTTGCGAACGAAGGGGTAGCGCCCCTGCTCGACCGACAGGCAGGCCGGCAGCACATTGGCCGCATATTGCTGGTTGAGCGTTGATTGCGCGGTGCGTGTGGCAGCGCCCCGGCCGCGCCGCGTGGCCTGGGCGACGAAGGACTGGAGCTGGGGGGGCGCCACGACGCCAGCCGTCGACAGGTCTCCAAGCGCGGTGGCGAGCTGTCCCTGCACCGCGCCACCGTCCAGCGTCACGCCCGGCACGCCCGCCGCCGTGGTGGCCGCCGCCGCCTGACGGATAGCCTTGACCAGCTCGTCGACCGGCGCCGCCGCGCTCACATTCTGGCCGGCGAAATCGGCGTCACCCCGGAAATGATCCTGAATCGCGCGGCCTGCGTCGAAGCCTCCGGCCATCTCGGCACCGTCGCTGCCCAGCGTAGTGTTGCGCCGGGCCTCCAGCAGCAGCGTCTTCAGCGGAGACGGCGTCCGGGTGAAGGCGCCAAGCGCTGCGCGGTCGGAGAAATAGTCGGCCGGCTGCGGCGTACTCAGAACCGTGTCCCACGCCTGGATATAGTCCCGCGCATAATCCTGCGCTACGGCCGCGCGCATCGCCGGTAGCTGGTCCCGGATCGAGGCCTTGGCCGCGTCCGGCCCCAATACCCAAAGGTCCCGGCCCAGTTCCGCCTGCACGTCGAGCAGGCCGGGCCGATAGGATTTGCGATAGCCGTCGGCCGTGAAGAACCACGGCACCGACATCTGGAGCACCGTCGCGCCGTTGGCGAAGGCCTGTGCATCCCCGCTCGCCAGCACGGTGTCACCCCGCCAGTCAGGCTGGCCCACCGCGGCAGCGCGCTGACGCAGCACCGCATAGGCACGATCCGCGACGGAAAGCGTCTGTACTGCCGCGCGGGTGCTGGCGATGAGCTGCCCATCAAGCGGTGCACGCCGACCCGGCCAGACACGACCCAGATCAGGATCGGCGAGCAGCGCGTCTAGATGTCGTTCCAGCCGCGCGCGGACTTCGGCACGATCCGCGCCTGACAGCGACTGGGTCCGCCAGTCCTCCGTCACCCACGCGCGCACTGCATTGGCATCCAGCGGGCCATAGCCCCCCAGCATCAGATAGGTCTTGAGCGGTTCGTAGAGTTTGATCGGCTGGTCGGCGTCCTGCCGCATCACCTGTTCGAGGCGCAGCAGAATGCGTGGCAGCATCACGCGCTGGAGCGAATCCAGATAGGCCTGCCGCGCCGCATCCGCGTGACCCGCCTGAAACAGGCCGAGCCGCATCGACCAGGGCGGACGGCCCGTCTTCTGGTCGGCAAAGCCGCGCGGCATCGTCCGCAGCCGGTCGAGCAGCGCCAGCGCCTGTTCCAGATCGGGGTCGCTTTCGCGCACCTCGACCAGATCGATGCCGTTCGCCTGCTCCTGCCCGATCGCCTGCTGCCCGTCGGCGAGAAGGGCCGACTGCAACGCCTTGTTGCGGGCGAAGCTGTTGGTCCACAGTCCAATCGTCGCAAGGCCGACAACCGCCATCGCGCCCAGTGCCACGCCCATGACAATCCGCCGCCGGCGCCGGATGGCGGGTTCGGCACGAACGAGGCCGGCTTCCGGGAAGATGACTTCCGCCAGCAGCCGGTTGAGGAAATAGGCCTTGCCGCGCGCACCACCTCGAACTGGCGCCTGCTCCTCCTCGTAGACCGCCGCCATCGCACTCAGCACGCGGTCGAGCGGCGCGCCTTCCTGAACGCCGCTCGCGAAGTAGAAGCCGCGCAGGATATGGCTCCCCCCCTCGCCCTCCGGCGGGCAGGCGCCCTCGACAAAGCGGGCGAAGCGCGCGCGCAGAGACGCGAGCTGCGCCGGAAACGACAGGATCAGGCTGCGGCGGCGCTGGTCGGGCTCGTCCTGAAGACGCTTGGCATTGCGCTCCCAGACCGCCTCGATCATCTGGTCGAACTCTGCAATCACTGCGGCCGCGTCGATCGGCTCGCCGAGCGTGAAGGTCGCGCCCAGCACCGCGCGCCGCCCTTCGGCACCCAGATCCGCGAAGAATTCGCCGAAGCCCGCCAGCAGATCAGTCTTGGGGAAGAGCAGATAGACGGGCGCGGTGACACACAGCAAACGGCGCAGCTCCGCCAGACGTCGGCGGACGGCAGCAGCATGGGCATCCAGCTCCTCGCGCGTGGCCGACATCAACTCGTCGACGCCCAGCGCAACGAGGACGCCGTTGATCGGTTGAAGCGGGCGGACGCGGCGGAGCAGCCGAAGGAACTTCTCCCAGCCTGCAGCATCGGCGGCTGCATCCGAATCCTGCGTCGTGTAGCGACCGGCCGTGTCGACCAACACCGCCTCGTCCGCGAACCAGAAATCCAGATTGCGCGTGCCACCCACGCCCTTCAGCGCGCTGTCGCTCCATGGGAAGCGCACGCCGGAATTGATAAGCGCTGTGGTCTTGCCCGCGCCCGGCGGCCCGATGATTAGGTACCAGGGCTTGGCGTAGAGATAATCGCGCTTACCATTCGCCGTTTGCTTGAGCCTGACGAGCGCGTCCTGCATCCGGCCCGACAGGAGATCGCCTTCGGCCTCTTCAGGCGTGGGCTCGGCGAGTTCAGTACCAATGCTGGCAGACGCCTTGCGCCCCCGCCACCAGCGCCACGCCGCCGCCGCCGCGAAGCACAGTGCGACGATGCCGATCAGGAGCAGGCGAATCCACGCATCCCGCAGCGCGGGGAACAGCGTCGGCAATCCGATCGATGCCAGTAGCGCCAGGATGAGGGCGGCCGTGCCGGCAAGCGCCCACCAGCCACGCATGAGCTTTTCCATGATGTCACTGGCTCCGTGGAATGATGATCTCGACGCGACGGTTGAGCGCTTTGCCGTCTGGCGTGGCGTTACTGGCGATCGGCTGGGTCGCGCCCAGTCCCGCTGCCGTCACTCGCGACGGATCGGAGAGATGGCTGCGGAAGATGCTCGCGACGGCCTCGGCCCGCGCCTTCGACAGAGCGAGATTGTCCGGGAAGGTGAGCGTCGAGATGGGATCGCTGTCGGTATGACCTTCGATGCGGACGCCACCCTTTTCCCTGTTCACGGCATCGGCAATGCGCTCGAACAGAGCCTGCCGCCCCGGCTCCAGCGCATCGGAGCCGGACTGGAAGAGCTGCCCCACCGTTGTGCGGACCCGCAGACTGGTGGGGTCGTCTTCGACCACGACGAGCTTGCGGGCGATCTCGTCGGCAAGAAAGCCCTGCACGCGCTGCTGCTGCGCGTCGGTCTGCTGAGGGGGTGGTGCCGCACTTCGGGAAAGCCGAAGCGGCTGGTCCGGGTTGATCGCCAACAGCGTCGCCATCGAGGGCTGGCCGGTCTCGATCAGCACCAGCCGCAGCCCCAGCACCACGAGCAGCAATACACCCAGCAGAATACTCGCCGCCAGCGCCAGCGGCGCCCAGAAGCCGACCCGGCTAAGCGGTGTCGGCTTGCCCCGCCAGTGCGGCACCAGCTCCACGTCGGACACGCGGCGCGCATGGGGAAGTGCTGCAAAGGCGCTGGTGATGATCTGGCGCAGCCGGCCGCGCCCGTCGTCGCTCACCCGGTGCCTGCCCTCGAATCCGGCCGCGAGGCAGGCATGGTAGAGTTCGATCAGCTCGGCATAATCGGCCGGACGCGACAGCATCTCCTGCAGGAGCATCCAGAAGCGGTCGCCGCCGATATTCTCGCCGAACCCGCGCACGATCATGCTGCGCCTCGCCCATTCGGCGCCGTCCGCCGCCTTGCCCGGTAGATTCTGCGCAACATCGTCCACCGTCGCATAGACGGCATAGCGCGCGCGGCGGCGGGTCTCGTCGTCATAGCCGGCGCTTGCCAGCGCATCGTCGAAGCGCATGGCGGCGGCGGTGGCCTTCTGGTGGAGCTGCGGCAGCTCGATCCGGAGCCGGCCGGAGCGCACCGCGGCGATAAGCGCGAGGAGCGGCGCCCCCGCCTCCAGCATGAGGTTGCGCGGATGCGCCCGTGGCGGCGGTTCGGGCATGTCCTCGTCGGGCATGAAGCGCATAGGCGGTGCCATGAGGGCGGGCGCATCGCGATCGGCATTCGCGGCAGAAGGGACAAAGGCGGTCCCGCCGCCACCGCTGACGACCCGGGACCGCAGTTCCTGAAGGGGCGTCGAGCGGAACACGGTCCGCTCACTGTCGGCGCGATCGTCGCTCATCGCGACGCCGCCTTCTTGACGCACCACAGTTCGAGTTTCAGCTCCGGCCAGTCACCCGCGACATGCAGGCCCAGCGCCGGCGCGCTGGCGAAGGCCGCCCAGTCAGGCGAGGAGCGATCCAGCTCGAAATAGACATAGCCGGGAATGCCGCGGATCTGGGGCGGCGGCGTCGGCGTATGGCGGAGCGGCACGCCGGCCAGCGCTGAGTCCACGATCTGCCGCATCTTCTGCACGGTGCCGATCTTGGCGACGGACGGGAAACGCGCCCGGACATCGTCCAGCGACATTCGCGCACTGACCGCCAAATAGAAATAGCCGGTCTGATAGAGCGCGGGATCGGCGATGCGGGACGTGTAGGCGCCCGGCCCCGCCTGTTGGAGCGGAAGCTGAATGGCAGAACGATCGTAGACCGCCGACAAGGCCGCCTGGATCGCCTCCACCACCGGCTCGAACGTCTCGCGCAGCTGCTCATGGTCATAGGCCGGAAAGGGCGGCGGGCGGCGATCGGGATGGGTCAGAGTGGCAAGCTCGCCCGCCATGCCGAGGAATGCCTCGTACAGCCGCTCGGGATGCACCATCGGCAGCGCCGCGAGATGGTCGAGCTGCCCCTTCCAGCGGTTGAGCGCCTGGAGGAGCAGGAAATTGGCGAAGGTCTCGGCTCCGCCGTCCGTGGCCTCGACAGCGCGCACGGCCAGCTCCTCGATCCGCTGCGTCGAACGGCCGATGATGTCGGAGAGGAAGCCCGAGAGCCGCGTGCTGGCGCGGATGTCGAGCGCCGGCGGGATATAGCGCTCATCGAACAGCAGCGCGCCCGCGCTCGTCTCGCGGATGCGCGCAAGGCCGAGCAGGATACGGCCATAGGTCTGGTCACGGGTGATGCCGAAGGCGAGATTGGGGCGCGCGATTTCGAGGGGTTCGCTGGTCCGCTCCTCGGCGAAATTGTCGATGATCTCCTGCTCGTCCACAATGAAGCGGACGGCCTCGCTTCCCGCTTCCTCGCGCAATCGATACTCGACCGCGCCCGGCTGATGCGCGGGGATGGTGAGCTGGACGAGCGCGTCGCGGGCATCGAGTGGCACGTCGATCGCCGGGGGCGGCGGCAGGTCGCCGGGGATGGAGAAGGTCAGTCCGTCCGGCAGGATGCCAACCAGCTTCTCGATCGCGAACTTACCCAGCGCGGCAAGGTCGCGATTGATCTGAACCTCGATCAAGCCCCAGCGATAAGGTCCGCTGCCGCGCGACTGGGCTGCCACTACCGCGTCGACATGACGATCCTGCTGCTGAAAATGCTGCTGACGCAGGAACAGCCCCTCTCGCCAGGCGACCCGCCCGCCCTTCACAGAACGTCCTTCGCGACAGACAGGTTTTGGACCGGTGTGAAGAGCATCGACCGAGTTTCCCGATAACCAGATGCCCTCGGAAATGCCGGCCGGCGGGTTTCAAAGCGATGTCGCCAGAGAAATCCCGGGTTTCAGATGTAATGTCAGCGGCGGGCGGCGACTCGGGAGGCGACGACGCTCCGATTCCGTGGCGTTCGACGAACGCTTTCCAAATCGACAGCGCTCGTCAATCGGAGCCGCGACCCACCCCGTAACCCTTTCCACTCGTCGCAAGACCGATCGCGTCGATGATAGCCCATGTCGCCGCAACATTGCCTCGGACGAAACGCGATCTAGAGCAGCGTCCTTGCGCACCGGGGGGTGGAGCCGAACATGCGAATGCTTGAGGCGTTTGACACCGTTACCGAACCCCATGCCGCAAGGGTGCTGGTCGTCGACGACGAACCGGCAATGCAGCGGATGATCGTCAACTATCTGAACGAACAGAATATGCGGGCCACTGCCGTTTCAGGGCGCAAGGGCCTGCTGCATACGTTGGCCGTGCGCGAGCCTGACCTGGTGGTGCTCGATCTGCATCTCGGCGAAGATGACGGCCTCGACCTTCTGCGCGAGCTGCGTAGCAAAAGCATCGTCCCCGTCATCCTCATCACCGGACATCGGCGCGACGAGATCGATCGGGTCGTCGGGCTCGAGCTGGGCGCCGACGACTACATCACCAAGCCGTTCGGGCTACGTGAGCTGCTCGCCCGCATCCGCGCGACTCTCCGCCGCCGCAACATGGACAGCCTGACGCCCGCGCGACGCACCGAGCATCGCTACAGCTTCGAAGGCTGGCAGTTCGACCAGCGCAGTCGCGAGCTCCGTTCCCCCGAGGGGCAGAGCGTGCCGCTGACCAAGGGCGAATTCGCATTGCTCAGCGCCTTTGTCGCAGCACCACACCGCTCGCTCAGCCGCGAACATCTCCTTCAGGCGACGCGCCTGCACGAAGATGTGTTCGATCGCAGTATTGACGTGCAGATCCTGCGCCTTCGCCGCAAGCTGGAAGACGATCCGCGCGCGCCCCGCTTCATTCGGACGCAGCGGGGCGTGGGTTATGTTTTCGACGTCGACGTGCGGGTGAGTTGAAGCCCGCTCTGCCCTTTCTCGCAATCGGACTGGGGGCAGCGTCGCTGGGTGCCGCGAGCCTGCCAGCGTTGCGTTCCCACACGGGCCCGGACGCGCGTTATCCGGTACTGCCCCTGCCACCGCCGCCCGCGCTCGATCCCGCGAAGGTGGCGATCGGCGAGCACCTGTTCCTCGATCCCCGCCTCTCCCTGCATGGCCGGATCAGCTGTGGGTCCTGTCATGACATTTCCACCAACGGAGCCACCGCCCAACGGATCGACGCCGGCGACGACGGCACGCCGATGCGGCTCAACACGCCGACGGTCTTCAACAGCGTATTGAATTTTCGTTTCACCTGGACCGGCCGCTTCCGGGCGGCTCCGGACATGATCGCCGCTTCCCTCCGCAGCCAGCACGTCATGGGCGGCGACGGACCCGGCATCCAGCGCCTGCATGCCGACGCCGGCCTTTCCCGTCAGGTACGGGCCGCCTATCATCGCGATCTCGACGAGACTGCCGCTATCGATGCGCTGACGCTCTATCTCCGCTCGCTGACAACGCCGAACGCTCGCTTCGATCAATGGCTCGCGGGCAATCCCAAGGCGCTCACTGCGCAGGAGCAGCGTGGATGGGCGCGTTTCCAGTCGGCCGGCTGCGCCTCTTGCCATCAGGGCGTCAATGTCGGCGGCAACCTCTTCCAGCGGCACGGGATCTTCCATCCGCTGGCATCCCCCGATCCCGTCATCCTGCGCGTGCCGAGTCTCCGCAACGTCGCGACGACGGCGCCCTATTTCCACGACGGCAGCGCGCCGACCCTGTCATCCGCCGTCATAGCGATGGCCCATGCGCAGCTCGACATCACGCTGTCGTCCCGCGACGTCGACGACATTGTGGCCTTCCTCCAAACATTGACCGGCACTTATCAGGGCCATCCCGTCCGGGCGTCGAAACGGTGAAGCCTTGGCGCGTTATGCTCGCGATCGCTACGCTGATCGCCTGTGCCGCGCTCTGGATCTTATTGATGCCCGGCATGGCCAACCCGCGTTGGATCCTCGAGGCCCATCACGCGCTCGACAGCTACGCGCTTGCCGATCGCGCGCTTCAGCGCGACCTGCTGAGCGCGCGCGCCGGCCTGATACGAAACTATGACCCGATGACCGCCGATACGGCGGAAATCGAGGCCTCCCTCTCCACGCTCACCCGCCTGTCGGCCCATGATCCCGCCCTGGCCGCAACAGTCCGCCGCCTCGCGCGGGACGGCAACGCCCGGATGGCACTGACCGAACAGTTCAAATCGGACAATGCGCTCCTCCAGAATTCGCTGGCGCGGCTTGCCGTCGCACCCTCGTCACGGCACGCATGGAAAGCCGCCAGCCTCCTCTCAGCACACGTCCTGCGGCTGACACTCGACACCACGCCCAATGCGGTGGCGGACGCCGAGCTCGGCATCGCAAGCTACGAACGTTCCGCGGGCTTCATCGACAGTGAAGAGGCACGCCAGCTCTACAATCATGCCCGCCTGCTCGTCCACCTGCTGCCGGCGGTCGACCAGATTGCCGCCCGTTTTCAGGCAGTTCCGGTCGATCTGGATCTCGCGCAAGTTCGGCTGACAATTACGCAAATCGACGAGCGGATCGGCCAGGATCTGCACCGCCGCAAGCTGGTCCTCATGGCGATAAGCGCGTTCACGCTGATCGTTTTCGTGATCCTGGCGCTGGAGATTTATTTGCATGTCCGGTCGCTCCGCCGTCGGGGCGATTTCGAGCATCTGCACGCCACGATCCTCGGCTTGATGATCGACGTGCGTTCCCGCGAGCTTCCGGCCCGGATCGAGCGCGCGTTGGAGCGCCTCGCCCACTATGTCGATGCAGACCGCGCTTATCTGCTGCTGAGCGACGCCCGTTCGACCACCTATCTCTGGTCCCGCAGCGGAGCATTCACATCGGCTCATACGCGCACAGTGGTCGAAGCGGCGGCGAGTCATCAAGCGTGGACGGACGACCGCATCTATATGCGCAGCCTCGCCGTGCTGCCCGCCGACCAGCGGCTTGCGATCGGGCAGAGTGGCCCCCTTCCGAGTTCTCTGATCCTGCTGCGCTCGCCGGAGAGCGAGGGCACCGTCGTGCTGGGTATCGAAGGCGGAAAGCGCTCCTTGCGTATCGAGCCGGAGACCATGACCGGTCTCTCCGCTGCGCTCGTCGCAATCCTCCAGGCGCTCCACCGCGACCAGTTCGAGACCGAGCGGCTGGAGTTCGAGCGCAAGCTCGCCCAGGGGCGCCGAATGGAAACCATTGGCACCTTTGCCAGCGGCATCGCGCACAACGTCAATAACATCATCGGCGCGATCGCGGGCTTTGCAGAAACGGCAGAGCTCCATGTCAGGAAAGAATCGGTCGCGAGCCTTAATCTCGTGGAAATCCGCTCGGCAGTCGGGCGAGCGCGGACACTGGTCGATCAGGTGCTGCGCTTCGGGCGCCGCGCCGAAAGGCCGCTTGAGGCCCTCGCTCTCGGTCCCTTCGTCGAGGAAACGGCGCGACTGCTCGGCGCGTCGCTTCCGTCCGGGATCACCCTCAAGCTAGGCGACCATATCCCGTCGATCACGCTCGAGGCGGACGCGGTTCAACTCCAGCAGGTGCTGCTCAACCTCTGCCATAACGCTGCGTCCGCCATGCCGGAGGGTGGCACCATCCGCTGCGACATCGAGAATTTCGACATTCGCGGGCCCCGGCGGCTCAGCCATGCGGTGATCCGGCCGGCCGACTATGTCGTGATATCCGTGTCGGACGAGGGCCATGGCATTCCGACCAGCGTCCTGCCGCGTCTGTTTGATCCCTTCTTCACCACCCGGCAAAACGGCACCGGCCTCGGCCTTTCCACAGCATGGGAGATCGTGCAGCAACATGGTGGCTCGATCGACGTTCAAAGCGAGGCCGGGCGCGGAAGTCGCTTCGCGATCTGGCTCCCTCTCATCGGCAAGGAACGTCCCGCTGCCCAGCAGACCATCCACCGGGGAGAGGGCCAGACCATCCTGCTCATCAATCCCGATTGCGCGGCACTGGAGCGTGACGAGGAACTGGTCGCGGCGCTCGGATATGAACCATGGGGCGTGACCACGATCGACGCGGCGCTGGGCTGCCTCGAGCAATGCGACCTGCTCCTGATCGTCGGGCTTAACCGGCCTTTCCTGGCGGATGCCCTCGACCGCCTGCTCCCCAACACACCGGATCTGCCGCATGTTGTGGCCGCACCCGTCCCGGATGGCAGAGTGGAGACGCTACATTATCCATTGCGGACGCATGAGCTGGCCATCGCGCTCGCCGTCGCCTGCAAGAACATCGAGAGTGAAGCGGCCTAGCATTGATCCGCCTTGGCGATTGCCGCCCAGCGATTGCCTCGCAGCCATTCGATGCGGCCATCATAGCGACGGAGCGGATTGTCGCCGAACTGGCCGCTCGAAATCGCGCAGCGATTCTTGAACACGCGCTCCACGCAGACGGCCCGGGAGCTGTAGCCAAGCTCGTTCCACTGCTTGCCGTCCCAACGGCGGCACGCAGCGAAATCCGACGTGTTGACCGCTTCGGCATGTTGCCTGAAGGCTGGCCGCAGCGCCTCATCGGACGCCCCGACCGGCGGCGGCGCAAGCACCCTCGCGAGCGCGGGCGGCGTCGGAGCTATTGCCTTATCGACAAAAGTGGTTGCCGTCGGGTGGGCCGGAATGTCCGCGGGCGCTGCATCAATTCTGAGCCAGGTCGAACGCGCGCGCCACCCCTGTGAGGACGCAATGGAGCGAATGCGGCTGGCGAAGTCCGCCGGCGGCTGGCCGATGAACCCGTCCGGCAAGCCGAGACCCAGCGGCCCCTCCCGATCGACGAGCATCACGCCCACCGGCCCCGCCGCGCCGTAACAGGCGGTCACCTGGAACCGGCCATCGCCCAGATCCTGGAACTTCTGCGGCTGGTGGCGTGACAGCTCAGCGAACTGTTTGCGGCCGGATATGAGCAGATGAACCACGCCGCCCGGAAGAATCGAGAATAGCGCGAAGTCACGCTTGGGATTGCGTTCGACGACCGTCAAATCGGTGCGCGCGGCGGGATCTGTTGGACAGCCCGGCGCGCCGGTCCGCAAGGTCAGCTGACGGGTCGCCGACACCAGCCTGAAAGCCTCATCGTCACCACTGGGTTCGAAGCCACGCAGCGCCTCGACCAGATCACAGCGCGTCTCGGGGATCTGGACGACGCCTGCGGAATTGACGGATTGCACAGAAAGGCCATTGGCGCGCGCCGCCGCAATGATCTGATCGTCCAGCGCGACGGGATCATGCGCGCCGCCCGACAGTCGCAGGGACGGCCCGCTGGCGTCCTCGTGCAGCCATGAGCAAGGCGTTGCCTTCAACAGCGTCGCGACGTCGGCCACTTTGGCCGCCGGCAGAGGCGAAGCCGGTCGCGAAATGACCGATTTCGCCGGAGCGGGTACCGGCTCCCGTACGGGGCTCGCATGGTGGAAGAGCAATACCGATCCCACCGCAACAATGGGCAGGGCCACCGCCGCGCCGATCCAGCGCCGCGAGGGCTTCGCGCCCTTGCGTTCCTTCGACCGGACGGGAACGGGAGGCGGAACGATCGCGAGCTTCGCTTGCACTTCCGGTTGAGGCAGAGGCTCAGCCGGCAGGAAAGTGGTGAGGGGCGCGTCAGTCTTCTTCGCCGGCTCGGCGAGATCGTTGGCAACGACCACCGCCTCGACGCGCGGAGGCTGCTCCTCGCTTACTTCGATGTGCTCGAGCTCGGCCAGCACATCCGCCATGGAGCGGATGCGCTCGCGCGGATCGGGGATCAGCATCCGGCTCAGCAGCGGCTCGATGGCGGCGGGAAGGCCTGAAAGGTCGGGCCCCTCGCGCCGCCGTTCGATCGCTTCCGACAGCGTCTTGCCCATGTCCGGCGCGTGACCGCGCACGAAGGCCAGCAGCACCAGCGCGGATGAGTACACATCCGTCCAAGGCCCGACCTGTCGGTCGAAATCGCCGAACTGCTCTGGCGCAACGTAGCCGAGCTTGCCGGCGAAACCGTCGCCGACCACGGTCTCGGCGGTCACATCGAGGCTCTTGGCAATGCCGAAGTCGATGATCTTGGCGCGCTCCAGCAGACCATCGGGTAGCAGGATGTTGTCGGGCGACATGTCGCGATGGATCGCGCCATGCTCATGCGCTGCCTCCAGCCCCGACGCGAGCCTCCGGGCGAAGCGCACCACGGCGTCGATGCTCGGTCGCGTGCCGTCCAGATGAGCGGAAAGCGGCTCGCCGTTAATGAAATCCGTGACGATATAGTAGAGATCGAGCTCGGGATCGCGGGCAAGCACGCGATATTGGACGATCGCCGGGTGCGCGATGCGGGTGAGCACCTGCGCCTCCTTGCGGAACATCGCCAGCACTTTGGGATCTGCGGCGAGATGGCTGCGCATCGCCTTGATCGCGACGCGCTCGTCGCTCTCGATGTTCACGCCCTCGAACACCTCACCCATGCCGCCACGGGCAATGAATCGATCGACGCGGTAGATGCCGTTCAGTACGTCGCCGGGTTCGAGGCTGATGTCGCGGCGCGAGCCACGACGCTCACCAGCGCCCGCGCTCACCTCCTGCGCCACGACGGTGCGACCATCGCCAGGAATGTCTTGGTCGTTCACGTCATCGGGCCCTGTCATCATCGCGATCGTCCGCTCATTCCGCCGCTTCGAGGCGGACGGTGGCCGCCTCGGCGCTGTCGGCATAGCTGTAGGTGAAACCCTGCCCGTCCGCGCCGACGCGGATGGTGGCAAGGCGCCCGCCCGCCGCCTGCCGCTCCAGCACGGTGGTCGACAGTTCGGGCAGCATCGAGTTGGTGAGGATTGCGTCGATCATGCGACCGCCCGACGCCACTTCCTGACAGCGCGACACGATGAGATCGACCACCGCCCCGTCATAATCGAGCAGCGCCCCGAGATTGTCGGCCACCCGACGGACGACGCGATCGAGCTGGAGCCGCACGATATCGCGCAGCACATTGGCAGACAGAGGATGGTAAGGCAGCACCATCAGGCGGCCAAGGAGCGCCGGCGGAAAGACCTTGAGCAGTTCCGGCCGCAGTGCCTGCGCCAACGCGTCCGACGCGGGCGTCATTTCCTCATCCTCGCAAAGCGTGGTGATGAGCTCGGTACCGACATTGGAAGTGAGCAGGATCAACGTGTTGCGGAAGTCGATGTAGCGGCCTTCCGCATCCTCCATGTAGCCCTTGTCGAACACCTGGAAAAACATCTCATGGACATCCGGGTGGGCCTTCTCCACCTCGTCCAGCAGCACCACCGAATAGGGCCGCCGCCGCACTGCCTCGGTCAGCACGCCGCCCTGTCCGTATCCGACGTAGCCGGCGGGCGCGCCCTTGAGGGTGGAGACGGTGTGCGCCTCCTGAAACTCGCTCATGTTGATGGTGATGAGGCTATCGTCACCGGAATAGAGCAGTTCCGCCAGCGCCTGTGCTGTCTCAGTCTTGCCAACGCCCGAGGGTCCGCAAAGCAGGAAAACCCCCACCGGCTTGGACGGATTGTCGAGCTTGGCGCGGCTGGTGCGGACGCGCTTGGCGATCGCGTCCATCGCCTCGTCCTGGCCGACCACGCGGCGCTTCAGCCGTTCGTCCATCACCAGTACCGAGGCGATCTCGTCCTTTACCATCCGGCCGACAGGGATCCCCGTCCAATCGCCGACGACGGCCGCAACCATATCTGCATTGACCTCGCCGAACACCATCGGCCGGTCACCCCGCACCTCGGCGGAACGGCGCAGCGCGGCGTCGAGCGCGTCGGTACCCTTCCCGGTTGCTACCACCGCCTGACGGGCCACATTGACCTCCAGGACTGCCGCCTTCTCGGCCTCCCACCTGGTTTCGAGGAGAGAAAGCTCATCCCGCGCTATCTCCAGCGCCTGGACGATGGCCGGGCGGTTGTCGGGGGCATAGCGCCCCTCGCTCTCACGGGTAGCGACCTCCAGTTCCACCTCCAGCAACTCGATCCGCCGCCGCGTATCTTCCACCGCCGCCGGCGTCGCATGCTGCGAGACGGCAACGCGCGCCGCCGCGGTGTCGAGCAGGCTCACCGCCTTGTCGGGAAGCTGGCGCGCAGGGATGTAGCGCTGTGACAGACGGACCGCCGCCTGCACCGCCTCGTCGAGGATCACCACATCGTGATGCCGCTCCATCACGCCCTTCAGCGACCGCAGCATTGCGATGGCGCGATCGGTGTCGGGCTCACCCACCGCGATTGGCTGGAAGCGGCGTGTAAGTGCAGGATCCTTCTCGAAATATTGGCGATACTCGGCCCAGGTGGTGGCCGCGATCGTCCGCAGCCGGCCGCGCGCCAGGGCAGGCTTCAGCAGGTTAGCGGCGTCGCCCGTGCCCGCCTGACCGCCGGCACCGATCAGCGTATGCGCCTCGTCGATGAACAGGACGATCGGACGGAGAGCGCCTTCCACCTCGTCGATCACCTGCCGAAGCCGCTTTTCGAACTCGCCCTTCACGCCGGCGCCGGCCTGCAACAGCCCGATGTCGAGCGCGTGCAGCGACACATCCTTGAGCGCCGGCGGAACGTCACCATCGGCGATACGGCGGGCGAGGCCCTCGACGATCGCAGTCTTGCCGACGCCGGCCTCGCCGGTGAGGATCGGGTTGTTCTGGCGGCGGCGCAGCAGGATGTCGATCGCCTGCCGGATCTCTGCATCGCGGCCGACGATCCGGTCGATCTCGCCGGCCCGCGCCTTCGCGGTGAGGTCCACGGCGAAGCGGGCAAGCGCCTCGCCGGCGTTTGCCTCCTGCGACACGCCGGGCTGCGTGTGGTCGACTTCCGACACCGCGTCAGCGATGCCTTCGCTGGAGCTGGAGACGAGCGCGGCGAAATCCTCCCCGATCCGCTCCACCGACAGTTTGCGAAATTCAGCCGAGATGCCGAACAGCAGCGAGCGCAGCGTCGGGGTTCTAAGCATGGCGAGGATCAGATGTCCGGTCCGCACCTGCCGTGCGCTGAACATCAGAGAGGCATAGAGCCACGCCTTCTCGATAGCCTCCTCGATCTGGGGCGCGAAGTCGGACACGGCGGTAGCGCCACGCGGCAACCCGTCGAGCGCGCGCAACACGTCGCCCGCGACGATGATGTCGTCGATCCGAAAGGCGGTCCGCAGCGCCGCGAGATCGTTCTGCGCATCCTGCAACAAGATGTGCAGCCAGTGTGCCAACTCCACATAGGGATTGCCGCGGATACGGCAGAAGCCCGTCGCCGTCTCGATCGCCTTGAGCGCGGTGGGGTTGAGCCGCCCGAACAGGGCGGACCGACTGATCTCGGTCATGCGATGGCTTCCTCTTTGCGGGTATATGCGAGACGGCGGGCGCTGGCGCCGAGCCGGGTGTCGGAACGGGTTCCGTGAGGGGGGAGCGGGCCGGTCCAGCCCGACCAGCCGAGGCGCCCGCTGCCGCCCAGCCGCGCAGGGCGGATTGCGTTGTTGGCGATTTCGAGCTCGATGTCCCATTCGAGATGGGGCGGCGCGAAGGCATCGAGCGCCTCGGCCAGCAGCGCATAGCGGCGCCCGCCGGGCAGCAGCTCGTTCATTTCCCTGGCGCTCGATACCGACACGACGACACGGAAGGCGTCGGAGACGGTGCGGACCCGTCCGCCGGTCACCGCATCCCGCCCGAGCTTGGCGAAGCCGCGCCCGACGCGACTGCGCTCGTCGGGCTCGATATCGCGCCAGCGCGGAACATGCTCGACAATCCTGACCGGCATCCGCATCAGGTCGCCCAGCGCGTCCTGGATCGCTGCAGGACTGCGCGGCGACGCGTAGAGCGCGGCATAGCGAAGCCGGGCACGGGCCGGGAGCAGCGCGTCGGGGCGCACGCCCTCCACCGCCCCAGTGAGCGCGGCAATGCGATCACCGAAATGATCTTCCGTCGGCCGGTCCGCACT
>FTCZ01006212.1_pt1 | contig 26597 bp, 30 predicted proteins | sample 1658871 | NCBI WGS metagenome assembly FTCZ01 (sample SAMEA3914864, study PRJEB12502) | metagenome | biome: forest; material: soil | place: USA | collected 2012-03-12 | depth 0.3 m | reverse complement strand
GCGGCGACGGCGATGAGCGCGGCGATCAGGCCGTACTCGATGGCGGTGGCACCCTTCTTGTTCGTGAAAATCTTGCGAATGGTCTTCATTTCCGGTCTCCAGTGGTTCGAATCACTTCAGTCACCCGGCTGGATCCAGAGATGCCCCCGTCCCCAGCAATTCGAATCACTAAGCCGACGGGGTTGAGAAAAACTTAATTCGCGAAAACTTCTTCGCGCCCGGTCGTTAGAGATCCTCAATGAGCGTTCTGGACCTTGGTGGAAACGTTGTTCCACATCTCCGTGGTCGTCGTGGCTGCCATTTGCAGCGCTCCGACCATGGTGATGACGATCAATGCGACAATGAGGCCGTATTCGACCGCAGTCGCACCTCTCCGGCTCTTGGCCAGCAGGCAAAGCAAGTGGATCATCGTTTTTTTGCCGCGTACGGCTCCCCAATCTGACTCGCGTGATAGGTACCTTTCGTTAACGAATGACCAACGTGGCAGAGGAACGTACCGAAATGGATCTGATGCCCGTCGTGGCCGTCGCCTTGATCGATTCAGCGGGCCGCGTGCTGGTCGCGCAGCGCCCTGAAGGGAAGGAACATGCCGGGCTGTGGGAGTTCCCCGGCGGCAAGATCGAGCCCGGCGAATCGCCCGAATCGGCGCTCGTTCGAGAGCTCGCGGAAGAATTGGGCATCGCGGTCGATCCGGCGTCGCTCTCGCCGCTGACGTTCGGCAGCGAGCCGCGTGGCCGGCGTCACTTGCTGCTGTTGCTGTACCGCTGCTCTGCCTGGGTGGGCGAGCCGCGCGCGATCGACGCTGCGGCGATCCGCTGGGTCGACCCGGCGGACCTGATGGCGCTCGACATGCCGCCCGCCGATCGGCCGTTCATTTCAACCCTTGCGGCCGAGCGCTGACGCAAGCGAGACGGTCGCGCTGCCGCGCCGCGCGGGCTTGGGTTGGTCGGGTGAAGGCGCCCAACCGGTCAGAAAGATGAGGTCGAACCGTTCCGCCGTGCGTCCGTCGGGATCGGCACGGTCGGCAAAGGCGGTGGCGGCGGCACCCAGCGCGCGGCGGGTGAGCGGGACGCGGCCTTTCAGGACATTGCTTGCCGCCATCCCGCGCAGGTCGCCGAGCAGCCGGAACAGGTCGGGATAACGTACCGTCAGCGTCTCGCTGTCGGCGACAGGCAAGGCGAAGCCTGCCCGGACCAGCAAATCGCCCGCCGAGCGCACGTCGATCATCGGATGGAAACGCGCCGCGGGCCGTTCGGCCTCGGCCTCGAGGAAAGAGGCTCGCGATATGGTCAGCGAGCCGCCGCCGGTGAACGCGCCGAGAAACAAGCCGTCGGGACGCAGTGCGCGGCGTATCTGCGTCAGTGCGCCGGGCACGTCGTTGACGCTGTCGAGCACGCCGGCCGACACGACCAGATCGAAGCTTTCGGGTTCGACCGGCAGCACATCCTCGTCGGACTGGATGCCGTTCGCCCGTTCGGCGAAGATCCGGCCGGCGTCGATCCGCGTCACCCTGGCGCCCGGCGGCGGTACGAACGCGCCGTCGAAGCAGCCGAGGTCGAGTACATCGACGAACGTGCGGTTCACCGCGTCGAGCCGATCGGCGATCCCGTCGAGCATCGCGGTACGCAGGAAATCATGCCCGGCATAGAGTGGCGCGGCGCGGTCGCGGCGCAGACGCCGCGCAAAACGGTCGAAAATCTCCGGGGATTCCATCGTGGCCGCGCTTGTGCCGCCGTCACGGCGGCGCGACAAGAGGCGCATGGGGGTGAGGGACGTTTTCGCCGATACGCTCGCGCTGGCGCTGCCGCCGCGCTGCCCCGGATGCGGCGCTGTGGTGCGCGGCGACCATCGTTTCTGCGCGGCCTGCTGGGACTCGCTCGATTTCCTCGGCCCGCCCTGGTGCGCGACCTGCTGCGCCCCGTTCGAGATCGATCGGGGCCCAGCGGCGCAATGCGCCGCCTGCCTCGATCGCCCGCCGGTCCATGCCGGCGCGCGGGCGGCGGTTGCCTATGGCGACGTGGCGAAGACCGTTGCGCTCAGGCTCAAATATGGCGGCCGGCTCGCCTTTGCGACGACCGCGGCGCGGCTGATGGCGCGGTTGCTGCCCGACGATGCCGATCTGCTCGTGCCCGTCCCGCTGCACCGCTGGCGCTTGTGGGGCCGGGGCTACAACCAGGCCGCGTTGATCGCTGCGGCCCTGTCGCGCGGCAGCGGTGTGGTGCACGATCCGCTGCTGCTGCGGCGTCCCCGCCGGACGCCCGCCTTGCGCGGCATGAACCCGCGCCAGCGTCGCGACGCCGTGCGCGCCGCCTTTTCCGTCGATCGCCGGATCGAGGAGGCGCATGTCGTGCTGGTCGACGACGTCTATACCAGCGGGGCTACTGCCGACGCCTGTGCGCGGGTGCTGCTCAAGGCCGGCGCCGGCAAGGTCAGCGTTTTGTGCTGGGCGCGCGTCACCCGGGACAGCGCCGATTGACAAGCCGGGTCACGCTCTCCACGTCTCTGCCACGATGGCCAAGGTAGAAATCTACACAAAGGCATGGTGTCCTTATTGCGTGCGGGCGATGAAGTTGCTCGCGTCGAAGGGTATCGAGCCGATCGAATATGACGTGACGATGGGCGGTCCGAAAAAGGCCGAGATGGTCGAACGCTCGGGCGGCCGCATGACGATGCCGCAGGTGTTCATCGACGGAAAGCATATCGGCGGTTCCGACGATCTTGCCGCGCTCGACGATGAAGGGGGTCTCGACCCGCTGCTCGCGGCATGACGCGGATCGCGATCCTGCAGATGACGAGCGGGATCGATCCCGCCGCCAATGAAGCGACGATCACCCAGGCCGTCGCCGATGCTGCGTCGGGCGGTGCGGTGATGCTGTTCACGCCCGAAATGTCAGGGCTGGTCGATCGCGACCGCGAGCGTGCCGCGAAGAATCTGTGGAGCGAAGATCAGGATCCGTTGCTCGCCGCGGTGCGCGCGGCGGCGGCCGAGCACCGTATCTGGGTCCATATCGGCTCGCTGATGATCCGTCGCTCCGACGGCAAACTCGCCAACCGCGCGTTCGTGATCGACGACCAGGGCGGGATTCGCGCGCGCTACGACAAATTGCACCTGTTCGATGTCGACTTGCCGACCGGCGAAAGCTGGCGCGAATCCGCCGCCTACACGGCGGGCGAGGGTGCGACCGTGGTCGAGACGCCGGCGGGGATGCTCGGCCTGTCGATCTGCTATGACATGCGCTTTCCCGACCTCTATCGTGCGCTGACCGATGCCGGGGCGACGATCCTTGCCGTGCCCGCGGCGTTCACGCGACCGACCGGCCAGGCGCATTGGCACGTGCTGCTCCGTGCCCGTGCGATCGAGGGTGCCTGCTTCGTCGTCGCCGCGGCGCAGACCGGCGTGCACGAAGACGGTCGCGCGACCTTCGGCCATTCACTGGCGATCGATCCCTGGGGTGAGGTGCTGCTCGACATGGGCGAGACGCCCGGGCTCGGCTTTGCCGATCTCGATGTCGCGAAGCAGGACGATGTGCGGATGCGCGTCCCCGCGCTCAGGCATCGCCGTGCGATCCCCGACGTGGTGCGGGCGTGATCGTCTACGACCTCAAATGCGGCAACGCGCACGTATTCGAAGCATGGTTCGGCTCGTCGTCGGACTATGAGGACCAGCGCGCACGCGGACTTGTATGCTGCCCGATGTGCGGCGACGGCGCGATCGTGAAGGCGGTGATGGCGCCCAACATCGCGACCGGCGGCAATATCCAGACGGCGCAGACCGCGGCGCCTGCGGGACCCAATGGCGTTCCGCCCGAAGTGATGAAGGCGGCGATGGCCGAACTCGCGACGCTGCAGAAAAAGGCGCTCGAAGGATCGACCTGGGTCGGCAACAAATTCGCCAACCGCGCGCGTGCGATGCACGAAGGCGACGAAGAGCATGCCCCGATCCATGGCCAGGCCTCGCCCGAGGAAGCCAAGAAGCTGATCGACGATGGCGTGACCGTCGCGCCCTTGCCGTTTCCGGTGGTCCCGCCCGAAGCCTGCAATTGACCCTCGCGGGCGCCATGAGTACCTAGCGCGGCGTGGTTCCGTAGCTCAGCCGGATAGAGCGCCACTTTCCTAAAGTGGGCGTCGGGGGTTCGAGTCCCTCCGGGACCACCAATTTCCCTCTCGAAAGGAAGGGTCATCGCGACCGTCCTGATCCCCATTCCGTCGCGCGATTTCGATCCCAGCGAAGTGGCGGTCAGCTGGCGGGTGCTGACGCATCATGGTCACCGCGTGGTGTTCGCGACGCCGGATGGCCGGGCGGGCGAGGGCGATCCGGTAATGCTGACCGGCATTGGCCTCGATCCCTGGAGCCGGGTGCCGGTGTTGCGCTGGTTTCGCGCGGTCGGGCTGCTGCTGCGTGCCGACGGCATAGCGCGGGCGTCCTACCGGGCGATGTCGCACGCGCCGGAATTCCAGCGGCCAATGCGTTGGGATGAGCTGTCGGTCGAGGATTTCGACGGATTGCTGCTTCCGGGCGGGCATTGGGCGCGGGGAATGCGCGACTATCTTGAGAGCGCGATCCTGCAGAAGCTGGTGGCGGCCTTCTTTGCCGCGGACAAGCCCGTCGCGGCGATCTGTCACGGCGTGCTGCTGGCCGCGCGGAGCATCGGCGCGGATGGCAAATCGGTGCTGCACGGGCGCTGGACCACCGCACTGACCTGGGTGTTCGAGCGATCCGCGGATGCGATCGCGCGCCGCACGCGCCGGTGGGATCCGGGCTATTATCGCACCTATCCCGATCCACCCGACCGCGCGCCGGGCTGGATGTCGGTCGAGGAAGAAGTGAAGCGCGCGCTGGCGAGTCCGGACGATTTCAAGGACGTGCCACCGGGCGAACCCGATTTCCGCAAGAAGACAAGCGGCATGTCGCGCGACACCATGACCGACGACAGCGCGGCCTGGGTAATGCGCGACGGGAAGTATGTGTCGGCGCGCTGGCCCGGGGACGCGCATACGTTCGCGCATCGGTTCGCCGAAGTGCTTGAGGAGGATTGAGCCAGCTCCCCAACCGTCATCCCGGCCTTGTGCCGGGATGACGGAGGAGGGCTATCGGCAGCCCCTCATCCATTCCCTAACGAAACGGGGCGCCCGCGATGTCGCGAGCGCCCCGTCCGTTACCCCCTGTTGGAAAGGCTTAAGCCTTGACGTGCTTCGAGATGTGCTTGTTCATCTCGAACATCGTCACCTTGTCCTTGCCGAAGACCTTCTGGAGCTTGTCGTCGGCCAGAATCTCGCGCTTGTTGGCGGGGTTCTGCAGGTTGTTCTTCTTGATGTGGTCCCACACCTTGCTGATCACCTGGCTGCGCGGGAGCGGCGCGGAGCCGACAATCGCCGCCAGCTCGGGCGAGGGGGTGACGGGCGCGTGGATGCCGCCGGTCTTGGGTGCAGTAGCCATTGCATTCCTTCCTGTTCGTATGGCCGCTTACATCGGCCTGGACTCGTTACGCCTGTTGGAGCGCGCGCCTCTTGTGCGCTGCCTTTTTCCGCTTGTCACGCCTTAGCGTAGGGTGTGGATGCGGTTTTGTCGCAGGAGTGAAACATGGGCTGCCGCCCTCGTTGCGGACCCATATTGTTCCCGGCCCGCTGGTCCGGGCGGGAAGGGCGCGATTTCGATATTGCGCGATCACCTTATTCTGGGACCCGGGACGGCCCGTTTGCTGTAGCTGCCGAGGCGCCGGAGCGCCGGTATCGCGACGGTTGCCCATGACGCACGAGCGGCTAAAGCGGTCGCACGAACTGGGAGAGAAGCATGAAGACCCGCGCCGCCGTAGCATTCGAAGCGAAGAAGCCGCTGGAGATCGTCGAGATCGATCTCGAGGGCCCGAAGGCTGGCGAGGTGCTGGTCGAGATCATGGCGACGGGTATCTGTCACACCGACGCCTACACGCTTGATGGCTTTGATTCGGAAGGGATTTTTCCGTCGATTCTGGGTCATGAGGGCGCCGGGATCGTGCGCGAGGTCGGCCCAGGCGTGACCAGCGTGAAGCCCGGCGACCATGTCATTCCGCTCTACACGCCCGAATGCCGCCAGTGCAAAAGCTGCCTCAGCGGCAAGACCAATCTGTGCACCGCAATCCGCGCGACGCAGGGCAAGGGACTGATGCCCGACGGCACGACGCGCTTCTCGTACAAGGGCCAGCCGATCTTCCATTACATGGGCTGCTCGACCTTCTCGAATTTTACCGTCCTGCCCGAGATCGCTGTGGCGAAGATCCGCGAGGACGCACCGTTCCAGACCAGCTGCTATATCGGCTGTGGCGTGACCACCGGCGTCGGCGCGGTGGTGAACACGGCAAAGGTCCAGGTTGGTGACAATGTCGTGGTGTTCGGGCTCGGCGGAATCGGCCTCAACGTGCTGCAGGGCGCAAAGATGGCCGGTGCGAATCGAATCATCGGCGTCGATATCAACCCCGATCGTGAGAGCTGGGGCCGCCAGTTCGGCATGACCGACTTCGTCGACGGTCGCGGCAAGGACCGCGCGCAGGTGATCGCCGAGATCCTCGAGCTGACCGATGGCGGCGCCGACTTCACCTTCGACGCCACCGGCAACACCGAAGTGATGCGCACCGCGCTCGAGGCATGCCATCGCGGCTGGGGCACCAGCATCATCATCGGCGTGGCCGAAGCGGGGAAGGAGATTTCGACCCGCCCGTTCCAGCTCGTCACCGGGCGCAACTGGCGCGGCACCGCGTTCGGCGGCGCCAAGGGTCGGACCGACGTTCCCAAGATCGTCGACTGGTACATGCAGGGCAAGATTTCGATCGATCCGATGATCACCCACGTCCTCGCGCTCGAGGAGATCAACAAGGGCTTCGACCTGATGCATGCGGGCGAAAGCATTCGCAGCGTGGTGGTTTTCTAACAGGACGGGGGAGCCATGTTTTCGCACATGATGGTCGGCAGCAACGACCTTGACCGCTCGAAGGCTTTCTATGACGCCTTGTTCGGCGCGATGGGCGGCCGGCCGGCGAGGGTCGACGAGAAGGGCAGGCTGATCTACCTGCACAATGGCGGCATCTTCATGGTCACTGCGCCGATCGACGGTGGGGCGGCATGCCATGCCAATGGCGGCACGATCGGCTTTGCGATGGCGAGCCCGGCCGAGGCCGATGCCTGGCATGCCGCCGGCGTCGCCAATGGCGGTACGCCGATCGAGGAGGATCCGGGCATTCGCCAGGGTAGTTTCGGTCAGCTCTATCTTGCCTATCTGCGCGATCCCGACGGCAACAAGCTGTGCGCGCTGCACCGCATCCCGGCCTGACCGCGTGACCCTGACCCTCAAATCGAGCAACCGCGCGTTCGGCGGCGTGCAGGGCGTGTATGAACATGCCTCGACCGTTACCGGCACGCCGATGACCTTCTCGGTGTTCGTGCCCGACCATAGCCATGGCGCGCGGCTGCCGGTGCTCTGGTACCTGTCGGGGCTGACCTGCACCCATGCGAACGTCACCGAGAAAGGCGAGTTCAGGCGCGCGTGCGCCGAACATGGAGTGATCTTCGTCGCCCCCGACACCAGCCCGCGTGGCGACGACTTGCCCGATGACGAGGCGTATGATTTCGGCAAGGGTGCGGGCTTCTATGTCGATGCGACCGAAGCGCCGTGGTCGGCCAATTTCCGGATGCGGTCCTATATCGAGGACGAGTTGCCGGCAGTAGTTGCCGGCGAGTTTGCGATGGCCGACCTGACAAGGCAGGGGATTACCGGCCATTCGATGGGCGGGCACGGCGCGCTGACCATCGCGCTGCGCAATGCCGGGCGATTCCGCAGCGTCTCTGCCTTCGCGCCGATCGTGTCGCCGCTTCATTGCCCGTGGGGCGAGAAGGCGCTGACCGGCTATCTCGGCAATGATCGCGAAGCGTGGCGGCGTTACGATAGCTGTGCGCTGATCGACGATGGCGCGCGCGTACCCGAGATCCTGGTCGATCAGGGTGATGCCGATGCGTTCCTCGCCGACCAGCTCAAACCCGAATTGCTTGCCGATACCTGCCATCGGGCAGGGATCGACCTGACGCTCCGGCTGCAGCCGGGGTACGATCACAGTTATTATTTCATCTCGAGCTTCATGGCCGACCACGTGGCGTGGCACGCCGCCCGGCTGGGCTGATCACCGCCCCGCGAAGCAGACCAGATTGCCGTCGGGGTCGACGGTGATGAAGGTGCGTGCCCCCCAGGGCTCCGCGCGCAGGAGCTGGTGGAAGGTCGCGCCGGCGCGGTCGAATTCGCGGAATAGCGGTTCGGCTCGGTCGACAGTGATCGTTGCAGACAACGCGTCCTCTTCAGGCGTGCGATAGCCGACTGGGCCATCGGTCGCGCGCAGGTTGATCCGCGCGCCGTCGCGGACGACTTGCGCGTAGAAGGCGGGCTGGCCGTGTACGAAGGCCAGGGCGAAACCCAGACGATCGACATAATAATCGATGGCGGCCGCTAGATCGGTGGCAAAGAGCTGCGGCTCGGCCGCGATGATCACCGGGGGCGGTTCGGTCATGCGCCGATCCTGCGCCACGGCCCGAACGCAGGTCAAGAAAAAGGCCCCGGAGCGAACCCCGGGGCCAGTTTAAACTCCGGCGATCCCGCCCGGAAGCGGGGCCGCCTGCGCCTTAGAATTTGAAGCCGGCAGCGACGCCGAAGCGGCGCGGTTCCAGCGTGAAGATGTTGGTGAACAGGCCCGACGACTGGTCGGTGACATACTGGCCGGTGATCGCGTTATTGTCGGTCAGGTTCGACACGAACGCGCGCAGATACCATTTGTCGTCGCGGCCGTTGAGCTGGATCTGCGCGTTGACCACCGCATAGCCCGGGATGCGATCGACATTGCCGTTGAAGATCGATGCATAGGTGTTGCCGGTATAAGCGAGGTCGGCACGCGGGACGAGGCTCATGCCGCCCATCTCGATCGTGTATTGCGCACCCACCGATGCCTTGTAGGTCGGCGCACCCGGCAGCTTGCTGCCGCGGATGTTGACGCCGACGCCGTCGCTCTGCGTGAAGGGCAGCGCGCCAGTCGGGGTGTTGAACGCCGCACGGAGCGGTGCCGACGGGTTGGCAATGCTGGCGGCCAGCGCCGAGCAGATGCCGTATGCGCCCGTCGCGCCCATCCCCGGGATCGCGGTCGGTGCCATCAGGCCCACGGCGCCGTTGATCGCACCGACATAGGCGTTGACCAGCGCGGCCGAGCCGTTGTTCGACGTGACGACGCAGTTCGAGCCGTTGGTGATGTCCTTGATGATCACCGCGTCCGACCGGCCGCCCGACACGTCGCGCGGGTTCACCAGGAACTTGTCGGCCGACACCTTGGTATTCAGGTAGCTGAAGTTCGCGTTGATCACGAACGCCGGGATCGGGCTGATGATCGCTTCGGCCTCGACGCCGTAGATGTCGGCATTGACGTTGTCATTGACCGAGGTGCGGGCGACGATGCGGCTCAGCTGCAGGCCCTGATACTTGTAGTAGAAGCCGGTCAGGTTGAGGCGCAGCTGACCGCCGCCGAAGCTGTTCTTCGACCCGATTTCGAACGCGTCGACCTTTTCCGGCGCGAAGGTGGTCGGCACGTTGAACGTCGGCGGCAGTGGCGGGTTGATGCCGCCCGATTTGTAGCCACGCGAGTAGGACGCGTAGATCATGTTGTTGTTGGTGATCTTGTAGTCGATCACCGCGCGACCGGTCAGGCGATGGAACTGGACGCTGGCAGTGGCGTAGTTCTGGATGCCCGGCGTGACCGGGTCGAAGTCGACCGCCGCATAGTTCAGGCCCTGGCTGATGTTGGTCGAGCCATACGGGGTCAGCACGTTGAGCGTCAGGTTGCGTGCCTTCACCGACTTGTCGTCGTTATTGTAGCGCAGGCCCAGGGTCAGCTTCAGCTTGTTGGTGAAGGCGAAATAGCCTTCGCCGAACACGCCCCATGACTTCAGGCGGAACTCGTCGGTGTCGTTGCGGTAGAATGGCGTCGACAGGAAGGCGTTGCCGGCGACGCCCGGGATCGCGGCCGAGCTCGCCGCGCCGAGGATGCCCGAGGCGTAATCGAGGCCGAAGGCATTGACGAAATAGTCGTTATTCTCGGTCTTCGAGTCGAAATAGATGCCGCCGAGCAGGAAGTTGAACATCCCGTCGAGATGGCTGTCGATATGTGCTTCGACCGAAATCTGGCGGTTCGACGAGCGCGAACGGTCGAAGTCGAGGCTCTCGGGGAAGCAGCCAATCGACTTGCCGCCATAGACGCCCATGTTGGCCGTGTCCGAATTGGACTGGCAGACGCCGCCATTCGGACCGTTCGGAATCAACGTCTTGCGAACGCCGTTGAGGAACGCATAGGCCGGAATCGCCTGCGACAGGGTGTTGAGGTTTACCAGGCCGGCATTGTTGACGTACGGATTTTCGGCCGCGAGGTTGTAGTCGCTGACGCTGTCGACCGAGTTGCGGGCATAACCGCCGGTGATGTTGAGCGCGACCGGGCCGAAGTCGTGCATGAACTTCAGCGTGTACTGCTCTTCCTCGGCGAAATAGGTCGGATCGACGTCGGCGCGGATCGTGCGATAGTCGTTCGGCGTCTTCACGCCGGCATAGGGATCGCCCACGCCGTTATAATTGAGCGTCTGCAGGCCGAACGGCGCCAGCGCCGGGTTGTTGACGTTGAAGAACTGGGTCGAGGTCAGCACCGCGGCGAGGGTCGACAGGCCGTTCGCGGTCTCGAAGCCGAGGCGGTCGGGCAGGCAGCCCAGCACGCCGGTCGGATCGCGATGGCAGAGCTGCTTCTGGATACGCGCGCGATTGTCGTTTTCGCGGAAATAATAGCCGATCAAATCGAGGCGAGTGTTCGAATCCGGCTCCCACGACAAGGTGCCGCGGACCGACCACAGATCACGATCGTCGACCTTGTTCCCGGTGAACTGGTTGTAGGTATAGCCGTCGCGGTTGAGATACAGGCCGGCGACGCGGATGCCGAGGGTCGAGGCCAGCGGGATGTTGACCATCCCCTTGACCTTGATCGAGTTGTAATTGCCGTATTCGGCTTCACCCGACGCCTTGAAGCCCGACAAATCGGGCTTGGCGGTGATGAAGTTGACCACGCCCGAGGTCGCGTTGCGGCCGAACAGGGTGCCCTGCGGGCCACGCAGCACTTCGACGCGCTCCAGGTCGTAGAACTCGCTCTCGAACAAGCGGGTCGAGAGCAGCGGCATGTCGTTGACGTGGATCGCGGTCGCGCTGTCGCAGGTCGCGCCGACGCAAAGGTCGCCGATGCCGCGGATGGTGAAGGACGACGAGGTGAAGTTCGTCTTGGTAAAGGTGATCGACGGCAGGGTCAGCTGCAGCGACGAAGGATTGACGATCTGCTGCTTTTCCAGCGCCGCGCCGGTGAAGGCGGACACCGCGATCGGCACGTCCTGCAGGCGTTCGGACTGACGCTGCGCGGTGATGACGATGTCCTGGCCGTAGCCGGCGGTCGCGCCATTGTCTTGGTCTGCAGCGGCCGGCTGAGCGGTGGCGGGCGTGGTCGCCTGCGGCTTGGGTGCGGTAGTGTCCTGCGCCATTGCGGGCGAGGCCGCGATCAGCGCAATGGCGGACGCAGCGAAAAGCTCGAACTTCTTCATTGGGTACATCCCCTCATGCAGACGCCCCGATCTTGTGCCGGCTGGCGTGGTTTCCGACGAAGTGGCACGAGCCTATGATGCATGGATTCAAGCCGTCAATGGGCTACAGGCTAGGAAAACCGCGGCTTTCGGGAGATGTTGCGCAAATGGTACAGTCGATTTTCGGGTATGGCGCCTGTGGAAGGCACGCTTGCCGTAACGTCACGCCCTTCGAATTCGCGGAATAGAAAAAATGCACGATCATGATGAAGATCTGAATGACGGCGATCTGGTTGCGCCCGCGCCCAAGATTCCGGTGCCCGACGATGTCGCCGAAGCGGTCCGGACGCTGATTCGCTGGACCGGTGACGATCCGGGCCGCGAAGGGCTGCTCGACACGCCGCTCCGCGTCGCGCGGGCATGGAAGGAATATTGCGCGGGCTATCAGGACGATCCGGCGATCCACCTCAAGCGCGTGTTCGAGGAAGTCGGCGGCTATGACGACATCGTTCTCCTCAAGGATATTCCGTTCCAGTCACATTGCGAGCACCACATGGCGCCGATCATCGGCAAGGCGCACATCGCCTATCTGCCCAAGGATCGCGTGGTCGGTATCTCCAAGCTGGCCCGCGTGCTCCACGGCTTCGCGCGGCGGTTGCAGGTCCAGGAACGGCTGACCGCGCAAGTGGCCGACTGCATCTGCGAGAATCTCAAGCCCCAGGGCGTGGCGGTGGTGATCGAGGCGACGCATGCCTGCATGACCGCGCGCGGCGTGCGCACCCCGGGTGTGTCGATGGTCACCAGCCGCATGATGGGCGTGTTCCGCGACGACGAGCGCAGCCGTCGCGAAGTGCTCGCGCTGATGAACATGCAGGGAAGGGTGTGAGCCGTACCATTCTGGTTACCGGCGGGTCGCGGCGGATCGGGGCGGCGATCGTCCGCGCGCTGGCCGGGGCGGGGCATCGCGTGGTGATCCATCACCATTATTCGCACGATGGAGAGGCGGCGGCGCTGGCCGAGGAACTCGACCCGTCGGGCGAGCGCGCCGCGACGGTGGTCGGCGACTTGTCCGAGCCCGGTGCCGCGGAGGCGATCCTGGCCGCCGCGCGGAGTGCGATGGCAGGCAATATCGACGGACTGGTCAATTGCGCGTCGGTGTTCGAGTTCGACCGTCCGCCGGCGTTCGATCCGGTTCTGCTCGCGAAACTGGTCCCGGTGAACCTGTCGGCGCCGGTCGCGCTGGCCTGCGCGCTCGCCGCGCAGGAAGGGCTGGAGGATGGTGCGGTGGTCAATCTGCTTGACCAGAAAGTGGCCAACCTCAATCCCGATTTCTTCAGCTACACGCTCACCAAATTGGCACTCGACGGCGCGACGGCGATGCTCGCCCAAGCGCTGGCGCCGCGCGTGCGGGTCAATGCCGTATCGCCTGGCCTGACCTTGCCGAGCGGGGACCAGAGCGACGACGAATTTCGTGCCGTTTCAACCGAGAACCTGCTTCGGCGCCCGGTGCAGGTCGCCGAGGTGGCGCGTGCGGTCGAGTATCTGCTGACGGCGCCGGCGATGACCGGGCAGAATCTGTTCGTCGACAATGGCCAGCATTTCCTCAAGCGACAGGGCGACGTCATGTTCTCCACCCCGGGCCGCCGCGATGGTTGAGGCGCGTTATATGCTGCGGCTCGAGGCGCTCGAGGTGCAGATGGGGCTCGGAATCCATCCAGGCGAGTTGGCCGCGCCGCAGCGCGTTCTGGTCTCGGTCGCGATGACCTGCGCCTATCCTGGACCTCCCGAGGACCGGATCGATGCGGTGGTCGACTATGATCGCATCCGTGACGGCATCCGCGCGATCGCGGCCGGGGAGCACGTCATGCTCCAGGAGGTCCTGTGCGAGCGGGTCGCGGCGTTGTGCCTGACCGACCTCCGCGTGGTCGAAGTGACCGTGAAGTCGCTCAAACCCGATATTTTCCCCGACGCGCAAATCGGGTGCGAGATCGTGCGAACCCGCGGGTGAGGGGCGTTGCGATCGGAAACAACCATCATGGGAGGATGATATGACCTTGTCGCTCTATTCCGCCGTCGTTCCGAACTATGTGCAGATCCTGGGTGCGGTTGGTGGCCTGCTCGACAAGGCGGAAGCGCATTGCGCGGAAACCGGCTGCGATCCGGACGATCTCCACCAGGCCCGGCTTGCCGATGACATGCTGCCGTTCGGCTATCAGGTGAAATCCTGTTCTGCGCATTCGATCGGCGCGATCGAAGGCGTACGCGCCGGCGTCTTCTCGCCCGACAGGACGCCCTGGCCGACCAGCTTCGAGGGGCTGCGCGATGCAATCAAGCATGCGCTGGCCGCGGTCGAGGCGCTCGATCCCGATGAGATCAACGGGTTCGTCGGGCGCGACATGCGCTTTGCGATGGGCGAGGTCACGATGCCGTTCACCGCCGAGGACTTCCTGCTCTCCTTCTCGCAGCCCAATTTCTATTTTCACGCGACGACGGCCTACGACATCCTGCGCTGGAAAGGCGTCAAGCTGGGCAAGCGCGACTTCATGGGCCGCCCGCGCCTGAAGCTCTAGGCGCGGTTCGCGGCGCTGAGGACGGCGCGGACCGAGGCGGTCGCGACGTCCTCGTCGATGCCGACACCCCAGATCGTCCCGCCATCCGCGGTCCGGCATTCGACATAGGCGGCGGCCTGCACGTCGCTGCCGTGGCCGATCGCGTGCTCGACATAATCGACGATCTCGATCTCGATCCCGAACCCTTCGCGGACGCCCGCGACCACGCTCGAGATCAACCCGTTGCCGCGCCCGCTGACCGAGGTGACCTTGCCGCGATCGGCGATGCTGCCGGCGAAGATGCGGTCGCCATTGGGCGCCCGCGTCTCGTCATAGGCCTGCAACGACAGCCGTTCGCCGCCATAAGGCAGATAGGTGCGCTGGAAGAGCTGCCAGATGTCGTCGGCGTTAAGCTCGCGGCTGGTCTGATCGGCAAAGGCCTGGACATGGGTGGAGAAATCGGCCTGGAGGCGCTTGGGCAGCTTCAGCCCCTTGTCCTGCTCTATCACCCAGGCGACGCCGCCCTTGCCGCTCTGCGAATTGACCCGGATCACCGCTTCGTAGGAACGGCCGAGATCGGCCGGGTCGATCGGCAAATAGGGGACTTCCCAATAATCGTCATTCTGCTGCTCGCGCGCGGCGAAGCCCTTCTTGATCGCATCCTGATGCGATCCCGAGAAGGACGTGTAGACCAGTTCCCCGGCATAGGCATGGCGCGGATGCACCGGCAGATTGGTGCAGTAGGTCACGGTGTTGATGATCTCGTCGATATCCGAGAAATCCAGGCCCGGATCGACGCCTTGCGAATACATGTTGAGCGCGACCGTCACCAGGTCGCAATTGCCCGTACGCTCGCCATTGCCGAGCAGGCAGCCCTCGACGCGATCGGCGCCGGCCATCAGCCCGAGCTCGGCCGAGGCGACTCCGGTGCCGCGATCGTTATGCGTGTGCAGGCTGATGATCACGTTGTCGCGATTCGGGATCATGCGGCCGAACAATTCGATCTGGTCGGCATAGACATTGGGTGTCGCGCACTCGACCGTTGTCGGCAGGTTGAAGATGATCGGCTTGTCGGGGGTCGGCTGAAGCACGTCCATCACCGCAGCGCAGACTTCCACCGAGAAATCGACCTCGGCGCTGGCGAACACTTCGGGGCTGTATTCGAACCGCCAGTCGGTATCGGGCATCGCAGCCGCGCAATCGCGCAGCATCCTGGCGCCGTCGATCGCGATCTGCCTGATCTCGTCCTTGGTCATCCCGAACACGATCTTGCGCCAGGCCGGCGCCACTGCATTGTAGAGATGGACGATCGCCTGGGGTGCGCCGCGCAGGCTCTCGAACGTGGTCTCGATCAGGTCGCGCCGCGCCTGGGTGAGCACTTGCGGTGTGACGTCGTCGGGGATGCGACCGGTGCGCACCAAATTCTGGATATAGTCGAAATCGGTTGCGCCCGAGGCCGGGAAGCCTACTTCGATCTCCTTGATCCCGGTCTTCACGATCAGGTCGAAGAACCGCGTCTTCTTCTCGGCATCCATCGGATCGATCAGTGCCTGGTTACCGTCGCGCATGTCGGTGGACAGCCAGATCGGCGGCCTGGTGATCGTTCGCGACGGCCATTGCCGGTCGGGCAGGTTGATCGGGGGGAAGGGTCGGTATTTGGTCGATGGATCGCGCAGCATGGCTCTTCTCGTCTGGGTCAGGCGGGGAGGGTCAGCCCTTAGGCGCGGTGCGCGCCGTTGCCGGCACGCGGGATGAACTACGCGCCTAAGGGCGCGTAAGTCGAAGCAGGGTAAGGCCGAGCCCGATCGTCATCGTGAAACCAGCCCTAGCCCGGCAGGGTTAACAAAGTCCAGCGCGTTTCGGCACTGATCCACCGCAATGATCTGGCGGGCGCATTGTGGCAGCATTGCTTCCCTGTAGGAGAGTATCATGCGCCAGATCATCTATCGCAGCACGACGACCGCGGGCAGTAGCCGCGCCGCCGACGACATTCCCGGCATCCTTCGGCAAGCTGTCGCGCGCAACGGGATCGATGGCATCGCCGGCCTGCTTTATACCGAGGACGACGCTTTCCTGCGGGCGATCGAGGGACCGCCCGAAAGCATGTCGGAGCTGCTCGCCCGGCTCTACAATGACGAGCGGCATCGCGACCTGAAGATCCTGGTCGACCGTCCGGTCACGCATCGCGAATTCGGCGACTGGACGATGATCTATCGCGACCGCCGCGAGGGGCCCGACGAGTTCGACGACCGGCTGCGCGTACTGCTCGCCGGCGTTTCCGACGAGACGGTAGCGCATTTCCGCGCGCTGCAGCCGGCCTAGCGGACTCAATCGCCGAACAGAGCGTCGACGGGGCTTTTGGGCATGCACCACAACGCGGCGACGACCGCTGCCGCGGCAATCGACAGCCACGGCGATACGAAGGCGAGCGCGGCGCCAGCGATATAGATGAGCAAGGCGACCACGCCCTTGCGCGATGTCTGGCGATAATAGGTTTCCGCCGCCTCGCCCCGCGCACCGGTCTTGCGGATCACGTTCTGCAAGGGGACGTAGAAGATCGCCGGAAAGATCATCGATGCGAGATAGACGATCGCGCCGTCGCGGCTGAAATGCTGTTCGCCCAGATAGGCGGTGGTGAACGGGATCAGCGACAGCGCGAAGAGCAGGGCGAGGTTCAGCCAGACCAGCGAATTGGTCACCGCTTTGGCATGGCTGAACAACCGGTGGTGGTTAGCCCAATAGATGCCGACATAGGCAAAGCTCAGCGCATAAGCGAGGAACACCGGCCACAGCGTCAGCAGCTTGTCGAGCCCCGGCGCTTCGGGGGCGTGCAGCTCGAGCACCATGATGGTGACGATGATCGCCAGCACGCCGTCCGAAAACGCCTCTATACGGCCGACCCCCGGTTTACCCTCGACGTCTTCGCTCATTCGGCAGTGAACCCCGCATTGATCACCAGGGCGACGTTATCCGAAACCAGGGGGACGTCCATCCCCATCGCAAAATCGCTGCGCTTGATCGTCGCGGTCGCGGCGAAGCCGATCGCTTCCTTCTTGTCGCCCCAGAATTCGGGGCCGGCGCCGATGAAGCGGACCTTGAAGGTGACCGGCTTGGTCACGCCTTTGATCGTCAGGTCGCCGGTCATGGTCGCGGTCGAGCCGCCGGTCTGGACGATCCGGGTCGACACGAAACGCGCGGTCGGGAATTGCGCGGCGTTGAAATAGGTCGCGCCGATCAGGTTGGTGTCGAGCTCGCCAACCGTGGTGCGGATCTTGTCGATCGGAAACGACACGTCGACCTTCGAATTGGCCGGCGCCTTGGTATCGAGCACCAGGCTGCCGGCGCCGTTGGTGAACATGCCGGTATAATCAGTCCAGCCGAGATGACCGACCGTGAACAAGGCCTGGGTGTGGAACGGATCGACCTTGTAGCGGCCGGGCTTGGCGGCCTTGGGGTCGGGTTTGCCCGGCGCTTCCTTGGGCAGGACCAGGTCCTGCGCGATGACGGGGGCGGCGATCGCCGCGGCGAGAATCAAGGCTAAGGCGTAACGCATGGGGGGCGACCTCTCCTGTTATGTGACGCGCGGCACCGTGCGCAAAGCTGCGCCGCGCGTCAAACGAGTGGGCCGCCGAACGTCGTCCCCGACGGGACGAACGGTCGGTTCCTGACGTCAGTTCTTGTCTTTATCCACCAGCTTGTTGGCGCCGATCCACGGCATCATCGCCCGCAACTCGGCGCCGACTTTCTCGATCGGATGCGCTGCGGCGGCCTTGCGGGCGGCCTTGAGCTCGGGCTGGCCGGCACGATTGTCGAGGACGAAATTCTTGACGAACCGGCCCGACTGGATGTCGGCGAGCACGCGCTTCATCTCGGCCTTGGTCTCGTCGGTGATGATTCGCGGACCGGTGGTGATGTCGCCATATTCGGCGGTGTTCGAGATGGAATAGCGCATATTGGCGATGCCGCCTTCATAGAGCAGGTCGACGATCAGCTTGGTCTCGTGGAGGCACTCGAAATAGGCCATTTCGGGGGCGTATCCCGCCTCGACCAGGGTCTCGAACCCGGCCTGGATCAGGTGAGTGATGCCGCCGCACAGCACCGCCTGCTCGCCGAACAGGTCGGTCTCGCACTCTTCCTTGAAATTGGTCTCGATGATCCCCGAGCGGCCGCCGCCCACGCCCGAGGCATAAGCCAGTGCGATGTCGTGGGCGTTGCCGCTCGCATCCTGGTGGATCGCGATCAGGCACGGGACACCGCCGCCGCGGACATATTCGCTGCGCACGGTATGGCCGGGGCCCTTGGGCGCGATCATGATCACGTCGATGTCCGCCGGCGCTTCGATCAGCCCGAAATGGACGTTGAGCCCGTGGGCAAAGGCGATCGCCGAACCGGGGCGCATATTGCCCTTGAGGTCGTTCTCCCAGATCGCCGCCTGGTGCTCGTCGGGAGCAAGGATCATCAGGATGTCGGCCCAAGCTGCCGCGCCTTTGTTCGACATTACCTTGAAGCCGGCTGCTTCGGCCTTGTTCGCGGTGGCCGATCCCTCGCGCAGCGCGATGGCGACCTCCTTGACCCCGCTGTCGCGAAGATTCTGGGCATGGGCATGGCCCTGTGAGCCATAGCCGACGATCGCGATCTTCTTGGCAGTGATCAGGTTCAGATCGGCATCGCGATCGTAATAGACACGCATGTGACAGCTCCCTTTGGTCGTCATCCGGCCTTGAGCCGGGATCCCGCCTGAGCCCCGCGTCGAAGAAGCGGGACCCCGGCTCAAGGCCGGGTGACGGGCGTTGGTTGAAATGGATGTTACGCGGCTTCCTTGCCTCGCGAAATGGCGACGATGCCGGTGCGCGCGACCTCGATCAGGCCGACTTCGTTCATCAGTTCGACGAACTTGTTGATCTTCTCGGTTCCGCCGGTCACTTCGAACACGAAGCTCGAGATCGTCGCGTCGACTACGCGGGCCCGGTAGACTTCGGCCAGCCGCAACGCTTCGATCCGCGCCTCGCCGGTGCCCCGCACCTTGACCAACGCCAGTTCGCGCTCGACATGGTCGCCCTCGGCGGTGAGGTCGTGGACCTTGTGGACGGGCACCAGCCGGTCGAGTTGCGCCACGATCTGTTCGAGCACGTGCGGGCTGGCCGAGGTCACGATCGTGATCCGGCTGACTTGCTTGTCCTCGGTGATCTCGCTCACCGTCAGGCTCTCGATATTATAGCCCCGCGCGGTGAACAGGCCGGCGATCCGCGCCAGGATGCCCGGCTCGTTGTCGACGATCACCGCGAGCGTGTGACGCTCGGCTTTTTCTTCCTTGATATGCATGGGTTCAGACCAGAGCCTTGGCTTCGTCGTCGAGCGTCCCCGCGACCTGATCCGATTGCAGGATCATGTCGGTATGCGCCGCGCCTGACGGGATCATCGGGAAGCAATTGGCGAGCTTCGCCACGCGGCAATCGACGATCACCGGCCCGTCATGCGCCAGCATGTCGGCGATGCCGCTGTCGAGCTGCGAGCGCTCCTCGATCAAGATGCCTTTCCAGCCATAGGCTTCGCCCAGCTTCACGAAATCCGGCAGGCTGTCCGAATAGCTTTCGGCATAGCGGCCTTCATAGGTCAGCTCCTGCCATTGGCGGACCATCCCCATATATTCGTTGTTGAGGATGAAGATCTTGACCGGCAGCCGGTATTGCGTGGCGGTCGCCAGCTCCTGAATGTTCATCTGGATCGACGCCTCACCGGCAATGTCGATCACCAGCGACTTCGGATTGCCGAGCTGCGCGCCGATCGCGGCCGGCAGGCCATAGCCCATCGTGCCGAGCCCGCCCGAAGTCAGCCATTTATTCGGGCTCTCGAAATGGAAATGCTGCGCGGCCCACATCTGGTGCTGGCCGACCTCGGTGGTGATGATCGGCGCCTGGTCCCTGGTCGCTTCCCACAGGGACTGGATCGCGCGCTGCGGCATGATCTGCTTGGGGTCGGTCTCGGGATAATCGAGGCTCCGGACCGCGCGCCAGCCCTCGATCCGCCGCCACCATTCGCTGGTGTCGGGCCTGGGATGCTGGCGCGACTTCCAGATGCGGACCATGTCCTCCAGCGCGTGGCCGACATCGGCGACGATGGCGAGGTCGATCCGCACGGTCTTGTTGATACTCGACCGGTCGATATCGACATGAACCTTGCGCGCATTGGGGGCGAAGGCATCGAGCCGGCCGGTGACGCGATCGTCGAACCGCGACCCGAGCGCGATGATCAGATCGGCCTGGTTCATCGCCCAGTTCGCTTCATAGGTCCCGTGCATGCCGAGCATGCCGAGCCATTGCGGGCTCGAGGCGGGGAAGGCGCCAAGACCCATCAGGGTCGAGGTGACCGGCGCACCGGTGATCCTGGCCAGCTCGCGCAGCAACTGCGCCGCGCCGGGGCCGGAATTGATGATCCCGCCGCCGGTATAGAGGATCGGCCGCTCGGCCGCCGCCAGCATGTCGACGACCTGCTCGATCGCGGCCTGGTCGGCCTTGACCTGCGGGCGATAGGTCTTGTGCTGGATCGGGCCGGGCCTGGTATATTTCGCGGTCGCGACCTGGACGTCCTTGGGGATGTCGATGACGACGGGCCCGGGGCGGCCGGAGGTCGCGATATGGAATGCCTCGTGCACCGTCGCGCCGAGCCTGGCCGGGTCCTTCACCAGGTAATTGTGCTTGGTACAGTGCCGCGTGATGCCGACCGTATCGGCTTCCTGGAACGCGTCCGACCCGATCAGCGCCGTCGGCACCTGCCCGGTGATGACCACCATCGGGATCGAATCCATCAGCGCGTCGGTGATCCCGGTGACCGCGTTGGTTGCCCCCGGGCCCGAGGTGACGAGCACGACCCCGGGTTTGCCGGTCGATCGCGCATAGCCTTCCGCGGCGTGCGTCGCGGCCTGTTCGTGGCGGACCAGGATGTGGCGAATGCGCTTCTGCTTGAAGATCGCGTCGTAGATCGGAAGCACCGCGCCGCCGGGATAGCCGAACACGACCTCCACGCCGAGATCGCACAGCGCCTCGACCAGGATATCGGCTCCACTCTTCTCGGCCACGACGGACCTCCTTTTCGCATCTGCAACATAGTTGCGGGAACGCGGGCTCTACGGGTATGAAAACTACGCGTCAACCATCAATTGCGTAATCTTCTTTCTATTTCACCAAGCTGGGTGAAATTATCTGTCTCATCCGTGCGTATCCAGCCCCCCGGCGGCTGATTGCGGAACCAGGTGTACTGGCGTTTGGCATATTGACGGGTGGCGAGACTGGCGCGAGCGATGGCGTCGTCGAGCGTGATGTCGCCCAGGGCGGCCGCGGCGAGTTCGGGCATGCCGATCGCGCGGCGGACAGGAGCCTCGAGCGACACGTCTTCGCGGGCGATCAGCGCAGCGACTTCCTCCATCGCGCCTTCGGCGACCATCGCAGCGAAGCGGCGGTCGATCCGCTCGTTGAGCCAGTCGCGGGGAGGAAGGAGAATGGTCGCGGTCAGCGCGATACGATCGCCGATACCTCCCACCCGCTCGCGCCGCCACTCAGCGAGGGAACGCCCTGACGACAGGATGACTTCGAGTGCGCGCGCGATGCGGGTGGTGTCGGCCGGGTTGAGCCTTGCCGCTTGCTCCCGGTCGACATGCGTCAGTTCCGCATAGGCATCGGCAAGGTTCATCGCGCGGACGCGCGCGCGAATATCGGGGTCGATCGGCGGGACCGGGGCGATGCCGTCGATCAATGTGCGGAGGTAGAGGCCGGTACCGCCGACCAGGATGGGCAGGCTGCCGTTCCCCGCCGCGCGATCGATTTCCTCGCGCGCCTCGGCTGCCCAACGCGCGGCCGAATAGCCGGTATCGGCGGCATCGACATGCCCGAACAACCGATGCGGCGAGCGTGCCTCTTCCTCGACCGACGGGCGGGCGGTGACGATGCGGAGGTCGCGATAGACCTGCGCGCTGTCGGCATTGATGATCGTGCCGTTGTGCTTTTCCGCGAGCATCAGGGCCAGTGCGGACTTGCCGCTCGCGGTCGGTCCTGCGATGAGCGCCACGTTCGGTAACACCGTCACGCTCCCTCCCGTTCGCTTCGAGCGAAGTCGAGAAGCGTTTCCCGTACCAGCGTGCCTCGACTTCGCTCGACACGGGGGGGTAGGGCGGCGGCGTCAAGGAGGCCCAGCTTGTTCATCGCGACCCTGATAGCCGCCAGCCTGCCCAAGGGCGAGGTGTCCGCCGCGATCGACCGCCTGGACGCCGCCGGTTGCCTGCCCGCCGCACATGTCTGGGTCGAAGACGGCGAGGCGTGCGACATCCAGTTCGGCCGCGATCCCGCCGCTGCGCGAACAATGTTGGAAGGCAAAGGCTATGACACAGTGGTCCAGCCCGCCGAATATCGCCGCAAGCAATTGATCGTCGCCGACATGGATTCGACGATGATCACCGTCGAATGCATCGACGAACTCGCCGACTACGCCGGGATCAAGGCCGAGGTCGCCGCGGTGACCGAGGCGGCAATGCGCGGCGAGCTCGATTTCGGCCAGGCGCTCGACGCGCGCGTGGCGCTGCTCAAGGGCCTGGACGAAAGCGTGATCGATCGCTGCCTCGCCGAGCGCGTGAAGGTCATGCCGGGTGCGAAGGCGCTGGTGCAGACGATGCGCGGCTGGGGCGCCACCGCGATCCTCGTCTCGGGCGGCTTCACCCGCTTTGCCGAGCCGGTAGCGCGCGAGATCGGCTTCAACCGCGCGATCGCCAACGTGCTGGAGATCGAAGGCGGCAAACTGACGGGGACAGTGGCCAAGCCAATCGTCGATGCCTCGACCAAACTCGCTACGCTATCCGGGGCGATGCTCGATCTGGGGTTGGGCAGCGAACAGACGCTGGCGGTCGGCGATGGCGCAAACGATCTGGCGATGATCACGCAGGCCGGGCTGGGCGTCGCTTACCACGCCAAGCCGGTGGTTGCGGCGGCTGCGGGTGCCCGGATCGACAAGGGCGATTTGTCAGCGCTGCTGTTCGCGCAGGGCGTTGCGCGGAAAGATTGGGTGCGGAGTTAGGGCGTCAACCTCCACAACCCTTGGCGAGCTCAACCGTCATCTTCGTCGCCCGTCCGATCCATTCGCCCGCCACTGTGCCGCGGCGTGTCGGAAGGGGCACGACCGCAATCCGATCGGCTGTAACGCCATATTTCACGAGGCGTGTCCGTGCTTCGTTCAGGCGCGCTTTCCACAGCGATGGCGATGATACGCCGGGATTGTAGACGATAATTCTGATGCTGTCGGTGGGCGAAGACATCTTCAACGTCTCCGCGATGCCGGCGAGTGCCAAAGCACCATCCTTGTTCGGCATCGGGGAGCCGTATCTGAATCCCACCGGCCACGGTCCCGTGTCACATGCCGATGCCGGCAATACGCAGACCAGGCACCAAGCAGCGACAATCGAACGGAACATTCCACCCTCCAGGAGAAGGAAGGTGCGACGCCGAAACATTGTTGTACAGTGGAATTAGGTTCGATTTCAGGGGAAAGGTGCCGGAAATCATCGTCATATCAGCTATTGCATCCCCGGACGAGTTCGTCGGATAGTGAACGTTCACAATTCGCAGGTGGAGGGACCTTATGGACCGTAGAAGCGCCTTGGCCATGTTGGCGATGGGGACCGCTTTGCCGGCCTTCGCCGCCGACCAGCCGCAGCCGCGCTCCGTTGGTACCGGCTTCGCCCTCAATCGCGCGCGGATCGACGCCGCGCTCGCGCAGATGGTCTCCGCCAATCGCGTCGCCGGTGCGTCGGCGCTGATCTGGCAGCGCGGGGCGGAGCGCTATTTCGGTGCGGCCGGTTTCGCCGATCGCGAGGCGAAACGGGCGATGGCGCGCGATACGCTCGTCCAGATCTTCTCGATGACCAAGCCGGTCACCGGTGTCGCGCTGATGCAGCTGTGGGAGCAGGGCAGGTTCGGGCTCGACGATCCGCTCGCCGACTATTTGCCCGCGTTCGGCAAGGTACAAGTGCTCGCGGGCGGGACGGGCGCTGATGGCCAGCCGCTGCTGCGCGCGCCGAAGCGGCCGATCGTCGTGCGCGACATCATGCGGCACACTGCGGGCTTTTCCTACGGGATGCGCGATACCGCGGCGGACAAGATCTTCCACACGGTCGATCCGCTCGCCTTGAGCAACACGCTCTCCGAATTCGGCGACAAGCTGGCGAGCGTGCCATTGCTGTTCGATCCGGGCGCGGAGTGGAGCTATTCGACGGGGGTCGATGTCCAGGCCCTGCTGGTCGAGAAACTGACCGGCGAGCAATTCGAGCCGCATGTCCGTCGCGCGATCCTCGATCCGCTGGGCATGAAGGATACCGGTTGGACCCAGCCGTCCGCCCAGCTCGCGCGCTTCGCATCATCCTATGAGCATAAGGGCGGTACGCTCTCGCGCGTGCCCGACGACAAGACGCGCGCGCTCAATTTCGGGCCGCGCAAGCTGACCATGGGCGGCGCCGGGCTGGCCTCGACGCTCGACGATTACATGCGGTTCGCGCGGATGCTGCTGGGCAAGGGCACGCTCGATGGCGTGCGTATCCTGTCGCCCGACACGATCCGCGTGATGTCGACCGACCAGCTCGACCCACGGATCAAGGAACGCTTCTTCCTGCCGGGCAAGGGATCGGTCGGGTTCGGACTCGACTTCGCGGTGCGGATCGCGCCGCCCAGGGACGCGGCGGAGAATCGCGGCGCAACCGGCGAATTCTTCTGGGATGGTGCCGCAACGACGCTGTTCTGGGTCGATCCGGCCAACGACATGGCGGTGGTGTTCTTCACCCAGGTCATCCCGTTCGACGGGACGCTGCACCATGACATTCGTCTGGCGGTGTACGGGGCGGATTATACCGGGCCGTGATCGTCGCTTTCCCTCCCGGTGGGGACGGGAGGTTCAGGGATTGACCGGCACGCATTCCGATCCGGCGCGCTTGACCGCGACGCAGAGCTTCGCTGCTTCGCCTTCGGAGCGGATCGGTCCGGCCTGTAGCTTGGTGATCCCGCCCGCGCGGCGCAGATAGGGCTGCATCCCGGCGAGGCCGGCCACCTGGCCCTTGAGCTTCGTCCACAAATTCTTGGCATTGTTCTCGTCGCGGAACGCACCGAACTGTATCCGCCAGCCGCCCACCGCCGGGGCGGGTGCAGGCGGGGAGGGCGGGGCCACGGCTACAGGGGGCCTGCCCTTGCCGGGTCTCGGCTGGACCGGGGCATAAGCCGGCCCGCCCACGGCGTCGCTGCCATAGGTGGAGTTGGGATCGTATGCCGGGCCGGGGTTAGAGGATGGCCGCGGGTCGTAGCTTGATGGCGGATTGGCCGTGAGCACCGGAGGCTTGGCGCCCTTGCCCGGCTTGCTGCCCTTGCCGGGCTTCGGATAGCTTGTGCCCGGCGTGCCTGAAGGCGGCAAATCGGTCGGCGTGATCGCGGGACCCTCGGAACTACCGCCGGCAATTTCCGGCGCGTAGCCGCCATTGCCCTGCTGCTGCTCATATTGCCGCGCAAGGACCAGGCCCTGCTGGCGCTGCTCGGCGGGGATGTACTTGTCCATTTCGGCAAGCGTCTGCGACCCCTGCGGCAGACCGGCTGCCGACGACCGCACCATCAGCGCATAGGCCCGCGTCCAGTCGCGCTCGACCCCGTCGCCGTTGAACAGCATCGTGCCAAGCACGAGCTGCGCGCGAGGCTCGCCGCGCGCGACCGATTTCTCGAGCCACGGCACCGCTTCGCCTTTCTTGCCTTCCTGGAACAGGGCAAGGCCGTAATTGTCGATCGCCTGGGGATGCCCCTGGATCGCTGCCTTGCGGTACCAGCTTTCGGCCATGACCAGGTCGACCGGTACGCCGCGGCCGAGCTTGTAGGCCTGGCCGAGGTTGAATTGCGCATCGGCATCGCCCGCGATCGCCGCGCGGCGCCACTCGGTCACCGCTGTAATATAGTCGCCGCGGTTCCAGGCATCGACACCGGCCTTGGTATCAGCCAGCGCAGGCGCGCCCACGATGATGGTTGCCAGGGAAAGCGCCGCAGCGCCGATCAGCGTTCGCATGTTACTCGTCCCCGCCCGCTCACAACACGGGCCTTTATCGCGCTGTATCGGGCGATTGGCAAAGATTTCGTTAGGGAGGTTGTGGTGGCGGCTGCCCGAGCCTTCCCAATCGTCATCCCGGCCTTGTGCGGGATCCGCCTCGCCGCGAATCCTGCCTGTGAGGCTCCGGCAGCCCGCCCAATCGTTTCGCCCCCATGACTGAATATCAGCGCGTTAACCTGTTCTTAGCCCGGACCATGGCACCTCGCAGTCGGAATAGCGGGGAGTTAGGGTATCAATGCGCGTTCTCGCGATGGCATCGCAGAAGGGCGGATCGGGCAAGACGACGCTGTCTGGGCACCTTGCGGTGCAGGCACAGCTCGCCGGGGC
>FTCZ01000518.1_pt1 | contig 26791 bp, 28 predicted proteins | sample 1658871 | NCBI WGS metagenome assembly FTCZ01 (sample SAMEA3914864, study PRJEB12502) | metagenome | biome: forest; material: soil | place: USA | collected 2012-03-12 | depth 0.3 m | reverse complement strand
GCGGTCTTCCATGCGCTGTGGAATCGCGGCAATGATCGTCCGGACCGTCGCTTTTTGGTTCATGACGATCCCGAAACGACACGGGCGCGGCTTTCCCTCGCAGAGGGCTTGGGGCAGATCGTGCGCAATGGCCTGTCGATCATGGGGGTCGCGGCGGCCGAGGAGATGTAAGGTATGTCCGAGTTGGGGCGTAGCGTGGGGGGTGCGGCCGACGAGGATCGCCTTCCCTGGCTCGAGCCGGTCGAGGAAGAGGGGCATGACGAGGGTGTTTCCGCCGCGCGGCTGATCGCCGGGCTGGTGGTGGCGCTGGTCGCGCTCGGTCTCGTCGTCGGCGGTGTCTACTGGCTCAAGCAGCGCGCTGGCGGCCCCGGCACGGCATCAGGCGACCCGACCCTGATCGCGGCTCAACCTGGCGCCTACAAGGTCAAGCCGACCGAGCCGGGCGGCATGGACGTCAAGGGCCAGGGCGACTCGAGCTACGCCGCCAGCGAGGGCGCCGACCCCAACGCCAAGATCGATCTTTCGGCGGTGCCCGAGGCGCCGATCGCCAAGGACGGCAAACCGGCTGCTGCGGCTGCCGCGCCGACTCCTGCGCCGGTCGTGCAGCACGCTCCCGCTCCAGCGCCGGCAAACCCGGTGGCAAAGCCGACGCCCGCCCCGGTTGCGCCCGAGCCCGCTCCGGCGGCCGCTAAGCCCGCGCCCATCGTGGCGAAGCCTGCGCCCGCCAAGCCGGAGGTCGTGAAGGTGGAGCAACCCAAGTCTGAGCCCAAGCTCGAGGTCAGCGCGGCCACAGCGACTGGCGGCTCGCAGGTCCAGCTCGGCGCCTTCTCCAGCGAGGCCAAGGCGAATGAGGCGTGGAAGTCGCTGTCGGGCCGCTTCGGCTATCTGGCAGCGCTGTCCAAGACGGTGGTGCCGGTCACGTCCAACGGCAAAACGGTCTATCGCCTCCGCGCCTCGGCCGGCGGGCAGGCTTCGTCAATCTGCTCGAAGCTGAAGGTCGCGGGCGAGGCTTGCGTGGTGGTGGGGTGAGGCTTACCGCCTCACTCTCATGATACCAGCGTTCCTTGGCCTCGCCGGCCCGACGCTCGGCGAGGCCGAGCGAACCTTCTTCCGCTCGGTTGATCCGGCGGGCTACATCCTCTTCAAGCGCAACTGCGTCGACCGCGCGCAGATTCGGGTGCTTACCGACGAGCTGAGGTCGTTGTCGGGCCGCGATGACCTGCCGATCCTGATCGATCAGGAAGGCGGCCGGGTGCAGCGCATGGGCCCGCCCGAATGGCCGAAGCTGCCGTCGGCCGAGCCTTTCGCCAAGCTCTACGAAAAGGCGCCGGTGTCGGCGATGGAAGCGGCACGGCTCAACGCGCTGGCGATCGCCGTGATGCTGCGCGAGGTGGGCGTGAATGTCGATTGCCTGCCGCTGCTCGACGTGCGCCGCCCCGATGCCGACGCCATCATCGGCGATCGCGCGCTTGGCTCCGATCCGATGCAGGTGGCCGCGCTCGGCCGGCTGGTCATCGATGGCCTCCGCGAGGGCGGTGTGGTTGGTGTCGTTAAACATATGCCCGGCCATGGCCGCGCGATGGCGGACAGCCACAAGGAACTGCCGGTGGTCGAGGCTTCCGAAGCCGAACTGGCCGAAGATGTCGCGCCCTTCGCAACGCTCAAGTCTGCGCCGATGGGGATGACCGCTCACGTCGTCTACACCGCTTGGGACCGCGAACGCTGCGGCAGCCTGTCGCCGGTGGTGATTGGCGAGATCATCCGCGGCCGGATCGGCTTCGACGGGCTGCTGATATCCGACGATCTCGGCATGCACGCGCTGACGGGCGGTTTCGGCGAGCGGGCGATGGGCGTGATCGCGGCCGGTTGCGACATCGCGCTTCACTGCTCGGGCGACATGGCCGAGATGGAGGCGGTGGCCGGCGCGCTCGGGTCGGTCTCGCGGACCGGTTACGACCGCCTCCAGCGCGCGATGGCGACGGTTGCAACCGCCGCCTCGACCGAGCGCTTCGAGGAACTGGCCGCCCAGCGCGATTCGCTGCTGGCGCTCGCCTGACGCTTTGCTAGGCTCGCCCGATGGACGAGGCGGGGGATACGCTCACCATTGATATCGACGGCTGGGAAGGGCCGCTCGATCTTCTGCTGGCGCTCGCCCGCCAGCAGAAGGTGGATTTGCGTGAATTGTCGATCCTCGCGCTGGTCGAGCAGTATCTGGCCTTCATCGAGGACGCCAAGGCGCTCAGGCTGGAGATCGCCGCCGACTATCTGGTGATGGCGGCATGGCTGGCCTACCTCAAATCCGGCCTGCTGTTGCCGCGCGATCCCGAGATCGAGCCTTCGCCGGAAGAGCTGGCGCTTCGCCTGCAACTTCGCCTTCAGCGGCTCGACGCGATGCGCGAGGCCGGCGCCCGGCTGATGGCGCGCGACCGCATCGCCCGCGACGTTTTCCTGCGCGGCGCGCCCGAGGGGCTGAAAGTGGTGCGCAAGGCGGACTGGCAGGCCGAGCTCTTTGACCTGATCGCCGCTTATGGCGCCATCACCGCGCGCAACCGGCCGGTGATGCACGTCGTCTCGCGCCGCCCGGTGATGACGCTGGAGGCGGCGCTGCATCGCGTCGAGGCTATGCTGGGCCATGCGCTAGACTGGACCGCGCTGGAGCGCTTCCTGCCCGCCACCGCCGATCCCGAACTGGCACGCTCGTCCCGCGCGTCGAGCTTCCTCGCAATGCTGGAGCTCGCCAAGCAGGGGCGGCTGGAGCTCAGGCAGGCCGAAGCCTTCGATACGCTCTGGGTGCGCGCGGCATGAACCAGCCGGGGCATGACGAGCGCGCCGTCGAGGCGGTGCTATTCGCCGCCGAAGGGCCGCTGACCAAGGCCGAGATCGCGGCTGCGGCGGGCGAGGGGGTTGACGTCTCCGTCGGCCTCGCGGCGCTAGCCGAAAGCTATGCCGCGCGGGGCATCCATCCGGTCGAACGGGGCGGGCGCTGGCATTTTCAGACCGCGCCCGATCTCGCCCACATCCTGCGCCGCACCCGCGAGGAGCCGCGCAAATTGAGCCGCGCGGCGATCGAGACGCTGGCGATCATCGCCTATCACGAGCCGGTCAGCCGGGCGGAGATCGAGGCGATTCGCGGCGTGCAGATCTCAAAGGGCACGCTCGATGTGCTGATGGAGGCGGGCTGGGTGCGCCCGGCGGGTCGGCGCGAAGTGCCGGGGCGCCCGCTGATCTACGCCACCACCGCGACCTTCCTCTCGCATTTCGGTCTGTCGAGCCGCCGCGACCTGCCCGGCATCGATGATTTGCGCGCTGCGGGGCTTCTCGATCCGATCGAGGACGCGATGCTCAACGTCGAGGTGGAAAGCGGCGGCGAGGAAGACTAGATAAGGGTTTCATCCCTTTGGAGATACGTCATGGGCCTGTCCCTTCCGCACATCCTGCTTCTCGCCGTGGTGGCGGTGCTGCTGCTCGGCGGCGGGCGTTTCTCCGCGCTGATGGGCGACGTCGCCAAGGGCGTGAAACAGTTCAAGAAAGGCATGTCCGAGGAAGAGGACAAGCCCGCACCACCGCGCCCGGCGCCGCGTCTCCAGGCGCAGGCTCCGATGGAACCGAACCCGGATCGCGACCTTCAGCCGATGCGTGACGACCGGCCGCACGAGTGATCGCGGCGCACCCTTTCGCTCCACGCTGAGGACCGATGTTCGATATCGCGCCGTCCGAGATGCTGGTCGTGGCCCTGGTCGCGATCATCTTCATCGGCCCCAAGGATCTGCCCCGCGTGATGCGCTTTGTCGGTCAGTGGGTCGGCAAGGGGCGAACGATGGCGCGCCATTTTCGCAGCGCGATGGACGACATGGTCCGCGAGGCCGAGCTCGCCGAGATGGAAAAGAAGTGGCAGGCCGAGAACGAGCGGATCATGCGCGAACATGCCGATCTGATCCACGGCGTCGCGGCCCCCGCCACGCCGGCGCCGTCTGCGCTGCCTGCGCCGGAAACGCCGGCCGCCGAGCCCCATGCGCCGGCCGCGCCCGCCGAACCCCGTCATCAGGGCTGAGCTATGTCCGGAGGCGATGACGAACTGGACGACTCGCGCGCGCCGCTTCTCGATCATCTGATTGAGCTTCGGCGTCGGCTGATCTGGAGCTTCGGTGCGCTGGGCGTCGCCTTCCTGGTCTGCCTCTATTTCGCCAAGCCGATCTTTGCCTTCCTCGTCCAGCCGCTGCTTAGGGCGGGGCAGGGCAAGCTAATCTACACCGACGTGTTCGAGGCCTTCTTCGCGCAGATGAAGGTGGCCTTCTTCTCGGCGGTGATGCTGAGCTTCCCGATCGTCGCCAACCAAGTGTGGCGCTTCGTCGCCCCGGGGCTCTACGGCCGGGAGAAGCGGGCGCTGCGGCCCTTCCTGATCCTGACGCCGGTGCTGTTCCTGTCAGGCGCCTCGATGGCCTATTTCGTGGCGATGCCGCTGGCGCTGCATTTCCTGCTCGGTTTTCAGGGCAATGTCGGAGGAATCCAGCAGGAAGCCTTGCCGGCGATCGGCAATTATCTGAACTTCGTCACCAAGTTCCTGTTCGGCTTCGGCGTCGCCTTCCTGCTGCCGGTGCTGCTGATGCTGCTGGAACGCGCCGGCATCGTCACCCGGGCCCAGCTGGTGAAGGGGCGTCGCTATGCCATTGTCGCGGTGTTCGCGATTGCTGCGGTTCTGTCGCCGCCCGATGTCGTCTCGATGCTGCTGCTCGCAGTGCCGCTCTGCCTGCTCTACGAGTTCGCGCTGATCGCAATCTGGTTCACCGAGCGCAAACGCGCGCAACAACCGGGCGCCACCACGGCCTGAGCCGAGGGGATGGGCGCCAACCAATGCTAGCGCCCCTCACCGGGATTATTTGGCGCTGTTGGCTGTATTCGCCACGGCGTTGCCCGCCGAGGAGACGTCTTTGCCAGCGCCTTCAACGGTATTGCACGCCACCGCCAGCAGCGAGCCTGCGATTAGGCCGACCGTAATCAGTTTGCGGACCATGATCGAAACTCCCAAATTTGACGGCGGGGAACGCCATCGACAGAATAGAAAATGCGCCCCCGAAACAATGGTTCCGCAGCGGGCCGACAGCGGCCGGTTCGATGGGGTGGGATCTGCCTAACGAATTAGGACCCGGCCACGCCGTCGGGGGGAGGAAGGCGCGGCCGGGTCCATTTCGTATTTTTGGATAGCGAGAGCGGGGGGCAAAAGGTCGCTATCCGACCGCACAACGGGTGATCGGAAACCCGGTTCCCTTCGCAATCCAAAAAAAATTGCGAGCACGCGGAGAGGCGAAGGGCGGGCTGCGAGGATGCCGGGTTGTTAGTGGTCAGACCGAGGGTTCGTCGGGCATCACCGCGATTTCGACTGCCAGGGTGCCCGTGGCTGGGTCGCGATCCAGCGGGGAACGGAGTTGCCTTGCAAGGCCACCGACCACGCGCTCGAACTGCTCGAAGTGGGCGTCGATGGGCGCGGCATCGGGGTTGAGCGCCGTCGACCTGGTGACGAGACGGGCACGCCTTGCGTTATCGGGTACCGCTTCAAGGCTGATCGCGATGCTGGTGCCGGGAACACGCGTCATCGCCGTTTCGATGAGCTCGACCACCAGGAAGGCAACCGATACGGCCACGTCCTGATTGGCTTGGAACATGCCGATGCTCAATGTGATCACCGGCGGGCGAACATTGGGAGGCAATGATCCACGCAGATTGGCGGCAAGCTCCCCGATCAGCGGGCGGAGCGCGATGCCGTGATTGACCTCAAGTTCCGCATAATGGCTGCGATGGACGAGCGCGAGCGCGTCGACGCGTCGTTGAATCGTTGCATAGGCGTCGGTGGCCTCGGGAGTCGGCGCGCTGCGGGCGTGAATGTTGAGCAGGCTGGCGACGACCTGGAGATTGTTCTTCACGCGATGGTGGACTTCGCGCGTCAGTCTGGTCTGGCGCGCGAGCCCGTCCTCGAGGTCGATCTCGTGGCGCGTAATCGTCGTCGCGGCGCGCGCAAAAGCGCGGCCCAGCGTGCGGATCTCGACGGCGGGCGTGGTGAGCGGCGGCAACTCGAAGCGGCCGATCAGGCGATATCGCTCGATCGCATCCTGCATCGAGGCGAGGGGACGCAGGATCAGCCGGTCCACGATGAGCCAGCCGATCGCGGCGCCGGAAACCCACATCAGGATCGGTAGCAGCGTCAGCAGGATCTCGTTGGCGCTGAGTGGAGCAGTGGCGATCGTCATCGACAATCGCAGCTGCCCGCCGGCTATGGGAAGGTCCTGGAGCACGTCGCGCCCAAGCGGCATGGTCTGCATCGTCGCGATGCCTATCTGCCGGCCAGCGGTGTCGGTCAGCCGCAGCGAATAGGTGCCATCGAGCGCCTGCGGATGCGCCGCCTGGGCCAGCAGATTGCGGGGTAGCACGGCCAGCCCCCAGCCAGGGACATCGCCGGCGCTGGTGATCAATCGCACCGCCTGCTCGTCGCTGTCGATCGACACGATCGGCGCGGTGCCCGCCTGATGCATGGGCAGGGTCGCGGTGAGAGGGCGGCTGGCGCATATCAGGGCGCCACGGGCGTCGAAGACAGCGACCGCCGCGTCGGCGCCGATCACTGCGACGCCGCGGCGGCATCCCTCCTCGCCGAGGCGTTGCGCAGCCTGGAGCACGCCGGCGATGCGATCGATGGTGAGATTGAAGCGCTCGGCGCTGTCGGTGCCCAGCAGGCGTGCGGCGGCGTCGCGGTTGGCGCGGTTGGCCTTGGCGGTTTCCAGCGAGGCGAGCGAGGCGATCATCCCCAACGGCAGCAGCGCCAGGGACAGGACGATGAGAATTTTGAGACTGGTCGACAGCCGGGTGAACGCCCGGGCAGCCGGTGACGAGGAAGCCATTGGAAGCGAGGGAGGATCGGGTGTCACGCCCCCTAGCTGAGCTTACCCAGCAGATCGAGAAGCTCTGGCGGGATGTCCTCGCTTACGGTTTTCGCATAGACGGAACGAAGCGCATGGCCGACGTCGCGATTGGAGCCTGCACGATCGGGATCACGCGAAGGGGGCGCTGCGTCCTGCTTCTTGCTCTTTTTATCGTCGCTCAACGCCAATCTGCCCCATCCCCTGTCGACCAACGCATAGCGTGCCTCTAAGCTAAAAAGCCACGCTGGAAACGGGTGTAGGCCACCCATCCCCGAACTGCGCGATAAAATCCTCGCACGGCCGTGGAAACAAAAAAGTCGCAGGATGGTTCCAAGCACGGATGGTCCTGTCCGACGTTCGGGCGGATCGTTTCGGGGGGACGCATTTCCTTGATGCGTTTCCTGCCGTAGGCTGACCGGGCATCGTTCAGGAGTTGGAACATAATATGTCGCTTGGACAGGAACTTGCGCCTCACCTTCCGTTCTTGCGGCGCTACGCGCGCGCGCTGACGGGCAGCCAGAAACATGGTGACGCCTATGTTCGCGCGACACTTGAGGCGATCGTTGCGGCACCGGAAGATTTTCCGCGAGACGTCGATCCGCGTCTTGGGCTCTACAAGACTTTTCAGGCGATCTGGAGCTCGGCCAATGTCGAGACCGGCGTGGACGGCGGTCAGGACGCTGCTCCGCCCGAGGCGATCGCCCAGGCGCGCTTGGCTCGAATCACCCCGCGCTCGCGCCAGGCGCTCCTGCTCACCGCCATGGAGGGCTTCACCGTCGAGGATGCCGGCTATTTGATCGCGGTCGGGCCCGAGGAAGTGGACGCGCTGGTTGCCGACGCGCTGCGCGAGATCGAACGCCAGACGCAGGCCGACGTGCTGATAATCGAGGACGAGCCAATCATCGCGATGGACCTGGAGACGATCGTGCGCGATCTCGGCCATGGTGTGACCGGCGTCGCGGTGACGCGCGACGAGGCCGTCAGCCAAGCGATGGCGCGGCGGCCGGGCCTCGTGCTGGCCGACATTCAGCTTGCCGACGACAGCTCGGGCATCGATGCAGTGAAGGATATCCTCGCGCAGTTCGAGGTGCCGGTGATCTTCATCACGGCGTTCCCGGAGCGCCTGCTGACGGGCGAGCGGCCCGAGCCGACCTTCCTCATCACCAAGCCGTTCCAGCGGTCCACGGTGAAGGCGGCGATCGCCCAGGCGCTGTTCTTCGACAGTTCGACGGTTCCGGCCTGACCCAATCGGATCGCGCCGCCTCCGATCGATGATTTGATCAGGGGCGGTGGGAACCGCCGCATCTTCTCCACGTTGGCATGGCGTAACGGTGAGAGAAGGATCGATGGACGAGCGAACACCCCATCTTTCCGCAACGGAAGCGCAGGCAGGCCGGAAGGCTCACGTGCTCCGCTATATTCTGGCAATCTCGCTGGCGGCGATCATTGTGACCTTTGCCATCATGTTGATTCTCAACCGGTAAAAGAGCCGCGATGACGGAGCCACTGGCGAAGACGCATGCGGAGGACTATCTCGGAGGGGTGGATGGTGCTGCGACGAGCGCCATGGAGCGAGGGGGGACGATGATGAAGGCCGTTCCGCCTGAGGCGGAGGAAAACGAGCGGGGTGGTGACGCGCCGGTCGTCCACACACCTTTGCCCGACGATGAGTTTAAGACGCAGCTGGCGCAGGTCATCCCGCACCTCCGCGCTTTCGGCCGCTCGCTGTCCGGGAATCGCGATCTTGCCGATGATCTGGTCCAAGAGACGTTGCTCAAGGCGTGGGCGGCGCGCCAGCGCTTCCAGGCGGGTACCAACATGCGCGCCTGGACCTTTATCATCCTGCGCAATCTGTTCCTGAGCCAGATGCGCCGCGCGCGCTTCAAGGGCGAGTGGGACGAGATCACCGCATCCAAGCTGCTGGCCGCGCCCGCGAGTCAGGATCGCCATGTCGAGCTGGGTGATATGCAGCGCGCGCTGCTGCATCTGCCTCAGCCGCAGCGCGAGGCGCTGATCCTGGTCGGTGCGGGCGGCTTCGCCTATGAGGAGGCGGCAGAGATATGCGGCTGTGCCGTGGGGACGATCAAGAGCCGCGTCGCGCGGGGACGTGTCGCGCTCGAGGCGCTGCTCAGCGAAGGCAAGCTGCCGTCGCGCCGCACGCACAAGACCAACAGCGGGACCACGGCGCTTCAGACGATCATGGATCAGGTCGATGAACTGAGCCGCGAGGGCAACTCGGATTCGTGAGCGCGACGTGCCCCGCCAAGGGGCGCGTCAGCGCAGCTTGGCGAGCAGTGCGTCGAATTCGGCGGCGCTCAACGGCGGAAAGGCGGCAAGCAGCGCGTCCCGTACACCCTGATGTTTGATGGGCGCAGAAACGACCCGTTCTGAGATATCGGAACCAGGGGGCATTGGGGCCGGCATTTTCCCGTCAAGCATTACCATCCTGACATAACGTCGGATGGCTTTGGGGGTTGCGTAGGATTGGGTCGCCCGGCAACTCCGCAGCGATGAGCAGCATGAACGCCACAGTTCTCCACGAAGCGCTGGAACGCGCGCAGACCCACGCCCCCTTTTTGCGCCGAATGGCCGGCCGCGAGCCGGCGGTGGCGGCGGCGCTGGACGCGGGCGACCTCGCTGCGGCCCTCGCGATCGCGGAGGAGCCCGTCGCCGCCGAAACCAGCGTGGCGGCCGCCCTGCGCGGCGAGCGGCGGCGTCTGGCGCTGGCGTTGGCTGTGGGCGACCTGTCCGGCCATCTTTCCTTCGAGCAGGTGACGGGCAGGCTCGCAGCCTTCGCCGATCGCGCGCTCGATCGCGCCATTCGCGCTGCGATCCAGGAACGCACGCCGGACGCCGAGCCACAGGGCTTCGTGGCGCTCGCGCTCGGCAAGCATGGCAGTCGTGAGCTTAATTACTCGTCCGACATCGATCCGATCTTGATCTTCGATCCCGAGACCTTGCCGCGCCGGCCGCGCGAGGAGCCGGTCGAGGCGGCGGTCCGCATCGCGCGCCGCGTCGTGGAGTTGATCCAGACGCCCGATGGAGACGGGCAGGTTTTCCGCGTCGATCTCCGGCTGCGCCCATCCCCCGAGGTGACGCCGCTGGCGCTGCCCGAGTCGGCGGCCATCACCTATTACGAATCCAGTGCGCTGCCGTGGGAGCGGGCCGCCTTCATCCGCGCACGGGCGGCGGCCGGTGACGTGGCGCTGGGCGAGCGCTTCCTGGCGGCGATCCGCCCCTTCGTCTGGCGGCGTGCGCTCGACTTCGGGGCGATCCGCGAGATCCGATCGCTCTCCCGGCGGATCCGCAGCCATTATCATTCCGGCCAGCATTTCGGTCCGGGCTATGACCTGAAGCGCGGACGGGGCGGCATCCGAGAGATTGAGTTCTTCGCTCAGATCCACCAGCTGATCCATGGTGGCCGCGAGCCGGCGTTGCGCGCGCCAGCGACACTCGACGCGCTGGCGGCGCTGGGAGCGGGGGGCCGGATCGACCCGGGGGACGCGGCGATGCTGGCTTCCTCCTACCGGCTGTTCCGTACCGTCGAGCATCGGCTCCAGATGGTGGAGGATCAGCAGACCCACAGCCTTCCTGGGGACATGGCGGCGCTCGACAATGTCGCCAGGCTCGATGGCCGCGAGAGTGGGGTCGCGCTTCTGGACGCGCTGCGGCCGTCGGTCGAGCGTGTCGGCGCGCTCTACGACGCGCTCGATCCGCCCGAAGACCGCGTGCTGCCCACAGATCAGGACCGGCTGGTCGCGGCGCTGGCGGAGGCGGGCTTTCCGGATGCCCAGGCGGCGGCGACGCGGATTACACAATGGCGAGGCGGCGGCGCGCGGGCGCTGCGCTCCACGGCGGCGCAGGCGGCGCTCGAGGCGGTGTTGCCCGGACTGGTCGAGGCGCTGGGCGCGGCACCCGATCCCGCGACGGCGCTGAACCGTTTCGACGATGTCGTCGCCAGCCTGCCGAGCGCCATCAATCTCTTCCGGCTGCTGGAGGCGCGGCCGGCGCTTGCCCGGCTGGTGGGCGACGTGCTGAGCCTCGCGCCCACGCTGGCTGACATGCTGGGCCGCCGGCCGGACCTGATCGATGGACTAATCGACGCCACCGCGCTGGCTCCGCCGCCGTCGGTCGAGCGGCTCGCGCAGCGGTTCGCCGGGGCGGGTGTGGGTGAGGACTATCAGGCGATGCTCGATCGCGTCCGTCGTGAGGTGGGTGAGCTGCGCTTCGCTGAGGGGGTACAGATCGTCTCGGCGTCGCGCGATCCGCTCGAGGTGGCAGGCGGCTATGCCCGTATTGCCGAGGGCGCACTCGAGGCTCTCGCCTTCGCGACGGTCGCCGAATTCGAGGCCTCCTACGGGCGTATCCCCGACGGAGAGCTCGTCATCCTGGCGCTCGGCCGGTTCGGCGGCGAAGCGCTGACACACGTCTCGGACCTCGATATCGTCTATCTCTTCACCGGCGACCATCTCGCGGAATCGGACGGGCGGAAACCGCTGGGCGCCACCCAATACTTCAATCGTTTGGCGCAGCGCGTTACCGCTGCGCTGTCAGTGCCGACCGCGGCGGGACCGCTCTACGACGTCGACACGCGGCTTCGACCTTCGGGAGGGCAGGGGCTGCTGGCCGTCTCGCTCGACAGTTTTGCCCGTTATCAGCGTGAGGGCGCGTGGACGTGGGAGCATATGGCGCTCGCGCGGGCACGGCCGGTGTTCGGATCGGCAGCAGCCCGTTCAGCGCTCGGGCAGATCATCAGCGAGACGCTGCATAGCGAGCGCGACCTGGGGCGGCTGATCGCTGACGCCGTGAAGATGCGCGGCGACATCGCGCGCCACAAGCCGCCGGCCGGGCCTCTCGACGTCAAGCTGATGGAGGGCGGGCTGGTCGACCTGGAGTTCGTCGTCCACGTCACCCAGCTTCGCCATCGCACCGGCTTCTCGCCCCGGCTGGGCGAGGCGATCGCGATGCTGGAGGCAGAGGGGCTCCTGCCCGCCGCAATTGGCCCGGCGCACGATCTGCTGACCCGTATCCTGCTGACCATGCGGCTTATGTCCCCCACGGCGTCGGAGCCGGGCGCGGCGGCACGCAACGCCATCGCCCATGCCTGTGGACAGGCGGACTGGGCGGCGCTTCTTGCGGCGCTGGACACGGCGCGGCAGAGCGTCGGCGAAGCCTGGCGGCGCATGGCCGCCCAAGCGGGAGACTGAACGATGGCGACCGAACTCCAGCGGGGCGACCTGGCGCCTGACGTCACGCTCACGAGGCCTGACGGCGGCGCGTTGGAGCTGGTGCAGTTACGCGGACGGCCGCTCGTCCTCTACTTCTACCCCAAGGACGACACCGCCGGCTGCACGCGCGAGGCGCAGAGTTTCTCGGCGCTGAAGTCTGAGTTCGATGCGGCCGGTGTGGCTGTGATCGGCGTTTCCAAGGATCCGCCCTCCAAGCATGCGAAATTCGCGGCCAAATATGATCTCACCGTCAGCCTTGCGAGCGATGAGGACGGTTCGGTGTGCGAGGCATTCGGGACTTGGATCGAAAAGAGCCTCTACGGTCGAAAATATATGGGGATCGACCGGTCGACCTTCCTGATCGACGCGGACGGGCGCATCGCGCGGATCTGGCGTAAGGTGAAGGTGCCGGGCCATGCCGAGCAGGTACTGGCCGCCGCCGACGCCCTCGCCAGCGCATGACGGATGCTGGTCGGCAGGAGGTCGTAGCAGCGCGCTCGATTGCGGAGGCGTGTCGCGCCGTGCTGCAGATCGCAGACCCGCGCGAGAAGGCGATGGCCGCCCGCGTGGCGGCGCGCGTCTGGCGGAAGGGACGGCTGGCGCATCGCTTTGACGTGGCGATGCCGGATAGCCCGCCGCGTCCCGAACGTCCCGAGCTCCTTCCGCCCAACCGGATGCCAAAGCGCGGCCGCGCCGGCTCGGAGCGCTCGCGCATCGCGATGCTGCACGCGCTGGCGCATATCGAATATGTCGCGATTGATCTCGCCTTCGATTGCGCCGGACGCTTCGGCGAGGGGATGCCGCGGGGCTTTGTTGACGACTGGATCGGGGTAGGCGCGGACGAGGCTATGCACTTCGCGCTGCTCGACCGGCGGCTGCGCGGGCTCGGATCGGGCTATGGCGCGCTCCCCGCGCATGAAGGGTTGTGGGAGGCGGCAGAAAAGACGCGGGGCGATCTCGCCGCGCGGCTTGCGGTGGTGCCGATGGCCCTGGAAGCGCGCGGGCTCGATGTCACCCCGGCCACGGTCACACGCTTCGAGGGAGCCGGCGACAGCAGTTCGGCAGCCATTCTGACGCGCATCTATACCGATGAGATCCGGCATGTCCGGGCTGGCACCCGCTGGTTCGAATCACACTGCGCAGCGCTCGGCCGCTCCCCTGCCGAAGAGTGGCAACGCCTTGTCTCCCGGGACTTTCTGGGGATTGTTAAACCTCCGTTCAACGATTCAGCGCGCCGAGCGGCCGGTCTAACGCTGGACTATTACGGCACACTTGCGACACCCGTCTGACACGATCAGACAGGGTCCGCCGGGAGCGGGAGGGGCTTTCCACAATCGGCAACAGCCAAAATCCAGAGGGCGGAGGCGTCTCCTTCCGTTTCGAGGATGCGTGCAAGGTGGACGATATTGTGATTTCTGTTGCTGACATTTGTTCCAACGCCGCCGATGCCGTTCGGTTTCCCTCATTCCGACCTGCGCTGAAAATTGCCGCCGCCGCCGCGCTGGCAGCAGGCGTATTTGCGGCGACCCCGGCCGCTGCCGCCGATCCGGTCAGCGCAACGGCAACTGCCGCCATCGGTGCCTTCGATGCCGTTCCCACCAACACGCTCGGCGCCAAGGCCGACCCGATGTTCCGCTCGCTGTTCGACAGCTGGAAGCGGATGGACGCGGTTCCACACGGCGGCCTGGTGTCAGTGCCCTCGCAGAAACCGGTGAAGGACTTCCGCTACACCTCCTCGTTCGGAGTGCGCGTCGATCCGTTCCGCGGTACGGCGGCGATGCACCCGGGGCTCGACATGGCGGCCCGAGTCGGCACCCCGGTCTATGCGACGGCGGACGGAATCGTCAGCCGCGCCGAGCGGGCGGGTGGCTATGGCAACCTCGTTCAACTTGAGCATGGCAAGGGGCTGGAGACGCGTTACGGCCACCTCTCGCAGATTCTCGTGCATGACGGTCAGCGCGTGCATCGTGGCGACCTGATCGCGCTGATGGGCTCGACCGGCCGCTCGACCGGCAGCCACCTCCACTATGAAGTCCGCATCGACGGCCGCGCTGTGAACCCGATGCCCTTCCTCCAGACTGCCGATTATCTCACCGCCCTCCAGAACCGCACCGCGCCCGTCCATAAGGGCGAGCCGCAGATGGCGATGGGGGGTCCGGAGGATCCGGACGCGGAATGATCCGCCGCGATTGATCCCGGGGCTTCGCGCTCCTATCTCCGTATCATGACCGACCAGACCACCATCGACCTGACCGCCGCCGCCGCCGCGCGCGTGGCCGCGATCGCCGCCAAGCAGGGCAAGCCTGCGATGCTGCGCCTGTCGGTTGACGGCGGTGGCTGCGCGGGGTTCCAATATGTCTTTGGGCTCGCCGACGCGGTGGCAGTGGATGATATCACGACCGAGCGCAACGGCGTGACGCTCGTGGTCGACCCGGTGAGCCTCGATCTCGTCCGCGGCGCGCAGGTCGATTATGTGGAGTCGCTGGGCGGCGCGGCCTTCCGAGTTGAGAATCCGCAGGCCGCGTCCGGTTGCGGTTGCGGATCGAGCTTCTCGATCTGACCCTTTCGGTGGCGGCACGAGCCGGCTAGAACCGGCCCGATGCGTATCGCCACTTTCAACGTCAACGGAATCAACGCCCGCCTGCCGCGCCTGCTCGAATGGCTCGACGAGGCGAAGCCCGACGTCGCCTGCCTTCAGGAGCTGAAGGCCGACGACGACAAATTCCCGCTCTCGGCCATTCAGGATGCCGGCTACGGCGCCTTGTGGCATGGACAGAAGGGGTTTAATGGCGTCGCCGTGCTCGCGCGTGGCGGCGAGCCGATCGAGCGGCGGCGCGGGTTGCCGGGCGATCCCGATGACACCCACAGCCGCTATATCGAGGCCGAGATCGACGGGATCGTCGTCGCCTCGATCTACCTGCCCAACGGTAATCCGCAGCCCGGCCCCAAATTCGACTACAAGCTCGCCTGGATGGCGCGGCTGCAGGATCATGCACGCGGGCTGCTGGCCGAAGAGCGGCCGGTGGTGCTGGCCGGCGACTATAATGTTATCCCGACTGACATAGACACCTTCTCAGTGCGCGCGATGGCGAACGACGCTCTGATGCAGCCGGAAAGCCGCGCCGCCTTCCGCGAACTGCTGCACCAGGGCTGGACCGACGCGATCCGCGCGCGCCATCCCGAGCCCGTGAAGATGTATACCTTCTGGGACTATCAGGCCGGCGCCTGGGCGCGCGACGCGGGATTCCGCATCGACCATCTGCTGCTGAGCCCGCGAGCCTCCGACCGGCTGACCGACGCCAATGTCGACAAGGCGGTGCGTGGCCGGGAGAAGGCCTCCGATCACGCGCCGGCCTGGATTGAGCTGCGCTGACCGGCGTGGTGGACGATAGCGCGCTGGGGCGCGCTGGGCCGGGGGGAGGTATGGGCTGGGCACGGATCGTGGCGTTGCTGGCGGCCATCGTCGCGACGCTGCTGATCGGAATCCGCGCGGCGGTGCCACCTGCGGTCCAGCCGGCTTCGGCGCCGGCGACGACTTTCTCGGCGGAACGCGCGATGGTGGACGTTCACGCGATCGCCATTCGTCCCCATCCCACGACCAGCGCCGACAACCGGCGGGTGCGCACCTATCTGGCCGATCGTCTGCGAGCTCTGGGGCTTGGCCCCGAGGAGCGGCGCTATCTCATCGACCCCGAAGGCATCGCGACCCTGCGTGGCTGGACCGGCGACCCCGGAGTGGCGGGCGAGATGGTGGATGTTGTGGGCGTCCTGCCTGGGCGGGACCATGCGCTGCCGGCCGTCGCGGTGATGGCGCATTACGACACGGTGTGGGGCTCGCCCGGCAGCGGAGACGACAGCGCGGGTATTGCGGCGATCCTGGAGACGTTGCGCGCGATCAAGGCGCGCGGACTGCCGGCGCGCGACATTGTCGTGCTTTTCACTGACGGCGAGGAGATCGGCCTTTCCGGCGCGCGAGCGTTCTGGCCGTCGGATGCGCTTGCCCGGCATGTCGGCGTCGTAGTGAACCTCGAGGCGCGCGGTGCCGGGGGTCGGGCCACGATGTTCGAAACGGGCGCCGGCAATGGCGCCATGGTCTCGCTGCTGGGTCGCAACGAGGAGCGGTCGGTCGCCAACTCGATGGCGGTGCTGGCCTATCGGCTGATGCCCAACGACACCGACTTCACGCCAGTGCGCAAAATGGGGCTGCCGGGCTTCAACTTTGCGATCATGGGGCGTGCCCAATATTATCATTCGCCGCGCGCGACAGTGGACAGGCTCGATCCTCGCGCCCTTCAGGATATGGGCAATCAGGCGTTGGGGATCGTCTCGACCCTCGCTTTCTCCCAGACACTTCCCGGCAGGGCCCCCGACGCCGTCTTCTTCGATGTCGCCGGGCATGGCCTGATCCATTATGCGGCAGGCACGGGCTGGTGGATCCTGCTTGTCGCGGCGCTCGCGCTCGGCGCCGCCTGGTGGGGCGCCGCGTTGATGGATCGCGTGAAGCCCGCCGAAGTTCTTCAGGGGATGGTCGCGCAGCTCTGGCTGGTGGCGCACGCGGTGCTGGCGCTCACCGCTATCAATCTTCTCTCGGGCAGCGCTCACTCCAATTATTATGACCGGCTGGCCAAGTTGCCCGAACTGGAGGCGCAGGCGGCGCTGCTGAGCCTAGCCGGCCTTCTCGGTTTCTTGATGCTACGCCGTTTCCCGCATCGGGTGGCCGGGCTGGTACCGCCATTGCTGCTAGCGGTGTTTGGATGGGTCCAGGGCGGCCCGCAGGTGTTGATCCTGGCGTGCGCCGTGGTGGCGATGTTGGCCGGCTGGTTCGCGCCTCCCTCCGGCGTGCGGCGCTGGGGTGGTTGGATCGGTGCGATCGGGATATTGCTGATCGTGGCTGTGGCGATCCAGGCGAAGGCGCCGATGGCGGCGTGGATGCTCGCCTGGCCTGCCGTGGTGCTGGCGATCGCGGCAGCGCTCGTGGCCTGGAGCGATCCGGCTTTCCGGCATCCGTGGAGTTGGGGATTCGCCGCGGCTGGAGCGGTTGCGGTGTCGGCGCCGCTGGTGCCGCTCGCGCATCTCGCCTTCCTCGGCATCGGCGGGCCTTTGCCGCAGGCGATGGTGGTGTTGCTTCCGATCCTCGCCGCGACCTTCTGGCCGCTGGCGCGGATCGGGCGCGGCCATCGTGCCGTGCTCGTCGCGATCACGGCATTGCTGGTGGCCGCCGGTGCCACGGCCGTGCAACTCCGCACCGCCCCGATGGCGCCGACGATCCCGGCCTACAGCCTCGACAAGTGAGCGAGGCTCAGAGCGCCTTCTCGTAGATCCGATAGACGCGGTTGATGTGGCTCTCGATCGCCTGCGCGATCGAGACCATCCCCTGATTGTCCTCGAGAATCCAGCCGATCTCGCCGCGCGTCGCGCCGAAGATCGTGTTCGAATCGTGCCGGATATATTCGATCATCATGAAGGCGAGCTGGGAGGCGAGACGGGTCGCCTGCAGCTTCTTCTTCACGCCCATCAGCGGCACGCGGATCGTCCGGATCTTGGGGCGGCCCGAGAAACCGCCGTTCAGGCGCCACAATAGTTTGATGAAGCCAAACGGGAAGAGCTTGCCGTTCAGATCCTTCTGCATCTCGTTGAGATCGGGAAGGGTCAGCATGAAGGCGACCGGCTCACCCTCCACCTCGGCGATGCGGAGCAGTTCGTTGAAGACAATCGGCTTCAGCTTCTTGCCGGCATAGGCGATCTCTTCGTCGGTCAGTGGCACGAAGCCCCAATTGCCCGACCAGGCATCGTTGAGGATCTGCAGGACCAGCGCCGTCTCCTCATCGAAGCGGCTCTTGTCGACCTTGCGGACGGTAATGCGCGTGTTGCGCTCGCCCGAAGCCACGATCCGCTGGATCAGCGGCGGGAAGGGCTTGCTGATGTCGAGATCGTAGGTGTGGAGATCCTTGATCCCCTTATAGCCCGCCTTCTCGATCCAGCTTTCGTAGATCGCCTTGTTGTGGCCCATCATCACGGTCGGCGAATGGTCGTGACCCTTCACCAGCAGGCCGGGCTCGTCCCAGATCGAGATGGAGATCGGGCCGACCGACCGGTTCATGCCCTCGCTGCGAAGCCATTGCTCGGCGTGGGCGATGAGCGCCGCGCTCACCTCGGCATCCTCGGCCTCGAACATGCCCCAATTGCCGGTGGCCTGACCGCCGCCCTGGCTTTCGGGCATGTCGACCCAGAGATGGTCGATCTGGGCGGAGATGCGGCCGACATCCCGGCCGTCGCGCACCGCGAGGAAGAAGCTGCCATGGCCATGGCCGAACCAGGGGTTCTTGCCCGGCGTGATCAGCCCCATCACCTCGTTCTTGAGGGGTGGTACCCAGGCGGGATCGTCGGCATTCAGGCGGAAGGCGAGATCGACGAAGCGCTTCTTTTCGGCCTTGGTCTTCGCCTCGATGATGCTGATTGCGCCCGCCATTCCTTATCCATCCCTCTTCCTGTTGGGGCGGAGCCTTAGGCCGTGGCGGGCGTGTGTCTAGGCGCTTTGTTCAGGCGGCCTTGTTCCGCTGGCGCAGCTCATCGGTTGCGACGATGCCGCCCGACAATTCCCGCACCTTCGGATAGGCCTCGGCTACCGCGTCGGTATAGCCCAGGTTGAAGACCGTCGGGCTCTTCTTCCGGGCCGAGGCGCCGGCATAATAGGTGCCGCCCAGATGATCCCACCAATAGTTGGTGATACCAAAATTGCCCGTCTCGTCGTGGAAATGATGCTCCATGTGGCGCTGCTTGATGTGCGCCAGCCACCTGTTCTTGGGCTTGTAGGAGAGGTGCTGGATGCAGTGGAAAAATTCGTTGACGCAGGTCTGGATCAGGCCCGTCGCGAACGCCACCGCGGCGCCACCGAGGCCGCCGATCCAGTAGCCGACCGGAATCGTGAAGAGCGCCACCGTCGGCACGACGTTGATCGGCGAGCCGAACAGAACCTCAAGATGATTGGGGTCCTGATGGTGATCGTAGTGGATTCGTTTCCAGGTGGCGGCGAGCCAGCTCACCTTCCACATCCACTTTGAATGCAGCACCCAGCGGTGCAGGCAGTACCAGACGATCGGGAAGAGCAGCACTGCGGCCACGATCGCTGCCAGCGAGCGACCGATCGAGGCGGGCTGATAGAACCAGGTGCCGATCGAGGCGGCGGCCAGTCCGAGATAGATGATGATCGCCGGGTATTGGAGATAGGCGACCACCAGCTCCTTCAGCGTCATCCTGTCGAGATGATGCGACTGCGACCAGAAGCCTTTACGGCGGATGGCGGGGTTGGTCACGATACTCACTCGTCCTCGATTATGGGCGGTTCACCCCTCGATCATCGTCGCTCTCTGCCGCGGCAATGCGGCACCTTTGGGGCGGCGATGGGGCGAAATGGCCTTACTCCTCGGTGCGGATCAGTACTGTCTCGCCGATGAGGAAGAACAACAGGAAAGGAGCCCAGGCAGCAAGGAACGGCGGATAGGCGCCGAGATTGCCCATCGCGACGGCGAAATTGTCTGCCACGAAATAGGCGAAGCCGAGCGCCATGCCGATCACCGCCCGCACGAACAGCGCCCCCGACCGGGCGAGGCCGAACGCCGCCACGCCGGCCAGCAGCGGCATCAGCAGCGAGGAGAGCGGACCCGATATCTTGTGCCACCAGCCCGTCTCCAGCGGACCGGTCGGGCGGCCCGCGGCCTGCAGGTCGTCGATGGCCGAGCCGAGGTCGGCGAGCGAGCGCTCGTCGGCGGAAACGTCGGCCAGGGTGAATTGCTCGGGCGTGATGTGTGCGCCGAAATCGTAGCGCGCCATGTTGAGCTCGTTGCCGGAAACGACGTCGAACATGGTGACGCTCGGGGCTGTCCAGCCTGCCATGTGGCCGCCTGGCCCCATCTTCACCTGCGCCGACGGGGCCTTGAAGATACGCCGCAGTTCGCCGCCGTCACGGTCATAGACGGTAACGCCGGTCAGGTGGACACCCATGCCATGCCCGAGCACCTGGTCCGCATGGACGATGTCGTCGCCGTCGCGCACCCAGATGTTGGTCGGAGCGCCGTGTCCCTTTGGCACGGGGCCATAGTTGACGTCCTGCCACGCGTTGAGGGTCGAAGTGGCGCGCGTGACGATGCGTTCGTTGAACGTGAAGGACAGGGCGGCGATTCCAAGGCTGGTCAGCACCAGCGGCGCCAGTATCTGGTGAGCAGAGACGCCCCCCGACTTCATCGCGATCACCTCGCTGTTCTGGTTCAGCGTGACGAGCGCGATCAGCGTCCCGAGCAGGACCGAAAAGGGCAGGAAGCGCGCGATGATCTGCGGCAGGCGCAGCGAGACATAGTGCCAGAGCTGCGCATCGCCGTTGCCGGGATAGGCGAGGATGTCGCCCGATTCGCCGAGTAGATCGAGCGTCTGGAGCACGATCACGAGCGCCGTCAGCACCGCCGCCGAACGGATCAGGAACGACTTCGCCATGTACCAGGAGAGCGTCCTGGACGGGAAGAACTGGAATTCCGGTGAAGTCATGCGGGCACCTGCTCACGGCGGCGGCCGAAGCTGGTCCAGCGCCTCACGACCTTGGCGAGCTTGTCGGCACCGCGTTCGAGCGCGCCGATCGGCTGGCCGCCCGGCTTGTGCGCGAGCGTGTAGTACATCCACCAGATCAGAAGGGCAAAGAGCGCGAAGGGCAGCCAGAGCGCGAGGACGGGATTGACCTTGCCCAGCGACGCCACCGCGGCGGCGTACTGGTTGATCTTGTGATAGGTGACGATCATCACAATCGACAGGAATACGCCGAGCGCTGAGGATGAGCGCTTCGGCGGCACCGCCAGCGCTACTGATAGCAGCGGCAGCAGGAACATCATCGCCACCTCCACCATGCGGAAGTGGAATTCGGCGCGGCTCTGCGCACGCTCCTGCTTGGTTGCCTTGCCACTCAGCCCGCTGCGGACCAGTTCGGGCACGGTCAGTTCCTCGTTGATCCCCCCGCGATGGCGGAAGCTGTCGACCTTGGGCAGCTCCACGGGGAGGTCGTGACTGGAGAAGGAGAGCACGCGTGGCGTCTTGAAGCCCGGCGCATTGTTCACCAGCACGCCGTTGTGGAGGCGGAAGATGATCGTGTCGGGATCGTCGGTCGCAAGGAAGGTGCCGTGCTCGGCCGTCACCGCGAAGGTTTTGCCGTCCGGACTCTCGGCATGGACGAAGATGCCCGACAGGTCGCGCCCGCCGTTCTGGCTCTTCTCGATGCGGAGTGTCTCCTTCTTGCCGAGCTTGGTAAACTCGCCGACCTTGATCGAGGCACCGAGCGCGCCCGAGCGCAGCTCGTAGCGGAGCCCCTCATAGGCATAATGCGAATAGGGCTGGACGAAGCCGACGATCAGCAGGTTCACGAACGCCAGACCGAATGCATAGAGATAGGGCACGCGCAGTAGCCGGCCGTAGCTGACGCCCAGCGCGCGCATCACGTCGAGCTCGGAGGACAGCGCCAGCTTCCGGAAGGCGAGCAGGGTCCCCAGCATCAATCCGATCGGGATGCCAAGCGACATATATTCCGGGATCGTGTTGGCCAGCATCTGCCACACCACGCTCACCGGGCCGCCCTCGCGGACCACGAAGTCGAACAGGCGCAACATCTTGTCGAGCAGCAGCAGCATGGCCGCGAGCAGCAGCGTCGCCACCAGCGGCACCGCGATCAGCCGTGCGACATAGCGATCGTTCAGCGTCAGAAATCTCAAGGTTTGGACGCCTCATGACCATTTTCCGGCCGCAATTGCGACCGATCTAACAGAGGTGGCGAGGAGGCAGGATCGGTGATCCCGCCGCTCTTAGCCGATGAGCCTATAGCTTCCGGGAGATGCGAGGTCATGTCCAAAGTGCGGGTCGCTGCCGTTGCCCTGGCGCTGGGCGCCGCGATGGGGCTGCCGGCCGCGGGCCATGCTGCGCCCGCCGGGCCATTCGCGTCGGCGTGCGAGGCGGGCGAGCCGGCGATGCTCGTGCACGTCACCGGCTTCAAGAGCCGCACGGGTATGCTGCGCGTCCAGTCCTATGGCGGTGATCCCGAGCGTTATTTCGACAAGGGCGCCTACCTGAAGCGCATCGAGGTGCCGGTGCCGGCCTCCGGCCCGCTCGACGTATGCCTGCCAGTGCCGGCGCCCGGCCGCTACGCAGTGTCGGTGCGCCACGATGTGAACGGCACCGGCAAGACCGACAAGTCGGATGGTGGCGGCATGTCCGGCAATCCGCATCTTTCGCTGTTCGACCTGATGCTGAAGCGCAAGCCGTCACCGGACGAGGTGGCGGTCGAGGTTGGCCATGGCGTGAAGGTGGTTCCGATCACACTCAACTATATGGCGGGCGGGTCCTTCCGACCGGTCGAGGCGGCGAGCTGATGGCACGCGTAGCCCTTCTTTCGAATCCGCAGTCGACCGGAAATCGGTCGCTCTTGCCGCGCATACGGGCCTTCTGCGCGGAACATCGCGACATTTTCCATTACGAGGTGGAGGAGGTCGATCAGATCGGCGACGCGCTGCGCACGATCGCGCGGGTGCGGCCGAAGATCCTCGTCATCAACGGCGGCGACGGCACCGTCCAGGCGACGCTGACCGAGCTCTATCATGGCGACCATTTCGGCACGACGCCGCCGCCGGTCGCGGTGTTGCCCAACGGCAAGACCAACCTGATCGCGCTCGATCTCGGCGCCGTCGGCGATCCGCTGGTGGCGCTGGAGCGCATCATGGAGATCGCGCGCACGGATCTCGCGCCGCACATTGTCGCGCGCGAGTTGATCGCGCTGTCCCATGGCGAGGTGAACAACGGGCGGCCGGTACTGGGCATGTTCCTCGGCGGCGCGGGGCTGGCCGATTCGATGCTCTATTGCCGCAACAAGATCTATCCGCTGGGCCTGCCCAACAGCCTCAGCCACGCGATCACGGCGATTGCGCTGCTGTTCTCGATGGTCTTCGGCATCCGCGCGCATTTCCTGCCGCCCAAGCCCAAGCCCGTCTCGGTTTCGGTGCTGAAGCAGGGCGTGCTGACCGGCACGTTCGCGCTGCTGATCGTCACCACGCTGCATCGGCTGCTGCTCGGATGGCGGCAGGCGCAGGGCGAAAACGCCGGCGCGCTCCAGCTGATGCTGGTCGAGCAGCGGCCGGGGTCGCTGGTGGGTGCGACGATCGCCAGTATTTTCGGCCGACTCGGACGCAACCGAATGAGCGGCGTGCATATCGAGCGCGGCGACGAGATCCGCATCGAGGGCGAGCGCTCGAGTGTGATCCTCGACGGTGAGCTGTTCGAGTCGCGCAACGGGGGGGCGATCGTGCTGACCCCCACCGCGCCGGTTCCCTTCCTCAGCCTGGCGGCGTGAGCCGGGCCGATACGGCACCGGGCCGATGAGCGACGCCCTTCGCACTCTCGTCGCGGCCGAGCTGGCCGAGCCCATCGAGCCCCGCGCGGCCGCGCTCGCCGCCGCGGTGGCGGCGCGCTATCCGGGATCGGCGCGCGCGGTGCTGTTCTACGGATCCTGCCTGCGGGAGAGCCGGCTCGATGGGCTGATGCTCGATTTCTACCTGATCGTGTCTGATTATCACGCGGCCTATGGCGACAGCTGGCTGTCGCGCGCCAACCGGCTGGTGCCACCCAACGTCTTTCCGTTCGAGGCGGATGGGCTCGCCGCCAAATATGCCGTGCTGAGCGAGGCCGATTTCGCACGGCTGTGCGCACCAGACGCCGACAATCCCTCGGTCTGGGCGCGCTTCGCCCAGCCAGCGCGGCTGGCCTGGGCGGCGGACGAGGGGGCGCGGGCGATGACGGTTGCGGCGGTCGCCGAGGCTTCGCCCACGCTGCTGGCGCGTACCCTGCCGACATGTGAGGCGGAGCCCGCCGATCCCCTCGATCTGTGGCGGGCCGCGTTCGCGCTCACCTATGCCGCCGAGCTGCGCGCCGAGCGCAAGACCCGCTCCGGCAGTATCGTCGATGCCGATCCCGAGCGCTATCGTCGCTTCACTGGCCCGGTACTGGAACGAGCGAGGGCGCTCGCGCCGGCGCGGCTCGGCCGAGATGCTGCGCTCAGGGGTTGGCGACGGACTCAGCGGCGCGGCAAGATGCTGACACTGCTCAGGCTCGCCAAGGCCAGCGCCACTTTCGCCGGTGGCCTCGATTATCTCGCCTGGAAAATCAACCGCCACGCGGGCACTGCGATCCGCATCCGGCCGTGGCAGCGCCGCTGGCCAATTCTGGGCGCGATCACTCTGCTGCCGCGGCTCCTCGCCCGAGGCGCGGTGCGGTGAGCAGCGCGTCGTCGATCGCGCGTTCGAGCGCGGTGACGGTGAAGGGCTTGCGTAGCACCGCCTGCCCCTGAAGTTCGCCTTCGCCGGCCTCTCCAGCATAGCCGGTGACGAACAGGATCGCGATATGGGGATGGCGCCGCCGCACGGCCGCGCCGAGCTCGGGCCCGGTCATGCCGGGCATGACCACGTCGGTGATCATCAGGCGGATATCGTGGCGCCCTTCGAGCAGCGTCAGTGCCTCCTCACCGCTGGCGCAGCCGATCGGCTGGTAGCCGAGCTCCTCGATAGAGGCGATGGTGGCGACGCGGACGCGGGGATCGTCCTCGACCACCAGCACGGGCTCTCCCGACTTGGCAGCGGGCTCGCGCGCGCGAACGGGCAGGGGATGGGGCTCGACGGCGGCGTGCACGGGTGGCCGGGCGGCTGCGGGCTGCGATGTCTTGCGGCCGCGCGGCAGGTAGAGCGAAACGGTGGTGCCCTCGCCGGGCGCGGAACGGATCGCGACGTCGCCCGACGATTGCCGCACGAAGCCGAAAATCTGGCTGAGGCCGAGCCCGGTGCCCTTGCCGACCGGCTTGGTGGTGAAGAAGGGTTCGAACACCCGCTCCTGCACCTCGGGCGTCATGCCGCAGCCGGTGTCGGTGACGGCGATGCGGATATAGTCGCCGGTCGGGGCCTGGCCGACTTCGCCCTCTTGTAGTTGGCAGTTCTCCACCCGGATCTCCAGGCGGCCGGCCCCGTCCATTGCGTCGCGTGCGTTGACGGCCAGATTCAGGATCGCGTTCTCGAGCTGGAGGGGATCGACCCACACCGGCCAGACGTCGTCCAACAGATGCGTCTCGACCATCACACGCTCGCCCAGCGTGCGGTCGATCAGGTCGGACATACCCGCGATCAGCTCGCGCGCGTCGACCGCCTCGGGCAGCAACGGCTCGGCGCGCGCAAAGCCGAGCAGGCGACGGGTGAGCGCGGCGGCGCGGTTGGCGCCCTCCATCGCGTTGTCGATATGGCGCGCGACCTCCTCGGCCTCGGCCTCCAGCCGGCGCTTGGCGAGATCGAGCCCACCGACCACGACTGCGAGCATGTTGTTGAAGTCGTGCGCAATGCCGCCGGTGAGCTGGCCGACGGCCTCCATCTTCTGCATCTGGCGCAGCTGCGCCTCAGCGGCGGCACGCTCGGTCATTTCGCGATGGAGGCGGTCATTGGCGTCGCTGAGCGCGCGGGTGCGTTCGGCGACGGCGTGCTCGAGCCAGGAGGCGCGGTCGTCAGCCGCTTCGGCCTCCTCGCGCGCACGCCGCTGGGTGATGATCGCGTTCCAGGCGAGCCAGGCGAGGATGCCCGCCGCCATGACGAGGAGCACGCCGGTCACCGACAGCAGCTTGGCGAGATGGTTGGCCTGGTCGGCGGCGGCATCCGACTGGTTGTAGCGGTTCTGCAACACCGCGCGCTCGTGATCCGCGATCGCGCTCAGCGTCCGGTTGATCTCGGCGATCAGCTTGGAATGGCCGGCATTGTTGAACAACAGGAGCGCGGGCCAGCCCTGGCGGTAATAGGCACGCGTGGCGGTGAGGCCGAGCTCCTGGCCGCGCGCCTCGTAGAGCGTTCGCAGCTGGTGGACGAGCGCCGTTTCCTCGGGATCGCGGCCGACCATGTCGACCAGCTGGTTGATCTGGGCACCTGCCTGGAGCCACTCGTTATAGTAGCTGGTGCCCATGCCGCGATCGGCGCTGGTGGCGAAGCGGCCAAGTGCCGCCTCGGCGCGCGCCATGGAGGCGTCGACCGAACGCGTGACCAGCAGCACGTCGTAGCTGTGGCGCTCCCTCTCCAGCGTGCGGTCGCGCTGGCGGTTGGAGAGGTTCACTTGAACGATCAGGCCAATGATGAGCGAGGCCGCCAGCAACGCCGCAATGAACACAGCGACGTTGAGCGGTGAGAGCCAGCGACGTGTCCCAGCTTCCCCGTCGGCCAAGGCTTCGCCAACGACATGCGCCTGATCGACGCGTTCGGTTTCCCCCAAGCCCATGCGCTGATTTTAGGCCCGGAATCGCTGCGGGGGAAGGGCCGAACCGCCCAAGGGCGATCCGGGCCCTTCGGTTAAGCGATGCAGCCTACCCGTCGACCGGCTTCGGCGAACATTTCGATGATCTGACCGACCTGTTCATCCCGATGCTCCGCGCAAAGCGAACAACGCAGCAGGAAGGTTCCCGCCGGCGTCGCGGGCGGGCGCGCCATGTTCACGTAGAGGCCGAGTTCGAGCAGCGTGGCCCACATGCCGACGGCCTGCTCCTGATCGGGCAGGATGACGGCGATGATCGCCGACTGCGCCTCTTCGGTGCCGAGCTGGAAGCCCAGATCGCGC
>FTCZ01000526.1_pt1 | contig 26792 bp, 28 predicted proteins | sample 1658871 | NCBI WGS metagenome assembly FTCZ01 (sample SAMEA3914864, study PRJEB12502) | metagenome | biome: forest; material: soil | place: USA | collected 2012-03-12 | depth 0.3 m | reverse complement strand
GGATGTCATCGGAGAGAGGCCAAACTCGGGTGAATAGATGATCGGTTTGGTGCTGGTGACGCACGGACGCCTCGCGGCGGAATTCGTGACGGCAATGGAGCATGTCGTGGGGCCACAGGAGGCGATTGTGCCGATCTGTATTGGTCCGGAGGACGATATGGAGGGCCGACGCAACGATATCGCGGCGGCTGTTGCCGCGGTGGATACCGGCGAAGGCGCGATCCTGCTGACCGATCTGTTCGGAGGCACTCCCTCCAATCTCGCGATTTCGCTGATGAAGTCGGATCGGGTCGAGGTGATCGCCGGTATCAACCTGCCGATGCTGATCCGTCTTGCAAGTGCGCGACGCACCATGAAGATCAAGGCGGCCGTCGCCGCCGCGCGCGACGCGGGCCGCAAATATATTTCGGTCGCATCGGACCTGCTGGGAGAAGCCGCCGCGTGACGGATCAGCTCAGTCGCACCGTCCAGATCACCAACAAGCGCGGCCTCCACGCGCGCGCATCCGCCAAGTTCGTGACGCTCGCCTCGGGACAGACCGCCGCGGTCGAGGTCGAAAAGGACGGCTCAAAGGTGGCGGGCACGTCGATCATGGGGCTGATGATGCTGGGCGCTGCGAACGGCGACCATGTCACGATCAGTACGGCGGGCGACGGTGCCGAGGAGGCGCTGGCCGTGCTCGTCGACCTGGTGCAGAACAAATTCGGCGAGGAATAGCCATCCGCGGCTCGAACCGCTAATCGGCCGCGATGCCTCGCGAAATCACTGCCTTTTCCAATCCGCTCATCAAGCGCGTTCGCAACCTGCGCGAGAAGCGCCATCGGCGTGAGGAAGGCCTATTCATCGCGGAGGGGCTGCGCATCCTGGCTGAGGCCGAGGAAGCGGGCCGTCTGCCGCGCTGGATCTTCTACACCGCCGAAATGCGCACGCATCCGTTGGTGCTCCGCCTTGCCGCTGCGTGCGAATCCGATGGCGGTGAGGCCATCGAGACCAATGTGGACATCCTCCACAAGCTCTCGGGCAAGGACAATCCGCAAACCGTGCTCGGCGTCTATGCCGAATTCGACACGTCGCTTGATCACGTCGACCGCAGCGCCTCGGACATCTGGATTGTGGCGCAGGCACTCCGCGATCCGGGCAATCTCGGCACCATCCTGCGCACCGGCGATGCGGTCGGCGCGGGCGGACTGATCCTCGTCGACGATTGCGTGGACCCCTTCTCGGTCGAGGCAGTGCGCGCCTCGATGGGGGCACTCTTCACCCAGCGGATCGCCCATGCAACGTGGCTCGATTTCGTGCGCTGGCTGCGATCCGGACCCGGCGAGCTGGTTGCGCTCAGCCTGCGCACCGACACCGATTATCGGCAGCCCCGCTACGCCGCGCCCACCTTCCTGCTTGTTGGCAATGAAGCTCGCGGCCTGCCCGCCGACTATGAGGACGAGTGCGATCTCCGCGTGAAACTCCCCATGTGTGGCAAGGCGGACAGCCTCAATGCGGCCGTCGCGACTGCGGTGATGGCTTATCAGGTACTCGGCCAGCGCCTTTGAGCGGCATTTCGAATTTCCACCACAAATCGCGGATTTCGATCGCGCCAGCGCATTATGAGGCGTTACCCGTCAACCAGCCCAAGGCGCCGGTGGACCACTATCAGGGGACGGGATGCTGCGCTTCTTCCCGGCCAACAAGAATGTCGATACCTATTACGCGCCAACAGCTTCAATGGGCCGGTCGAAGATCCGTCCTATCTCGAACCGCCGATGATTGTCGAAGGTCTTGCCAAACGCTGGAATCACCGTGAGGATCACGAGGACTACAAGCAACCGGCTGCGCTCTTCAATTGTTCAACGCCGAGCAGTAGCAGCGGTTGTTCAAGAATCTGGCGGCGGCAAGGCACGGCATTCCGCAGTTCATCATCGACCGCCAGTTCGGCCATTTCGAGAAGGTCGGCCGCGCCTATGCCAAGGGCTTACGCGATGCACTCCCCGGGATGGACGAAGCACACGAGAGCCACGAAACAGAGAAACATATGGACAGGATGGCGCTCGAACCCACCAAGTAACCGCCAGACAGGGCGGCCGAATCGCGTCGCCCTGGTGTTTAGCTCCGGGGGGATGCAAGTCATGCAGATCATCTCCGACCTTGCCGTACTCCGTCCTGGCACGGCCTATTGGGTACCAGCCACCTCTGCTCCTGTTCGGAACTGGGCTGGCGCGCCTGGCTGCCGACGGGGCGCGCGGTTCCTCATCGGCGTCAGCTTCCACCCCAGCCGCGAGCGCTTCCCCGCGTTCGAGAGCCGCGCAGAATGCCTGCGCTGGATCATGGAGCATCGCCTCGCCATCTCTGGCTACGCGCCGGATGCGGTGATCACCGCGGCGCGGCTCGACGCCTGGATGCTGGGGATCGACGGGATGTAGATGGTGGACGGCCCGATCTGTCGGCTGGGTGACAAAGTCACGCTCGCGCACTTCGAAGCCGCGGCACTGGATGGCACGTAAGCGCTTGGATAGAAGCGTTATTTGTTTAATTCCGCTCTCACACATGCACACGTCCGAGGTCCGTGCCGTGGTGGCTCGATCGGTCTGAGAACAAGGCGAGCCTCGCCGTCTGCCGACAGTGGCTGAGGAAATCATACATCGAGATGGGCGGGTTTCGACCCCAGTTGCCGTTTAGCGCGTCATGTATCATGCCTGATCGCGGACGTTCGTGGCGGAGGGCATTAGTGCGCACGAAGCTGAGCATCTGCCTCAAGAAGGCGCGTTTCCGATCCGAACAGGATGCACTTTTGGCCGCTCAGCGCGCCGGTCTCCCGCTCAGGCCTTATCGCTGCGACCGCTGCCGGCAGTTTCATCTCACAAGTCGAACCAAGGGCAAGCGAGTGCCGCAGCTCTCAGATGGAGTCGTCGCGACCGGATTCGACTCCTAGCAGACCGCGATCCTGCCTCGCCAATTCAGCGCAACTGCCGCGAGGTGGCCGTCAGGAAGCTCGCCTTACTCCGCCGCCTCTGCCTCCGCCGGCGCGCCCAGCAGTTCGGTCGTCGCCGCGACGCGAGCGAGTGTCTCCACCGGTGGAACCGCTTCGATCTCGCGGCCGCCGGTCTCGATGTTGAGGTCGCGGAACTTGCGTCCCGTCACCAGCACGCGACTCTCGAAGGAGGAGACGAAGCTGTTATAGTTGTTGACCGCGCTCGACAGCCCCGTGCCGACCTTACGGAGATGCCCCGCAGCAGCCGACAGGCGATCGTACATTTCTTTGCCGAGAGCGCCAATCTGACGCGCCTCGACCGCGAGCTTCTCCTGCCGCCAAACCGCCGCCACCGTTCGAGCGATCGCCACGAGGTTGGTCGGCGTCGCCAGCAGCACACGCCGATCGAACGCGTAGTCCCAGAGCGTCGGGTCGCTTTCCAGCGCGGCGGCGAGGAAATGCTCGCCCGGCACAAACATGATGACGTAGTCGGGTGCGTCCTCGAACTGGTTCCAATACGCCTTGGCCGCCAGCGTGGTGACATGCGCCTTCATCGCCGCCGAATGAGTCACCAAATGGCGCGCGCGCTCGGCCTCGTCGATCGCGGCGAATGCGTCCTGATACGCGTTGAGTGACACCTTGGCGTCGATCACCAGCGCCCGGCCGCCCGGCACGCGCACGATCGCATCCGGGCGCATCCGCCCATCCTCGGTCATCACCGACACTTCGAGCGTGAAATCGGTATGCTCCGCAAGCCCGCAAGTCTCGAGCACGTTGCGGAGCTGCTGCTCGCCCCAGCGACCCCGCGCCTTGGGCGCGGCGCGCAGCGCATTGACGAGCTTGGCCGCCTCGCCGCGCACCGCCTCCTGCCCGTCGCGCATCGCGCCGATCAGGCCGGTCAGGTTGCCATAGGCCTCGGTGCGCTCTTTCTCGACGCGGGCGACGCCTTCCTCATAGCGCTTGAGCGTAGTCTCAACAGGGTTGAGCAGCGCCTTCAGCCGCTCGCCTGACTTCTCCTCAGCTTGAGCGAAACGCTGGTCGGCGCGTTCGAGGAAAGCCTTCTGCGCCTCGCCCAACAGCTTCTGCCCCACCTCGCTGAACTGGGCGGAGAGCGCCTCCTTGGCCTCGCGCAATTCGATGAGCCGCGCCTCGAAGGCCTCGGTCCGCTGTACCGCCGCCGCGCGCTCGGCAGACAGATCGCGCAACGCCGCATCGCGCTCGCGCGTGACCTCGTCGAGCGTCGTGCGAAGCAGAACTGTCGCCTTGGCGCGCTCCTCAGCAGAGGCGCGCGCAGTCTCGGCCTCGCGGGAGCGCACATCGAGCCGGTCCCGTTCCGCCTTGAATCCAACACCAGCGCGCGAACCTAGAAACCAGCCAAGTCCTAGCCCCCCGGCAAAGGCCAGACAGGCGATCAGAATGGCGACAACCGGCTCCACGCAACCCTCCATTTAGAACGAAGAGCGAACGTATCAGCCGGGGTGGCGCACCGCAAGCAGGCGCCGGGGGAAATCAAGCGGCGCGCTGATGGCGACGGAGCTTTTCCAGCTTCTTAAGCACCATGTCACGCTTCATGCGCGAAAGATGATCAGTGAAGACAATGCCGTTCAGATGGTCCACCTCATGCTGAAGACAGGTGGCAAGCAGTCCGTCGATCACCTCGTCATGCGCCTTGCCGTCACGGTCGAGCCACTTGGCATGGATCGAGGCGGGACGCTCGACATCCGCGAACTGGTCCGGGATCGAGAGGCAGCCCTCGGAATAGACGTTGGTCTCCTCGGACGGATCCGAGAATTCCGGGTTTATGAAGACCCGCGGGTTCTTCACGCCCTCGGCTTCTTCCTGGAGATCTATGACGAGCAGGCGTTTGGGCACGCCGACCTGGATCGCCGCAAGGCCGATACCGGGCGCGTCGTACATCGTCTCGAACATGTCATCGATCAGACGCTGGAGTTCGTCGTCGAAGGTCTCGACCGGCTCCGAGATCGCGCGCAGGCGCGGATCAGGGATCTCGATGATGGGAAGAATGGCCATTCTGCGGAGCTATGATCGAGGAGGCGCTCCGTCAAGGGAAGCCTCTCGATCAGTTCAATCGAGCGGACGCCTCGCGCGGAGCGCCTGGGCCAGCGTGCCCTCGTCGAGATAGTCGAGCTCGCCGCCCACTGGCAGGCCGTGAGCCAGCCGCGTGAGGCGCACCGGCAGCCCCTCCAGTCGCTCCGCGATGTAATGCGCAGTAGTCTGCCCCTCGAGCGTTGCGTTGGTGGCTAGAACCACCTCGTCGATCCCGCCCGCCGAGATGCGCGCGACCAACCGGTCAATGGACAGGTCCTCCGGCCGCACCCCGTCGAGCGCGGACAGACGGCCGCCCAGCACATGGAAGCGGCCCGGGAACAAACGAGAGCGCTCCAGCGCCCAGAGATCGGCCACCTCTTCCACCACGCAGAGCGAGCGCTGGTCGCGACGCGGATCGGCGCAGATCGAGCACGGGTCCGAGGTGTCGACATTGCCGCAGACATGGCAGGTGGCGAGCCGCTCGTTCACAAGCTCCAGCGCCCGCAGCAGCGGGGTGAGCGCGGTTTCGCGCCGCTTGAGGAGGTGGAGCACGGCGCGCCGCGCCGAACGGGGGCCAAGGCCGGGAAGGCGAGCGAGCGCCTGGGTCAGCGCTTCAATTTCGGGAGATGACATGGGATGCATGGATATGGGCTTGCGCTCCGCCTTGCCAAGCGCTTGTGAGAGGCGATGCGTATCGCCTTCATGGGAACCCCGGATTTCGCCGTGCCGACTCTGGAGGCGCTGGGCGCCGCCGGGCACGACATCGCCGCCGTCTATACCCAGCCGCCAAGGCGCGCGGGGCGCGGTAAGGCGTTGCAGCCCACCCCGGTCCACCGCCGCGCGGACGAGATGGGCCTCGAGGTTCGCCACCCGCTGAGCCTGCGCGATGAGAACGAGCAAGCGGCGTTCGCCGCGCTCGCCCTCGATGTCGCCGTGGTGGCGGCCTATGGCCTGATCTTGCCGGTACCGATCCTGGAGGCGCCGAAGCTTGGCTGCCTCAACGTCCATGGCTCGCTACTGCCCCGCTGGCGGGGTGCTGCGCCTGTGCAGCGCGCGATCCTCGCGGGGGATACTGAAACAGGCGTCGGCATCATGCAGATGGAAAAGGGCCTCGACACCGGCCCAGTGCTGCTCGAAAGCCGCACACCCGTCGATGGCAAGACCGCGGGCGAGCTCACCGCCGAACTGGCCGGGCTAGGCGCGCGGCTGATGGTGGAGGTGCTGACCGATCCCGCCGCCTACCCGCCCCGCGTACAGCCCGAGAACGGCGTTACCTACGCATCGAAGATCGAGAAGGCCGAGGCCCGGCTCGACTTCACGGCCAACGCCGCGCAGGTCGAGCGGCAGGTGCGCGCCTTCAATCCGGCGCCGGGAGCCTTCTTCGAATATGGCGGCGAACGACTCCAGATCCTCTCCGCAGCAATCGAAGCAAGATCAGGCACACCGGGCGCCGTGCTCGACGACGGGCTCCTCATCGCAAGCGGATCTGGCTCGATCCGACCGCTCACCGTCAAGCGTGCCGGGCGAGGCGCGATGGCGACCGCCGAACTGCTGCGCGGTTTCGGGATTCCGACGGGGACGATCCTCGCGTGACGCGCTTCCGGCTGACCGTGGAGTATGACGGCCGCCCCTTTATGGGCTGGCAACGGCAGGCGCATGGGCCGAGCGTGCAGCAGGCGATCGAACAGGCGGTGACGCTCGTCACCGGCGAGACGGCTACCGTCCACGCCGCTGGCCGGACCGACGCGGGCGTGCATGCGACCGGCATGGTCGCGCATGTCGACATCGGGAAGAACATCACGCCCTTCCGCCTGATGGAGGCATTGAACGCGCGCACCCGGCCTACACCTGTCGCCATCCTCGGCTGCGAGGCCGTTCCCGACGACTGGCACGCGCGCTTCTCCTGCATCGGCCGCCGCTACATCTACCGCATCGTCGATCGGCGCGCGCCACTTGCGCTCGACGAGGGCAAGGCCTGGCGGGTCGCGCCGCCGCTTGACGCGGAAGCGATGCACGAGGCGGCGCAACGACTGGTCGGCCTGCACGACTTCACCACCTTCCGCTCGGCGCACTGCCAATCGGCAAGCCCTTTGAAGACGCTCGATCGGCTCGACGTCCTCCGCGTCGCAGGCGGCATCGAAATCGAGGCGGCGGCACGCTCGTTCCTGCACCATCAGGTGCGCTCGATGGTCGGCTGCCTCGCGCTCGTCGGCCGGGGCAAGTGGACACCGAACGACGTGACAGACGCACTTCAGGCAAAGGATCGCGATGCGCTCGGCCTCAACGCTCCCCCCGATGGACTCTATTTCGTGGAGGCAGTCTACCCCTCCTGAGGGCTGAAACCCTTACGCGGTTCGCGGGTTGGCACCGCGGACAGGCGGAGAGCAGACGTGGACATTTCCCAGACCCCGCTGATCGAGCGGATCGCCCGCGTGCTGGCCGGTGCGAGACTGAGCGGCAATGCCGAGGGCGCGATGATGTCCGCAGGCTCGGAGGTTGACGCGACCTGGATCGAGCATCGCGACGAGGCGATCGCAGTTCTCAAGACGATGCGCGAACCCGACGAGATAATGGCTCATGCCGGCGATGCAGCCATCTGGGAGCGGATGGTGCTGGCGGCGATCGACCAGGCCTGAGAGCTCAGCCGAACAGCCGGGTTAGCGACTTGTCGAGCATGAGGAGCTGCCACAGCAGCCGGCCATGATCGGCGCGGCCAGTGCGATGCTCATTGGCGATGCGGGAAAGCTCGTCGGCGCGAAACCAGCCCGTTGCCGCAAGCGCGGCGCCCCGCGCGATGCGATCTGCCTCACCCGCCAGCGGCCCCCTGAACCAGGCCGAAATCGGTGTCACGAAGCCCATCTTGCTTCGGTGAAGGATCGCGTCAGGCAGATAGCGGCGCATAGCGTGCTTCATCAGCCACTTCCCCTGCCCACCGCGCAGCCGCATCGGCATCGGCAGAGAAGCCTGAAAGGCGATGAGCTTGTGATCGAGCAGCGGCTCGCGCGCCTCCAGGCTCACCGCCATGCTCATGCGGTCGACCTTGGTCAGGATATCGCCCGGCAACCAGACCTTTAGGTCGGCATATTGAGCGCGGCCGAGCCAGTCAGCGGCAGGTGCATTGCGCATCGCCCGCTCGATCCGCGCCTCCGCCCGGTGACCGTCGAGCGCGCGGCTTGCCTCTGGCGTAAAGAGGCGGGCGCGGATCTCCGGCGCGGTGACCCCCATCGCCCGCGCATAAGCCTCCTCCGGCGACCGGGCGAGCGCCTGAAATGTCGTCTTAGCGCGCAGCGGTCGCGGCGCCCAGTCCGCCTTGGGATAGGCGCGACCAAGCGCACCGAACACGCGCTCGCGCATCTGCGAGGAGAGGAGCCCGCGCGCCCGGTTCTCGGCGACGAAGAAGCGGTGGCGCCGATAGCCCGCCAACGCCTCGTCGGCCCCATCGCCCGACAGCGCGACGGTCACCTTCTCACGCGCCAGCTCGCAGACACGATAGGTGGGCAGCGCGGAGGCGTCGGCGAAAGGCTCGTCGAAGTGATGAACGAGCGTGTCGATCAGCCCAAAATCATCGGGTGAGACGATCCGCTCACGATGGCTGGTGGCGAAGCGCTCGGCAACGAGGCGGGCATGTTCCGTCTCGTCGAGGTCGGGCACGTCGAAGCCGATCGAGCAGGTCTCGACCGCGGTGCGGCTCGCCTCGGCCATCAGCGCGACGACGCTCGAACTGTCCACACCCCCGGAGAGAAAGGCGCCGAGTGGCACGTCCGCCACCATACGCGAGCGCACCGCCATGCGCATAAAATCGGTGAACTGTGCTTCCAGCTCGCGCACGGGCCCCTTCGCCTCGGCGGTGAAGGCCACATCCCACCAGCGACGGGGCTCGGGCAGCGTATGATCGCGGCGCAGCGTGAGATGGTGGCCGGCCGGCAGCTTGCGCACGCCCGCCACGATGCAGGCGTCATCGGGAACATAGCCGAGGCCCATGAAGTCCTCGACCGCCGATAGGTCCGGCGCGCGGCGTAGGCGTGGATGGGCAAGCAGCGCCTTCAGCTCGGACCCGAAGAGGACCGCGCCATCGGAAAGTTCGGAATAATAGAGGGGCTTCACGCCCAGTCGGTCACGGGCGAGAAACAGGCTCTGCTCGTCCGCATCGAATAGCGCGAAGGCGAACATGCCGGTGAAATGATCGAGGCAGTCCGCTCCCCAGCGGCGCCAGCCGTGCAGGATCACCTCGGTATCGCTGTGGGTTCGGAATTTGGCGCCCCACGCCTCCATATCGGTGCGTAGTTCGCGGTAATTGTAGATCTCGCCGTTGAATACCACGACAAGGCGGCCGTCGGCCGAAAGCATCGGCTGGTCGCCACCCGCGAGGTCGATCACCGAAAGCCGGCGGTGACCGAGGCCGACACCTGGTGCGGTCCAGATGCCGTCGCCGTCCGGCCCGCGATGTGCGAGCGCGTCGATCATGCCCTTCACCCGCGCGGGATCGACCGGTTTGCGCGTGCCAAGATGGAAGATGCCGGCAATGCCGCACATGGCTCAGCGACCCGCAGCGATGCGGTCGATCGCGACGTCGACAGGGCCGAGCGTCGCGAGAAAGCGGTCGATGGCGGCGCGGCCGCCGCGACGATCCTCGGCCGAGACAAGCAGCGCAGCCGCACGCTGGCTCCCTCCGACCAGATGGCGCCGCAGCGTTTCCAGCTTCACCCGCGCGGCACTCCCCGTCTCCATCGACCCGACCATATAGAAGCTCACAATCTCGCGCGAGACGGCTCCGGACGCCTCTATGCGTTCAGCCCGTGCTCCCGCCGGCGCCGGCACGTCCGCCGCCCACGACCAGTGCCCGTCCGGATCGACCGCCCCATGACCATAGCCAACAAGCGAACGTCCGCGCGCCTGCGAGGCGTAGAGCGCCACCGCCAGATCAACTTCTGCGCCTTGTGCGTCACGGTAGTGACCGACGAGCAGGCGGTCCGCACCGTCGAACCGTGGCTGCCACGCCACGCCCTGTGCCGCATCGATTCGGGTCCAGGCGGACAGCCCGGGCAGATGCGCGGAGGCAGCGATCGGTGTGACGCCTCCGCCGACGACCAGCGCGCTCCAGAGCGGCGCCGATCCCGCGATCGCCAGCACCGCCGCACCTGCCGCCGGCAGCGCGATCTGCGCGCGCTGTCGCCTGGCCTCGCGCTGCACCGTGCCCGGCTGGACGGCCGGCGCCGAGGCTGGCCGGTCGAAGAAACGCCAGCTCACCGTCAACACGATCGCGATCACCAGTGCGAAGAAAATCCAGCCATAGACGATATGGTCAAAGCTTCCGGCCACCCTTGCCCCGCGATACTGCGCGACCCAGATAGTCGCGAAGGCACGCACACCGTTGGCTAGCACGGGCGCCACCACGCACGCGGCGAGAAACACTGCGCGCCGCCGCCAGCTCGTGAATCCCAGATGCGCAACCAGCACGCCGAGTGCGATCATCGCGATCAGGAATTTGGCGCCCGAGCACGCCTCCGCCACCTTGAACCAGCCCGCCGGCGTGGTGATGAAGATACCGTCAAGTGTCGCTGGTACGCGAACGAGATGGAGCAGCATGGTCGACATGCGCGCCGTGACCGTCTGGAGGGCAGGCATCAGTATGTCGCCGGCCGGCACGAGGAAGAACGCGTAGAAGAGCGGGAAGAGCAGCGCAGCCGTCGCTCCCAGGCCGAGAAGCGCGGCGACCGCACCCTGTATCATCATTACGAGCCCGAGATGGCGCGCGAGCGCGACGCCACCTGCCTCGCCCACCAGCCAGCCGGCCGCACCCATCGCAACCCAGAGCAGCGCCAGTGGCCAGCCCCGCGGCTCGATCACGACCAGCGCGGGTCGCCTCTGCCACACCAACCAGCCGATGATCGGCAGGATGACGAGGCAGTGCTCATAGGTGCTGCTGGTCCACCAGATCCTCGCCATGTCGCCGGTATCTCGCGCGAACAGAGCGAGCAGCCCCACGGTCACCAGCGCGAGTAGGGCGAGATGTTGCCGCCAGACGGTCCGCCCGGCGCGCGTGGGCGCCGCGATCGCTGCGTCCATGTTCATATGTGCTCAAGCATCGCGTCGAGCGTCGCGAGCCGCGCCCCCCAAGCATAATGGACCTCAATCTGTGCTCGCGCCGCAGCGCCGATGGCCTTGGCGCCGGCGGGGTCGGCGAGCAGCGTGCAGACCGCCTCGGCCTCGTCGATGGCGCCATTGGCGACGATTAGGTCGCGCCCGGGCTCGGCATTGATTCCCTCGAACGCCTGCACCGAGGCGACGACGGGCCGCGCCATCGCCATCGCCTCCAACACCTTGTTCTGGATACCGCGCGCGATACGGAGCGGCGCCACAACGACGTCGGCCTGCGCCAGCCAGGGCCGCACGTCAGCCACCTCGCCAGTCACTTCCACGCCGTCGCGGCCGCCGAGCGCCAGCAGCGCGGGATCGGGTCGGCGGCCGACGATCGCGAAGCGGGTGCCAGGATGGCGGGCGCGGATGAGCGGCAGCGTCGCACGGGCGAAGCCGGACGCAGCCTCGACATTGGGCGGATAGTCCATCTGCCCGGAGAAGACGATCAGCGGCGCTTCGCCCGGCCGGTGGGGAACGGGCCGGTAATGCGCGAGATCGATGCCATTTTCGAGCGTGGCGACACATTCCGCCGGCAGCCCGGTCCGGTCACGGAACAGCGCCGCCTCGGCCTCGCTCACGAACAGCGACACAACCGCGCGGCGCGCCGTCTCGCGCTCAAATGCAAAGAGGCGTCGCGCTTCGCGCCGCCATATCCAGCGCATCAGCCCACGTGCGGCCTCGCCATAAGCGGCGAACTTCTCCGAATCCATGTCGACGAAGTCCATCACGAATGGTCGGTCGGTGGGAGCGTAGAGGGCCATCTGCCCCGAAAAGACATAGACGCGGTCGATCGGCTCCTCGGTCAGCACCCGATCGACGAAGCCCGACATGCGGGCGCTACCGAACGCCGCTACCGATATGGCGCTGCCGGTCGCGAGTCCAATCGCCGCCGCGACACTCCGGGATCGCGCGCGGGGCTCGATGTGCAGCCGTGCGACGAGCGGGCGCAGCGCCTCGGCTGCCGCCTCATCGCGCTCGTCGTCGGCGAAAGTGGCGAGGTGGACCCGATGGTGGGCGGCGAGATGCTTGAGGATGTTATAGGAGCGGATCTTGTCGCCACGATCGGGGGGATAGGGAACGCGGTGGGCGAGGAACAGCAAGTCGCCCATCGGCTCAGCCCAGTCCGCGCGCCAGCGGCGGACCCAGCCGGTTGGCGAGCCACAGCGGCAGCCTCTTCCACGCCGCCACCTGCATCCGGTAGCGTGGGCTCAAGGGGTTCACCTCGCGCGGCGCGGCACCATCGGCGGCACGCACCGCATAGCCGAGCGGCTGCGGCTCGAATCCCCAGTTCTTCTTGTAGGCGAAGGCACCGGTGCCGATCTTCGAGCGGCCAAAATCGAACGCCACGCAGCCCCGCCGCCGCGCATGACGCATCAGCTCGAAATACATGAGCTCGTTCGCCCGCAATGCCCGTGCCCCCCAGGTGCCCCCACCCCAATAGGGCATTACCATGCCCTGATGATAGAGGCTGAGCACCGAGGCGACCGCCTCGCCCTCGTGCCACACGGTCAGGATATCGGCCTGATCGCCGAAACCGTCCAGCACGGCATCGAACAAAGCGCGCGGGAAGACGGGCGTGCCGAGGTTGCGCACGCTTTCGGCATAGACAGCATAGTGCGCGATGCGATCGATCGGCGTGCGGCCAACCGTGACCGCCATGTCGATGCCGATGGCCTTACGCACCTCGGCACGCTGCTTACGCGGAATGGCGCCGAGCTCGGTTTCGTCGTCCACCGCCAGCGGACGGCTGAAACCAGCATAAGTATCCGCCCTGTGCTGCCAGCGCTCGCCAGTCGGCATCATGCCACCGCGCAGTTCAAGACTTGGGCAGCCGAGTCGCTCGGCCAGCTTCCAGCCCTCGGCGAGCAGCGCATCGGCCGCCTCGGCGTTTGCCGCCAGCACGCCGCCACCGACCGCGAATCCGCTGGAGACGAGCGCCTTGCCGAACAGCATCGATCGCATCGCAGTCAACGGCAGCACGCCTTCGATCCGGCGGCCTCGCATGGCGGTCAGCATATGGCCGCACTGTCCCGTCCCCGCCTCGACCGCTTCGATCCACACCGGAAGATGGAAGGGCGTTCCCTTCGGATGCTGATGCACAAAGGCCGCCACGGCATCGCTGTCCGCGTCCGTGCCAACCCGAAGCGGTACCACCGCCTCTGCCGGGTTCATGGCGCCGCCTGACCCGCGACGACCTCGTCGACGCGCCCCCAGCTGAAATCCCGGAGAAGGCGCTCGAGCTTGCCCTCCATCGACGACAGGCGGCTGTAGTGGCGCAGCTTCGAGCGGAAAGGCGCGCGGTCGACGCGCGGCTGGGCAGGATCGATCTCCCAGGGGTGGAAGTAGAAGACCGCCGGCCGTCCTGCATCGACGTTCACCTGCCGGATCGCCCAGCGGCTGAAGCGATAGGGCAGCAGCCGGAAGAAGCCCCCGCCCCCGGCTGCGAGTGTGCGCGATCCGAGCCGAGCGGTCGTCACCGGCAGCTCGATCATCGCGCAGTCGGGGAGCGGCCGCCACGCAAAGCGCGGACTCTCGGGCCAGCCATAATGATCGTGCGCCACTGGTGCGACGCTGGAGGAATAGGCATAGCCTTCCTCGGCGAGCACCTGGTGCGCCCATGGCGTCCGCGCATCGATTGAGAAGCTCGGCGCGCGATAGCCGATGACTGCGAAGCCGGCCGCGTCCTCGATCGCGGCGCGGGCGCGGCGCAAATCGGCGCGGAAGCGCACGGCGTCCATCGTGAAGACGCGGTCATGGTCCCAGCCGTGGCTGGCCAGCTCGTGCCCCTCCGCGACGATGCGTCGCATCTGGGTAGGCGCCCGCTCGGCTACCCAACCCAGCGTGAAGAAGGTCGCCTTGACGCCGGCCCGCGCGAACAAGTCCAGCACAGCATCGGTATTGCGGGCAACGCGGCTTTCGAGGCCCGGCCAGTCGCCCTTGTCGATCACCCTTTCGAAGGCGCCGACCTGGAACCAGTCTTCGACATCAACGGAGAGCGCGTTGCGCATCGGAGGCGGGACCGTGTCGGACATGGCCGTTGCGTCAGTGCGCGGTGCCGTAGCGCTGGCTAACCGACTCTTCACGCTCCACCCAGTCGATCAGCATCGAGAGGACACGGCGGATCGCCGCTTCCTGCTCGTCCAGTCTCTCCTCGAGCACGACGAGGCGGTCGAGCACCTCGGGATCCTCGGCCCGCACGATCCGAACAGGGCTCGCGCCCGCAGGCGGCGCGGCATCCTCAGCGCGCCGGCGGAGCGGCTCTTCTTCTGTGGGGCGGGCGCCGCCGCGTTCCTCCGCCATGTCGGCGGCGATGAGATTGACGGTGGCACTGTCGATCCGGTCGAGACCTTCGATGGCACCGTGCAGCAGCACGCGCCCGACTAGCACGTTCAGGCGGCGTGGCACGCCCGCCGAGTGATGGTAGAAGGCCGCCCACGCATCGTCTGTAAAATCGAGCCGCACCGGATCCCAGCCGACCAGCGACAGTCGGTGGCGGATATAGGGGGCGATCTCGCCCTCCTCCATCGGCGTCAGATGATGGGTGGCGATCACACGCTGGCGGAGCTGTTCCAGATGCTTCGAGCCATGGAAGCGATCGCGGAACTCGGGCTGGCCAAGCAGGAAGATCTGGAGGAGCGACTGGCCGCCATTCTGGAAGTTGGAGAGCATGCGAAGCTCCTCCAGCGCCGAGAGCGGCAGGTTCTGCGCCTCATCGACGATCAGCAGCGTCTGTCGCCCCTCATTGGCATGGAGGCGGAGCGTGCGCTCGATCCGGTCGAGCAGCTGCGCCTTGGCCAACCCCTCGGTTGCTAGACCGAGCTGATGCGAGGTGAGGCGCAGCATGTCTTCGTCCTCCACCTGCGTGGAAACGAGGCGGATGACGTGCAGGCGCTGCGGATCGATCGATGCCATCAGATGGCCGACGAGCGTCGTTTTGCCGGCGCCCACATCGCCAGTGATGACGATGAACCCCTCGCCCTGCGCCAAGCCGTAGCCCAGATAGGCCATCGCCGTGCGATGCGTCTTGCTCTCGAACCAGAAGCGCGCATCGGGCGCGAGCTGGAAGGGCCGATCGCTTAACCCGTAATGGCTTTCGTACATCCAGGCCTCCACAGGCGCCCCCGGGGCGCGCCTCCCCGATCCGTTAGAGTTGATAGCGCAGCGCGACGAGCGCCGTGCCGACCACATCGTCGTCGACCCCGCCGTTCGCACCCGACGAGACGCTGAGCGACGCGGCGCCGATCAGGCGACGTGAGAACTCGCGCGTATAGGTGCCAATCGCGCCATAAGCGGTGTGCGAGCCAGCCCCCAGCACGTCGGTGTCGTACCAGGTGGCGAGACCGGTCAGCGACACGTTCGACACCGGCGACAAACGCCGCCCGATCACGCCATCGACGGTAACGCTCTCCTCGCCGACATGCGTGAATGAGACGATCCCCGCCCCGAGGTCCGGCGCGAGATAGCGGCGATGGTCGTAACCGACACCGAGCCCGTAGGTCCACGGCCCGTGCGAGCCGGACGCCAGGCCATAGACGCCGCGCGAACGATAGAAGTTGGAATTGACCGAGTTCAGTGCCTGCAAGCAGCCGCCCTGCCCGCCATTGACGCCGAACACGCAGATCCCAAGCGTAGACGGGATCGGCAAGCTGTTCGGAGCGAATGCCGTCGGGAGCAGGCCGATTTCACCAGTGAGCTGGCGCCCGAAGCTCTGCACATCGTCATAGGCGACGACCTGGAGATTCGCGCGCGGCGAGATCTTGTAGGAGAACTGCCCCGTCACGACCCGTTCGCCATAGCGCTCGCCGCCCCGGACCTCGAGTGAGGTGCGTGGGCTCGGTCGCCATAGGACACCTAGGTCCCAGATCAGCCCGTCCTGATCGTAGGATAGCAGGCGCGGTTTTCCATGATCGGCTTGAAGGTGGCGATGGCTGTCGAGGATCGCGTTGCCGCCGGCGTCTGTCAGGATCGCCGCCTGGCTTGCACGGCCGTGCTCATACCCCACGCCCCCTTCGAGCGCGAGGGTGGGCGTCACCGGATAGGTCAGATCGAGACGGCCGAACTTGTCGGTGTAGCGCTCGTTGAGAAAGTGGACATCGTCGTGTTGGTAGCCACCCGACACGACCCAGCCGAATGGCAGACCGCTTACGCCCGGCCGCATCCCGACTGAGGCGTCGACCGTGTGGCTCAGCGTCGTGAAGCTGTTCTGAATCACTGGCTGGCCGGGGCCGAGGTCGAGGCTGCCGAAGCCGTTGGACGTGTGCGTCCAGCCAAAGCGATAGTCGGCGCCGACGTCGAGATTACCGAATTGATGCGCAAAGCTTGGCCCCGCCTGGATGGCATAGACCTGCTGGGTGTTGTTGAGGTTGCCGAACACCAGCCCCGGCGTCGCCTGCGCCAGCGATCCTCGCGCGCGTGTCGCGATGCCAGCGGCCTGGAGCGAGATGTCTGGCGTCGCCTGATAGGTGAAACTCGCCAGCCCGTTATGCGTGTCGCTGTCGTGATAGCGGTTCGACCAGGCGAAATAATGATCGTACCGATAGTCGAGTTGGCCCTGGACGCGCACGCCCTGCACAGTTGCGTCGACGCCCGCCGCCAACCCGGTATAGGTGACGGCGTCCTGCCCATTGCCGGAAAGGTCTGCCGCGAAGACCTGTTGCACCTCCACATAGGGATGAATGGACGTGCGTGCCGTCGCCGGCGTGGCGGCGAGAACAACAGGAAGCAACGACAAGCTGCGCAAAACGAACCGGTTCACCCATCCATCCCATAATAGCGGCCGAAGCGGCGGTTGGTGCTGCCGTACTCGACGCCGTTGAGCAGAAGTTGCGGCCTGGGGCATGCCGAGAGCAAATCCAGCGCCTCGCGCAGGTCCGCTTCCCCCGTTTGCTCGGCGCGGACGACGAACAGCAGCTGGCCGCAGTGCATCGCCAGCACCGAGGCGGGCGAGGCGGCGAGAGCCGGGGGCGAGTCGAACAGGATTATCCGGCGCGGATCGCGCGTCCGCAGGCGATCGAGCACTTGACGCGTACGCTCCGAGGCCAGCAGCTCAGTCGCCTCGTTCGAGGGACGACCGGCAGGCAGCACGATGAGGCCAGGAATGTCAGTGCGGATCAGGCAGGCTTCCACGTCCACTTCCGGATCCGCAATCGCGTCGATCAGGCCGGGGCCGCCTTCGAGACCAAGCGTCGAGAGGATTTCGGGCTTGGCTACATCTGCATCAACCAGCACGACCTCGACATCCCGCTCGGCCGCCAGGCTGAGCGCCAGATTGACCGCGCAGAAGGTCTTGCCGTCGTCGGGCTGGGCCGAGCAGATGAGGATAGAGCGACCGTTGGGTACTTCCGCCGCCTGACGAAGCAGCTGGCGCTTCACGATGCGGAATTCTTCGGCGATCGCACAGGGGCTCGCATCGGGGAGGATGAACCCGCCCTCGCGCAGCTCGTCCATCGCCACTTGGCCGAAGCGGCCAATCGGCGCGGCACTGGCCCAAGCGGTTTCGATTTGCTCGGCGGCCTTGGCGGCAAATGGCGTCGGCGACGAATGTCCGTCCGACACCGGATGTACTGGCCCACGCAGCACGGCGCTGAAATCATAGACCTTGGCCGCCCGCTCGACGAGGGAAGGGCCACGCGGTCCCTTGGGGCGGTCACCGCCCTTCGGGTCGGGGGTGATTGGCGTGTGTTTGCTCATGCCTCGCTCCTCATGCCATCAAGCCGCGCTGCACAAACTCGACACCCAGCAACAGGATATACGCTCCTACCAATGCACCCCCGGCGCCCATGAACCACTTGAGCTGCTGCGCTTCGTGCGCCTTGTGCCGCTCCCCCTGCACCACACTGATCGCCCCCAGCACGGGGAGACCACTCGCCGAGGCCAGCGCCATCGGCGTCGAATAGCTGGTCTGGAGCTTCGCCCGCAGGAAGGCCGCACCGGCGCCACCGGCCAGCGCGACCAGCAGCACGCCGGTCAGCAGCAGCGGACGCTTCGGCTTGGCCGGCACGCGCGACTGCACCGGCGGGTCGATCACCCGGATTTGCACGCTGCCCGCCTGGCTCTGCGCGTCGGCGCGTAGCTTCACCTGCTCACGGTCGGAGAGCAGCTTGTCATATTGCGCCTTCAGCACGTCGTGATCGCGCGACAGCCGCGCCTGCTCGGCCGTGATCTCGGGCTCGCTCGCCTGCTTGCTCGCAAAGGCGTTGAGATCCGACTGGATCTGCGCGCGGCGGGCGGCGAGCGCAGCCGCATTGGCCTGCTTCTCCGCTACCATTGAGCGAAGTGAGACATAGGCCGGGTTGGGCTGGCTGTTGCTCCCACCCGACGAGTCCGCCGCGGCGGCGCCGGCGAGGCGCGCGATCTGGCCGCGAAGCGCGATGACATCGGGATGCTTGTCGGTCCATCCCTGCGCCTGATCCTGCGCGAGCTGAGCCTGAAGCTGAGAGAGCCGCTCACGCGGACCACCCGCACCCGACGCGCTGGGCGGACCGGCGATCGTGGCGGGCGTTCCGGCGAGTTGGCCGTTGATGGCAGCGACCGAGCTCTGCGCGGCGGCCAGATTGGTCTCGACATCGGCGAGCTGCGAACGCGCCGCGTCCATGCGCTGATCGATCGAGCCCGAACCGGGGAGCATCCGCATATATTTCTGGTCGAACGCCTGCTGCTTCTGCTCGGCATCCTGAAGCTGCGCCCCGCGCTGGGCGAGCTGCGCATCCAGGAACTTGAGCGAACGCTGCGCCTCCGCCGCGCCGCCAGCAGCGTTGCTGGTCATGAACAGGTCGATCAGCTTCGCGACCACAGCCTGCGACAGCCGTGAATTCTGCGCGTCCGAATAACCGCCGCCCGACAGGTCCGCGCTGATCTGGAACAGGTTGTCTTGCTGGCTCTTGATGCTGATCGAACGCTGGAGCCGGCCGATGGCGTTGGCCATGTCCCGGGGCGTGGAGGCCTGTCGTGCGAGATCCGTGCTCTTCACGACTGCAGCGAGATTGTCCGCCGAGAGCAATGTCTGGCGCACCGTGTCGATGCTCTGCTGCTGGTCGCTGCTGCTGATCCCCACCGCCTGCGGCAGGATCGATTGCGGTTCCATATAGATACGCGCGGTGCTCTCATAGGTGTTGGGGATCAGCGACACCGCCAGCCAGCCGACAAGCGCGATCGCCCACGCGACCGCAAGCGCCAGCCAGCGCCTGCGCCAGATCGCATGGATGCCGATCCGCACTTCTTCGAAAATGGCTTTCATTGCGTTGCGCCCCGCCCCCCTTGGCGTCCAAGCAGCTAGAACAGGCTTTCAGGAATGATGATTACGTCCCCCGGCTCAAGCTTCACATTCGCCCTCGTATCGCCTCGCTTCAGCAGCTTGGCGATCTGGAGCGGATATTCATGTTGCTTACCCGTCGCCTTGTCGAAGCGCACCAGCTTGGCGCGGTTACCTGCCGCGTATTGGGACAGGCCACCCACCGCGATCATCGCGTCGAGGAGCGTCATGTTGGCGCGATAGGGCAGGCTCGCGGGTTTCTCGGTCGCGCCGACGATGCGGATCTGCTGCGAATAGGTACCTGAGAAATTGTCGACGATCACCGACACCAGCGGATCGGTCACATAGGTCGAAAGCCGCGCCTTGATATCGTCGGCGAGCTGCGCCGGCGTCCGGCCCACCGCCGGCAGGTCGGTGATCAGGGGCGTGGTGATACGGCCATCGGGACGCACCTGCACCTTGGCACCGAGCTCGGGGTTGCGCCACACGAAGATCGTCAGCTGGTCAAGCGGGCCAATGACATATTGCTCGCCCGGCTGCTCTTGGGGAGAAACGAAATTGGCCGACGGCAGGGACGGCTCTGCGGCACTCGCGATGCTGCTGGTGAACGTCATCCCGGCGAGTGCGACCCCGAGCATGATCTTCGAAGCGCCGTCGAACCGCATGTCGTTTCCCCCGTAAATCATCTCGCACGCGTGGTGGCCATCATGACGGCACGCCGCTTGTGTAAGTTAGGCAAAGTCGTTCGACTGTCGGCCTAACCCCGCAGAGGTGAATTTTACGTTAGGACTGCGGCGTTTCCGGCCGAAACCGACATTTCGGATGCAGGCGGATGCCCCAGAAATGCCGCCGGCGACGCGCTGGCGCCATATGCCCCAGCCATGAAAACGGCAATGACGTCACCGACGTCAGCGCGGGGCAACACGATGTCGTCTGCAAGCCGGTCGAGCGGCGTGCACAGGCAGCCGACCACGCTCGCCTCTTCCTCCGCGGCGATGTCGTAGCGACTGGCGACGGCGACCGGATAGTTGCGCCGGACAACAGTACCGAAATTGCCCGACGCCGCGAGCTGGTGATGCATGCCGCCGTCGGTGACGAGGAAGATCTTGCCGTGGCTCTCTTTCCGATCGACGACGCGGGTGAGATAGACGCCCGCCTCCGCCACCAGCCAGCGCCCCAGCTCAATTGCATAACGGTGAGTATTGACGCCGATCTCGTCGGCCAGCGCCGTGCCGATCGCCTCCACGTCGAGCGCTACGTCTCCCGAGAAGTAGGGTACGCCAAAGCCGCCGCCGAGGTTGACCAGCGGCGCTTCCTCCGCGCTCTCCTGTTCGATCTTGCGCGCGAGCGCGACCGTGTTCGCTTGCGTCTCAATGATCGCAGCGACGTCAAGCGACTGCGAGCCTGCAAAAATGTGCAGCCCTCGATACACCGCGCCCGCCGCGACGATCCGCTGGACGAGCGGCACGACACGGTCCTGATCCACCCCGAACGGCTTGGCGCCACCGCCCATCCGCATGCCCGATCCACGCAGGTCGAAGTCCGGATTGACCCGCACTGCGAGGCACGGCGTGATCCCCAGCGCCTCCGCCACCGCCAGCACACGGTCCGCCTCGCGCTCGGATTCTAGGTGGATCGTGGCGCCGGCACGGATCGCCGTCTCCAGTTCTCGCGCGCGTTTGCCTGGTCCCGCGAAGCTTACATGGGCCGGCGCCATTCCTGCCTCAATCGCGCGGGCGAGCTCGCCGGCAGAGGCGACGTCGAAGCCGTCAACGATACTTGCCATCATGCCGACGAGTGGCGGAAAGGGATTGGCCTTGATCGCATAATGAATCTCCAGGCCCGCCGGCATCGCCGCGCGCAGGCGGGCAACGCGGGCACGCATCATGTCGTGGTCATAGACGAATAGCGGCGTGTCACCGGCCCGCTCGATCAGCGTTTCGAAGTCATGACCGGCGATGAGTAGGCGGCCCTTGGCATTGGCCTCGAAGCCGGGCGGAATGGGTCCGGTAGGCTTCATGCGCCATGCTCCTCACGGACGCGCACGCGGTCCAGTTTGCCGTTGGGATTGCGGGGAAGTACGTCGACCCAGACGATTTCCCGCGGTTGCTGGAACGTCGGAAGCTCGTGCTTGAAATAGTGGAGCAGTCGATCTTCGGCATCCTTTCCCGGAGCCGCGCGCGCGACGAGGCGGATCGCCTGTCCGAGCCGCTCGTCGGGCACACCCAGCGCCACCGCCTCAGCCACCGCTCCGCTCGCCATTGCGGCTTCCTCGATTTCTGTCGGACTGACGCGGTTGCCCGAGACTTTGATCATCTCGTCCTCGCGACCGATGAAGCGAAGCAACCCGTCCGCACCGCGCACCACGCCGTCGCCCGACCAGGCGGCGATCCCGCCCAGTCTCGAGGCCGGCGGCGCCGGGCGGAAGCGCTCGAACGTCCGCTCCGGATCGCGCCAATAACCCTGCGCCACCAGCGGCCCCACATGGACCAGCTCACCCGGCTCGCCATCGGCAGCGATGCTGCCGTCGGGCCGCACCACCAGCACCTCCGCGAACGGAATGGCAGAGCCGATCGAATCCGGATGAGCATCGACAAGGGCTGGGTTGAGGAAGGTCGATCGAAAGGCCTCTGTCAGGCCGTACATTAGGTAGAGGTCGGCCTTCGGGAAAAGCGCGCGCAGCTGGCGGACGACCGGCGCCGGCATCCGCCCACCGGTGGCCGACAACCGCCGCAACCGGGCCGCCGTCTCGGCCGGCCACTTCGCCTCGGAAAGCTGGATCCACAGCGGCGGCACGCCGGCCAGAGTGGTGACTCCGTGCCGCTCGACCGCGCGCACCACGTCTGCGGCGACGAGATAGTCGAGCGGCGCCACCGACGCTCCCGCCGCCCAGCTGGAGAGCAACTGGTTCAGCCCAGCGTCGAAGCTCAGCGGCAGCACCGCGAGCGTTCGGTCGTCGGACCGGAGGCGCAGATAATGCGCCACCGCAATCGCGCCAAGCCAGAGATTGGTGTGGCTCAACATCACACCCTTGGGGCGTCCCGTCGAACCAGAAGTATAGAGCAGCGCCACGAGATCATCGGCGCTGCCCGTTGACGGTCGAAGCGGCGCGACGTGCGCCGGCGCAAACTCCTCCTCGGCCACCGTAAGGCAGGTTTGGGGGAGATCGCCGTCCTCCAGCAGCTTCACCCGCGCCGTCTGCGTCACGAGCAGTCGCGCGCCGCTGTCCGCCAGGATGTGGCCGACCTGCGCGTGGCGCAGCAATGGGTTGATCGGCACATGTACCAGCCCCGCTCGCGCACAGGCCAGAGTCAGCAGGCAGGCCGTGCGGGTCTTGGGCAACCAGCTCGCGATGCGCTCACCGGGAGACGCGCGCTCGGCGAGATGTGCGGCAAGCGAACCCACCGCGGCGTTGAGCGCCGCGAAGTCGAGCGTTCCCGCCCGGTCAACGAGCGCGGCATCCTCCGCCGCCCCGCGCATCACGAGGCGATCGAGCCGCTCCGGCTTCGGCTGAAGCCCATCCCATTCGGTCATCGCTTGCAAAACATGCCCCTTACGCGCCACAGCTTGGCGTTCGGGGGATAGCGCGATGCCGTGCTCGGTGGAATGGTTTGACGATCTGAGCGCGGTCGCGGCCGATGCGGCCGGCGCGCTCGACCGCATTGCCCAGCCAAGCCTCTATGATCGGCTGAGCTGGTTCCGGCTCACCCAAGCCCATGTCTGCCCCGACGCCCGCCTCGCAATCGCCCGCGTTCGGCAGGAACAGGCCTCTGCCTGGCTGTTCCTGATGGAGACGGGCCGCCGTCGCGCCGCACCGCTCTCGAGTTGGTACACGTTGCGCTTCGCCCCCGTACTCGCCGGCGAGACCGATCCGGTGATGATGCGGACGCTCTTTAAGGCGGTCCGCACCCGCTTCGACCGTCTAAGCCTCCAACCGCTTGCCGAACTAGATGTTACGCTGCTGGGGGGCGCGGGCTGGCACCCCTTCACGAGCCGCGTCTCCACCAACTGGACCGTCGACGTCGCCGATCACGACTTCGCCACCTACTGGGCCATGCGCCCTGCAAAGCTGCGCAACACAGTCGTGCGGCGGACGCGCAGCCACCCGGTGCAGATCGCGCTCCACCGCCACTTCGATCCACTCGCCTGGATGGATTACCAGACCGTCTATGCAGCGAGCTGGAAACCCGTCGAGGGCTCGCCAGCCTTCCTCCGCGCGCTGGCGGAGCAGGAAGGGGCCGCCGGTACACTCCGCCTCGGCGTCGCCTATAACGGGGACGGCCGCCCGGTCGCCGCCCAGCTCTGGCTGGTTGAGGGCGGCGTTGCGACCATCCACAAGCTTGCGCACCGCGAGGATGCCAAGTCCGGATCGCCCGGATCACTGCTCAGCCACGCCATGTTTAATTCGGCCATCGACGAGGATCGTGTGACCCGTATCGATTTCGGCCTCGGCAATGAGAGCTATAAGGCCGACTGGGTCGATACGCCGCGACCGATCGTTCGAATCGACGCCTATCATTCTGGCAGCCTCGGCGGCCTGGCCGGAATGGGCCGCGAGCTCGTGAGTCGACTTGCCCGCCGCCGCTCGCTCGATTAGGCGACGCGCGCACGGAGAGGATGCGATGGATCGAACGGCCGCCACGATAGACGACACTCTGCGGGCCATCCTGCGCGATGTGCTCGGCCTGGATCCGGCGCGCGCGGCCGCCGTCGACGAGGATACCCCGCTGTTCGGTGCGATGCCCGAACTCGACTCGATGGCCGTCGCCGGCCTGCTCACCGAGATCGAGGATCGCCTCCACATTCTGATCGAGGATGACGAGGTGGACGGCGCCATGCTGGAAAGCTTCGGCAGCCTCGCCGCGTTCGTCCGGGCAAAGCGCGGCGCATGAACGCGGACGCCCCGCGCGTCCATCACTACATGGTAGGCGGCGAGTCCGAGTTCATGCTCGCCTACGGTCCTGAGAACGGGCCGCAACTGCTGATCCTGCAACCATTTTTCGAAGAAATGAATCGGTGCCGCGCGCTCGTCGCCGCGCTCTGCCGGGGGCTCGCGGAGCGCGGCATCGGCTGCTGGCTGCCGGACCTGCCCGGTACCGGCGAAAGCCTTCGACCTCTCGAGAGCGTCGACTGGCCGCTCTGGACCGACGCAGTGGCCACCGCCGCCACGCTGCTTCACTCCGGCACCAACCGTCAGCCCGATTGCGTCTCCCTGCGTGGGGGCGCGCTGCTCGACCAAGTTGCGGGAGCGCGGCGCTGGCGCTTCTCCCCGACCAGCGGTCGCTCGTTGCTCAGCGACTTACGGCGGAGCGCCTTGGCAAGCGGCAGCGCTCCTGCCACCGCCGCCGGCTACCGCCTATCATCGTCGCTCAGCGCGGCCCTGCATACCGCCGATGTCGTCGCGGACGACGGGAGCCGGATCCTTCGGCTCGTCTCGGACGACCGCCCGGCCGATCGTCATGTCGATGCCGCGCCACTCTGGCGCCGCCCGGAGCCGACGAGCGACGATGCGTTGGCCGCGCTTCTGGTTGAAGATATCGTTGAGTGGCAAGGCACTTGAGGACCATTCTCAACATTCAATGCGAGGATGATTGCCTCGTCGCCACGCTTGATGGCCCGGCAGATGCGACGGTCGGTTGGCTGTTCGTCATCGGAGGAACCCAGACTCGCGTCGGGCCGCATCGCCTCTATGAGAGGCTGGCCGCGCTGCTCGGGGAAGCTGGGCAGGCCGTCATCCGCTTCGACCGTCGCGGCACGGGTGACAGCACGGGGACAGATCCTGGCTATCTCGGCAGTGACGCGGACTTGAAAGCCGCCGCGGATACCTTGGCAGAGTTTTTTCCGAACCTGAAACAGCTATTTGGCTTCGGTCTTTGCGACGGTGCCACGGCGATAGCACTTCATGGAGACCGACTGGCTCTCACGGGTGCCGTTCTCGCCAATCCGTGGGTCGTCGAACCACAAGGCGATCTCCCCCCCGCGGCGGCGATCCGAGGTCATTATCGCCGGCGTCTGCTCGATCTCGATGCGTGGCGCCGCCTGCTGAGCGGTGGCGTGGACTTCGCCCGATTGGCACGAGGCCTCGCCCACAGCCAGGTACGAGAGGACAGCAGCCTCTTGCGCCGCTTTGCCGCCGGCCTGCCCCCTCAGGTCCAGATCTTACTGTCCGAAGGAGATGGCACCGCGCAGACCTTTGCCGCCGCGTGGCGCGATCTGGCGGCCAACGCGCGGCCGGCCGCCTCGATCCTGCGCGTTCCGACAAGCTCGCACAGCTTCGCGGACCCGCAGGCCTTTGAAGCGGTGGCGAGCGCCTTGCTCGGTTATTCGGCGGCGAGCGCCTCGGCCTCGAAGTCCTGCTCGGCGAGATAGCGCTCGGCATCGAGTGCGGCCATGCACCCGGTGCCGGCGGCGGTGATCGCCTGGCGGTAGATCTTGTCCATCACATCGCCGCAGGCGAACACGCCCGGCACCGAGGTGCGCGTCGTGCCCGGCTCGACCTGTATGTAATGATCCTCGTCGAGCTCCAGATGGCCGGCGAACAGCTCGGTCGCCGGGTGGTGGCCAATCGCTACGAAGCCGCCGTCAACGTCAAGACGGCTGATCTCGCCGGTCTTGGTATCGCGCAGTTCCAGCGCGCAAAGACCCTGATGGCCTTCGCCACCCACGAATTCAGCGACTTCCTTGTTCCACAACACCTTGATTCCGTGATGCTTGAACAGTCGCTCCTGGAGGATCTTCTCGGCGCGAAGTGAATCGCGGCGATGGATCAGCGTCACTTCGTGGCTGTGGTTGGTGAGGTAGAGCGCCTCTTCGACCGCAGTGTTACCGCCGCCGATCACCGCAACCTTCTTGCCACGGAAGAAGAAGCCGTCGCAGGTCGCGCAAGCCGAAACGCCCTGGCCACGTAGCTTCTGCTCGCTCTCGAGGCCCAGCCACTTAGCCTGCGCACCTGTGGCGATCACCAACGTGTCGCCCAGATAGACGGTGCCGCCGTCGCCGACGAGGCGGAACGGGCGCTGCGAGAGATCGACCTCCACGATCGTGTCCCACATCATTTGCGCGCCGACATGCTCCGCCTGGGCCTGCATTTCCTCCATCAGCCACGGGCCTTGGATGACCTCGCGGAAGCCGGGATAATTCTCGACGTCGGTGGTGGTGGTGAGCTGGCCACCGGGCTGGATGCCCTGCACGACGATCGGCGCGAGGCCGGCGCGTGCGCCATAGATGGCGGCAGAGAGCCCCGCCGGGCCGGAGCCCAGGATCAGCATGCGGGTCGAATGGGTAGCGGTCATGCGTCGAAGCTTTCAGGATTTCCGTTTGCGCACCAGATAGGATGCGCCCCTGCCCTCGCGCAACCATTGGGCGCCCTTGGGTTGGGGATAGATTTTCCTG
>FTCZ01002425.1_pt1 | contig 26811 bp, 26 predicted proteins | sample 1658871 | NCBI WGS metagenome assembly FTCZ01 (sample SAMEA3914864, study PRJEB12502) | metagenome | biome: forest; material: soil | place: USA | collected 2012-03-12 | depth 0.3 m | reverse complement strand
GCATTTCGGTCGCATCTTCTACAACCAGGCGACGCTTTCCTCGCTCGGCATCCCGCAGATCGCCGTTGTCATGGGCTCCTGCACGGCAGGCGGCGCTTACGTTCCGGCCATGTCCGACGAGACGATCATCGTGCGCAATCAAGGCACGATCTTCCTCGGTGGCCCGCCGCTGGTGAAGGCCGCGACCGGCGAAGTAGTGAGCGCGGAGGATCTCGGGGGCGGCGATGTCCACGCCCGCAAATCCGGCGTGGCCGATCATCTGGCCGCGGATGATGCCCATGCGCTGGCTTTGGCGCGCCGCATCGTTTCCAACCTCAACACCCGCAAGGATGTCGATATCGCGCTGCATGAGCCGGCCGAGCCGAAATACGATATCGCCGAGCTTGAAAGCATCGTCCCGACCGATCTCAAGAAGCAATACGATATCCGCGAGGTGATCGCCCGGCTGGTGGATGGGTCGGAATTCGACGAGTTCAAGGCGCTTTATGGCACCACGCTGATCACCGGCTTTGCCCGCATCCATGGCATTCCGGTCGGCATCATCGCCAATAGCGGCATTCTGTTCTCGGAAAGCGCGCTGAAAGGTGCGCATTTCATCGAGCTTTGCTGCCAGCGCCGCATTCCGCTGCTCTTTTTGCAGAACATCTCCGGCTTCATGGTCGGCCAGCAATACGAGAACGAAGGCATTGCCCGCAACGGTGCGAAGCTGGTGACGGCGGTCGCCTGCGCGCAGGTGCCCAAGATTACGCTGCTGGTCGGCGGCTCTTTCGGCGCCGGCAACTACGGCATGTGCGGCCGGGCCTATTCTCCGCGTTTCCTGTTCACCTGGCCGAACAGCCGCATCTCCGTGATGGGCGGCGAACAGGCGGCGAGCGTTCTCGCCACCGTGCGCCGCGACAATATCGAGGCCGACGGCAAGCAGTGGCCTGCGGCGGAGGAAGAGAAATTCAAGGCGCCGATCCGCTCGCAATACGAGGCGGAAGGCTCGCCCTATTACGCCACTGCCCGGCTTTGGGATGACGGCATCATCTTGCCTGGTGAGACGCGGCGCGTGCTGGCGCTGGCCTTTTCCGCGACGCTGAACGCGCCGGTACCGGAGACGAAGTTCGGCGTGTTCCGGATGTAAGAAGAATGGCGCGAACCGCATCCGGCACGGACGGCAAACCCGTCAGGATTCCGGCCGACGCGATCGGCTCGGAAGGTGCTGACGGTCGCATGGTCGCGATACGGATGGGCTGGCGCGGCGTCGAGGGCAGAGATGGCCGTATGGTCGCGATCCCGCCGCGGGCGATCGCCCGCGAGGGCAGGGATGGCCGGGTTGTCGCTATCCTGCCGGGCGCGACGGCTGTCGAGGGCAATGACGGGCGCATGGTCAGCGTGGCGCGCTGTCACAAGGCGATAATGGGGCCGGATGGGCGGGTGGTTTCGGTGCCGTTTCAGAAGCTTGGGATTGCGGATGACCGGGGACGGATAAAGATAAAATGATTGGGGGCTTGAGCGGGTAATCCTTCCCTATGCTCTAACCTCATCCTGAGCTTGTCGAAGGATGATCCAGTTTCCGCACCAGACTTAACATCCTTCGACAGGCTCAGGATGAGGTCGGGTCTTTGGATGTCTTGATTACTCCCCCGTCCAGATTGGCCCGGCCAGCTTCTCCCGCGCCATCATCACATCCTCCGGCCGCAGCCCATTCACCGCCGCGAAGGCCAGCACCGTCTCATCGTCCTGGCCGATGAAATCCAGCACCGATAGCGCGAAGCCCGGCTCGCTGGCCGCATCGCGGATGCCATCGGGGGTGATTCCCGTCAGGGCCATGAAACGTTGCAGCCGGTCGTCATCGCTCGCGATGAAGTGAAGTCCCTGAATCGCGATAGCCTCCGGATCCACCCGTCCGGGACGTTGTTTTCTCAGCGGAAAATCCCGATGCATAGAATATTCCCTTTGCGTTTCGTCAATCTCTTGCCTGTATCGTCCGGCTGATGTCGGATGTCGGCCTCGAAAGGCCGGCTGTGAGGGTCAGTATAGCTGATGGCGAAGACGGTTCTCATTGTCGAGGACAACGAGCTCAACATGAAGCTCTTCAACGATCTGCTGCGCGCGCATGGCTATGAAACCGTGCAAGCGCGCAACGGATTGGACGGCATCGAGCTCGCCCGGCAGCATATGCCGGACCTGATCCTGATGGATATCCAGTTGCCGGAGGTTTCCGGTATCGACGTCACCCGCTGGCTGAAGGAGGACGAGAATCTCCGCGCCATTCCGGTCGTCGCCATCACCGCCTTCGCCATGAAGGGGGATGAGGAGCGTATCCGCGAGAGCGGCTGCGAGGCCTATCTTTCCAAACCCATTTCCGTGTCGAAATTCCTCGATACGGTCCGCAACTACACGGCCACCTGACCAGATGACCGCGCGCGTTCTTGTTGTCGATGACATTTTCGCCAATGTGAAGCTGCTGGAAACACGGCTCACGGCAGAATATTTTGAGGTTTTGACCGCCACCAACGGGCCGGACGCCATCGCGCTTTGCGAGCAGGGTTCGGTCGATCTCGTGCTGCTCGACGTGATGATGCCGGGCATGGACGGGTTCGAGGTCTGCCGCCGGCTGAAGGCCTCGCCGACCACCGCGCATCTGCCGGTCATCCTGGTGACGGCGCTCGACCAGCCTTCCGACCGCGTGAAGGGGCTGGAAGCCGGGGCAGATGATTTCGTCACCAAGCCGATCAAGGAAGTGCCGCTGCTGACGCGCGTGCGCAGCTTGGTGCGCATCAAGATGATGACGGATGAGCTTCGCGCCCGTGCGCAGGCGACCTCGCGCGCGCTCGGCACGCGTGACCCCTTCATCGAGGCTATCGCCGAACCTGGCCTCAATGGCCGTGTGATGGTGGTCGAGGATCGCGCCTCGGCACTGGAGCGCATCCAGATCGCCCTGGGGCAGCATCATACCGTCGAATCGGAAGCCGATCCGCAGGCGGCGCTGGTGAAGATCGCCGAGGGCAATTTCGATTGCGCGATGATCAGCCTTGGGTTGCAGAATTTCGACGGATTGCGGCTGTGCAGCCAGATTCGCTCGCTGGAGCGGACGCGCTATCTACCTTTGATCATGATCGCCGACACCGAGGGTGATCCGAAGGTGCTGCGCGGCCTCGATCTCGGCGTGAACGATTATCTGATGCGGCCGATCGATCGCAACGAGTTGCTGGCCCGCGTGCGCTCGCAGGTGAAGAACCGTCGTTATGCAGAGCGGCTTCGTGAAAACCTGCAAGCCTCGATGGAACTCGCCATCACCGATTCGCTGACCGGCCTGCATAACCGGCGCTACCTGCAGAGCCATCTCTCGGCGCTGCTGTCCGAGCGGCAGGCGCGCGGCAAGGGCCTTTCGCTCTGCGTGCTCGATATCGACCACTTCAAGAACGTCAATGACAGCTACGGCCATGATGCCGGTGACGAGGTGTTGCGCGAATTCGCGATGCGCCTGCGCAAACACGTGCGTGGCGTCGATCTGCTGGCGCGTTTCGGCGGCGAGGAATTCGTCGTCGCCATGCCCGATACCGACGCTGTCATGGCCTTCCACGCCGCCGACCGCATCCGCCGCGCCATTGAGACGGAAGGCTTTTCCATCCACAAGGGCACACGGACCATTTCGGTCACCTGCTCGATCGGCATGGCCGGCATGATGGCGGATGAAAGCTCCGCGGACAGCCTGATCAAGCGGGCGGACGAAGCCCTCTATCAAGCCAAGAAAACAGGCCGGAACAAGGTGATAGCGGACGCTGCTTAAGTGGCTCCACCAGCGTAAACCTTGATCGTCAACCACATGGCTTTACCCTGCTGGATATTAGGCGGGCGTTTACCATAAACGGCCGTTGCAATCCTTTGTTAGGTCTGTAGGTTCTCAACGCAAGCGATGGCGGCAACGCCACCGCGTGCCCCCTGGATGCTCAGGTCCGCCGCATCTCCTGGGTCCCTTGGGGTTCGGCCGGCGCAGAGACAGTAAGAGTGGCCTCCTCGTGCTGTCTCTGCCCGGCCACCATTATTTTCGCGGGTGCTGCCCGCTTTTCCTGACATCGCTGGTATAGTTGCAAACGCTATCGTCATTGCGAGAAGCGCAGCGACGAAGCAATCCAGGAGTCGTTGCGTCAGCGACTCCTGGATTGCTTCGCTCGCAATGACGGCCTGAGTATCCACAATCTCCGCAACAAAAAAGCCGCCCATTGGGCGGCTTTTTGCATTCAGTCGGTAAGCCGATCTTACTTGATCTTGGCTTCCTTGTACTCGACGTGCTTGCGCGCGACCGGGTCGTACTTCTTGATCGAGAACTTCTCGGTCATGGTGCGCGCGTTCTTCTTCGCAACGTAGAAGTGGCCGGTGTCGGCGGTCGAGATGAGCTTGATCTTGATGGTGGCTGCCTTGGCCATGATGACCTGTCCTGCTGTTGGCGCGAACATCAGCGGAGCGGCAAAGCCGAACGGTTGATGCTTGCGTGAAAAATTCAGGGCCGGCACGAATGCCAGCCCGATCTCGCGCAACCTACTCAGGATCGCCTGAAAGTCAAGATGCGGTTGAGCACGACGCCCGCATAGATGGCGAGCAGCGTGCCAAGCGTTGCGGCCATGCCATTGGGGCCAAGCAGGTCCATGCCGCCGCCGACAAGCGGTGGGCCAATGATCAGCCCGACGCTGTAGAGCATGATGAAGGCGGCGTTGGCGCTGGCAAGATCATGACCTGTATAGCGCTGGCCGAGATGCGCCAGGCCAACCGTGTAAAGCCCGCCGACGATGCCGCCGAAAATGAATAGGCCAGCTTTCAGCGTCGCCGGCGAATGCGCGAGGGCTGGAATCAGCGCTGCGCCGACCGCGCCGAGGAAGCCGCAGATGAAGAGCACCTTTCGGCGGTCGACCTTGTCAGAGACATAACCGACCGGAATCTGAAACAGCACATTGCCGAGCGCGATCATACTGACCAGCGCGGCGGCCGCCTGCTCGTCGAGGCCGGTGCGGGTGCCGTAGATCGGCAGCAGAGCAAAGGTGCCCGTCTCGACCGCGCCGAAGATGAGTGCGGCGAGCGTCGCCGCCGGGGCCGCGCGCAGGAAGAACAGGATATTACGTTCGCCGCTTTCGCTCTCGTCGAATTCCGGCGCGCGGCCATGCGCCAGCGCCAGCGGAATCAGCGCGGTGCTGAACAGCACCGCCGCCGCGATATAGGGCGGCCAGCCGGAGGTGCCGAAAATCGCCAGCAGGGCAGGGCCTGCGGCAAAGCCGACCGCCAGCACGGTGGCGTAGAGCCCCATCACCATGCCGCGCCGGTCGGCAGGAGCGGTGGCGTTGATCCAGTATTCGGAGAGCACGAATAAGGTGCCGAGGCTTGCACCAAGCGCGAAGCGCAGGGGAAACCAGGCGAGGAACGGCGCGACCGGAAACAGCAGCGTGCTGACGATGCCGATGAGGATCGCGCCGAGCAGCAACAGGCGCACGCCGAATCGCGCCGCCAGACGCGGCACGAAGGGTACGATCAGCAGGTTGGCGATGCCGGCAGTGGCGGTGTTCAACCCGTTGAGCGTGCTCGTAACGCCCATCCGCTCCATATCGAGCGAGAGTAGGGGAATGGTCAGGCTGAGGCTGACACCAACCAGCGCCACGAGCACGATGGCGAGCGCAATCGCGAGATAGTCGGGCGGCGGTGCTCCGTCAGGCTCAGACATGACACAAACTGGATTGGCGGAAACGCGAGGGAAGGAACTAGAGATACTCGCGCTGGAAGCTGCGGTTTCGCTCGTAATAGAATGGAACCGGCCGATGGCGTGACAGACCGGTGGTGAGCGCCTCAGCAAGCTCTTCCAGCACGATACGGGTGATCGCCGGCAGTTCCATTGCCGCCGTATCCGCAAGCGTGACCCAGACAAGATCGACCAGTTCGGAATCGGGGCCAACGACGCCCTCGACCTGATGCACGATCGCTTCCTTCTCGACCATGAAGAAGCGGGCGTCGAAGCGCTTCGGTCGGCGCGGCGGCGTGATGGCGCGCGCGATGAAATGCATCGGTTCGAGCGAGGGATAGACGCCGTGCCCGGCGAATTCCGCCCAGGGGCCGCCGATCTCGATCTCGGGCGTGCCGAAATCGCGGGTGCCGATCAGCAGACCGGTTTCCTCGAAGGTCTCACGGATCGACGCAAGCGCCAGCGTCCGCGCACGGCTGATCGTCGGCCGCTGCACGCGTTGCAGCAGCTTTGCTTCCGTCACGCTGTCGAGCAGCCCGGCTACCGGCATCTTGCGGTCTTCCGGATCGGTGCGACCGCCGGGGAAGACATATTTGCCGGGCATGAACTTATGCGAGGCGTGGCGCTGGCCCATCAGCACCTTCGGCTCCACGCCTGACCGATCGACGATGATCAGGGTCGCGGCGTCGGCCGGTTTGACATTTGGCCAGCGGCGCTCGCGGCCCTCGTTGCGCAGCCGCGTCAGACGCTCGTCGGCCGCCGTCTCGGTGTTCGCAGCTTCCGTATCGCTCATGACGTCTTGGCGATCGCCGGTGCGGCAGGCTGATCACCATGGTGATCGAAACCATGCAGGCGTAGCGCCCACTGGTAGCCGATCAAAGCGCCCTTGACCGGCTGGAGCATGCCGAGTGTCAGGACGAGCGCGAGTAATGGCCAGATCGCGAAATGCAGCCAGAGCGGCCAATCCGCCGCCTGCTCGAAGGCCAGATTCAGGCCGACGACAATATGGCCGACAATGACGATCACGACGTAAGCCGGCAGGTCGTCGGCGCGGTGCTGGTCGAGTTCCTCGCCGCAGGCGCTGCATTCATGCACGGCCTTGAGGTAGGAGCGGAACATCTTGCCTTCGCCGCAATGCGGGCAACGCCCCAGAAAGCCACGCTTCATTGCCTGAAGCACGTCGCGCTTTTCCCCGGCGACGGAAGGGGAGAGCTTGTACTCGATCATCGATCGCGCCTTTTCTTTTTCTGCGAGGGCTTCTTGCCGCTCGTCGAGCCCCGGCGCAAGTCCGGCGGGTTGTCGCGTCGTCCGCTGGCTGCCTTGCCAAGGATACGCTGGCGTCCGCGTTTGGTCGCGCCTGATTTCATATAACGACCTTGCGACAGGATTTCGAATCGCAAAGCGCCCGCGACGGGCAGGGCTTCGACCAGCTTGACGGTCACCTGATCGCCGAGCCTGAAGGCCTCGCCCGTTCGGCTGCCGATCAATGCGCGCTGCGCCTCGTCAAATCGGTAATAATCCGCACCGAGCGTTGCAGCCGGCACATAGCCATCCGCACCCGTGTCGCGCAGCTTCACGAAGACGCCGGAGCCTGTGACGCCGGAGATGCGGCCCTCGAAGGTCGCACCAACCTGATCGGCCAGGAAATGTGCGATCAGCCGATCGACTGTCTCGCGCTCTGCGGTCATCGCGCGGCGCTCGGCAGCCGAGATTCGCTGACCGATATCCTTCATCTCCTGCAGCGTCGTGTCCGGCAGGCCATCATCGCCGAGTTTGAGGGCGCGGATCAGCGAGCGATGCACGATGAGGTCAGAATAGCGGCGGATCGGCGAGGTGAAATGCGCGTATCGGCGCAGATTCAGGCCGAAATGCCCATAATTCTCCGGCGAATACTCGGCCTGGGCCTGCGAGCGCAGCACGACCTCGTTGATCAGGTGGCTGCTCTCAGTCTTGGCTGCGCTCGCGAGGATGCGGTTGAACTGGCTGGGCCGCAGCGCGCCGGCCTTGGGCAGCGAGATGGAAACGCTCTCAAGAAACTCCCGCAGCGCCATCAGCTTTTCAAGCGAGGGCGAGTCGTGGACGCGGTACATGACCGGAGCCTGCGCCTTTTCCAGCGACTCGGCGGCGCAGACGTTGGCGAGGATCATGAATTCCTCGATCAGCCGATGTGCGTCGAGCCGTTCGGGTGTCACGACATCCTTCACCGTGCCATCCGGATTGAGCACGAGTTTGCGCTCGGGCAGGTCGAGGTCGAGCGGTTCGCGTGCGCTCCGAGCAATCTTCAACGCGTCGTAAGCGGCATAGAGCGGCTTCAGCACGGTTTCGAGGAGTGGGCCGGTGGTGTCATCAGGCTGGCCGTCGATCGCTGCCTGCGCTTGCGCATAGGCGAGCTTGGCGACCGAATTCATCATCACGCGGTGGAAATCGTGCCTCAGCTTGCGGCCGTGCTTGTCGATGGTGATCTCGACGGCCAGGGCCGGGCGATCCTCGCGCGGTCGCAAGGAGCAGAGATCGTTCGAGATGCGCTCTGGCAGCATCGGCACGACTCGATCCGGGAAATAGACCGAATTGCCGCGCTCGATGGCTTCGCTATCCATCGCGGAACGTGGCCGCACATAGGCCGAGACGTCGGCAATGGCGACGGTAAGAATGAAGCCGCCAACGTTATCTGGATCGGTGTCGGGCTCGGCGAGCACCGCATCGTCATGATCCTTCGCGTCAGGCGGATCGATGGTGACAAGCAGGCGCTTGCGCCAGTCCTCGCGGCCTTTCATCGTCGCCGGTCTGACGCTTTCGGCTTCCGCCAGCGTCGCGGGCTTGAAGGCGTCCGGAATGCCGTGGCTATGGATGGCGATCAGGCTGATCGCGCGCTCCGAATTCAGGGAGCCGAGCCTTTCGCGAACCCGTGCCTGACGCAGGCCGAGCCGGCTGTCGCGGCCGGTCTCGACGGTGACGAGGTCGCCATCCTTCGCGTCCATCGTATCGCCGCGCTGGATGGTCAACTCGCGGCCGAGCGCCTTCTTATCGATCGAGGTGATGCGCCCCGAACCGTCCGGCATGGCGCGGAACACGCCGATCTGCCAGTCGCGGCGCTTCGACAACATCTTGACCACGCGACCGGTATAGGGCGGCCCTTCGCCATCATGATTCTTCTCGACGCGCAGCAGCGCGCGATCGCCGACGCCTGGCGCCGGGAATTTCTCGCCGACGCGGCGCGGCAGATGGACGAGGATGCGCGGCGGCTTGCCCTGCTCATCCGCTTCCCATTCCGCCGGCTCGGCGATCAACTCGCCGTCATCGTCGCGGCCGATAATATCCGCCACGACGACATTCGGCAGTTCGCCGGCCTTGTGCAGACCCTTGCGGCGGCGCTCGAGCTGCCCCTTCTCCTCCAGGTCGCGCAGGATCTGCTTGAGCGCCAGCTTGTCGCCGCCCTTGAGGCCGAAGGCGCGCGCGATCTCGCGCTTGCCGACCTTGCCTTTGGCCTCGCTCATGAATTGCAGCAGGTCTTCCTGCGAAGGGAGCCCTCTCGGCTTCAGCGGCGCGCGCTGGGGTTCGGCGCGCAAGGATTTCGGCAGACGGGCCATTGCTGATTCCGGAGGGCAGTCGGAGATGTTCTGACAGTAGATATGGGCTTCACCAACTGGATTTTTAAGGTTCCTCACCAGAGCAGGAGCAATAGCGGGATTAGGCAGGCGGTCATCAACCCGTTCAGCGCCATGGCGAGGCCAGCGAAGGTGCCGGCAGTTTCGTTCACGGCAAGCGCCCGCGCCGTGCCGATGCCATGTGAGGCAAGGCCAGCCGCGAAGCCGCGCGCGGCGAAATCCCTGATCCGCAATGCGTTCATCAGCGGCGTCACGATCACCGCGCCGATGATGCCGGTGAGGATGACCACCACGGCTGTCAGCGAAGCGATGCCGCCGGTCTTTTCGGCGATGCCCATGGCGATGGCCGCCGTGACGGATTTTGGCGCTATTGACAGCAATACCTGTGGCGAGAGGCCGAAGAGCGCGCCAAATCCGATGGCCGAGACCACGCCCGTGGCGGAGCCGATGACCAGCGCCACGGCAATCGCCTTCCAGGCGCGGGCGATGAGCGCCCGGTTGCGGAGGATCGGCACAGCCAGCGCCACAGTCGCCGGACCAAGCAGCACATGGACGAATTGCGCGCCGTCGAAATAGCGTTCGTAAGGCGTGCCGGTCGCGAACAGCACGGCCATGACCGTGCCGACGGCTATCATCACGGGATTGACGAAGGGGTTGCGGCCGCTTGCCCGCGCCAACCCATCGCCGACGAGATAGGCGGCGAGCGTCAGCGTCAGCCAGAAGAGCGGCTGCGTCGCGAGATAGACCCAGAGATTGGCGGCCGGCGTCATGCCTCCGGCTCCGTCACGCCGCGCCGCATCCAGAGGAAAACCACAGCGGTGACGACGAGCGTGACGGCTGTCGAAAGCATCAGCACGACAGCCAGACGCACGCCTTCCTTCGCGAGCAGATCGGCATAGCGCAGCGCGCCGACGCCGGCTGGCACGAAGAACAGCGACAGATGTCGCAGCAACTCGTCACTGGCCTTGCCGACGCCCGTTGGCACCCGGCCAAGCACCGCCATCGCGATCACGAGCAGCAGCAAACCGATGACGGGACCGGGAATCGGCACGCCGAGCGCACGGACGAGGACTTCGCCGACGAATTGGCAGCAGATCAGCGCAACGAGCCCGTGCAGCATAGGAGCCTCCCGGGAGGCATTATGCTGGAGATTCAGCTGGTAGGAACTGTCTTCATCCGTTCCGTTCGTGTCCCGCACTTGATGCGGGACCCATAAACGTTACGCTTTCAGGAAATTGCGCTGAATGTTCCGACGCATGCGTGAATCTCGGTGAGGTCGAGGGTATGGGCCCCGCATCAAGTGCGGGGCGCGATGGCGGGCTACTCCGCCGCCTTCACCGTCTTCTTCGGTTTGGCCGGGGCTTTCTTTTTCGCGGCAGCTTTCGGAGCAGCCGCCTTCTTCGCCGCCGCTCGTGCCGGCTTCTTGATGCCGGCTGCTTCCGCCCTCGCTGCCAGTAGCGGCAGCGCTTCTTCCAGCGTCAGCTTGTCCTTGTCGACATTCTTCGGCAGCGTGGCGTTGACCTTGCCCCAATTGACATAGGCGCCGTATTTGCCGTCACGCACGGTGATCGGACCGCCGTCCGGATGGTCGCCGAGGCTACGGCCGGGAGAGGCTGCGGCCCTGCCGAAACGTCCGCCGCCGGCGCCGCTTTCCTTGGCGACGATCAGGTCGACCGCGCGGTTGCCGCCGATTTCCAGGATATCGTCATCCTTGCCGATATTGGCGTAGGTGCGCCCGTGCTGGACATAGGGGCCGTATTTGCCGATGCCGGCAAGGATCGGTTCCTTGGTCTCGGGATGGCGGGCGACTTCCTTTGGCAGGCTCAGCAGCGCTAGCGCCTTTTCGAGCGTCAGGTCGGCGGCGCTCATGCCCTTGGGCAGCGTCTGGCGCTTCGGTTTCTCTCCGTCGCCAAGCTGGACATAGGTGCCAAAGCGACCGTCGCGCACCGAGACTTCCAGTCCGCTCGCCGGGTCCGTGCCGAGCTTCAATCCGCCAGGCGCGGCCGTCTCGCCATTGGGCGATGCACCCTCGCCATCGGCCGGCACGGAAAGCGGGCGCGTGTATTTGCATTCAGGATAATTCGAGCAGCCGATGAAGGAGCCGAACTTGCCAAGTTTCAGCGACAATGTGCCGTTGCCGCAGACCTGGCAGGTGCGCGGATCGCCGCCATCGGCGCGGGGCGGGAAGATATGCGGGCCGAGGATTTCGTTCAGGGCCTCGATCACCTCCTGCATGCGCAGTTCCTTGGTGCCGTTGATGGCGCCGGAGAACTGCTCCCAGAAACTGCGCAGCACGGTCTTCCAGTCGATCTCGTGGTTCGAGATCCGGTCGAGATCGTTTTCGAGATCGGCGGTGAAATCGTATTCGACGTATTTCAGGAAGAAGCTTTCGAGGAAGGCCGTCACCAGCCGACCCTTGTCCTCGGGAACGAGGCGCTTCTTGTCGATCTTCACGTATTCGCGGTCGCGCAGCACCTGCATCGTCGCGGCATAGGTCGAGGGTCGGCCGATGCCGAGCTCTTCCATGCGCTTGATCAGGCTCGCTTCCGTATAGCGCGGCGGCGGCTCGGTGAAATGCTGTGTGGCGGCGATGGCGCGCTTTTCGAGGCTTTCGCCCTGGCGCATCAGCGGCAGGCGACGGTTCTCTTCGTCCTCTTCGTCGTCCTTGGTCTCGTTATAGAGCGTGAGGAAGCCGTCGAAGCGCATGACCTGACCGGTTGCGCGCAGGTCTAGCTTGCGGCCGCCAGCGGCGACATCGATATCGACCGTGGTGCGCTCCATCTCGGCCGACTCCATCTGGCTGGCGACGGAACGCTTCCAGATCAGGTCGTAAAGGCGGAAGGCTTCTTCATCCAGCGCGCGGCGCATCTGCTGCGGCGTGCGGAAAGCATCCGTCGGGCGGATTGCTTCATGGGCTTCCTGCGCGTTCTTCTGCTTGGTCGCGTAGTAGCGCGGCTTATCCGGCATGTAGCGGTCGCCGTAATCATTGGCGATCAGGCGGCGAAGCTGCGCGATCGCTTCCGGGGCCATCTGCACGCCGTCGGTTCGCATATAGGTGATCAGGCCGACCGTCTCGCCGCCGATATCGATGCCCTCGTAAAGCTTCTGGGCGATCTGCATGGTGCGGGCAGGAGCGAGGCCAAGCTTACGGCTGGCCTCCTGCTGCAGCGTCGATGTGGTGAAGGGTGGGTAGGGGTTGCGTTTGGCCGGCTTCGATTCGACCAGTGCCACTGTGTACTTGCCGGCGTCGAGCGCCTTGCGAAACTCTTCCGCCTCCGCCGCGGTGCCTACATCGAGTCTGGTAATCTTCTTGCCGTCCGCGCCAACGAGCCGCGCCTCGAATTCCTCGCCCTTCGGCGTGGCAAGCGTGGCAATCAGCGACCAGTATTCGCGGGCGACGAATTTCTCGATCTCGATCTCGCGGTCGCAGACGAGGCGCAGCGCCACCGATTGTACGCGTCCTGCCGAACGGGCGCCGGGCAGCTTGCGCCAAAGCACCGGCGAGAGGTTGAAGCCGACGAGATAATCGAGCGCGCGGCGGGCGAGATAAGCATCGACCAGCGGCTGGTCGATATCGCGCGGCTTGGCCATCGCCTCGCGCACGGCTTCCTGCGTGATCGCGTTGAAGGTGACGCGGGAGACGTCCACATCCTTCAGCGCGCGCTTCTCCTTGAGAATTTCAAGGATGTGCCAGGAAATGGCCTCGCCTTCGCGATCCGGGTCGGTCGCGAGAATGACGCGGTCGGAGCCCTTCACGGCCTTGACGATTTCGGAAATGCGCTTCGACGCCTTGCCGTCGACTTCCCAATGCATGCGGAAGTCCGACTCGGGTTCGACCGAACCATCCTTTGAAGGCAGATCGCGGACATGGCCGAACGAGGCCAGAACCTCATAATCCTTGCCGAGATACTTGTTGATCGTCTTCGCCTTGGCCGGCGATTCGACGATGACGATATTCATCCGTAGCCCCACAGGTGGCTGCCGCTCATAAAACGATCAGCGATGGAAATTGATTGGGCATCCGCTGCTGCCCCGAGCCCCGGAAGATGGGGTAGGGCCGTTCAAGTGTCAAACAACCGCGTGAAATGACAATGGAGCTTTCAAAAATGTGGTTTCTCGGCAACAGCGTTGCAAGATTCACCGCATCGGCCCCAAAGCTATGCCGTTTGCCGCGATCCCGCCATTTTCACGTCCGCTAGAGTTGGGCAGTTAAGCCTCTGGTTTGGCTCGCCAAATTGACTCTCATCTTTACGGCTTCGCGACGGTTCCCACGGATTCCGAAGCGAAGGTCTAGGTTTGCGGGTCATTCGGCGTCGTGCCAGAGGGTCGTTGAAACGAAACGCCTGCGTTTCTCCCGAGGTTTGTTGTTTGTTGAGCCTATTCGAACTTGCTGCTGGAACGCGACCGCGCCTTGATCGGCTGTCGTCTGGCGTTGCCGGAATTTTTAGAAAAGACGTTCATTATGCGCTTCCGAAAGCAGGCATCGGGCCGGCTGCGGGGGCGGAAGTGGCGTTTCTCGATACGCAGAATACGTGTGTCGGCAAGGCAGGTGTTGCAGCCGCAACGCAGGCCATAATGAATTCGCGATCTGCCAAGGGAATGCTCCAGCTTCGCCATAAGGCCGCCCGGATTCGGGAGCGTGGTCGGGCTCGGACGCCGCTTGAGACCGATATTGTCTCCGGCTCCGATCGTACCGACGCAAAGAGTTTTGGCTCGGCCCGCAAGGGCGTATCCATCTGTTCCGGCGGGAAGGCTGAAAAGCACTGCTATGCTGACCTGTGATTGTTTTTCCCTGCGTTTCGGGCTTGCCGCCGTTGGCATGATGATGCTGGCGTCGCCGGCATTCGCGCTCGATGTTAACGACCAGCCCGTCAAGGCGCAGCCGCCGGGCGAGATATTCAAGGATGTGCGCGCGGCGCTTCAGGCTGGCGTGCGTGATCTCAATGCCGGTGACAAGATCGGCGCGGCCCGCGCGCTGCAATATGCGGCGCAGGAGGGCAATGTCGCCGCCCAGTACAAGCTTGGCCGCATGTATGCCGATGGCGACGGCGTAGATCACGACGACTTCAAGGCTTTCCAGTTCTTCGCGGCGATCGCCAACAACTTTGCCGATGAAGGCCCCGATTCGATCAACGCGCCGGCTGTTTCCAAGGCGCTGGTCTCGCTTGGGTCCTATTATCTTGAAGGCATCCCGAAGAGCCCGGTGAAGCCGAGCGTGGATCGCGCCTTCGAGATGTTCCGTTATGCGGCGGTGTATTTCGCCAATGCGGATGCGCAGTACAATCTCGGCCGTATGCATCTCGACGGTGTGATCGGCCCGCGTGACCCTCAATCGGCTGCGCGCTGGCTGCGTCTGGCGGCTGAGAAGCAGCATGTCTACGCGCAGGCCGTGCTTGGCCAGATGCTGTTCAGCGGTCAGGATATTCCGCGGCAGGGGCCGCTTGGTCTGATGTGGCTTTCGCAGGCCAAGGACGGAGCCGACCCGGTCAAGGATAAATGGGTCGTCGATCTCTACGAGAAGGCACGCCTTGCTTCGACCGACGAGGAGCGCAAGGTGGCCGAGCGCTACCTTGTCAAGCAGCGCCGGACTTTTGCGGTTCTGCCGGGAGCTGCTGGCGCCACGGCGCCGACCAAGTAACCGCTACTCCAAATGAGCGCCTGTCGGCCTTTACTGGCCAACCTTGCCGAGTTCCTTGAAGAAAGCGCCAAGCGCACCAAATGCCGGCTGCAACTCGCGTTCGATGCTGATCGATGATCCGCTATCGTTCGCTGCGCCGGTATTGTTCAGATGGTAGCATTTGACCGTCAGAATAAAGTCGGTCTGGTGCGGGCCATATCCTCCGAGACGGTCGATATCGACCAATTCGCAACTATCGATGCCGGCATCGGTTTTCGAAGCGAAGCCCCAGGTTGGCCCTGAGGGCGGAGTCCCACGAGTGATCCTGACGGTTTTTTGGTAAGCTCGACCGAGGCAGCTTTTCAACGCGGCATGCAACGGCATCAGTCTCTTGCGCTCGGCGCTGAATGTGCTCCACCAGTCAATCTCGTCATCGACTTGCAGATTGGCTCGCGCGGCTTGCTGCTTGTATTGCGCCAGGCAGCGCTGATCGGCACGCGCGGGCAACGCAGTGCAGGAGAGAATCGCGGCGACAGCCAGCAACGGAACCGTTCTCGCTCGATTTGCCATTTATAGTCCCCCGGATCGCAGCGCTTTTTACGCTATCTTATTGTGATTTATCCGACGAGATCACGCGCTTGGCAAGAGACCTTTGTCTCGTGTTCCCGCGCTCAGGCAGCAGGGCAAGCAATAAGAGATCGGGCCGACGATGGCGCCGACAACCGCCTCTTATATCAATGCTAGATCGATCCTGATCGGCACGTGGTCGGACGGTTTTTCGCGCGAGCGCATGTCCTTGTCGATCGTCACGCTTTCCAGCCGGTCTGCCGCCTGCGACGAGAGCAGCAGGTGATCGATGCGGATGCCGTTATTCCGCTGCCAGGCGCCGGCCTGATAATCCCAGAACGTGTAAAGCCCGCCATCGTCGGTCGTCGCGCGCAGCGCTTCCGTCAGCCCGAGATTGATCAGGCTGCGGAATTTGGCGCGCGTCTGCGGCAGGAAGAGCGCGTCGGTGAGCCAGAGCGATGGATCCTTAGCGTCACGCGGTTCGGGAATCACGTTGTAGTCGCCGGCAAGAACCAGAGGTTCTTCCAGCTCCAGCAGGCCGCGCACATGCTCGATCAGCCGGTCCATCCAGGCGAGCTTGTAGGTGTATTTGTCACCGGGCGCGGGGTTGCCATTCGGCAGGTAGATCGAGGCGACGCGCACCACGCCGCTCTCGGTTGAGATGACCGCTTCCAGATAGCGTGCCTGCTCGTCTGCGGGATCACCCGGCAGGCCACGGATCACCTCGTCGAACGGCTTCTTTGATAGAATCGCCACTCCGTTGAAAGTCTTCTGGCCGAGCACCGCCACATTGTAGCCCATCCCCTCGATTTCAGCCTTAGGGAAGGCTTCTTCCTGGCACTTGATCTCCTGGAGACAGACGACGTCAGGCTGCGCCTCGCGAAGCCAGTCTTCGAGATGCCCGATGCGCTGGCGCAGCGAGTTGACGTTCCAGGTGGCGATACGCATGGCTTTTCTCGAGATTGAATCGTAGGGAGTATCCGACGTGTCGCGGGGCTTTCCAAGAATGCTGTCGGATTATTGCGAGCGTACGGGGGACGGTTTCTGGGGAGAGCCTCTCAACGCCATCAGCAATGGCGCTTTCATTCTGGTTGCCCTGTTGTTCTATGTCATGCTGCGCCGCGCGCCGCAACGCGACTGGCCAGCCCTGGCGCTGACGGGAATCGTCTTTGCGATCGGTATCGGCAGTTTCCTTTTCCACACCAGGCCTGGTCCGCGCACGGTTCTGGCCGACGTGATTCCGATCCAGATATTCATTCTCGGATATCTGTTTCTGGCGATTCGCCGCTTCTTCGACGCAAATCGTTTCTGGGGCGCCGGAACGCTTGCCGCCTTTCTTGGGCTGGATGTGCTGATGGTGGCGACCAGGCCCTCCGCGCTTGGCGGAAGCATTGGCTATGTGCCGGCCCTCATCGCTCTTTTTGTCGTCGGTGCGCTGCTGATCGGCCGGGCGCATCTGGTGGCGCTGCGGCTTGGTCGTTCCAGCGATCCCGCGGCGGTCGCGGCGACAGGTTTGAAAGCCGCCTATGCCGGGCGGGCTATCCTGATCGCCGGAATTGTCTTCTTCATCTCACTGGTGTTCCGTACGGTCGATCAGCCAGTCTGCGCCCGCTTCTCGGTCGGTACGCATTTCCTCTGGCACATCTGCAACGCGCTGGTGCTGTTCATCCTGCTGCTGACGGCGGTCCGGCATGGGCCGGCCACGCCGCCGCAGATTGTGGAGTGATCAGTTCGGGCGTGCGATCTTTGCGCCCGGCCAGGCCGCGCCGATGGCGCGGGCATATTGCGGCGGTGGCGTCAGCTTGACGCCGAAGGTTTCCGCCGCGTGCCAGCCCCAGCGGGGATTGTCGAGCGCGGCGCGGCCGATGGCGATCTGGTCGGCGGAACCGGCAGCCAGAATTTCCTCAGCTTGCTGTGGCGTGGCGATCAGCCCGACGGCGCGGGTGATGATGCCGGTATTCTCCCGGACGTGTCGGGCGAAAGGCACCTGATAACCGGGGCCGACCACAACGCGGGCGTTGAGGTTAAGACCGCCTGACGAAACGCAGACCCAATCCACCTTGTTGGCCTTCAGGTGACGGGCAATTGTGGCAGCGTCTTCGACCGTCAGGCCGCCATCGAGCCAATCCTGTCCGGTGATCCTGGCGCCGAGCGAGACGCTATCCGGCAATGCCGAGCGCACCCGGCGCACGATTTCCAGCGGCAAGGTCAGGCGCTCTTCCAGCGAGCCGCCGAAACGGTCGGTGCGGGTGTTCGAAAGCGGCGAGAGGATCGAGTGCATGAGGTAGCCATGCGCCATATGCAGTTCGATCACCTCGAAGCCGAGCCGTACGGCGCGGCGCGCGGCCTGTTCGAAACCTTGAACGATGTTCTCCGCATCCTCTTCCGTGAAGGCTTTCGGCGCCGGATAGGCGTCGCTCATCGGGATGGCGGAGGGCGCGATCGTCGGCCACGGATCGGCATCCGGCGCAAGCGCACTGCCACCTTCCCAGGGGCGCTGGCTCGAAGCCTTACGGCCCGCATGGGCGAGTTGGATGCCGAAGGCTGTGCCGGGCAGCGCCACGCGCCGGGCGGCGGCGAGTACGTGCCCCAGAGCCGCCTCGTTAGCATCCGAATACAAGCCAAGGCAGCCATGCGTGATGCGTCCGCGTCGCTCGACGGCCGTCGCTTCGAGCATTACCAACCCCGCGCCCGACATGGCGAGGGACATCAAATGCTGCAGGTGCCAATCGTTGGCGCAGCCATCATCGGCCGAATACTGGCACATCGGTGCGATGGCGATGCGGTTCGGCACCGTGACATTGCCGAGCTGCAGCGGCGTGAAAAGTCGGGCGGTCATCGTGGCGAAGCTCCGTCAGATCGAGGCTGGTTGGCTGGAAACTGCGATGTGCTTGGCCATAGACCTGAGACGCATCAGAACCGGTCGCGCCCGTTGCCGAACTCATGATCGGGTTCGACGCAAGTCGATCCGATTGGACAAGCTGCCGTGTCGCGTGTCGGTGCGAACGCTTGCTTGGTCACTTGCGTCGGCGAGCAAAAACTACGGTTGGCGACATAACGATCATAGGTATAGGCACCAGTGTACAGCACGATGCCACCGGCGCGGACGACGGTCTGCTGCGCCTGCGCGCAGGTCATCTGCGTTGTCGGTGCCGCCATAGCTGACAGGGGCAGCAGGCTGAGAGCGGTAGCCAGGGCAATCTGTTTCATATGGTCCTCCTCCCGCGATCAGCGATCGAACAAGGAATCGTTGTCGTGATCGGGCTCGATACAGGTGCTGCCGACGGGGCAGGCGGCGCTGTCGCGCGTGCGGACGAAAGCTGGCTGACTAACTTGCGTGACCTGGCAATAGCCACGGTTGGCGACATAGCGGTCATAGACATGCGCGCTCTCGTAAAGCACCACGCTGCCCTGCTGGGCCACGACGCCGCGCGCCTGCGCGCAGGTCATCTGCGACGTGTAAGGTGCCGCCAATGCCGGCGTGGCGGAGGCGGCAAGAAGCAACAAGGCGAAGGTGCGTGGCATGGCGGTTCTCCGGCTCAGTCTTTTGCCCCATCTGGAGATAGCGTTGCAATGTCCGTGTGTCAGCAGCAGTGACTCTGCACACCTTCGTGATCGCGCCCGATTTGCAAACAAGTGCAAAGGAACAAATTTGAACTAAGCTTCGTTCAATGCGGAGGAGCGGCATTTGTTCCCGGCGTGACAAACGAGCGATCGATGGTCGGCCAGAAGAAGAATGGACATGATCTTCGAAAGCGGTAGGGCAGTCGCATCGGAGGAAGTCCAGAAAGGGCGTTTTATGAAAATACTGCGTGCAATCACTATTGTCGCCGGACTTGCGGCTGCGAGTTTCACGACGATTTCAGCGGAGGCCGCTCCGCTTGGAGCGACCGGCGGAGCAATTGGCAAGGCAGCGCAGTCACCGGCCGTGACTGACGTCCGTTTTGGCGGCTTTCACGGCGGTCGCGGGTTTGGCGGTCGTGGTTTCCATGGCGGCTGGCGTGGTGGCTATGGCGGCTGGAGAGGCGGCCGTGGCTGGGGCTGGGCCGGAGCTGGTCTCGGGGTTGGACTAGCGACAGGCGCGCTGCTCGGCTCCGGCTACTATTACGGCCGGCCGGCTTATTATCCGACCTATGATGACGGCTATTACGACGATCAGGTCTATTACGTGCGGCCACGCTACCGGCGCGTCTATCACGTGACGACCCGTGGCGCTCCTTGCCGGATCGTCAGCCACGGTCATGTCTACCGTCGTCCCGGCTGTCGCTAAGGGTGCCAGAAACCTGCGGCTGATCAGACCAGTGTCTGGAACAGCCGCAGGATGAACGAGACCTGATAGACCAGGCTGAGATAGACGAAGGCCAGATGGTAGCGGCGGTTCGCCGTCACCATCGCGCCGACGCACAGAGCCACATAGACCGGCACGCGGAACAGATATTCCCGGCCGAACATCGCCAGGTGATCATGGCCCTTCAATAATGTGTCGAGGAAATCGCAGACATAGGTTGCCGCCAGGATGGCGAAGAACCATCTGCGCCGCGACATGAAGAAATCCCGATAGCCTGTATATTCCGCAATGCTGTCCGGAAACAGCAATGTGCAGAGCAGGAACAGCAGGCTCATATAGCCGATCAGGAAGAAATAGATCTGGAAGTTCCAGTGCGCGATGCCGGTGAGCCAGAATTCCCACCACCAGAAATGCACCAGCATCAGCAGCATGGAAAACACCCAGCCGAGATGCACCGCGTCGATCTTGTCGATGGAAGGGTGCTGAACGAAGCGCGCAAGGCCGCTTAACAGGCGCGTCAGGCCCATTCCGAGCACGATGCCCATCACGACGCGGATGTGCAGGAAGATATCGGAGGCGGCGGCATGATCGGATGGCATCGCCATCTTTTCTAGAGCAGGTTTTCGACCTCGCAAATCTTCAATTCGTGCCGCTGGCGATACGCCGCGAACTGGTCTTAAGTTCGTGGCGGCGCAATCGCATAGCGGAGCCGTAAACGGCATGATCGAGCAGGATTACGATTACATCATCGTCGGGGCGGGTTCGGCGGGGGCTGTGCTGGCAGCGCGTCTCAGCGAAAACCCCGATATCCGCGTACTCCTGCTCGAAGCCGGCCGTGATTTCCGCTCGGCGGACACGCCGCAGCATATCCAGATCCCCAACCCGATGCGCGCCATCGCCGATGACGATTATCGCTGGCCGAACCTGCTGGCGCGCCGCACGGAACGGCAGGAGCCGAAGCTGCTCTGGCGGGGCAGGGCGGTCGGCGGCAGTTCGACCATCAACGGGCAGATCGCCATCCGCGGTGTGCCTGATGATTTCGAGCGCTGGGCCGCCGACGGTTGTGCCGGCTGGGGCTGGGCAGATGTGCTGCCCTTCTTCAACAAGCTTGAAATGGACGTGAATTTTGGATCAGCACCCTATCACGGCGATAGCGGACCGATCCCCGTTTATCGTGCGCCAGTCGAGAATTGGGGGCGTGTCGATCGCGCGCTGATGGATGCGGGTTTGGGCCTCGGTTACGCCTGGTGTGACGATCACAATGCGCCGGAAGGGACGGGCGTTTCGCCTTACGCGATCAATAGCCGGGCCGGTGTGCGTGTTTCGACCAACGACGCCTATCTGGAGCCGGCGCGCGGTAGGAAGAACCTGACGATTGTCGGCAACGCGCTTGTCTCGAAGTTCGAGGTCGAGGGCAACCGCCCGCATGTCAGCGGCGTACATGTCAGCGTTGGCGGCAGCATGTTCTCGCCACGCGCGACCCGGGAGGTCATCCTTTCGGCCGGCGCGATCCACTCACCGGCGATCCTGCAGCGCTCGGGTATCGGCCCGGCGGCGCTATTGCAGGGTCTTGGCATTCCCGTCGTCGCGGATTTACCGGTTGGCCAGAATCTGCTCGATCATCCGATCATGGGCTTTTTCCTGCGGCTGCGTGAGACGGCCCAGGTCGATACGCCGATGCATCGCCACACCAACTGCTGCCTGCGTTATTCATCCGGACTTGGCGGAGCGGGCGAGAACGACATGATCGTGATCGCTGGAAACCTGTCATCCTTTGGCGGAGGCGACCTGACGCTCGGCCGGCTGGCGCTTTCGGTTTACCAGGCCTTCAGTCAGGGCACGGTCAAGATCACCACGACCGATCCGGCCATCGATCCGCGCGTTGATGAGCGCATGCTCTCCGACGAACGCGATCTCGTCCGGATGCTCGACGGCGCGCGCCGGATCGAGGCGATCGGCAAAAGCGACGCGGTGCGCGCCATAGCATCGCGCGTCGACTATGGCCTGACTGGCCGCTCGATCGATGAACCTTTCGACGCGCAGGAACTGGAGGATTGGCTATTCGACGAATGCTCGGACGCGCAGCATGCCAGCGGCACCTGCCGGATGGGCGCGGCCGCCGATCCGCGTTCGGTCGTCGATCCCGCTTGCCGGGTGATCGGCTGCTCGGGCCTGCGCGTCATTGACGCGTCCGTCATGCCGGAAGTGGTGCGTGCCAATACCCATCTCTCGACGGTGATGATTGCCGAGAAGATGGCGGCCGAAATCGCGGCGCGATCGTAAAATTACCTGATCGCGTCTTCGAAACTCAGGAAGCCTTTCTGGGTCAGCCATTCATGCAGCGCGCGTGCGACGACATCCTCGCGGGTAGGTTTGGGTTCGCCCTGGGCCGCGACATAGATATCGAGCGCGGCGCGGGTCGGGATATCCATCTCGATCGTCGCCAGCGTCGGGTTTCGTTTGACGTCCTCGGGCTCTTCTTCAGGCGGATCGAAATAGCCCTTGCCGTAGGCGTAACCCAGGAAACCTGCGATGGCGAATGGAAGAATGCGCATGGGGATGCCTCCGCTCTCGATGCGCAGGCTGAACGTATGACGGCGGGAATGGGTTCCGAAGAACCATTGCCGCCTCCATGCGTTGATCCCGCCGAGGTCGAGTGCGACGAGCGGCCTCGCCGCCGAGTGTCTGGAAAAACTCCTTGCGGGTTGGTAGGCATCTTGCGGCCAACCGGTGCTCGTGCTCTCAGGTTCGCAAACACGCGATAGGATAGTCGATGACGATCAGCCCGAATGCCGGCAAGCGGCTCGATGCCGCCCAGCTTGTCGATGTTGCAAAGCTCAACAAGGCTTATTTCGAGCTGCCCGACCCTGCCGAGCCGACCCAGCGTGTCGCCTTCGGTACATCAGGTCATCGCGGATCGTCTTTCCAGCATTCGTTTAACGAAGCGCATATCCTGGCGATCTCACAGGCGATCTGCCTGTACCGCAAACAGGCGGGTATCGACGGGCCGCTGTTCCTGGGTATCGATACGCATGCGCTTTCGCGCCCGGCCTTCGAGAGCGCGCTGGAAGTGTTCGCGGCCAATGGCGTCGTCACGATGATCGATCAGAAGCTGGGTTTTACGCCCACCCCTGTTATCTCGCACGCGATCATCGGCTACAACCGCGGTCGCAGCAAAGGCCTCGCCGACGGCGTGGTGATCTCGCCCTCGCATAATCCGCCGGCCGATGGCGGGTTCAAATATAACCCGCCGCATGGCGGCCCGGCCGATACGGACGCGACGGGCTGGATCGAGCGCACCGCCAATGCGCTGATGGTCGAGAAATTAGCCGGTGTGCAGCGCATCCCCTACGAGCAGGCGCTGAAATCCGCTTCCGTGCGCAAGCATGATTATGTGCAAAGTTACGTCGCCGATCTCGGCAATGTCGTTGACATGGAACTGATCCGGGAATCCGGCGTGACGATCGGCATCGATCCGCTCGGCGGCGCTGGCCTCGACTATTTCGAACCGATCATCGACCGCTACCGCATCTCAGCCACCATCGTCAGCACGGCGCTCGACCCGACCTTCGGCTTCATGACGGCCGATTGGGATGGCAAAATCCGCATGGACTGCTCCTCGCCCTACGCGATGACCAGCCTGATCGGAATGCGCAACAAGTTCGAGGTCGCCTTCGCGAACGACACCGATGCCGACCGGCACGGTATCGTCACGCGCAGCGGCGGGCTGATGAACCCGAACCATTTCCTCGCGACATCGATCGCCTATCTCTTCGTCAACCGGCCGAACTGGCGCGATGACAGCGCGATCGGCAAGACGATCGTCTCCAGCGCTATCATCGATCGCGTGGCCGGCAAGCTGCGGCGGCCGCTGGTCGAGGTGCCGGTCGGCTTCAAATGGTTCGTGCAGGGGCTTTCGGATGGCAGCTTCGGCTTTGCCGGCGAGGAGAGCGCCGGTGCTTCCTTCCTCCGCCTCGACGGCACGACCTGGACGACGGACAAGGACGGCATCATCCTCGGCCTGCTGGCCGCTGAAATCACCGCCAGCACCGGCGCTGATCCGAGCATGCTTTATGACGGGCTGACGGCAGAACTCGGCACGCCGCATTACGCGCGGATCGACGCGCCGGCCAACCCGAAGCAAAAGGCGATCCTCAAGAACCTGTCACGCGATCAGGTGAAAGCGAGCGAACTGGCGGGCCAGCCGATCAAGGACATCCTGAGCGAGGCGCCCGGCAACGGCGCGGCCTTCGGCGGCGTCAAGGTGATCGCTGAGGATGGCTGGTTCGCGGCCAGGCCATCGGGCACCGAGGATGTCTACAAGATTTACGCCGAAAGCTTCCGGGACGAGGCGCATCTGAAGCGCATCCAGGAAGAAGCCCAGGCGATGATCAGTGAGGCCTTCGCAGCAGCCTGACCTTCGGCTGCAGGCCTTCCCCGTGGAACGGGGGAAGGCTTCGCCATGGTGAGTTAGTTACCCCGGCAGCTTCTCCATCTCCTCGCCATAGGCGATCGGGTGTGCCAGCGCGTGGTGCAGCCGCTCCTTGTCGAGTTCGCCCTCCCAGCGGCTGATCACAATGGTTGCAACGCCGTTGCCGACAAGATTGCAGAGCGCGCGGCATTCGCTCATGAACTTGTCGATGCCGACGATGATGGCGAGCGCCGTGATCGGAATATCCGGGATGATCGAGAGCGTAGCGGCCAGCGTCACGAAGCCTGCGCCGGTCACGCCTGACGCGCCTTTCGATGTCAGCATGGCGACGCCGAGCACGGTCAACTCCTGCCAGATCGTCAGATGCGTATTGGTCGCCTGCGCCAGGAACAAAGTCGCCAGCGTCATGTAGATGTTGGTGCCGTCGAGATTGAAGCTGTAGCCGGTCGGGATGACCAGGCCGACGACCGATTTTGAGGCGCCGAGCGCCTGCATCTTTGCGATCATATGCGGCAGCACGGTTTCCGATGAACTCGTGCCGAGCACGATCAGCAATTCATCCTTGATGTAGCCGATGAAGCGGAAGATCGAGAAGCCGGCGAAATGCGCGATGGTGCCGAGGACCACGAGCACGAAGATGATCGACGCCACGTAGAAGGTAACGATCAGGTAGCCGAGGTTGACCAACGCGCCGAGACCGAAGGAGCCGATGGTGAAGGCCATGGCGCCAAAAGCGCCGATCGGCGCGACCTGGACGATCATGCCGATGATGCGGAAGAACATCTTGCCGCCCATGTCGATGGCGGCGGCAATCTGCTCGCCGGTCTTGCCCATGTTGGCGATGGCGAAGCCGCTGAGGATCGCGACCAGCAGCACCTGCAACAGGTCACCCTTGGCGAGCGAGTTGAAATAAGAATCCGGAATGATGCCAAGCAGATGCGAGACGAAGCTGTCTTCCTTGGCGCGGCTTACATAGCTCGCGACCGCCTTCGGATCGAGCGTCGATGGATCGATGTTGAAACCCGCGCCCGGCTGCGCGATCTCGCCGACCAGCAGGCCGACCAGCAGCGCGACTGTCGAGACCGCCTCGAAATAGAACAATGTCTTGATGCCGATGCGGCCGACCTTGCTCATATCGCCGATGGAAGCGATGCCATGCACGACAGTGCAGAAAATCGCTGGCGCGATCATCATCTTGATCAGGGCGATGAAAGCGTCGCCAAGTGGCTTCATCGCCTTGCCGAGGTCGGGATAATAATACCCCAGCGCCACACCGATGATGATCGCGATGATCACCTGCACATAAAGGATGCGATACCAGGGTTTGCCCGTTGTCATTTTGGAATGTCCTGAAAACGCGTGACTCAAAAAACGAGATGACAATAGACCCATTATTTTCGCGGCGAACAGGTGCCCGCGATCAAATGATCCAGAGGCCGCCGCGGCAATTTGGTTCGCTGTTGCAATATGTTGCGACGCACAACGGTCTCAACGGGACATTTCCGCTGCGGATAACCTTCGCCGGCCGGTGACGGCGCGGCTTCGGCGATGGTACCTGACGGGAAGCGTAACTGTTTACCCGGAGGATTATCCGATGGCTGTCGCGGCGGCTTCGCAGATGAGCCTTATTCTGGAAGAGGATACCGGCTTCGACTATATGGCCGGCGGTTTTTCGGGCGATGTGATCGCGCGCGCCCGCAATGTCGCCATGGGTATTCGCCGCAAGGGCACCGATATCCACCGGATGATTCTGGAGATCGGGCAGGGGTTGCTTTGGGCCAAGGAAGCGCTTGGTCACGGCTTCTTCCTCTTATGGCTCGATGCCGAGACCGGTATGAGTTCGAAGACCGCGCAGCGCTATATGCAGGTCGCGGAGAATCTCGATCCGAAATTCGTCACGCTGACGAATCTGCCTTCGAACGTGCTCTATTCGCTGGCCGCCCTTCGACGCCCGCACCCGTGCGTGAGCAGATCGTTCGACGGACGATTGCCGGCGAGCGGCCGGAGCCCAAAATGGTGCTGGAGCAGATCGCGGCATCGAAGGCTGCTTTGCCTGGCAAGCGGCCTTTGGCGAAGGTCGTGACGCTCGCCTCGGCTCGGCTGATCGAAGGAGAGATCGTCCGGAACCAGGCGGATCACCTGCTCGATGAGCTTGAGTCTCGGCTGGGAGACGAGTTTGCGGCGTTCCTGCGCCGGTTCAAGGAGATCGAAGCTAGCGAACTCGCGGAGGCGTTGTCGCGTCGCTGATCACCTTGCGGCGAGTGGATGCGTGACGTGCGCTGGCGCGCTCGACAGGCCCGCGTGTCCGCTGCCTAGCTTCGGCGAACGAGTTTTCCAGTTCGAGATCCGGAGCATCGATCATGACCGAGACGACCGAATACGTGCCGCCGAAGGTGTGGACCTGGGATAAGGAAAGCGGCGGGCAATTCGCCAATATCAACCGGCCGATCGCCGGGCCGACGCATGACAAGCAACTGCCGGTCGGCAAGCATCCCCTGCAGCTTTATTCGCTCGGCACGCCGAATGGCGTGAAGGTCACGATCCTGCTGGAGGAATTGCTGGCGCTTGGCCACAAGGGCGCCGAGTACG
>FTCZ01003921.1_pt1 | contig 26974 bp, 14 predicted proteins | sample 1658871 | NCBI WGS metagenome assembly FTCZ01 (sample SAMEA3914864, study PRJEB12502) | metagenome | biome: forest; material: soil | place: USA | collected 2012-03-12 | depth 0.3 m | reverse complement strand
GGCGACTTCGTAGGACGTCGCGCCGGAGACGGCGTTCCAGCTGAGCGTCACCGTGCTGCTGCTGAGGGTGGGCTCCGATGCCTGGGCGGTGGTGCCGGGACCAATCGGCACCGGCACAGCAGGGATCGAGGCGCTTGGTTGATCCCAACGGTCGCCGGAGCTGGACTCTTCGGTCGTAAGGCCTCGGGGATTGTCCCCTTCGGTGCGATACCAGACGGCCCATTGGCCTGGCGGTGTCCACTTCTTGCCGCCGGCCCGCAACCGCCACGAAGACAGCACGTCGTTTTCAAAGGACCGCAATGTCATTTCCACCCCAACAATTGTTAACCGCCGAAAGGACTGCAACCCTAGCGGGCATCGTGATTGGCATTAAAGCAAGCGCATCTGACACTTAAGAAATGTTGCCATTGTAACTATCCGTCGGCCATCAGACTCGACCGGTTGGGGATTTTATAAATCAAGACAAGCCTTGCAGACAGGCCGAACAACCCGCGCACAAACTTTTGTCGACAGTTGTGGCAAGGAATCGGCAATGACAGCGAAAGGGAACTCTTGCGTTGTGCAGGACTGGATCGCGCCAGCAAAGGAAAACGCATCGCAATGCCCGCTCTTCGTTGCCCGTCCGTGGCGTCGAAAGTTGCCGGCGGGAACCGGCGGTGGACTCGACAGCCCGATTAACCGTCCGGGGCAAGTATTGCATGCAAAGTTTTCAGGCTTGAGATACTGTGCTCCAGCAGCCGGCGGGGATCGGCGGCATAGCGGAAAATTCGATTGACGGCACGAATGCCTGGCGTTCGCACGCGGCATACGACAGAAGTCAAATTCGATAACGGGACAACAGCCGGACCACGAGAACCTCAGCGGCCGCCACGGCAGCACCATCCGCGGCTCGCCGGCCGAGCCGCAAGATCAGCCAAGCGAGATCAACTCCACCTTCCATCATGGACGACGCGCGCGAGAGTTCAAATGACCACGCCGCCCCGCCGGCGGCTGGCGAGGCCTTTGCCGGCCCCAAGAGCCCATCGGGCTCGGGTGGGGGCGCGAGCAGCGGCGCGGGCACGGTCATCCAGTCGGGTTTGATGGCGCTCAGTGCCGTCGCCCGGCACGCCGGCCTGGACTGGAGCCTGCAACGGCTCATCCACATTCACGGCAGCGTCAACGAGCCGGATCCCAAGCGCCTGGCGAACATCGCCCGCGACGAGGGCATGAAGAGCACGGCCGAGCGGACCGACTGGGACGGGTTGATGCACTTCCAGGGCTCCACGCCGCTGCTCGCGCGCCTGCGCAACGAATCCTATGTCGTGGTCGTGCAGATCATGGCGCCGGACAAGGTCGCGGTGTTCGATCCGCTGAAGCCGCAAGCCAATCTCGTCGCGTTCGACCGGGCGGCGTTCGAGCAGAACTGGACCGGCGAGATCGTCCTGCTCAAGCGCGTCTTCAAGCTGGCCGATCCCAACCAGCCCTTCGGCCTGCGCTGGTTCATTCCGGAATTCTGGCGCCAGCGCTCGATCTTCGCGAACGTCATCTTCGCGGCGCTGGCGATGCATGTCCTGGCACTGGCGGTGCCGGTGTTCTTCCAGCTGGTGATCGACAAGGTGCTGGTGCATATGGGCATCCAGACGCTGGCGGTGATCGGCTTCGGCGTCGTCGTGGCCATCCTGTTCGATGCCTCGCTCAACTGGCTGCGCGGCTATTTCCTGCTGCGCGGATCGACCCGCATCGACGTCCGCCTCGCGCGCACGACGTTCAAGCACCTGATGTCGCTGCCGATCGGGTTCTTCGAGAAATTGCCGGCCGGCGTCATCACCAAGCACATGCAGCAGGCGAGCCAGATCCGCGAGTTCCTGACCGGGCGGCTGTTGATGACGCTGCTCGACGTGCCGGCGCTCATCGTGTTCCTGCCGATCCTGATCTATTACAGCCCGCGGCTCACGCTCATCGTGCTCGGCGTCACGCTGTTCCTCGCGCTCGCGATCGCGCTGATGATCGGTCCCTATCGCCGCAGATTGCGGCGCCTCTACCAGGCGGAAGCGGGGCGGCAATCGCTGCTGGTGGAAAGCATCCACGGCATGCGGACCGTGAAGTCGCTCAACCTGGAGCCGGACCGCCAGAAATCCTGGGAGTCGGCGGCGGCGAACGCGATCAACACCTATGTCGAGGTCGGCACGATCTCGCTGGCGGCGAACACGCTGTCGCAATTCATGGACCGCGCGCTCAGCGTGGTGATCGTGATCATGGGCGCCTTCGCGGTGTTCGCCGGGCAGATGACGGTGGGCGAGCTGGTCGCGTTCAACATGCTGTCGGGACGCGTGACGGCGCCCATTTTGCAGTTCATCGGCCTGCTCAACAATTACCAGGAAGTCCTGATGTCGGTGGACATGCTGGGCGAAGTCATGAACAAGCCGCCGGAGCAGGTCGTGGCGCGGGGACTGACACCGAAGGTCACCGGCCGCATCGAGCTCGACAACGTCACCTTCCGCTATCCCGGCACGGAGCGGCCGGCCTTGCAGGGGTTCTCGGCGACCATTCCCGCCGGCGCCTTCATCGGCGTGGTCGGGCGCAGCGGCTCGGGCAAGACGACCTTGTCGGCGCTGTTGCAGGCGCTCTACTTCCCGACCGAAGGCGCGATCCGGATCGACGGGCACAACATCCGCGATCTCGACATTCCGTTCTATCGCGCTTTGACCGGCGTGGTGCCGCAGGACCCGTTCCTGTTCCGCGGCACGGTGAAGGACAATATCCGCGTGGGCATGCCGACGGCGAGCTTCGAGGACGTCGTGCTCGCCGCGCAAGCCGCGGGCGCCGACGAATTCATCGACGACCTGCCGCAGCATTACGACACCGAACTCGAGGAAGGCGGCACGAACCTCTCGGGCGGCCAGAAGCAGCGGCTGTCCATCGCCCGGGCGCTGCTGCGCAAGCCGCGGATCATCATCTTCGACGAGGCGACCAGCGCGCTCGATCCCGACAGCGAGGCCATCGTCGTGCGCAATCTCAAGCGCATTGCACAGGGGCGGACGACGATCGTGATCTCGCACCGCCTGCAGACCATTCGCGACGCCGACACCATCCTGGTGCTGGACGGGGGCCGGCTCGCGGACATGGGCCCGCACGCCGAATTGCTGGCGCGCAATCCCGTCTATAATCATCTGTGGACCCAGCAGATGGGCCGGACGGCGTGAGCATGACGGGTTCGCCAAACGCCTTCGCGCGATCCTGGAAGGCCGCCGCCGCGCTGCTGCGGCGCGGCTGGCAGGGGGCGGACGCGCTGCTCGAACGCCTCATCACGCGCAGCGGCCGCAGGCATCCGGGCGCCAACGATTTCAAGCCCGATGTCATCGCGATCGAGGAAGCGCAAATCCCGATATCGACGTTTTCGGCGCTCTATATCGTGCTCGCTCTCATCGTGATCGCCATCGTGTGGTCGCTGATCGGCAGGGTGGACCGCATCGTCGTCGCCCAGGGCAAGATCGTGACGACCGCGCCGGTGATCGTGATGCAGCCCTTCACGACGTCGCGCATCCAGAGGATCTTCGTCCATCCCGGCGACCGCGTGCGCAAGGGCGAGGTCCTGATCTCGTTCGATCCCCTGTTCGCCAAGGCCGACGAGGATTCGCTCAAGCAGAAGGTCCGCGCGCTGACGGCGGAATGCGACCGCATGATGGCCGAGCTCGCCGGCGCGAAAAGCTTCGACGTGGGTCCGAATCCCGGCCCCGAGCGCCTGGCCGAGGCCGCGCTGTTCACGCAGCGCATGTCGGAATTCAACGCCGAGATGGAGACGCGCAGCAGCAAGCGCCTCCAGGTCGAGGCGCAGCTCGCGGCCAGCCGGACCAGCCTGGACGGGCTTCGCCACCAGATGGAGCTGACGAACCAGGTCGTCGCGATCTGGCATCGCCTCGACGCCGAGCATGCCGGTTCGACACTCCAGCGATTGATCGCGGAGAAGGACGCCAGCGAGGCGCTGGTGAAATACAAGGACGCCGTGCAGGAGGAAACGCGCCTCGAACAGGCCAGGGCGGAAGCGGTGGCCGAGCAGCAGGCGTTCCTGCAGCAATGGAACGCCGATCTGAGCCAGAAGCTCGTCGCGGCACGGCAAGACGCGGCGGAGGCCACCGAGGAACTCAACAAGGCGCACAAGCTCAGCGAGCTCACGCAGCTGCGGGCGCCGATCGACGCCGTGGTGCTCGAACTCGCCGACCGCTCCGAGGGCTCGGTGATGCGGGAGGCCGAGACGCTGATCACCCTGGTGCCGGCGAACGCGCCCCTGCGCGTCGATGCCCAGGTGCAGTCGCGCGACGTCGGGTTTGTCGGGGTGGGCGACAAGGTGCGCGTCAAGCTCGAAGCTTATCCGTTCCAGCGCTTCGGCACGATAGAGGGCAAGCTCGACGTGGTCAGCCCGGACTCGGTCGACGTCAAGGAAGGCGACAACACCAACGTCGTGTTCAAGGCCGAGGTCACGCTGGACGAGACGGCCTGGCAGATCGCGGCGCGGGGGATCAAGCTGCGCGCCGGCCTCATCGCGACCGCGGAAATCAAGGCCGGCGACCGCTCGATCGCGTCCTACGTCCTGGACCCCATCGTCCAGACGACGCACGAGGCGTTGCGCGAACCCTAATCAGTCGCGTGCGCCGACGATCCAGACGCCGTGCAGGCCCTGATGGTCGAGATGACGCATGGAGAGCGTTTCGATGCCGGCCTGCGTCAGGTGGCACAAGACTTCGCTCAGATCGTATTCGTAGATCGGCATTTCCTGCAGCGGCCCGCGGTCGAAATTGACATAGCTGCGGCCGTCGAAGCGGCCGAGCTGACTTTCCTGCAAGCCGCGATGCCAGATGCGCTTGTCGCGATAGATCGAGAAGTGCAGCGACACCACGCCGCCCGGCGCCAGGCGGGAGAGCAGCTGGCGCAGCAGCGCGATGCCGGTTTGCGGCTCGATATGCTGGAAGACGATGAAGGAATTGATCCAGTCGAACGCTTCCTCCGGGATATGGTCCAGCAGGCGCACATGGGGGGCGCCGAACGTGCGGGCGTTTTCGGCGGCGCGCTTCAGCATGCTGTGCGAGACGTCCACGCCCGTCACCTGCTGGGCATGACGCGCCATGGCGACCGCGAGCCGGCCGACGCCGCAGCCGAAATCCAGCGCCGCGCGCGGCGCGAAATCCTCGCGCACGAAGCGCCGGATCAGGGCCAAAGCAAAATCGATGTCGGAGATTCCCGCCGCCATGAATTCGCGCTTGCGTTCCTCGTCGAGATCGGTGCCGGTGTATTTGTCCTGCGACAGGACGGCCCAATAGGGATTCTCGTCGCCGACTCCCTGCCAGTAGTCCTTGTCTTTCTCGGACATTGTTACACCTTGTCTGCACGCTCGAGCGTGGCGCGGACGCAGGCGAAGCCGCCACCGCTTTTCTTGTGAAGGCGGAATTCCAGCGGTCCGGCGAGCGCGGCGGCATTCTGCGCCTCGGGAATCGAAAAGCGCAATTCGAGGGTGTTGCGTCCCGCCTTCAGAACGCTGTGGGTGTGCGCCAGCCTGAAGTCCCGCGCCGCGGTGACTTCAAGCTCGACGTCCGGATCGGACGGGTTCGCCACGTCGCAGACCAGGACGAAGCTGTACTGCCCCGGAACCAGGAAACAATAGGGACCGTAAAAGACGCAGCCGCCGGCCGCCGATGCCTCGATCGTTCCGTCATCGGTCCGCATCCCGGCGGGTCCTTTCGCCAGGGCCGGGAGCATGTTTCCGAAAGACGGCGCCCGCGCGGCGACCAAGGCGCGATCGGCGTGGACGTCCAGCGCGATGGCCTCGACCTCGACATCGGCGGAGCCGGAGACGTGAAGCCGGAATTCGAACCGGGCGCCATCGAACCAGCCGTCATCGTCGACCGGCACCGTAAAGGAGAGCTCCACGGCATGGGCGCCGGGCGATTTCAGATACAGATCCCTGCGCGCGAACACGATGTTTTCGTAGACGACGTCGAATTGAAGATGCACCTCCGCGTCCAGCGGTGCCGCGTTCAGCCGGCAGGAAAACGCGTGGCGGCCGGGCGGCAGGCGCGTATAGGGCCCGAAGAACATCATGCCTTCAGCCTCGCGGCTGTTCCATTGCACCTTGCCCTGCTTGGTTCGCTGCGCGGCGCCGCCGAGCTGGATCTGCGGCAGGAGATCGGCCAGACGATAGTGCCGCGTCTCCGGCACGGCGGCAGTGTTGCGGGATTCGCGAATGCGCCGCTCGACGTGCTTTACCAACCCGGCATGATCGTCGATCCAGCTGCGCAGAAGGCGGGTATCGCCGGTCCGGCCCATCGCCATCTGGGCAAGGACGTCACCCAGGTCGAGCGAGACCGTCATCGCCTCGATGAGGCCTACCGGCGGGAGACCGGCCTTGGCCAGCCGGCCGACACTCTCCGTCAGGCCGCTCCACAGGCACCAGCGTCCGCGCCGCTCGTCCAGCGTCATGCGTTCGAGGATTTTCAGCGCCTCTTCGCTGCGCAGCATCTCGTCGCGAACGTCGAGGATGCTCTGCTCCCCGGCGGTGATGCGGCGGGTATATTCCTGCAGGCCGTGGACATCGGCGTGGCGCCCCAGAATGTCGTAGTAGAGGATGTCGATCTGATCGGCCAAGGGATGAAACAGGAATGCCTCGAAGCCGCCATAGGAGAAGTTCGAGGCATGGGCGCGGCCGGCGCGGATCACGTCGGCGACGCTGAGCAGGCCCGGGTTCAGCTGCGGCTCAGCGCGCGAATAGAGGATTTCACCGGTTTCGAAACAGGCCAACACCAGATCCGGCGCATCGCGCATCTCCGGCGAGAGATCGATCGAAAAGACACAGCGCCAGGTGCCGTTCCCGGCGCGGCGGCGGCCCGTCGGCACCAGGCGCCTGAGGCGTCCGCCGACATAGGCGCCCACCATGGGCCGGAACAGCGGATCGTGTTTCCAATCGAATGCAATGGTCAGCCGTTCCTGGTGGACGACCGGGTTCGAGCCTGCCGGTATCGGCGCCGTCTTGCCGCTCATCGTTTCGCCGCCAGGTCGAGTGCCGCATCGCGGATGCGTTGGTAGGTTGCCGTCCAGCTGAATCGCGACGCCCACGCCTTGCGGGCCGCGACCGCCGGGGCGGCATTGGCCGACGCATCATCCAGAACGCCGCGCAGGGCCGTGCCCAGCGATTCCTCGGAATCGATGTCGCAATAGATCGCGGCATCGCCGCCGGCCTCGGGCAGGCTGCTGCCGTAACCCGTGATCACGGGCGTTCCCAGACTGAGCGCCTCCAATATCGGGAGGCCGAACCCCTCATAGTGCGAGGGATAAAGCACGCAGCGCGACTGCCGGATCAACGCATCGCGCACCTCCTCGGAGACGAAGCCGGTGAAGACGAGGCGGCCCTGCTCCTCGGCCTCCTTCAGCTTGTGCCGGCGGACCAGCGCGTCCAGATCGATGAGCCAGCCCAGGCGCCCGACGAAGACGAATTTCGCCCGGTCGAGCAGCGTGGGGTCGCGCTCCAGCAGCGACAGCACGATGTCGATGTTCTTGCGCGGCTCGAGCGTGCCGAGCACGACGACATAGGGCTCGGCCGGCGTCGTTTCGCGCGGTTCCGCGGGGCGCCGCGACGGCGCGAGCCTCGAGACCAGCTTGGGGATATCGGCCAGCTGGGGGAAATAGGTCTCGATATCGTTGCGTGTCGACTGCGAAACCGTGACGATCAGATCCGACGTGATCATGTCGCCCAGAAGGCGCGATTGCCAAAGGTCGATGGCCTGCGCCGTCTGGTATTGCGGCATGAGGACGGTCGTCAGGTCGTGGACGATCTGCACCTCGACCGGGAACTGCCGCCGGTGCCATTTGTGGTTGGGATAGATGCCGACCGGCTTTGCGCCCGGCGGATAGGGCGAGGGGATCGCGGATCCGATGCGGCTCATCATCCACCACAGGATGTCGCCGCCTTCCATCGGCAACAGCCGGGCGATGACATCGCGCGGCACCTCGGCGCGGTCGAAGAAGAAGCGGCCATCGACGCTGGCATCCGCCAGGAGCTCGCGCGCGAGCCCCTTGGTGACGTTCGAAATTCCCGTGTGATGCCGCTCGCCCAGCGTGCTGACTTCGAGCGCGACGACCGGTTTAGATAGTGGCATCGGCGATCCGCTTTCGATCCTTCAGGAGAGCATCGAACCGCGCCTTGACCCGCGCCAGAACGGCCGTTTCGGAATAGGTGTCCATGACGGTCCGGCGGCCGCCGGCCGATTTGTCCTGATAGGCGCGCGGGCTCAAGGCCAGCGCTTCGCCGATCGCGTCGGCGACGTCGAAGCGCGTCGCGACCCCGACGGGCGGCGAGATGCCGGCGATCTCGCCGGCCAGATCGGGTATCGCGCCGGCATAGATGCGCTCGCCGATGGCAACCGCGCTGTCGTCCGAGATGTAGTCGAGCATCGCGGTGTTGCGGGTCGAGATCGCCACCGTTCCATGCGCCATCGCCTCGAGGAGCGGCAGGTTCTGGCCCTCGCAATGCGAGGCGGACAGATAGAAATCGGCCATGCTGAAGAGTGCCGCGAGCTGCGCGTCGTCGAGGTAATCCCACACGAAGAGAATGCGCGGATGGTAAACCGATACCGGGCGAAACACATATCGGCGCCGCAGGCATTCGCTCGGCGTGTAATCGCCGAAGCGCTCGGTGCTCGGCACGCTGAGCTTGACGATCAGGATGTCGCGGTCGCGCTGCGCCGTGGCCAGGATGAAGCCTTCCAGCATGTTGAGCAGGTTCTTGCGCCGATCCTCCGGGTTCAGAACCGTCAGAAAGACCTTGACGTCCTTGCCGCGCCGCCAGGGTTCGACGAAGGGCCGGTTGCCCAGGCCGTCCATCATCGTCTCGCCGGCCGCGTTGCTGGCGTCGCGCAGCAGGCCGCTCGACAGGAACATCGGAACGCTGGGGACCAGCGCCAGCCTGTCGGCGGCTTGCGCCTTCGGCAGCCGGGTTGGAAGCCTGTCGCCGCATACCGGCGTGGGGACGAAGTGGGTGCGTTCGAGGCCGAAAGTCTTCAGCGTCCGGAGCGTGTGGCTGCTCGGCACCCAGACCTCGTCGGCGAGACCCAGCATGCGCTTCTGGTTGGAGGTCGCGCGGCCCGAGACCAATTCACGGTCGCTGATCGCGTCGAACTCCCAGGCGAAGTGGCAGATGTTCAGGGCCGCCGGCATATAGCGCAGATTTTCCGTCCAGCGGAACGTCAGATGCAGCGGATCGATGACGGTGCGGCCGAGCAACGCCGACAGATCGGCGGCGCGCTTGTATTTCTCCGGCATCCGGACATCGACCGGCGCGAAGCCGGCGCGCCCGAGCAGCGCGGCGAATTTCCGCGAGACCAGACGATAGGAATAATGCGCGCGGCCCATCTGGGCGGCGATATCGCCTTCGCCTTCGGTCGAAATGAAGATGTCGGACGGCCGGCCCGTGTCGCCGCAAGGCGAGTCTGCCAAATCGATTTCAGACAAACTGCCCCCTTTCGATGCCGCCTGAATAAAACTATAGATCAGTTCGCCCGATGGCGTACAGATCGCGTGCCCGATATAGAGTCTCGATGTCCAAAAGGTAAAGGGAACCGATGGCAGATTGGGCGTCCTGCGACGTGAACCGGGGTGGTGCGCGATGCCGTTCGTGATCGTCGGGATGCCGGGCCGGTTCTCGCAATGGTGTGAAGCGGCCTTGAGCGAGGTCGCGCAAGCGTCCGGCCAACCGGACGCGCGCATCGAATCCGACGGCCTCGATCAACTCGGGCGCAACGTCCTCCTGCGCGGCTACGCCCCCACCGTGGTGAGCGCGCGGCAACCACAAGCGAATTTCGCCGGTGCGCTGATCGATGCCGACCGTCCTTTCCTGGTGGCGCTGGAACAGCCGGATCGTGTCGTTGCCGCACTGTGCCATGACCAGGGGCGGAACCTGGCGGATGCCGTGCGCTATACCGCGAGCAGTCTCGCGGCGATCGGCGCCTTGTCGCGCATGCCACGCGCCCTGGTCGTGGCGCTGGGCAAAGCCACGCCCGACGCTGCCCTGATCGCGCGTATCGCGGAGCACTTTGCGTTGCCGCTCAAGACCCATGGCAGCGAAGCGCTGGCGGCGTTCGCGGCGCGCATGATGGCCGACGACGCACCGTCTTCGCCGGAACCGGACGCGTGGCATCTTCCGGAGGAGCTTTCCGCGCTGCGCGACTGGTGCGAACGTCCCGTCGGCAACGGCGCCTTGCAGCCGATGTGGGATTACGTCCTCGGGGCGGAATTGGCGGAGATATTCTGGCACCCGGCGTTGTTCTGTCTCGGCAGCGATCCGGCGCGGGCGCCGGCCGGGCTCATCGACGCGACCGGTTCGGGCCGCTGCCTGGCGTTTGGGCCGTACATCAGGCTTCCGGCCGGCGCCTGGTCGTGTTCGCTGATCGTGGGCTGCACCAAATCCGCGGCCGGTCTTCGCCTGATGGTGGAGGTGTTCGCCGGTTCCGTGCTGGGCAGCGCGCGCTTTGCGATCGGCGAGGCCGGCGTGTTCGAGATCGAGGTTTCCTTCGTCAATGCGGCGCCGGATGTGCCTATCGAAGTGCGGCTGTTCACGACGCAGCCCGCGTTCGAAGGCGAGATCGGAATCGGCGGCGTGCGCATGGTGCCGCTGAAGACGCGGCGCCTGACGCCCTCAGCCGCGTGACTCCCGACACCAGGATTGCGGACTGAACGATGCCAAAGAAAGTCTACTTCGACGCCTTGAACGCCGCGATGAAGAAGGGCACGGGGGTCGCCACCTATGCCCGGATGCTGGCGCAAACCGCGACCGCGCTGGGCCACGAAACGGGCCTGCTCTATTCGACGCGGCGGCGCCTGCCGCGCCATCCCCTGGAACGCGAGGTCGCGTTCTTCGACGATACGCCGCAGATCGACCTGCCCTCCGCCCTGCGCCTGGCCGGAACGGGGGCCTTGATCGCCGGTTCGGGATTTGGGGCGCGCGCCCAATTCCTGCCGCGTGGGGGCCGCGTCATCCCGCCGGCGCCGTTCCTCACGGACGAGACGTTCGGCAGCAAGCGCGTCTTCGACCGCGCGCGCGGCTGGTTCGAATTGACCGGACAGTTCCTGCAGGTGTCGTTTCCCACCCGGCCGGATCTGTTTCACTGGACCTTTCCCTTGCCGATCAAGTCCAATGCACGGGCCAACATCTACACGGTGCACGACCTCGTTCCGATCCGCCTACCCTACACGACGCTGGACTGGAAGAGACATTACATCCGCACGATGCGCGCGATCCTGCGCCGCGCCGATCACATCGTGACGGTGTCGGAGCACTCCAAGCGCGACATCGTCGAATTGTTCGACGTCGACGCGCGCCGCATCTCGAACACCTATCAAGCCGTGCAATTGCCGGCCGGCCTGGTGGCGCGGCCGCAAGACGAGATCGCCGCCGAACTTGCCGGCGTGTTCGGGCTCGACATGCAGGGCTATCTGCTGTTCTTCGGATCGCTGGAGCCCAAGAAGAATCTCGGCCGGCTGGTGCAGGCCTATCTTGCCGCCAATATCGACATTCCGCTGGTCGTCGTGATCGCGCAGTCGTGGCAGTCCGACGAAGAAGTCCGCCTGATGGACGCCGTGCTGGAGGAAGATCGCGCAGCCGCCGGCGCCGGTGCGCGGCAGCGAATCCGCCGCTACGACTACTTGCCCGGGGGACTCCTGACGACGCTGGTGCAGGGCGCGCGCGCCGTCCTGATGCCGTCGCTCTATGAGGGTTTCGGGTTGCCCATCCTCGAAGCCATGACGCTCGGCACGCCGGTCGTCGCGTCCAACGTGTCCTCGATTCCGGAAGTCGCCGGCGACGCGGCGATGCTGGTCGATCCTTATGACGTCGACGACATCCGCAAGGCGATCCGCGCCGTCAGCGCCGACGGCGATCTGCGCCAGGATCTTGCGACGAAGGGGCGGGCGCGCGCCAAGCTGTTTTCGCCCGACATCTATCGGCAGCGCATCGATACGCTATATCGGCAGTTCCTCTAAGATCGCGCCCTGGCCGGCGGCCGGCTCCGTCCGCACGATGCCGCCGCCGGACGCGGCGGGCGTGGTGACGGCCGTGCCGATCCCCGCGGAGAACAGGAACGGTTCGATGCGCTGAAAGTAGTCCGTCCAGCGCAGTGGACGGTAGGTCTCCAGCCTTTTGCGGTGAGCGGCCCACTGCGAAACATGACTCTCGACCGCCGCGCGCCATCCCTCTTCATCGGTCGGCGCGATATAGGCGGCGTAATCGCCGCCCGCTTCGCGGTGCGCCGGAATGTCCGACGCGATGACCGGCGTTCCCACGGCGAGCGCCTCGACGATCGGAAGCCCGAATCCTTCCGCGAAAGACGGCATCAGGACGGCATAGGCGCCGCGCATCAGCCGGCTGAGGGACGGCGTCGAAATGCCTTTCACCTCCACGACATGCCGCCGCATTTGCGGGAAATCGTTGAGCGCCTGCTTGATCACATCATGTCCGCGGCTGACGGTTCCGGCGACGACGAGTTTCGGCGCTTGCGCTCCGTGGCGCTCGATGAGCGCGCGCCATACGGCCAGAAGCAGTGCGTGGTTCTTTCGGGGCTCGATCGAGCCGGCGATGACGAAATAGCCGCCGGGCGACCATGGCCGATCCGCGTCGCGCGCGAATTCGGCGCCGACGGGGAGCGGGGCGGCCAGAACCGGGATGTCTTCGCGATCGTAGGGACGAAGGGCGCGCATGATGTCGGCGCGCGCGGCGTCCGTCGTGACGATCAATCCCGATGCGTGCCGCGCGGTGTTTTCGATCATCTTGCGGTGAAAGCGCAGCGCCAGCGGCGGCACGAATTCGCTGTGGTCGATGGGGATCGTGTCGTGCAGCATGAAGACGGGGCTGACATCGGGCCGCCGGCCGAGCCATGAGAGAAATTGCGGGATCGCCAGGCCGACCTGGCCGATGTTGAGATAGAGCGCGCCCTTGGGAAGCCGTTGCGCCGCGGAAGAAGAAGACGCCGCCAGGCCGAGCCTGCCCAGCATCGTGAAGATCGCCGTTGCGAGATGCGTCTGCCGGCCGGCCGGGAGGGACGTGGCATCGAACGCGTCCTGCGATCCGATCCAGCGCCAGACGCTTTCGCTCACCGCATCGTCGGACGGGCTGATCTCTTCATGCCAGCCAGCAAGGACGTCCTGCAGAAGGGCGATGGCGCGGTCGCGGGCGACGATGCGGGCACCCCAGGGCGTGGGGAGAATTCCGACGCAATCGCCGGGCCAATGGTACAGGAAATGGCGCAGATAGCCGATTTCGACACGGTCGATACCGCGCGGCGTCAATTGAAGCGGTCCGATGAACAGCCGCGCCAGATCGAATGCCAGGAACCGCTTCATGCAATGCTCACCAAACCCCTTTTATCGCTTCGGCCTGTCGGCGGCCGATTGCGGTCAGTGAACGGACGTACCGACGGCCGCGGCAGTCGCTGCGGGCGCCAAGGCGCTGCCGATGATCGCCAGGAACTTCTGAACCTCGTTCAGCCTGGCATTCGCCACATAGATCATGTCGCGATCGTGAACCTCGAGCGACCGGGCGAGGAAATAGGCGCCGGCATTGGACATGTCGAGATGAAAGACGACGGGCACGACGTCGCGGTTGCGGTCGTCCTTCCAGCCCGGCACCAATTGCGCCACGACCGATGCCGGCACGAAGCGGAAGATGAAAATGCCCGCGGGGTCGGCCCGCTGGTCGAGCAGGCCGCCGGCCTTGGCGATGGCTTCCTCGATGCTGAGGGCATCCGCTTCGAAGGGAATTTGAAAGTTGCGGCCCAAAGCGCCAAAGGCGGTGAAGGTCCGCTGGACGCGCGCGACCGTGAGCACGTCGCCCGAACGGAGAAAAATGTTCTCCTCCGGCCTTTGCAGGATGGCCGCGTAGTCGACACTGACCGTCTTGCCGCCGCGCGTCAGGCGCACGACAGCCTCGTAGATGGGAATGTGCAGGCCGCCCGCGGCGGAGATCACGTCGAGAACGCGGTCGCCCGCGACGCTAAGTGGAACCCGAGCGCCGGCGGTGGCATCGCCGCCGACCGATACGGTGTTTTGGTTGCTGTGCGTCACCGCGACCACGACCTGGGGATCGGCGATCTTGCGTTTCAGCTGGCCGCGGATGTCCTGCTCGATCTGATAGGGATGCTCGCCGACGACCGATACGCGGCCGACATAGGGTATCGTGATGCGGCCGTCCTGACCGACAACCAGTTCGGGAAGCGTGTACCCGCGCAACGGCGAAGACGCCGTGTCCGGCGTCGGCGGCGCGGCATAGAGATTGTCGGCGCCGGTTTCCCAGATCGTCACGGCAAGCGTGTCGCCGACACCGACGGCGTAATCGGGCGGCGGACCGCCGGTTCCGAAGGCGGCCTGTAACGACGGTTGCCCCTCGGCCGCCAGGGTGCTGGAGACTTCGGTCGTTACATTTACAACGACATAGTCAATATGGGTGGGGTTGCCAGCGTCTCCATTGTCAATGACGTCTGAAGACAGCGGGCCTGCCACTGGAATCCCGGAGCAACCGGCAGCGACGCTGACTGTCATCGCCAGGAACAGAAGAACGGATAGCTTCGGCAATGGACTAACCAGACCGCCCGAATTAATGATTATTTATGTTGGCCCCTAGTTATGGATTGAACCACAATCCGCCATGGCAAACAACGACTGTCGTTGCGGTTGCAAATTTAAGTGGAAAAGTGGAGCGTCCCTGCGCCGATAAGGATCGGCAAGTCGTCGCCCAAACACCGCCACTTCGAGTTCCCGGCGAATTTTTGAGAGTCATCATGCGCGCGCTGGGAACCGACACACGAAAAACCGGAAGCCTGGTGGATGGTCCCGAGCGCGTGCTTCTGGTCGCGATCGCGCGCCGCCTGCCCTCTTGGGTGACGCCCGACAGCCTGACGGCACTGGGCCTGTTCGGCGCGGTGGTGAGCTTTGCCGGCTATTCGCTGAGCGAAGAAAAAATCAGTTATCTGTGGCTGGCCGTCCTGGGCGTCTGGATAAACTGGCTCGGCGATTCCCTGGATGGAACGCTGGCCCGCGTGCGCCAGATCGAACGGCCGCGCTACGGTTTCTTTCTCGATCATACGACCGACATCGGTTCGCAATTGCTCATCGGCCTGGGATTGGGATTGTCGCCGTTCATGCGCTTCGACGTCGCCTGTCTGGCGCTGATCGCCTATCTGGCGTTCACCGTCTTCGCCCTGATGAAATGCACCGAGCCTGAGGATCTGCAGATCGCTTACGGCGGCGTCGGGCCGACGGAGGTTCGCCTGCTCATCACCGGCCTCACCGGCTGGATGTATTGGTTCAAGCCGATGCCGATCGTCAAATTGTGGGCGCCCATGACGGTGATCGATCTTTCGGCCTTGGCGATCGCAGCCGGCGGACTGATCGCGCTGGTGCTGAGCATCCTGGTCGAGGCGCGCCGCCTCTCAAGGCTGGAAGGCAGCGCCGACCGCCCGGGCTGACGTCCGGCCTATCGGCCCATCGCGACGGTTTGCAACACAGGCAAGGGATTGGCCAAGGCCTGGGTGACATCGCCCGCAGCCCAGATCGAATACCAGTGCGCCTGGCTCTGGGTCGAGAACGCGCCCGTGTCGCCGGGATCGGCAGCGTCCTCGAGATGCCAGGTCGCGCCCGGATTGCCCCCGATGGTGCTGCCACCGATCTGGGTGAGCCCGTCCATCGTCCAGATCGCGGCCTGGCCGCTGTCGTTCTGCCACAGGATGTCGGCCTTGCCGTCGCCGTTGTAATCGCCGGCACCCACGATGTGCCACGTCGGACCGGGATTGCCGCCGACCTGCGCGCCGCCGATCTGGGTCAAGCCGTTCATCAGCCAGATCGCGGCCTGGCCATTGTCGTTCTGCCACAGAATGTCGGCCTTGCCGTCGCCGTTGAAGTCGGCGGCCGCCTTCACATGCCAGGAAGGCCCGGGATTGCCGCCCACCGTCGCGCCGCCGATCTGCGTGAGACCGTTCATCGTCCAGATCGCGACCTGGCCATTGTCGTTCTGCCAAAGAATATCGGCCTTGCCGTCGCCGTCGAAATCCGCCGCGGCAACGACATGCCACGTCGGACCGGGATTGCCGCCGACCGTGGCGCCGCCGGTCTGCGTGAGACCGTTCATCGTCCAGATCGCGGCCTGGCCATTATCGTTTTGCCACAGGATGTCGGCCTTGCCGTCGCCATTGAAATCGGCCGCCGCCTTCACGTGCCACGACGCGCCGGGATTGCCGCCGACCGTGGCGCCGCCGGTCTGGGTGAGACCGTTCATCGTCCAGATCGCGGCCTGGCCGCTGTCGTTCTGCCACAGGATGTCGGCCTTGCCGTCGCCGTCGAAATCGCCCGAGCCGATCACGTGCCAGGACGGACCCGGATTGCCGCCGACCTGCGCGCCACCGGTCTGGGTGAGACCGTTCATCGTCCAGATCGCCGCCTGGCCGTTGGCGTTCTGCCACAGGATGTCGCTGTCGCCGTCGGCGTTGAAGTCGGTGATCGCGGGTTGGCCGATCAGCTTCACGGTCTTGTCGGTGAAGACGAGGGTGGCGACGTTGGTGAGCGTCTCGGTCCCGTCGGTTCCCGCCGCCACGACATAGGAGCTGCCGCTCTTGGTGATCGTCGCCGCCGTCGAGGCGATGTCGAAATCGACCGTGGTGCCGCCGCTGCCACCGATGATGGCCGCCGTGAGCTTGGACTCGCCGCCGGCGATCTTGATCGTCGTCGCATCCGCGCCGGTGTAGATCGTGTCGGCGACGGCGTAATCGCCGGCCGTGCCCGGCGCGATCGAGATGAAGCCCGAGAACGATCCGCCGCGCAGATCGACCGTGGCCGACGATCCGACGTAGTAAGCGTCGTCATGCAGCAGGATATTGCCGACGATCTTGCCGGTGTTGACGAGAGTCGCAGCAGTTCCCGCAAGCGTCACATCGCCCATCAGCGTGCCGCTGTTGGAGATATGGACATCCATACCATTCGTATTGCCCGTACCGGCATAGATCGCCGTCTGCGCCGTGATCGTTCCGCTGTTGGTTACGGTCGCCACGGCGCCCGCGACATAAAAACCATTGATGAATACGCCATAGGACTGCCCGCCGCCGGTGCTGGTGGCGGTGATCGTGCCCGTGTTGGTCAGCGAATCGAGTCCGGAAATGCCTCCCCAGACGCCATAAGCCGTCCCGGCCGCCTTCACCGTTATGGTGCTGTCGTTTTGAACATCGCTGGGGAAATCGAAATGGACGCCGTAAGCGTCGCCGCCCGTCGAGGTCACGGTGATGGTCCCGCCGGCATTGTTTGCCACCAGGCCGGAACTCCATCCCGACGCCACGCCTTCGGCCGTCGCGGCAGCCGTCACCGTGATCTGGCCTGAATTGCTCAACCCGATGAACGTATTGTAGCTGTTGGTGCCAAACGCGTCGCCGCCCGTGCTGGTGACGGTGAGGCTCGCACCGGCTTCGTTCTTGAACGGACCGGTGGGGAAATTGCCGTAGTCGCAGTAAAAGCCCGTCGCGCTGGCGCTGTTCGTGATGCTGAGCTTGCCGAAATTGTCCAGGGACGAAAGGTCGTGATAGGTGTCCTTCGTGGTGCCGAAATCGTCCAACAGGGTGTCTTCCCCCGTCATGCTCAACGTTTCGCCGGCGCCAATCGTCAGGTTCCAGTCGAAATAGACCGTCTGCGAACCGAATGTGGGCAGGGACGGAAAGAGCGGGCCCTGATTGGCGCCCGCAAAATAATTCACGCCCGCCAAGGACGGCGCCAAGACGTTCTTCAACAGGATGCTGTCGGTTGCCGACAGCGTGATGAGGGTGTCGGTGCCCTTCTGCACGACGGACATCGGGGAGATGTAGCCGTAGATGTTCAGCGTATCCTTGTCGCCATGCGCGTTGAAATCGGTGATCACCAGCTGATGATCGCCGGACGAATAGTTGAAGGTGTTGTTGCCGCCGCCGCCGGTCATCGCGTCGCCGCCGGCGCCGGCGGTGAGGACGTCGTTGCCCGCGCCGCCGGTCAGCGTGTCGTGGCCGGCGCCGGCGACCAAGGTCGCCGCGGTGCTTCCGGCGATCAGCGTGTTGTTGAAGTCCGATCCGATGACCTGCTGGACGTTGCTGAACGTCACGGTGCCCGGACCGGTGGCCGTGCCCGTTCCCAGATTGACGGTCCAGCCGCCCGCGGAGTCGGCAAACGACAAGGTGTTGAAGCCGCCGCCGCCGTTGAAGCTGTCGGTGCCGCGCGCGATCTCGTAATAGTCGTTGCCCGCTCCACCCGTTACCGTCTCGGTCCCGCCGCCGCCGAACACGAACTCGCCGTTCGAGCCCAGCGTGACGGTATTCGTCCCGTGGCCGAGGTGGAGATCGCCGTAGAGATGGCCGCCCGTGCCGTCATAGGTGTTGGTTTGGCCGTCGAGATAAACGTCGCCGCCGATGGCGCCGCTGTTGTTGAGCGTCTCCACCGGCCCCGCCATCTCGACGACGCCGATGAGATTGCCGGAATTGTTGAGCGTGGCGTTGATCTGCGCTTCGACCTCGAATGCAATGTCGGCCTGGATGGTTCCGGAATTCGTATAGATCCCGATCACGTTGCCGTCGTTGTCGGTTTTCGACAGGCCGTCGCCCTCATCGACGAGAACCCCGATGCTGGCGTTCGAACCGCCGATCTGCTCGACGCGAATGGTGCCGCTGTTGTTGAAGGTCGTGGGCGACTGAACGCCGATCGTCGAATCGCTCGTTGCCGACGGATCGTGGTGCCCGATGACCTGGAAGAGGCCTTCATTGCTGAACGCGCCCACGGTCGTAAAATTCACGCCCCAGGCCCGTCCAACGCCGGAGACCGTGAAGGTTCCGCCGGCCTTGTTGTCGAACGCAAGGGAGTCCACCCCCTCGGCGCCAATGGCATAACCGTTGTCCGCAACGATTTGGAATACGCCGGAATTCAATACGCTCGTGGTGGCGCCGCCATAGACGCCGTAGGCGCTGTCAATCGCCGCGTCGACGTAAATTGCGCCGCCGGCGGCGTTGGTGATCTGCGCACCGACGCTCATCGGGCCGCCGTCGTAGAAGGACTCGACCCCGGTGGTCGTGATGGCCGCGGCACCATAACCTGTCGTACCGATAGCCCAAATGGTTCCCGCATTCTCGAACGTCAACGCTGGACCATAGGGCGAGCAGTTCAGGTAGATGTCCAGTGGCGGGATCACATCCTTGAAATACAGGCTCTGTCCGGCGCCGACCTGATAGTCGGGGGACGGCGCGGTCACCTCCGTCACGGTGACGCCCTGCGATGTAGCCGCGCCCGTCGGGGTCGGCGTGGCCGGCGTCGTGGGCGCGGCGTGGTAGCCCAGCACGTCCATCTCGCGCAGGTCGACTGCCGTCATGGTCATGGCCTGACCGGTGTCGGCAAAGGCGTCGAAGGAATCGCCGTGGACCGTCTGGGCCCAATCGCCGGAATCGCCGCCATTCGCCGGATTGTCGAAGGCCTGCAGCATGGTCTTCCCGTCGATCGAGAAGAAGGCGTTGCCGGCGGTGGGGGCGAGCGCGCCGGGCGCGGTGTAGCGGAACAGGTCCAGCGGGCCGAACGCGCTTGTGCCGTCGGGCTGCACCGCGCCGGCAAGCGAGGTGCGGCCGAGAATCTCGGTGATCTCGTGCTCGATCGCGCCGATGGCGTCGACCGCGCCCGGCACAGCGCGGTTGTTGGGATCGAAGGTGAAGGTGGTCGAGGAATCCAGGCCGATGGAACCGTCCAATGCGCTGCCGTTCGGATCGATCAGGCCGAGGGCCTTGGCTTCGGCGGCCGGGACATAGAACGTGCCGCCATTGGTCGGATCGGTAGCGGGCAGGGCCAAAGCGGCCGCAAGCGCATCGGGCGTCGCGGCATCGGCCCAGAACGCGTTGCGCAGTTCGTCATAGGAGAGGCTGTAGCCCGCGGAGGTGCTGGAGGCGACCGAACCGGCGGGCAAAGTCTCGCCGCCGACTTCGCCCCAACCCACGCTGATGTTGATCGTGACGTCGTTCGAGAAAATGCTCTCGAGATATTGGACCGCGGCCTGAACGGCCGTCTGGAAGCCCGCCGGCGCGGAACTCGCACTGGCGTCGTACGTCACATTGATGATCACTGGCGCCCCGCACCTACACCGGAAGACCCGATAGTCCGATTATCCGGCCATCGCGGCAATATGGGTCGCGGCAAATTTATTCTGGCCGAACTGGCCCGAACCGCCCGCGGACCATATCGAGTACCACTGCGCATTGTCCTGGCGCAGGAAGCCCGCCGCGCCGTGGGAATTCGCGGTGTCCTTGATGTGCCAGGACGCGCCCGGATTGCCGCCGATGTTGCCGCCGCCGGTCTGGGTGAGCCCGTCCATGGTCCAGATCGCCGCCTGGCCGCTGTCGTTCTGCCACAGGATGTCGGCCTTGCCGTCGCCATTGTAGTCGCCGGCGCCGATCACATGCCAGCTGGTGCCCGGATTGCCCCCGACCGTCGCGGCGCCGATCTGTGTCAGGCCGTTCATTAACCAGATCGCGACCTGGCCGTTATCGTTCTGCCACAGGATGTCGGCCTTGCCGTCGCCGTTGAAGTCGGCGGCCGCCTTCACATGCCAGGACGCGCCCGGATTGCCGCCGACGATCGCGCCGCCGGTCTGGGTGAGGCCGTTCATCGTCCAGATCGCGACCTGGCCATTGTCGTTCTGCCACAGGATGTCGGCCTTGCCGTCGCCGTCGAAATCCGCCGCAGCCACGGCGTGCCAGCTCGGACCGGGATTGCCGCCCACGGAGGCGCCGCCCGTCTGGGTGAGACCGTCCATCGTCCAGATCGCAGCCTGGCCATTGTCGTTCTGCCACAGGATGTCGGCCTTGCCGTCGCCGTTGAAATCGGCGGCGGCTTTCACATGCCACGACGCGCCGGGATTGCCGCCGACCGTGGCACCGCCGGTCTGGCTGAGGCCGTTCATCGTCCAGACCGCGGCCTGGCCGCTGTCGTTCTGCCACAGGATGTCGGCCTTGCCGTCGCCGTTGAAATCGCCCGACCCGATCACGTGCCACGCGGTGCCCGGATTGCCGCCGACCTGCGCGCCGCCGGTCTGGGTCAGGCCGTTCATCGTCCAGATCGCCGCCTGGCCGTTGGTGTTCTGCCACAGGATGTCGGAGAACCCGTCGCCGTTGAAATCGCTTCCCGAGTTTTTCGGCAGGATGCTGATGGTGAAGGAATTCGGCGTCGGATCCAGGGCGATGCCGCCATTGGCCGTGCCGCCATCGTCCTGCACCTGAAACGTGAAGGCGGTAGAGGCGCCGGACGATCCGCCGGAGGGCGGGGTGTAGACCAGTCCACCCGACGTGATGTCGGCCAGCGCGATCAATTGGCCCGCCGTCACGGCCACGCCCTTGTCCGTCAGGCTGCCGGCGTCCGGCAAGGTCGAAATCTTGACCGCGGCGAAATTGTTCGCCGGGCTGTCATGCGCGTCGGTAAAGCCGAAATCCGCGGCCGCGAACACGATGGTCTGGCCGGCACGGATGGTCTTGCTCGCATTGGTGCCCGAGGGCGCATCGTTCACCGGCAGGACCGTGATCGTCAGCGTGTTCGGCGACGGATCCAGATTGACGCCGCCATTCGCGGTGCCGCCATCATCCTCCACCTGGAACGAGAACACCGCGTAGTTTTGGCCGTTGGCATCCGCGGCCGGCGTGAACACCAGCTTGCCGGCCGTGATGTCCGAAACGGCGACCAGCTGACCGGCCGTCACGGCGACGCCGTTGTCGGTCAGGCTGCCGGCACCGGGAAGCGCGGATATCTTGACCGCCAGAAAATTGTTCGGCGGCGTATCGCCGGCATCGCTGAAGCCGAAATCCGAGGCGGAAAAAATCCGCGGCGAATCCTCCAGGATCGTGATCGCATTGTTCGTGCCCGACGGCGCGGTGTTCGTGCCGCTCACGCTGATCGTGATGGTATTGGCCGTCGGATCGAGATTGACGCCGCCATTCGCCGTGCCGCCATCGTCCTGCACTTCGAAAGTGAAGCTGGCATAGGCCGAGCCGCTCTGATTTTGCCCCGGCGTGAAAACGAACTTGCCCTGGTCGATATCCTGCACGCTGACGAACTGGCCGGCGCTGACCGCGACGCCGTTGTCCTTCAACGACCCATTGGTGGGAAGGGAGATGATCCGGACACTGGCCAGGAAGTTTGGCGGGTTGTCGTTCGGATCGGTGAACCCGAAATCGGAGGATTTGAACGTGTACGCCGTGTTCTCGACGGTAGAGACGGTCTTGTTCGCACCGGACGGCGCATCGTTGACGGAGGTGACGTTGATCGAGAAATCTTCGACCGTGTCCTGCGTGCTGAATTGGGTTTTGTAGCCGAAATCGATTTGGACGTTTCCCAGCGAACCCGAAACGTTGGGTTTTGGTGTGAAGACGTACACCAGCTCGTAGTCGATCAGGCTGGAGGTGAGGGAGATCGACGTGCCGGACGCAATCAGGTGGCCGTTGTTGTAAGCGAAAATTTCGATGGTGCCGGTCGAAGGTTGCGTGTCGACCTGTGCAAACAGGAGGTCGTTGGAGGCTTCGGTGATAACCCTTACATCCTCAAGCGTGACCGCATGATCCTCGAGCGTCGTGATCGGTGTGGTGGTCGGCATCGGCGGTCCATCGGTTCGGTCCCGCGCAGGGCGGGCGTTTCCGTCTCCAGCCTATAGCCTCTCAGTATAGATTTGCAGTGACAAGTTTACGGGACCGGCGTGCTCCGGTTTTCCAAAGGTGTTGCGATTCTGCACTGTGGCGCTGCGCTTGCTTATATTTGGCCATGTTGGCATTGCTCTGCCGGCCGCGTCGCGCATCCATCTCAGCTGGCGACAAGCCAGCCCAGGGTCCGCCCGGCACTGTGCTGCACGCCGCCAAATTGACTCGTGTCGTTCGCGGCCCAGTTCGAATTCCAACGCCCATCGTTTTGGCTTGAAGGGATCGCCGCGTTGTCCAACGCCGTGGTGTTTCCGGCACGCCAGCTGGAACCCGGATTGCCGCCTATCGCAGCGCCGCCCGTCTGGGTAAGGCCGTCCATCGTCCAGATCACGGCCTGGCCGTTGTCGTTCTGCCAGAGAATGTCGGCCTTGCCGTCGCCGTTGTAATCGCCGGCGCCGACGACGTGCCATGTCGGGCCCGGATTGCCGCCCACCGTCGCGCCGCCGATCTGTGTGAGACCATCCATGAGCCAGATGGCGGCCTGGCCGTTATCGTTCTGCCACAGGATGTCCGCCTTGCCGTCGCCGTTGAAGTCGCCCGCCGCTTTCACATGCCAGGACGGACCGGGATTGCCGCCGACCGTCGCGCCGCCGATCTGCGTGAGACCGTCCATCAGCCAGATCGCCGCCTGGCCGGAATCGTTCTGCCAAAGAATGTCGGCCTTGCCGTCGCCATTGAAGTCGCCGGTGCCGACCACGTGCCAGCTCGGGCCGGGATTGCCGCCGACCGTCGCGCCGCCCAGTTGCGTCAGCCCGTTCATCGTCCAGATCGCGGCCTGGCCGTTGTCGTTCTGCCAAAGAATGTCCGCCTTGCCGTCACCATTGAAATCGGCCGCCGCCTTGACGTGCCAGGTCGGTCCGGGGTTGCCGCCGACCGTCGCGCCGCCGGTCTGGGTGAGACCATCCATCGTCCAGATCGCGGCTTGACCGCTGTCGTTCTGCCACAGAATGTCGGCCTTGCCGTCGCCGTCGAAATCGCCGGTCGCCTTCAGATGCCAGGTCGGCCCGGGATTGCCGCCCACCGTCGCACCGCCGGTCTGGGTGAGGCCGTTCAACGTCCAGATCGCCGCCTGACCGGATGTGTTCTGCCAGAAGATGTCGGAGAACCCGTCGCCGTTCGCGTCGGCGGGCGCCACCGTGCCGATGGCGACCGTCTGGTCGGAGAACACCAATTGCTCGACATGGCGCAGCGTGTCGGTGCCGTCAGGACCCGAAACCGTCGTCGTGCCGTCGGCGTTGCGCACGATGCTGTAGGCCGACCGGGCCGCGGAGTAGAACGCCTTGTCGAGGCCAGGCCCGCCATCCAGCGCGTCGTCGCCAGCCCCGCCGGTCAGCAGATCGTTGCCGGCGCCACCGAGCAACGTGTCGCTGCCGCCGGTGACCCTGGCGATCGAAGCGATGTAATAGTCGGCGGCATTGCTGATATCGGCGTCGTCCAGCGACTCGCCCGTCAAAAACAGGATCTTGTCGCTTGCCGGGAAGAATTTGGGATAGAGAGATTGCTGGTCGAGCTGCAAGCCGCTTTCATCGACAGAAACACGGGTTACCGAGCCGGTCAGGAGATCTTTCACGAAAACATCGTCGACGCCATTGGTGTCGCCGGGCACCAGATTCGAGGCGCTGCTCACGAATGTGACGTATCTGCCATCGGGCGAGAACGAGGCGTCGAACGATCCGCCATTGCCCTTGACCCCCGAAGAGTCGGACGACACCAGCGTGACGGCGCCGGTGACCAAATCCTTGATGAAGACGTCCGCGTCGGCGGTATCGCCCGGGACCAGATTGTCCGCGGTCGAGGCAAACAGAACCTTTGTGCCGTCCGGAGAGAAAACGCCGGAGCTGATCACGCTGCCATTGGTCCCCAAGGAACCGTCCGCGGCGACGTCGATCCGCGTGACGGCACCCGTCTTCAGGTTCTTCATGTAGATGCCGCCGAGATTGTTGGTATCGCCGGGCACCAGATTCGACGCGTAACTCCGGAACACGATCTTGCTGCCGTCGGGAGAAATGCCCTTGGGCACGAACAGATCGGAGGCATCGCTGCCCTGGGCACCGGTGGAGGACGTGGATACCCGCGTGATTGCGCCGGAGACGAGATCCTTGACGAAGATATCGGCGGAGCCGTTGGTGTCGCCAGCGACGAGATTGCTGGCGTTGCTGACGAAGAAGACCTTTGTACCGTCCGGCGAAAAGGCGCAGACGGCGACATCGCCATTGCCCAGCGCTCCGGACGCCGACGTCGACACCAATGTCACGGCGCCGGTTGCGAGGTCCTTTACGAATATATCGCGATGTCCGTTGGTGTCGCCGGAGACCAGATTGTCCGCGCTGCTGCGGAAGACGATTTTGGTGGCGTCGGAAGAGAACGACTCGTTATCCGAGTCGCCGTCCGCAACAGCGCCCGATGCGGTGGTCGAGACATCCAGGATGCTTCCGTCGGCCAGGTTCTTGATCAGCACGTCGTTGTTCGTGCCGGAATCGTTCGGTGCGATCGGCGCACTCGTGTCGTAGAGCACTTTCGTGCCGTCGGGCGATATGCCCCCCACCATCGCGCCGTAAATGCTGAATACGCCGCTCAAAAGCGCCGGAAATTCGACCTTCGTGACGATCGTCGAAACCGCAGATTGCCTGCCTGCCTGCAGGACGTCGGCGCCCGCGCCGCCGATCAGCTTGAGATTGCCCGCGGCAACTTGTTGTCCGTCGAGGTCGAGGTGGTTGGCCGAGCCCAGCGCCGAGCCGTCCACCGTCAGTGTCTGCCCGGGTGTCACGGTGAAGGCGTTCAGCGTGAAATCGTAATTGTGGCCGGCAGCGACCTGCAGCGTTTCGATACCCGTCATCGTGGAAGGCTGGAAGGCCACGCCAGCGGAGTAATCGCCATCAAGGGTGAGTACATCGGTACCGACACCGCCATCGATCTGGCTGGCCGCGGTGAAGTTGGCGCCGAGCTCTATCGTATCGTTGCCGAAGCCGCCTTCGATCAGACCGGTGACCGAGCCCGCATGGCTGACATAGGTGTCGTCATCGCTTCCCAGATCCACATTGCCTTCGATCTTTCCTTCGTTGACGACCACATCGTTGCCGCGCTGCAAGGAGACGTCGCCGATCAGCGTGCCGTAATTGGTGAGATCGGTGACTTCGTGGCCTGGCGGCGGGGCGCTATTGTCGGAATTGTAGGTTTCCCAGATCGAATAGGTCCCCTGAATGGTGCCGTAATTGACGATGACGTCGGGTGTCGCGTTGAGCGATGCGAACATCGCAACCGCGAAGGTGGGCCCGTCGCTCGCCGTGGCAACGATGTCGCCCGTCGCCAAATTCGTCAGGTTCAGGGTACCGCTGGGCGCGCCGATGCCATAGGCCGTGTCCGTCCCGTTCGCGGTGATCGTCCCGGAATTGGTGACCGGTCCGCCATTCGGGAGATAGATGCCGAAGGCGTTGCTCGACGTGCCGGTCGCGCTGATCTGGCCGTCATTGGTGACGGCGAGCGGCGAGCCGGCCGTCAGTTCGACGCCGATGCCTTCCTCGCCGATCGCCACGATCTTGCCGGTGCTTTCATTGTGGACGCTGGGAGCCCAGGAATAACCCACGACGGCGATGGCCTGGGTCGCGACGCCGTTGGCTTCAATGAGCCCGTAATTGTCGATCAACGAGCCCGTCCAGAACGACCAGCCCTGGGCGTAGACGGTATCGACCTGACCGTAAGAGGATGCCGTGAGGACGATCTGCCCGTAATTGACGAAATTGAATCCTGCATATCCCGTGGACTCGACCGGCGCCAGGCTGACACCGATCGCGTCGTCCGGCGGTCCGGCATAGGTAAACTGCAAGGACTGACCGGCCTCGACGGTCGTCGCCTCGGAGATCACCTTTGTATTCGTCATGGGTCAGACTGTCCTGAAACTCGGTCGCGCGCCGAACTCGAGGCCGAAAGCCTCGCGCGCGCGATTTTTGACTTGCAGCATCTATCGTATCGGATGTCCCGCGCGGCGTCGATCAGCAGACGACGGTTGGGATCGAGCCGAGAAGCCCCCCGGAACTCAGAGCGCTGTTTGGTCTTGAAATTCGGTGCGTCAGCCGGCTTGTCCGACAACGTGCCAGGAGCTTCCCGGAGTTCCGCCGACCTGGGCGCCGCCGAGTTGCGTGAAACCATTCATCGTCCAGATCGCAGCCTGGCCGGAATCGTTCTGCCACAGGATGTCGGCATAGCCGTCGCCATTGTAGTCGCCGGCGCCCTTGACGTGCCAGGTC